>Ga0335079_10011528_pt1 | contig 10080 bp, 8 predicted proteins | sample Lox_Sample_33_FD_206719 | JGI IMG/M metagenome (GOLD analysis project Ga0335079, IMG submission 206719) | Soil microbial communities from Loxahatchee National Wildlife Refuge, Florida, United States - Lox_Sample_3.3 | ecosystem: Environmental > Terrestrial > Soil > Wetlands | place: USA: Florida...
GGTTCCGGCCCCGGTGCGCTGAACATTCAACCGGTCAACATCGAAGAGGAGATGCGCCGATCGTATCTCGACTACTCGATGTCGGTGATCATCGGCCGCGCGCTGCCCGACGTGCGCGACGGATTGAAGCCCGTGCATCGCCGCATTCTCTATGCGATGTACGACATGGGAATGCTGCACAACCGTTCCTTCAGCAAGTGCGCCGGAGTCGTCGGAGAACTCCTGAAAAAGTATCACCCCCACGGGGACAGCGCTGTGTACGACGCCCTAGTGCGCCTGGCGCAGACTTTTTCCATGCGCTATCCGCTGATCGATGGTCAAGGGAATTTTGGCTCGGTGGATGGTGATCCAGCCGCGGCCTACCGTTACACGGAGTGCCGCCTGACGCACATCGCTGAGGAGATGCTGGCGGATATCGACAAAGACGCGGTTGACTTCGTCAAGAACTTCGATGAAAAGTTCGACGAGCCAACAGTCCTACCTACGCGCATTCCGAACCTGCTGATCAATGGCTCGGATGGAATCGCGGTCGGGATGGCGACGAAAATTCCGCCGCACAACTTGACGGAGATCGTCGACGCGACCATCACGCTGGTCAACAATCCCAACGCGCAGCTGGCGGAAATTCTTAAGTTCGTGCAGGGACCGGATTTCCCGACGGCGGGAATCATTCACGGCCGCTCGGGAATTTTCGAAGCTTACCGCACCGGCCGTGGTCGCTTCATGATGCGCGCCAAGGCCGCGATCGAGAACATCACGAAAGAGCGCCAGGCGATCGTCGTCACCGAAATTCCGTATCAGGTGAACAAGGCGAACCTGATCAAGCGCATCGCCGCGCTGGTCAACGACAAAGAGATTGAAGACATCTCCGACGTTCGCGATGAATCCGATCGCGACGGCATGCGCATTGTTGTGGAACTGAAGCGCGGCGCCGAGGCGCAGATCGTCCTCAACCAGCTCTTCAAGCACACGGAAATGCAGCAGGGCTTCTCGATGATCCTGCTCGCCGTGGTCAACGGACAGCCGCGCGAAATGGGCCTGATTCCGGCCATCAAGTACTTCATCGAGCACCGCGTCGATGTGGTTCGCCGCCGCACCGCGTATTTGCTCGCCAAGGCGAAAGACCGTGAGCACATTCTCGAAGGCTATCTCACAGCCCTTGATCATCTGGACAACGTGATCACGATCATTCGCGGCAGCGCCAATCGCGCCGACGCCCGCGAGAATTTGGTGCTCTACTTCGGCGGCAAGAAGATCGAGATCAACACCACCGGCCGCGCGCCCAAACTCGATCCCGAAAAGCCGTTCACCAGTAAGCAGGCCGATGCGATCCTTGAACTGCAGTTGCATCGCCTGACCAAGCTTTCGATCGACGAAATCTCGAACGAGTTGAAGGAAGTGCGCGACAACATCGCCGAGTACGAGTCGATTCTCGGCTCGGAAAAGAAGCTGCGCTCGGTCATCATTAAGGAACTTGAGGAAGTGAAGAAGTTATACGGCGACGAGCGCCGCACGCGCATCGAAGACGAAGCCGCCGAGATCGTCCTGGAAGACCTGATCGCCGACGAGCAGGTCGCGGTCACGGTCAGCCACTCCGGCTACCTGAAGCGGACTCCCATCTCCACCTACCGCATGCAGCGCCGCGGAGGCACCGGCCGCACCGGCATGAAGACGCGCGACGAGGACTTCGTCGAGCATCTCTTCATCGTTTCGACCCACGCTTACATTCTGATCTTCACCAACACCGGCCGTGTCTATTGGCTGAAGGTTTACGAAATTCCTGACGTCAGCGCCGCGGGCAAAGGCAAGCACATCGGAAATCTTGTGGGCCTGCAGCCCGGCGAAAAACTGCAGACGGTTGTCGCCGTGCGCAATCTCGAAGAGGAAAACAAGTATGTTTTCTTCGCCACGCGCAACGGGCTGGTGAAAAAGTCTGAAGTGCGCGAGTTCATGCACGTGCGCTCGAACGGAATCATGGCGATCGGCATCGAGCAGGGAGACGAACTGGTGGCCGCGCGTATCACCGACGGCAACCAGATCATCTTCCTCGCCACGCACGAAGGCATGGCCATCCGCTTCGACGAGTCGCACGTCCGCCCGATGGGCCGCGCCGCGTACGGCGTCTGGGGCATCGACCTGGAAAAAGGAGACTACGTCATTGGCATGGCAACAACCACGAAGCAGGGAGCAGTTGGGGTAGCGGGTGCAACCGGGGACGCTGGCACAACCGTGGAAGAGCGGCCCTTCAGGGCCGCGTCAGGCGAGGGAAGAGAAGGGGCTTCAGCCCCTGAGGTAACAGATGAAGCCGTCCAGGGCGACCTGATCCTTTCGGTCACCGAAAACGGATTCGGCAAGCGCACTGCCGCCGACGTATACCGCCTCACCAACCGCGGCGGCAAGGGCGTGATCAACTTGAAGACGACCGAGCGCGTCGGCAAAGTCGTCGGCATCGCGCAGGTCGACGAGAAGTCCGAAGTGATGCTGATCAGCCACTACGGCAAGATCATCCGCATGGACTCGACGACCATCCGCGAGTCCGGCCGCAACGCGCAAGGTGTCCGCCTCCTGCAGCTCGAGCCGGGGGACCGCGTCGCAGCCGCGGTAGTCATCGCGCCAGAAGAGGAAACGAACGGGAACGGCGGAACGCTGATTCAGTAGGGTTGTGTGTTTGTGTGGCGGACGGGCGCATTCGTCCGCCCGAAACGCGAAGGAAGTGTGGGTGTCCCGTCCTTCGCTGGTTTTGCGAAGGGCGGGTTCGAAGCTGTCGAAATTAAGAGACGTTGTTTTGGCGACAGATTAGACCACTAACAGACGATAGAAAAGGCTCTGCTCTCCCAAAATCCAAAGTACTTCGGAAACTGCATTTCCGAAATCATATTGTGAACCGAACTGTTCTCTCCTCTTTTGTTTATCTTTGAAAACCGTCACCAGTTCGTTCTTGGGAGCGTCTGTTTTCTTCAGAAAGGCCTCATACTGGACGATAAGATTTTGGATCGAGTTATGGGCCTTGATGCAGTGCGACTGTGTAAGTAGCCATTCCAGCCTTGCTGTGGGGGTTAGGGAAACCATTTGCTCGACATCCACCGGAGCCACCGTTTTGTTCTTCGTAAATATCGCAAGGAGATAGAGGAGCGCCGAGTAGCACGTTAATAAGCGGCTGTGCTTAAGCGTGTAGTTTTTCAGTCTGCGCTTGGCCAACAGATCTTCAGGCTCTTTATGTGTGCGGACTTCATAGTTCACGCAAAAGGTCCTCCACATGCGCAGTATGTCATTCGCCAAAAAAGCTGGCATAAAACAATTCTTGTTTTGTTCGTAGTCCTTCCAGTACGCCGCTATTACCTCATCGATGATCTGATGATAAGCAGTTGCGCCGATGAGCGGTGTACTTTCTAGCAGTAGGAGGAGACGAGCAGTGAAAGTGTTTTGCACATCATCTTCGGGAGTTCCGAGGGTATTTACGAGCTCCTCGACTGTATAGTGCTTGACGTATTCGCCGTCGCCCGAAAAGTCGGGAATGCCAAGCTTTCGGGTGGCATCAATGAGATCTGCTTTGATTAGGATCTCGTCAAGACCTCGGATTATCGGCTTATTGGTGGTCCCTTGGCCTGCTATGAAAAGGTCAAGATCACTGTGTGGATTTGCTTCTCCACGGCCAAACGAACCTATCGCGTATACGCAACCCTTTTCGCCGCAGATTTTCTCGGCGTCATTTAGTTCTTTTCGAAGTTCATTGATGCGTCGAGCCGTTTGTTCTCGCCGCTGATTAAGGAGTTCTCCCACGATTTCCTCCCCATTCAAAGAGGTTTCCGAAAATCTCCGCCTGCTCGGTGGCATCATCTAATGCATGATGCGTGTGTCTACGCTCAGGAAGTAGTTGGGGAAGAATTTTGGACCGTCCAGCCTCGGAGATCGGTACAGATGCTTTGACGGCGTAGGCCGTCTTCATATCGAAGCACAATGAGTGATTGAAAGGAGACCCTTTCGAGGAGAACTTTACGAAATACCAGTACAACCAAGCCCAATCGAAGCTCAACGGGTACGCTACCAAGACTGGCTTTGCACCCCCTGCAATTCCAGCGATCCATTCGTAAGCTTCACGTATTGCTCCTTCAGGCGTCTCGCCCTCACGACAAAGTCTCTCGCGATCAAGCCCGTTCACGCGAAGCGCTTCCGCTTGGAAGTCTTTCGAAATAGGCTTCAACTCGCGATAAAAAGTCTCCTGAAGAGTCTTTGGTCGTTTGAACTCCTTACCATCGAAAGTTCCAGCATAAACAAGTGCAAACGAAAGCATGGAGTATGGGCCAGGAATTGGGCCATCAGTCTCCACGTCGGCGGAGAAATATACGTCACCGGCTGGCAAATTCGGCGTTTGGCGTTTCGGGGCTCCCATATCTGTGCTTTCATTGTCCCGCGGAACGAGAACAGTACTCATGTTAGCAGCCCCTCAATTTTTGCCTGGCAATTTTGACCTGATTTGTCCACGCCAGTCAAACGTCAATTCTTGCACCTTATCACGAAACATCCTGCGCAAAACTCAGCTTAAATTAATTTGCAATTTCGGGAACCAGAAAACATACAGCCTTTCAGGTGCTTTCATCCTGAGAGGGTCGCAGCCTGAACCCCCAGATCGGCTTCTGACCAGCGTTGAGCCCGCTTCTACTCGTCTCCGTTGCATTCGGCCTTCCCGCCGTATTATCGTTCCGACTTGCCCTGAATTCCGCGCCGCACCCGGAGCCCTTCATGAATCATCTCTTCTTTTGTCGCGCCCTACTTACCATGACTACACTGTCAACCCTCGCCTTCGCCGCCGCCGATCCGGCGCCTGCACCTCCCAAGGCCAATGTCGCGCCACACGTCACCGAGATCAACGGCCACAAGATGGTCGACAACTACGCGTGGCTGCGCGAGAAAACGAATCCCGAAGTGCGGGCCTATCTGGAAAAAGAAAACGCCTACACCGACTCGATCATGAAGCCGACCGAACCCTTCCAGAAGAAGCTTTATGACGAGATGCTCAGCCGCATCAAGGAGACCGACGTCGAGGTTCCCTACAAGGAAGGCGAATACTTCTATTACATCCGTTTCGAAGCGGGCAAGCAGTATCCCATCCGCTGCCGCAGAAAAGGCAGCATGGATGCGCCTGAGGAGGTCGTGCTCGACGTCAACGAGCTCGCCAAGGGACAGACCTTCATGACCGTGCAGGCGTTTGCCGTCAGCCCCGACGGCAATCAGCTCGCCTACAGCTACGACAATACCGGCTTCCGCCAGTTCAATCTGGCGGTGAAGGATCTGCGCACGGGCCAGACGCTCGCCGATCACGCCGAGCGCGTGGGATCGGTCGTGTGGGCGAACGACAATCAGACGATTTTCTACACGCAGGAAGATGCGGTCTCGAAGCGGCAGCATCGGCTGTATCGCCACACTGCCGGATCCGCCGATCCTGACAAGCTTATCTACGAAGAGCCGGACGAGCGTTTCTCGGTGCGGGCCTTTAAGACGCGCAGCCAGGCATTCATCTTCATGACACTGGCAAGCCATACTACGAGCGAGGCGCGCTACATTCCGGCGACTCAGCCCGACGCTGAGTGGAAAACGATCGAGCCGCGCAAGCAGGGTGTCGAATATTATCCCGACCACAACGGCGATTCGTTTTACATCCGCGTCAATGACACCGGGCGTAATTTCCGGCTGGTGCGCGCTCCGGTCGACAATCCCGGCAAAGACAACTGGCACGAAGTAGTGCCGCACAATGCGGCGGTCATGCTCGACGAGACCGATCTGTTCAAGGACTACTGCGTGCTCTATGAGCGTGAGAATGGGCTGCCGCAGATTCGGGTGATCGATCTCCGCAATGGACAGCTCAAGAAGATTGCCTTTCCCGAGCCGGCGTACGCGGCGTATCCCTACACGAACCGTGTTTACGACACGACCGAATTTCGCTACGGATATCAGTCTCCGATCACGCCCGCATCGGTGTTCGCCTACGACATGGAGAAAGGGACGTCGACACTGCTGAAGCAGAAAGAAGTCCCGGGCGGATACGATCCGTCGAAGTATCAGGTGGAGCAGATTTACGCGACGGCCTCTGACGGCGTGCAGATTCCAGTCTCCGTCCTGCGCCTGAAGAATTCGAAACTCGACGGCAAGGGCGCGCTCTATCTCTACGGATACGGCTCTTACGGCATCTCGATTGACATGTTCTTCAACTCGAACATCTTCAGCATGGTCGATCGCGGGGTGGTGTATGCAGTGGCGCACATCCGCGGCGGCGGCGAGATGGGCAAGGCCTGGCACGACGCCGGCAAGATGATGAACAAGAAGACCACGTTCACCGATTTCATCGCCTGTGCCGAAGACCTTGTCAAACGCGGCTACGGATCGAAAGATCGCCTGGTCATCGAGGGCCGCAGTGCTGGAGGCCTGCTCATGGGAGCCGTGCTGAATATGCGTCCCGATCTGTTTCACGCGGCATTGGTTGGCGTGCCTTTCGTCGACGTGATCAACACCATGCTCGACGAAAGCCTGCCGCTTACGGTCGGCGAGTTCGAAGAGTGGGGCAATCCGAAAGAGAAAGCCGCATACGACTACATGCTCTCGTACTCGCCGTATGACAACATCGAGGCGAAGGCGTATCCCAACATGCTGGTGAAAACATCATTCAACGACAGCCAGGTGATGTATTGGGAACCCGCGAAGTACGTGGCGAAGATGCGTGCGACGCGCACGGACAAGAACACCCTGATCTTCAAAACGAATCTGAGCCCAGCAGGACACGGAGGCGCTTCGGGACGCTACGATCGCCTGCACGAGTCTGCGTTCGATTATGCGTACATCCTGACGCAGATGGGGATTGCGAACTGAGCCATTGATGGACGTCAAAATCCCCACCCTACGAAAACCACGTAGGGTGGGGCACCCTCAAACCTAAGAAGTGAAAACCGCCTGGGATCAGATCAATCCTGCTTTGACTCGGCGCAGGAAGTCTTCGGCCTCTTCGTGAGCCTGGGCGAGAATCTTGGGCTGGTTGCGAAATTCCAGAGCGATCTCCTGCAAGAAAAGTTCGACCGCGTCCTTGGGCTTGAACCCCTGGGCGACCAGCCTGCGGATGCGAGGCGTGAAGCTCTCGTTGTCGGCCGTGAGGCGAGCGAGGTGGTCGGCGCATTTGTGCTCGCGAAATTTGCCGGTGGCCAGCCGGTCGTAGGCGGTTCGCGCTTCCGCATCGGTCAGCATGGTGGGCAGCGGATAATTCCACTCGCACTGCGAACACGTCCATCCCTGAAAGGTGCGATGGGAGGTCCAAATCTGTTCGCGCGCCGTTTTTTCCTGGAGCGCGTCGTGCTTCTTACTGGCCTGATCCATGAACTCGGCCACTCCCGCAGCGACTTGCGTGGCCCCACTGCTGGTGATAGCAGGATACCGCCGAGGAAGACCTGTGGGGCGTATCAAAGGCGGTTCGGGGGGCGAGGGGCGGTCTCCTTGCCCGGCGTCCTCCCGATGCCCCGCGTTTTCTTCAGTGGGGCGAGGGATCTGGCGCGCAGCTCACTCATGTGGTAAGGACGAATTATTTGGCGAAGAAATAATCGAACGATTTCACAGCGGTGAATTCGTCGTCGCGGACATCGAACACCGTGTACAGCTTGGTGACGTAGAGGACGTCTTTGACTTTTTGGCTCAGGTTGAGCAGCTTTAACTCGCCACCGGCGTTGCGCACGGTGGTGAATGCGCCGACCAGTTCGCCCACTCCTGAGCTGTCCATGTAATCCACATCTTCCAGGTTGAGGATGATCTTTTTCTTGCCGTCGGCCACCAGCGCGCGTACCGCATCGCGCAACGCGTGAATTTCGTCTCCCAGGACAATCCGCCCGCGAATATCGAGGATGGTCACGTGCGCAACTTCGCGCGGCTTGATCAAGAGCGGCATTCTGGCGGGAATGGTAGTGCCTCGCCGGGGGCAAGTCAATGGCGCTGCGCGTTTCCGTCGTTCCCAGTTCTCGCAAAAGCGGCGAGAAACTGGGGCATCCCAGTCCGGTTTTCCCTACACGCTTTGCGATGGATTCTGCTTCACGAGTGCGCGCCGTGCGGACGCGACTCCAACTCAAGCGGAGGCAGGACGACGTTGTCCCGTATTTCCTGGATCGGTGAGGTAACAATCGGCGTGGGATAGCCCGGATGGCGGAATTCCAGGTGCATGCCGCGTCCCACAAACTGCAACTTGAGCATCGAACCGCCCCAGGTCGATCCGGCGATCGCGACTTGAACCGGCTCGGGGCAAAACTCCGGATGCCCGCTGAGTAATGCCTCACTTCCACCCAGCAATACGGCCGTGTAGCAGTGGTGCATGGTTTGAATCTGCAACACCGTGGAGGGCGGAAGGTCGCTCAGAAAAACTCCGCCTTCTATTTCTGACTGCACGATGCCGCGGTTGACTTCGTCCGCCAGGTTGGGGTGGGGGCTAAACATAGGAAGCGAAGGATAGGGTAGCGGGTTTCGCTAACCGGAACAAGAGTCCTTTCGGGCCGGGCCCTAGGCGGAAGGCCACGCCCATTAGACGGAACATACCTTAGGGAGGTTGCAGGGGGTTGTAGTTCCCTTGTACCTTCGGCGATCCCTCCCATAGTCGCCGGCCACGAAATCCCTGTTAAAATGTTTAGAGAGAAGGGGTTCTGATGCCAGTACCTGTATCCCAAATGTGGACCGTGAGCACGTACGTGCTCGGGCAGAAGCTCAAGGGGCGGAAACAATATCCGCTGGTCCTCATGCTGGAGCCGCTATTTCGCTGCAACCTGGCCTGCGCCGGCTGCGGCAAAATTCAATACCCGGCCCACATTCTTAAAAAAGACTTAACCCCTGAAGAATGCTTCCGCGCCGTGGACGAGTGCGGCGCCCCAATGGTATCGATTCCGGGCGGCGAGCCGCTGATGCATCCGCAGATCGACAAGATTGTGGAGGGCCTCGTCGCCCGCAGGAAATACATCTATCTGTGCACGAACGCCCTGCTCCTGAAAGAGAAGATCCATCTTTTCAAGCCAAGTAAGTACCTGACCTTCAGCGTTCACCTGGACGGCCAGCGCGAGGAGCACGACCTGGCGGTCTGCCGCGAGGGCGGATACGATATCGCGGTCGATGCGGTGAAAGAAGCGCTGCGCCTGGGATTTAGGGTGACGACGAACACGACACTGTTCGACGGGGCGAATCCGAAGTCGGTGCGCGCATTCTTCGATGAAATGATGGATCTCGGCGTCGAGGGCATGATGCTTTCGCCCGGGTATTCTTACGATAAAGCACCCGATCAGAAACACTTTCTGGGGCGCGCGCGTACCCGGCGGATGTTCCGGGCGATTCTGTCGAATAGAAAAAAGCGCTGGCAGTTCAATCTGTCGCCGCTTTTCCTGGAATTCCTAATGGGGAAGCGGACTTATCCGTGCACGCCTTGGGGCATGCCCACGTACAACGTTTTCGGCTGGCAGAAGCCGTGCTACTTGCTGCAGGACGGCTACGCCGAAAGTTTCGAGGAGTTGCTCGCTACGACCGATTGGGCGAATTACGGGACGGAGTCGGGCAATCCCGCCTGCGCGAACTGCATGGTCCACAGCGGATACGAAGCTTCGGCGGTGAACGCAACTTTCAGTTCGCTCAGCGGATTCGTGGCGACGGTGAAGGCGACCCTGTTCACTGGTTACAAAGACGACGAGGCGCTCAGAATGCTCGATGAGCCGCAAGCGCCGGTGCACCCGCTCATCCAGATCGCACCAACACAGAGCGCGTCGCACTTGCAGGAAACCAGTGTGTAGCGATTTTCCTTCTGTGTCCTGCGTGTCCTCTGTGGTGAAAAATTTTGACTCGCGACTCGTGACTCGCAACTCACAACTGACATGACCGGTAAAGAAGCAGGTTTCATCGAGCAGCATCCGTCGCACTCGAAGGCGCCGAATCCCGACGCGCTCGAGGTCGCCCCAGGCACGGAACACGAGAATCTTGAAGGCTGGAGTCCCGCCCTCGCCTCGGAAGAAGACCTTCGGCAGGCGCTCGAAAAAGCCTTCGACTATCGTGGCGACATCACGATCACTCGCAAAGACGGAT
>Ga0335079_10011529_pt1 | contig 10080 bp, 6 predicted proteins | sample Lox_Sample_33_FD_206719 | JGI IMG/M metagenome (GOLD analysis project Ga0335079, IMG submission 206719) | Soil microbial communities from Loxahatchee National Wildlife Refuge, Florida, United States - Lox_Sample_3.3 | ecosystem: Environmental > Terrestrial > Soil > Wetlands | place: USA: Florida...
AGGCAGTATTCGGCAATGTAGGTCACAATACCGGCATGGAGAATTTCCGGCTTAAGGTTTTTCGAGCGGTAGCGGAACACTTGAATTTCCGGAGAGCCGCAGAAGAACTCTGCCTCACGCAACCTGCCGTTACCCTGCAGATCAAAACTCTGGAACAGCATCTCGGCGTACAGTTATTCGATCGCAGCGGAACCCGCATTTCCCTTACTGCCGCCGGCTCTGTGCTGGCGAAATATGCTCGAAAGATCGATGCGCTCGAAGCGGCAGCGCGAACCGCCTTGTCTCGGTTCGCCGACAGGCAACGGGGCGAACTCCGGATCGGCGCTTCGCTCACCATCGCGCAGTACATCCTGCCCCACCTACTCGGAGCGTTTCAGCAACTGCACCCGCAAGTTCACCCAATCGTCACTACGTGCAACACGGAACAGGTGCTGGAGGCACTGGTGGCGCACGAAGTGTCGCTGGGGTTCATCGAGGGCCCGACGCTACGTCGGGATGTTCGAACCGAAGTCTTCCTGGAAGACGAGATTGTCCTGATGGTGCCGGCCGCCCACGAATGGAGCGAACGCGGATTCATTGAGCCTGAAGAATTGAAGCAGGAGCGCCTGCTCATGCGCGAGCGTGGCTCAGGAACGCGGCGCGTCGTCGAAATGGCATTACTGAAACGAGGCGTTAGGACCAAGCAGCTGAATCTGGCGATGGAGTTCGACTCGACCGAAGGCATTATCACGGCCGTGGAAGCCGGCCTCGGAATCGGATTTGCATCGCTTTGGTCGATCAGCAAGGAACTGCAGCTAGGCTCCCTTCGAGCCGTGCCGATTCATGGGATCCGGATCATGCGCCACCTCAGCATAGCCTACCCTCCGGGCCAGGACCCGCAAGGGACCACGCTGGCCTTTCTACACTTTCTGCGGTCCCGACAAGGTGTAATGCGCGCCGCACGGTGAGCTCTACCGCGGTTCCTCAGGCGATAAGGTGCGCGCATGAGCGATAAGAATTACTGCTTGGACAGTCAACCGTCCGCGCCGCGACACTGAATGCTTGGCGAACAGCAAGAATATCTTCTTTGTTGGCTTGGTCGTCGCCGCCAGCGGACTCGTTTCGCCCCCTTTAGCCCTCCTGGCAGGCCTCGTTTACGGCCTCTCGTTCCAGCATCCTTATCCCGCTGATACCAGAACGCTCTCCACGTTTCTTCTGCAGGCATCCATCGTGGGACTGGGCTTCGGAATGAACCTGCATGAGGTCGTGCAGGCCGGTAAGACCGGTTTTCTATACACGGCCCTCAGCATCACGTTCGCGATGCTTCTCGGACTCGGGATTGGACTCCTACTTAAGGTGCAACACATCCCGTCACTGCTGATCAGCGTCGGCACCGCGATCTGTGGTGGGAGTGCTATCGCGGCCGTGGGGCCCGTGGTGGATGCGGGAGAAGAGGAAATGGCGGTCTCGCTTGGGACGGTATTCGTACTGAATTCGATTGCCTTGTTCCTCTTCCCGGTCATCGGATATGCGCTTCACATGTCACAACCTCAGTTCGGATTGTGGTCCGCCCTCGCGATTCACGACACCAGTTCGGTCGTGGGCGCGACTGCAAAATATGGGCCAGAGGCGCTGACCATCGGAACGACCATCAAGCTGGCACGAGCCCTCTGGATCGTTCCCTTGGCGTTCGCGGTTGCGGTGCTCAGAAAAAGCAAGTCCAGCATCAAGTGGCCCTGGTTCATCGTGCTTTTCTGCCTCGCCGCAGTGGCGAGCACCTACCTGCCTTCGTTCGGACCGCTGTATCCGAAACTCAGCACGCTCGGGAAGTCCGGCCTGACGGTTACGCTCTATTTGATCGGGACTGGGATCTCAAAATCGACACTGAAGCAAGTCGGCGTGCGTCCCCTTTTGCAGGGGGTCTTGCTGTGGGCGATTGTAGCGATCTCTTCACTGGTCTTGATCCGGTTTGGGATCATCTCGATCTAATGAAGATTGGTCGAGGCTGTAGACGGCACCGTTGAGGTGTGCGCTTTCTTCGGGCACGAAAAACGGGAATCTTTCAATGAATGGTGGGCAGTGCAGGACTCGAACCTGCGACCTCCTGCTTGTAAGGCAGGCGCTCTAACCAGCTGAGCTAACCGCCCGGTATGTAAGTACAAGCAGCATAGCAGTTTAACCCTATTAGCGCCACCGGTGCTCATTCCACAAGACCGTGTTATCGGGTACCTCGTCGGCTATGCGAATCTCACGAACGCACGTTCGCTGGCGCTCCTCGGTGATCCTGACGCCAGCGCTTACGAGCTTCCATTTTTCTTTTCGTCTCCAGAGAAGAAAAGCGAGTTCCTGAACTTAGTCTGCTCGAATGAAAACATGGGGAAGGACTCACCACTGAAGAAATTAGGAATGCTCGTCCCCTCGCAGCGGTCTTACCCCATGATGCCCTCACCCCACGTCGTGCTGATTGCAGCGACCCTGTGTGCGGGCACAGAAGATGATTGCGCGGTGTCGTAAGGCCGCACAAAATCGCTTCCGAACGTTTTGGAAAGCAGGACGATTAAACTCCAGGTGTGCAAAGCAGATGTTTTTCCCTGTTCACTTCATAATGCCAACTCAAAGCGGCCCGACGGCACGGTAGTGCGTTTATTGGGTCGCCTCGCTATTCATTAGTCCGGTGGTGGGTGATAGTAAATCACCACCAACACAAATATCCCACCAACGAGTGCTGCAATCGCCAGCGAAAGCAGAATGCCATGAAGGGTTGTGAACGATGATTGCTTCTTCCTTTTCTTTGCCTTTATGAATTTGGCCATACAACACTCTGCTTCAAGGTCTATCGTCTCAACCGAGGTCGCGCAGAAACCATTCAAGCGGTTCCCACATGAATGACTTCTCTCAGATTCCGCTGGTCTGGTACTGCAAGACAGCGAGCGAGAGCCGATAGTCGTAGCCGGCCTGCGCATTACTAATTTGGGCTTGGGTCAGCTGAAGCTGGGCCTGACTTAATTCCACGATCGAACCTAAGCCCAGGTTGTATCGTGACTGAGCAAGGTTCATGGCAAGGTTGGCCTGGTCCAGGAGCTGTTGTGTCACCGCCAGCCGGTCATAGGCGGTCGTAGCGTTCAACCAACTGGTGCGCACATCGCGCGAAATTCGATCACGGAGGTCCCGCAGTCTCTCCTGAGTCGCCTGGGCACGTAGCGAGGCTTCTCGTGCTCTCGCTGGGTAGAGGAAACCGTTAAAGACAGGAATGTTTACGTTCACTCCTACAGCGCCATACCAGCTGGAAATAACGGGATTGCGCACCGGGGTATCGCCCACGACTCCAAGGGCGCGGATGTCGGGAAAGAGCAAGTCTCGTTCGGCCGTCTGAAATTTTCTGGTGGACTCGGACTGGAACTCGAGAGCAAGGATTTCCGGCCGCACGGTAAGAGCAGTAGAAATGAGATCATCTACGTTGCCCGGAGGCGGAGCACTGAGGGCGGAGTCCTCGACGAGCTGAAAACTCTGCAGGTTGGAGAATCCGAGCACAGCGGAAAGGCTGGCCAGTGCCGCGTTTTCGTTGTTCTGTGCATCGAGGAGCAGCAGTTTGGCCTGCGCCAGATTCACGTTGGCAAAGCTGAGATCCAGTTGAGACTTGAGCTTGCTCTGGAATAAAGCGTCCACCTGGCTTGAAACAGTCTGGCGCTCTTTCACCGTCTGCTGGGCAACAGTCAAGACCGCATGCGCCTGAAGAGAGTTGTAGAAGGCTTGGTCAACCGCCAGCAGGATCTGTTCTTTCGTTGCCAGCGCGTTCTGGTTCTCCGCTTTAGCCGCCAAGTTAGCGCTCGAAATCAGGTTCGTAGTGCGCCCGAAATCGGTAATGAGCTGGGTTACCATGGCTCCCGCAGCCGCTCGCTGGTAGAGGATCGGATTGTTCAGCGCGCCGGCCGTGAGGCGCGTACCGGGATTGGCATCGACCGCCGTCAAATCCAAAGTCGCAGTCGGCCACAGATTCGATCGAACTTCCCGCGTGACTTGGATCGAGGCTAACGCGGTCAGGCGTGCAACCGAAATCTGCGGATTATTCTTCAGGGCAAGAGCCTGAGCATCCTTCAACGACAGGGTTGTAGGCATGCCCGGAGAATTTTGTGGACCGCTTGCTTGCGGTCCCGTCTGGATCGCAGCGGCCGCAGCTTGAGACGAGGCTTGAGGTGCCGGAGCGGAAGGCAGATTCGCCACCGCCCTCAATCCAACCTGGGCAAAGCCGCACCCGTGTAGCACCAGAATTAAACAAATTTGTAGTAGGTTTCTCATCACGCAGTAGTCTCCAGACCTTCTTTGCACCAGCGGAGTCACTCCCTCAGGCAATGTTGCCAGGAGTTGGTTCCTGCGAAGTATTCCTGCCGTAGACCAGCAGATAAGCCGCCGGCACAATGAAGATGGTGAGCACCACCGATGAAGTGAGCCCGCCAATGATCGCCCGTGCCAGAGGCGCATATTGTTCGCTGCCGGTGCCGAGCTTCAATGCCATGGGTACCATCCCGATGATGGTGGCAAGCGACGTCATGAGAATCGGTCGCAACCGCACACGACACGAAGTAACAATCGCGTCCTTGACTGAACTTCCCTGGTCCTCAAGTCGATGAGCGAATTCCACAATCAAAATGCTGTTCGATGCAGAGATTCCCACCAGCATGAGCACGCCCATCAGTGACATCACATTCAACGTCGTCCCCGTCAGAGGCAAAATGATTAGGACACCAATGAACCCCATCGGAATTGCCAGCATGATGAGCAAGGGATCCTTGAAAGACTTGAACTGCGCGACCAGAATGAGGTAGAGAAGGATCACAGACATAGACAGCCCGATCGCAAAACTGCGGAACGAGGCGTTCATGCCTTGCACCATTCCTCTAAGATCGACCCGTACGTTTTCTGGAAGTTTCGTGTCGCGAATGGTCCGTTGCACATCGTTTGAGATCTTCCCAAGGCTTTCGCCGACTGGCGTCACATACACGTCCGTGACGCGTTGAATTTGGTAATGATCCACTTCTGTCGGTGTCCGGATGTCTTGGAGCTTTACAACGGCATCCAGAGTTGTGGGTTGCTTCAGGTTGGGAGCGCGGATCGGGATATTGGTCAGATCGGCAAAGTTGTGAATCGCGCCCCGGCCGTTCTCGAAATATTGAACGGTCAAGAAATAGTCGTTGCCGCTCTTCCGGTCGACCCAATAATTGGGAGCGATCATCGAATTGGAATTGAGCGCGGTGATGACGTTGTCGACCACTTCCTTCTGCGTCAGCCCCAGCTCACCGGCGTGCACCCTGTCAACGTTCAGACGGAGTCCGGGATAATTCATGTCCTGTGGAATGTAGACCTCGCCCACCCCGGGCAGTTGCCGGATGCGACTCGCGAGATCCTGCGCCACGCTATAGGACTGCTTCAAGTTGCGACTGCTCACCTGGACGTCTATGGGAGCCGGCATTCCCGAGTTCAGGATTGCATCAACCATGGAGCCGCTCGAAAAGAACGTCCGAATATCGGGATATTGGCTCGCCATTTCCTTCCGAACTCGGTCCATATACTCGGCGCTGCTCACCCGATGCTCATCCTGGAGGGCCACTTGGATCGTCGCCGTATACGGCCCGGCATTGGTCGTATAGAGCGAAGAAAAGTCAGGAACCACTCCGATGTTCGACACCACCATCTTCAGATCTTTCGGGCCCACCACATTGCGGATCAGGTCTTCTACTTTGGCGATGTACTGTTCGGTGACTTCCAGACGCGTTCCGGTAGGAACCTTCATGTTGATCGAGAATTGCCCGGCATCGGTGCTCGGGAAGAAAGCCAGGCCCAGAAAGGGATAGATCGCTAGGCTGACCAAGAACACGCCGGTGAGCATCAGGACCGTCAGGCCGGGTCGTACCAGCGCTCGATTCACCCAATACTCGTAGGCGTCCAGCATCCGGTTGAATTGACGATTGAAACCTGCAGTGAATCTTTCCCACCTGGATCTTCCGGAAGCCGATGTAGGTTCGACCTCGTATTCGTGGCCTGCATTGCCACTGGAGTGAGGTACGGCTTGAAGAAAGCGCGAGCAGAACAACGGAATCACGGTCATCGCTACGACATACGACGCGAACAGCGAGATCACCACCGCGAGTGCCAGCGCCGAGAACAAGAATTTACTGACGCCGAACAGGAAGGTCACTGGGAAGAAGACGACGACCGTGGTCAGAGTCGCGGCCAGCACAGCCAGGCTCACTTCGGAACCTCCCGATTCAGCGGCAGCGATGGGCGCGGCGCCATGTTCCAGATGGCGGTAGATGTTCTCCAGCGAGATGACGGAATTGTCAATGATGCGCGAAAAGGCCAGCGCTAGGCCCCCCAGGATCATGGTGTTGATCGTGCTGCCCATCATGTACAGCACCACGAAGGTCGCCAGCGCGGAGAGAGGAATCGAGAGAAACACTGCCGACGTGGCACGGAAACTTCCCAGAAAGATGAGAATCATCAGACTGGTGAGCGCCAGCCCGATCACACCTTCATGAAGGAGAGTATTGATGGCCTCTTTCACGAACGACGACTGATCGAAAACCACCGCGGACTTCAATTGTTTCGGAATGTCGTACAGATGCTGGATCGCATCGCGAATGCCCTGAACCACCGCGATCGTGTTGGTGTCGCCGCCCTGCTTCATAATCGGCAGATAGACTGACCTCTGGCCATCTACGCGCACGACGTTGTACTGAATTTGATTGGCATCCTCGGCTTTGCCGATGTCGTCTACCGTAACCCAGGAGTTGCCGACCGTCTTGACGGGCACTTTCGACAGTTGGTCCATGTCATCGACCAAACTGTTGGAATAAACGTAGTAGTCGAAGGGCCCCATCTTCACATCGCCGGCGGGGAGAATAAGGTTCGAGTTATTCACCGCGTTCACCACATCCATCGGACTCATTTGCCGGGATGCGAGCTTGTAAGGATCGACATAAACCATGATCTGTCGATACTTGCCCCCGAACGGCGGCGGGATCTCCGCGCCCTGGACCACCGCAATCTGGTTCCGAATTGTGAATTGACCGATATCGTGGAGTTCAGTCTGGTTCATCCCCTCTCCCTTGAGCGTGACCAAGCAGACCGGCAAGCTGGAAGCATCGAACTTCAGCACCACGGGTGGCAAAGTTCCCGGGGGCAGACGCTTCAGGTCCGCCATGGCAAGGTTCGATAGCTCCGTAACATCCGCATCAGCATTGGTTCCCGGCTGAAAGTAGACCTTAATAATGCTCACCCCCAGCAGAGAGCGGGATTCCATGTGATCGATACCACTGGCTAGCGTAAAGAACCGTTCGAGTGGGTCGGTGATGTCGGTTTCGATGTCCTCCGGGGGCATTCCGGAATAGAACGTGGCCACTACAACTTCTGGCAAGTTAATCGTCGGGAACAAGTCGATTGGCATCCGTGCCAGGCTGGTCACGCCGATTACGGTTAAGAGAAGACAGACCACGACGATAAAGTAAGGATTACGAATTGAAAAACGTGTCATTGATTCTCACTCTTTAAGTCTGCGCGCAAAGAACCGTTTATTGCTGACCGCCTTCTTGGTATTGCATGACCTGGACCACCTGGGGATGTACCGTCTCCCCTGGCTTCAGGCCGCTGCGCTCGCTGACGACAACTTGTTCCCCTTCTTTCAAACCTGAAACCACCTCCGCATCGTTGGCGGTCTGAAGGCCGAGCATAATCGGCCGGTCTTCAATTTCATTGTTCCTGCCCACCACAAAAACTGTGGTTTTGTTGCCTTGATGATTCACGGCCTGCAACGGTATTGTGGGGACGTCGTCGCGATGTTCAAGCGCAACATCGGCGTCGGCATACAGACCTGGCATCAGCACTCGATCTCGATTTTGAACATCGACTTCGGTGTGCATTGTGCGCGTCGCCTCCTTGACATCCACTGAGAATCGAGCAACTTTTCCCGGGAAGGTTTTGTTCAGCGATGGCACCCGCACGTCAACGGGATCTCCAACGTGGATGTATCGAACATACGATTCCGGAACCGGTATAACGAGCCGGAACAGGTCATCCTGGGAAAGCTTAACGATCGGCATCGCCTGTGTACTGGATGCGGTGCCTGCCTGCACCAACGCTCCCAGGTTCGCGTAGCGCTCGGTGACGACTCCCGCAAATGGAGCCGTGATCTTTGCATAGTCAAACAGACTCTGATCGTGAGCCAGCTTCGCTCTGGCCACCGCCAGCTGGCTCTGGGAGGCCTCTAGTGCCGCCTGGCCGGCGTCGACTTGAGAGGAGGCCGCCAGATCCTTCCCTTGTGCGTCGTCTACTTCCTGCTGGGCGACGATTCCGGGTTGACTCTCAAAAACTCCATTGAGACGCGTATATTGCAAGTGAAGTGCCTTGTACTGTGCCTGGTAACGGTACAACTCGTGCTGGGCGCGGCTCACCTGGTTCGTGGCATTCCTGATTTCCGCTTGATCTTCCTGAAGCTGCGCCTCCAACTCAGGAATCTCCAAAACTGCCATAACCTGGCCAGCCTTCACGTGTGTGCCGTAGTCGACGAGGAGCTTTTTGACGTATCCGGATTCCTTGGCGTACACGTCGATCTCCTGGAACGGCACCAGTTCGGAAGACAGCGTGATTTGTCGTCCCAGCGATTTGTTTACCACCCTCGCGACGCCGACCGTGATCATCGAGTCGCTCGCCTGAACCCGTCCGGTTCCATTCCCCGAACACGACGACGCGACGATCGACATCGCGACCACAATGGGCAAGAACGCATAGAGGATCTGTTTCTTTGATCCGAGGTCGCGCATTCTCCTGGATAGACTGTACCTTTGAGTCATCTTGTTTCCTTTTGCCAGCATTGCTGAGCCGCTTCCTAGCTCAGTGTCTTCATAACATCGCGCAGTTTCGCCACTGAGAAGTCTGTTGATCGGCAAAAATCGATTATCTTTTGCTCCGCCCGTTGCAATCGGTCCGCCACTGCGGGAACGTTTGCCGCAATCGCTGCTGGAACCGTCAGGACACCGTGGCGATCCCCGTGCAGCAAGTCTGCAAGTCGCACTTCCATTCCACCAACGCTGATCACCGCTCCAAGCTCGAAGATGTGAGCGTAGGCGTGGGAAACAGCTACGCTTCCAGCGAACAACTGAACGCCCATCGCGCGCACGGACGGCAATTCACGCACGGCGCCGTTCGTCAAGTAGCCGACGCAACCCAGAGCCTTCAAAATCGCGGCGTGCATATCCCCGACAAAGGCCCCTCGGCCGGGCGGATCGTCCATGTCTTCCAACACAAGGATGCGAGGAGAGGGAACTTCGAGAATGCTGTTCCAGAAACCCGCGCGGTCATGAAAAGTGCTACCGCCAATCGGCGGCTCGCCGCTGCGAAGGCGGCCTGTGACCGCGTAGCCCACCATTGGGGAAGCATCCGGAAACATGCATCGAATGCCAGCGTCCGAGAATCCTGTGTTGCGAAGTCTGACATTGAAGGTTTCTATGGCATTCGCGATCATGCAGGTATCGAACTGGCGAAGAGCATCCAATTTTTCTTCAGTCAATAAAGGTGCAACCGCCATCTGCGAATTCCTTTCTAGAGCTTGACCAACCCAAACCTGACGACCACCAGTGACCACCGTTGTGCGTGGAGGCCGGCAGGAAGAATCGTTGCCACAAGAGTGAACGACATCAAGCTGTTTCTCATGATCTCCTCCGTAGAGACCCGGTTCGACAAGAGTGAGGCAAATCCAACGCGGTCGGCTTCATATACCGGCGGATTTGCTTCAAAAAGCTCGTGTTCGAATCGCTTCGCCCAGGCACGCGCCGATGGGCGGAGCAATCACCTTGTGAGGAATGCAGCTTTAGCCGAGGAAATAACTACGAGAAGGATTGGAAGTACGGAGGAGGACGCTTGTAGACGTTTTCTTCAAGAACCAGAGTTGGTATCGGAGGTCCCGCTGGAGCGATCCGCGGATAAAAATTGGGAACGGACAACCCATCGACGCACGTTACAGGAGGCATCCAGTTGGCTGCATCCTTGACGAGACGCTGCCGTTTCGCGTCGGTGTACGTGTGGTTCTGGACGCTCTTTACCGTGGGAAGT
>Ga0335079_10011531_pt1 | contig 10078 bp, 8 predicted proteins | sample Lox_Sample_33_FD_206719 | JGI IMG/M metagenome (GOLD analysis project Ga0335079, IMG submission 206719) | Soil microbial communities from Loxahatchee National Wildlife Refuge, Florida, United States - Lox_Sample_3.3 | ecosystem: Environmental > Terrestrial > Soil > Wetlands | place: USA: Florida...
GATTTCGCCAGCTGGGAGGCCACGCGCAAGCACTACGAATTGTTCGCGCGCTATGTGGCGCCGTGCTTCCAGCCGTCGCAGGCCCGCCTGCTGGCATCGGAGCGCTACGCCATCAGCCGGCACGCCGAGCTCGACGAGAAAAATGGCGCGGCGATCCAGGCGTGGACGGACCAGCACGCGGTCGGCGCCGGGAAGTCGGTCGGCACCGGCGCATTCGGCGAGCGCTAGAGGGTCGACCGCCTATCGATGGCCAAGGTCGATATCTCCGGCATCCACCGAGCCCTTGCTGATGGACTTGGCGAGCATCGCCTTCATCTCGTCGCGCTGATTGGCCTTGGGGTATGCAGTGCCCGGCACGGGAACGCCCAGAAAGCGGCACAACGGCTCCCACCCCGACCCTGTGCGATAGACGAGTAAGCGGTCCGGCGCGATTGCCCGTTTCACGTCATCGCAATAGCGCTTGTAGTTCGCGACCATGAAGTCGTGGTCGTGGATCTTGTCGCCATAGAAATCGTAGACCGCCGCCTGGAAGAACGGGCCGAGCGGCATCTTCAGGGTGGCCGCCACCCATTGTGGCGAAAACACCGTCTCTTGCGTGGATTCGAACCACTCCTCCGGATCGCGCTCCGTCAGGATCACCTTCGCATCCGGGTATTTCGCGCTGACTTCTCGCCAGAAATAGCAGCTGGGCGCATCGGCGCAGGATTTGTAGCCGGCGAAGATGGCGTCCCAGTCCGGCCGACCTTTCGCGGCTGCGATCCACAACGCGCCCATCTCGGGATGCGAAATCATCTCCGCCATGTGATGGCACGGCCCGAAGCCAAGCTCCTCGAGCGCAAGCTTCAGCGATACGGTTCCGGTGCGCGGATATGCGGCGCCGACGATCTCAAGTGACATTTGTCCCCCCTCTTTTGTCTAACCGGCCTTGGCCGCGAGCGCACAAAGTCCGGCGAGCGTCTGCGGCATCAGCCAACGGCCCGCTTCGGTTAATGCACCATCGGCGATTTCGGCCTGCAGCACCGCATCCAGCTTCTGCTTGCCGATGCGACGGCGCAACGCCGCCGCCGCGGTTTTGGACGTAAAGTTCGAATGTTCTTTCAGGAATGCAGCCCCGACCTTCCTTGCCGCTTCGCGATCCGGCAGGAGGGCGAACAGATCGTCGTAGGGCGTGGGCGGATAGTGCCGGCCGAACAGTCGTCTGGATTCGTAGCCGATGGCGGCGGCAGCGGCGGCGAACGCCACAATGCCTCCGATGACCACGCGGCGGTCCGGCGTTCTCATCGGAACACCCCCTTCAGATGATCGGCCAGGCGCAGTGTCAGCGCGATCAGGTTCAGCGTGGGATTGGAGGAGCCATAGGTCGGGAAGCAGGCACTTCCCGCCACGAACAGATTGGCGAGCCCATGAACCTGGCAATTGCCATCGACCACACCCTGCTTCGGATCGTCATTCATGCGGGTGGTGCCCATGTGATGGTTGCCCCAGTCCATGACGGACAGCCATTCACTGCGGCTTTGCCGGTCGAGGCGGATCATGCCGGTTTTCGCCGCCAGCATCTGCCGGCCGAGCTCCACCAGCGCTTCGCGGTAGTTGGCGAAGTCCTGATCGGAAATCGTCACGTTCAATTTGAGGCGAGGCATGCCGAGCGCATCGCGTTCGCTTGTCAGTGTCAGGCGTCTGTCCGGATCGGGCGCCAGTTCGATGCCGCAGCCGAGCGAATAGGCATGCGCGTTACTCCCGTCGACGCCGAGCGCCGCCGATGTCGTGGTGACTGCCGCCGCGCCGAGCTCGTCCAGTGCCACGCGCTGCTCGACCGTCACGAGCGAGCCGAGCACATGGTGGTCCTTCTTGAATTGTTGTGTCGGCGACAGTGTGGCACGGAAGTGCGCGCCCTTCATATCTAGCGTCGTCTTGTAGAAGGCAGCAATTTCGCCGCCGAACACGACCAGCGTGGCCGTATCGCGTGGGATGGCGTGATCGGCATAGTAGCGGCCCACCAGATCGTTCTCGTTGCCGACCCCGTTCGTCGCGACATCGTTCGATGCCAGCAGAAGCCGCGCGGTCTCGATCGCGCCGGCCGCCAGCACCACATGCCGCGGCGCGACCGTAAAACGCTTGCCGTCGAGCGTGGCGACATCCAGATGATCGACCCAGCGCGGGTCCTGCCCCAACCGCAGTGCGGTCACGTTCGCGTTGAGCATCACCTGAAGGTTGGGAACGCGCTTCAGGTCATCCGCATAGCGCTCGCCGAAATGCGTCGGCAGGTGATCCGGATTGCCGCGCCATACGCTGAACTGGAAGAAGCTGTTGTAGATGCCGCCGGGGCCGAGCTTCAGCAAGTCGCCGCCGGGCAACGTCTCCTTCGCAAGCTTGTCGTAGAGAAGCGGTCCCGCTTCGATCAGTTCCTGGGCGCGTGGGAAATATGGATCGAGTTCGCTGCGGTCGAATGGCCAGCCGGAGTGCGGCAGCCAGTCGCGCTGGGCGAAATCGTCCTCATCAAGCGGCCGGCACCATCCGCCCCAATGGTTCGTGCAGCCGCCCAGATAGCGCATGCGCGTGGCATCGAGCGCGTAGTACTTCACGCCCGTTTCCTGCCCGGCATAAAGCGCTTGCGTCGCGGCATCGAACTGCATGCCGCCGCTCTCCAGCAGCAGGACCTTGATCTTCGTTCTGGCGAGTGCAAGCGCCAGCGAAATGCCCGCCGGCCCGCCGCCGATGATGACAAGCTCGGGCATCAGTTTCGTGCCGGACGGCACTTGCCGCGCATCAGTGAAATTCAAAGGGCCTCGTGGTCAAGAATTGGGCCGGCCGTTCTTGGCCGATGTGTGGCGCGTGGTCAATTGCGAAGCAGCGTGGCGGGACAATTTCCGACAATTGCGGTTGGCCGTAATAGGCGTCTATCCTTGTCCCTGGCAGGAAATACACGTTCGGAGACACATTTGGTTGAAGCGTACGAGCAGAGTTTGCCGGCGTGGATCTATTGCGACGCGGGATTCTTCGAGGCCGAGCGGCGGCATCTGTTTTCGCGCACCTGGCACCTGATCTGCCACGTCAACGATGTTCCGAATGCCGGCGACTATCACACGCTCGACATCCTCGGTGAACGGTTCCTGGCGTTGCGCGGCGCCGACGGCATCGTCCGCAGCTTCCACAATGTGTGCCGCCATCGCGCCTCGCGGCTCGCCGACGGCAACCACGGCAATTGCGGCCATCGGCTGGTGTGTCCGTATCATGCCTGGAGTTACGGCCTCGACGGATCGCTGAAATCGGTGCCGCCATGGCAAGGATTTGAATCGCTCGACCTGTCGCGTCACGGCCTCGTTCCGCTCGAGCAGGAAATCTGGCGTGGCTTCATCTTCGTGCGGACGGAGAAGGGGCTGCCCTCGGTTGCGGAGATGATGTCGCCTTACGAGGAGGAGATCGCGCCGCATGGTTTCGAAACACTTCAGCCGCAAGGCCGCGTCACGTTGCGACCGCGATCGGTCAACTGGAAGAACGTCGCCGACAATTACGGCGACGGCCTGCACATTCCAGTGGCGCATCCCGGCCTGACGCGGTTGTTCGGCGCGAGCTACGGACTCGAGGCGAAACCATGGGTCGACAAGATGCACGGCACGATCACGGAGAAGCCTTCTGCCAATTGGGTGGAGCGTTCGTATCAGTCTCTGCTGCCGCTGTTCGATCATTTGCCTGAGAGCCGAAGGCACACGTGGAACTATTACCGGCTGTGGCCCAATGTTGCCTTCGACGTGTATCCCGATCAGGTCGATTTCATGCAGCTCATTCCGGTTTCGCCAACGCAAATGGTGATCCGCGAGATCGCTTATGCACGCCCGGATGCGCGGCGCGAAGTGCGAGCGGCGCGCTATCTCAACTGGCGCATCAACCGTCAGGTAAATGCCGAGGACACGGTGCTGATCGCGCGCGTTCAGGCCGGCATGTCATCGGGCAGTTATGTCAGCGGTCCGCTGGCGAAGTCCGAGGTGTGCCTGGCGGCCTTCGCGCGCCGTATGCGCGAAGCGCTTCCGTCCGCAGCATTCGAGCCGGAGCTGCTGAATCACTAGAAATGTGGGTGTTCGAGGGCTGGCTTGCCAGGCGTAGCTTCCCGTCGAGTGCAAAGGCTGGCTTGCCATGCGTAGCTCGCGGGGCACAAGCCCGGCTTCGCCCTTTGGGCTACGCCGGGCACGCTTGCTCGCTGTCGCGAGCGAAGCGTGGTGGAGCTGAGCGGGATCGAACCGCTGACCTCGTGAATGCCATTCACGCGCTCTCCCAACTGAGCTACAGCCCCGTACCATCGCCGCCGAATGAAATGCCGGTTGGGACCGGCGGGCGGCGAAACTCTATCTCTCGTCCTTGGTCACGCCCGGATCGAGAATGCCGGCGACGTCATCGCCGTCTTCTTCCACTTCCTCGAGAAGCGGCTCATCTTCTTCGTCGCCTTCCTCGTCGACCTCGATATCTTCGATCTCCTCGGGTTCGCCCTCGACGACACTCATGCCCGCGCCCTCAGCCTCTTCTTCCTCGGTGGCGGCTTCTTCCTCGTCTTCTTCGCCAGCGATGACGACGGGCTCTTCCTCGACACCCTCGGCCTCTTCTTGCTCGGCCTCTTCGTTCTCGTGCTCCTCGTCCTCCGCCTCCTCGGCGACGACGGCAGGACCGACGACCTCCACCGGCTCCGGCTGGCGGGTGCGCCGCTGCTTGAACAGGGCCTCCGGCTCGAACGCAAATTGGCATTTCGGACATTCGATCGGACGCCGCTGCAGGTCGTAGAAACGGGCCTGGCAGGATGGGCAAACGCGCTTGGTTCCGAGATCGGCCTTGGCCAAAGTCATGCTTCCTCGTCGACGGGTTTCCAGAAGGCCGGGTCGTTTGCCACTTCCGGGCCGCTCTGTAAAGAAGAGGGCCGCGGGTGCGCCGGTTCCCGGCCGGGGCCCCTATCTGGTGAGGCGGCGGGCGGACTTCAAGCCATGAATGGACAGGATAGGCGCCCGCTCTCGGCCCGGAAATCCGGACCGCTGCAAGGCGTGGCGAAGGTGCCGGGCGACAAGTCGATTTCGCACCGGGCGCTGATCCTCGGCGCTCTGGCGGTGGGCGAGACGCGGGTCTCCGGCCTGCTGGAAGCGGAAGACGTGGTCCACACCGCCAAGGCGATGATGCAGTTTGGCGCCGAGGTGACACGCGTGGGCGAGGGTGAGTGGCGCGTATGGGGCCGTGGCGTCGGCGGCTTCAGCCAGCCGGACGGCGAGCTCGACTTCGGCAATTCCGGCACCGGCTCGCGGCTCGTCATGGGTGCCATGGCCACGACGCCGATCACGGCTGTCTTCACTGGCGACGCGAGCTTGCGCAAGCGGCCGATGAAGCGGGTGCTGGAGCCGCTGGAGAAATTCGGCGCGACGTGGAGCGGCGAGGGCGGGTTGATGCCGATCGCCTTGACCGGCACGGATCGCCCGATCTGCGTCGATTACGAGGTGACGGTTGCCTCCGCCCAGGTGAAGTCGGCGCTTCTGCTGGCGGCACTGAACGCGCCGGGCCGCACGCGCCTCACGCAGAGCGCCCTGACGCGCGATCACACGGAGAAGATGCTGGCCGCCTTCGGTGCCGATGTTTCCGCTGCGCCGATGGTTGGAGGTGGCGAGCGAATTGAAGTGATGGGCGAGGCAGAGCTTCGGCCGTGCGCGATTCAGGTGCCGCGCGATCCATCATCGGCGGCGTTCCCGCTGGTCGCTGCGCTAATCGTGCCTGGTTCTGAAGTCAGCATTCCAGATGTGCTGCTGAATCCTCGGCGCATCGGATTGATCGAAACGCTGCTCGAAATGGGCGCCGATATTTCCATCACGAACCGGCGCATAAGCGGTGGGGAAGAGGTTGGCGATCTCGTCGTGCGCCATTCGAATTTGCGCGGTGTTGAAGTGCCGCCGGAACGCGCGCCGTCGATGATCGACGAATATCCCATCCTCGCTGTCGCTGCCGCCAACGCTTCCGGCCGCACGGTCATGCGCGGCCTGGAAGAATTGCGCGTGAAGGAGAGCGACCGGCTCTTCGCCATCATCAATGGCCTGCGCGCCTGCGGCGTTCAGGTCGAAGAGCTGGAGGACGGCATGGTGATCGACGGCCGGCCCGGCGATGTTCCCGGTAGCGCAACCATCACAACCCACATGGATCACCGCATCGCGATGGCATTCCTGATCGCGGGCCTCGCGTCGCGCAATTCCATAACCGTCGACGATGCGTCGATGATCGCCACCAGCTTCCCGGAGTTTGAATCGTTGATGAGTGCATTGGGCTCGCAATTGGACGGGCGGGGCTAAGCAATGTTTCATCGGCTGGCTGCTCTCTATTTCACGCGAAACCTTAGAAAGCTTGGCCTCCTCAGCCTTTTGCTATTTTTCGTAATCATCTCAGCTGCTCTTGAAAGAGAGAACTTCAAATTAGTAGCCGCCTTGGAGGCGGTTCCGGTGGCAGCCTTGATAGCGATCTTGGTAGCCTTCACTTTGCTTTGGTGCATTTGGCTCCTGAACGTAGGGCTCAGTGCCAAGAATGCCGGTCAGTCGTTCCATGATTTTGTGATGGGTCCGAAGTACGTCCAATTGCTCGAAGAAGGTTCAGCAAAGAAGGGCGCTTGATTTGAGCAGCATCATCATCGCCGTCGATGGAACGGCTGCGTCGGGGAAGGGAACGCTGGCGAAGAAGCTCGCGGCGCATTTCTGGTTCGCGCATCTGGACTCGGGAGCGCTGTACCGGCTGGTGGCGCTGGGCGTGGTTGAAACGGGCGGCGATCCGAATAAGGAAGGCGACGCCGTGAAGGCGGCGCGCGCGGTCGATGTCGGCCGGCGCGACGATCCCCGCATCCGCTCGGCGGAGATCGGGCACGCGGCCTCGCTGGTGTCCGTGTTTCCGGCCGTGCGGCAGGCGCTGCTGGAATTCCAGCGCAGCTTCGCCGCCCGCCCGCCAGGCGACGGGCGTGGTGCGGTCATCGACGGCCGCGACATCGGAACGGTCATCTGCCCCGCGGCCACGGTGAAATTGTTCATCGACGCCAAACCCGAGGTCCGCGCCCACCGGCGGTTCCTGGAGCTCAAATCCTTCGGCGGCTGGCCGGATGAGGCCACGATCCTCAAGGAACTCGTGGAACGGGATAAACGCGACCGCGAACGGGCTATTTCGCCCCTGAAGCCGGCCCCGGACGCCCTCTTGCTGGATACCTCCCGATTGGATATAGACGCGGCCTTCGCGGCCGCCCTCGCCTTGGTCAAGCCGAAGGTCGAGGAGGCGCTCAAAGCCGTGCCATAGGGGTTCAAGGAGACCCGGCGCGCTTCTTCCGAGCAGGCCAGAATTCGCAACGCAACCGATCCCGCCTCGCGGAAGGAATCCGCGCGGAAGTCCATCGCGAAAGCGATCGGCATTGAAACAACTTGAACAGGAGTTCCATGGCAAGCGCAGCCGGTCAATCCATCTCAGCCCCCTCCCGCGAGGATTTCGCGGCGATGCTCGAAGCGAGCTTCAACACGCAATCGCCGCAGGAAGGCAATGTCATCAAAGGCAAGATCGTCGCCATCGAGAACGATTTCGCCGTCGTCGATGTCGGACTGAAGACGGAAGGCCGCGTGCCGCTGAAGGAATTCGGCATGCCCGGACAGCCGCCCAGCGTGAAGCTCGGCGACACCGTTGAGGTCTATCTCGAGCGCGTCGAGAATGCGCTTGGCGATGCCGTCCTGTCGCGTGACAAGGCGCGGCGCGAGGAGAGCTGGATACGGCTCGAGAAGGCGTTCAACGATCAGTCGCGCGTGATGGGTGTGATCTTCGGGCGCGTGAAGGGCGGCTTCACGGTCGATCTCGACGGCGCTGTGGCGTTCTTGCCGGGCAGCCAGGTTGACGTTCGCCCGATGCGCGACGTCGGCCCGCTGATGAACCAGCAGGAGAAATTCCAGATCCTGAAGATGGATCGCCGCCGCGGCAATATCGTGGTGTCGCGCCGCGCCGTGCTGGAAGAGCGCCGCGCCGAGGAGCGTTCCTCGCTGGTGGCTTCCCTCAAGGAAGGCCAGGTGCTGGAAGGCGTGGTCAAGAACATCACCGATTACGGCGCGTTCGTCGATCTCGGCGGCGTCGATGGCCTCTTGCACGTCACCGATATCGCATGGCGCCGCGTCAGCCATCCGACGGAAGTGCTGAACGTCGGCCAGACCGTCCAGGTGCAGATCATCAAGATCAATCCCGAGACGCAGCGCATTTCGCTCGGCATGAAGCAGCTGCAGAGCGATCCGTGGGAAGGCGTGGCCGCGAAGTATCCGGTCGGCGCGCGCTTCAAGGGCAAGGTCACCAACGTCACCGATTACGGCGCCTTCGTGGAGCTGGAGCCGGGCGTCGAAGGCCTCGTGCACGTCAGCGAGATGAGCTGGGTGAAGAAGAACGTGGCGCCGTCGAAGATCGTCGTGCCGGGCGCCGAAGTGGAAGTGCAGGTGCTGGAAGTCGATTCCAACAAGCGCCGCATCTCGCTTGGCCTGAAGCAGACGCAGGAAAATCCTTGGGAACAGTTCGCCCGCGAACACCCGGCGGGCTCGACCGTCGAAGGCGAGATCAAGTCGATCACCGAGTTCGGCTTGTTCGTCGGCGTCGGCGAGGACATCGACGGCATGGTGCACCTCTCCGACATCGCATGGGACAAGTCCGGCGACGAGGCGGTGAAGGACTACCAGAAGGGCCAGACGGTGAAGGCGAAGGTTCTCGACGTCGACGTCGAGAAGGAGCGCATCAGCCTCGGCATCAAGCAGCTCGAAGCCGATCCGATGGACAAGGTGGGCGCCGCCGGCGGCCCGCTCAAGAAGGGCAGCGTCGTTACCGTTACGGTCACCGAAGTGAACGATGGCGGCATCGAAGTGGCGCTGGCCGATGGCGTGAAGGCCTTCATCCGCCGCGCGGATCTTTCGCGCGATCGCGGCGATCAGCGTCCCGAGCGCTTCGGCAAGGGGGACAAGATCGACGCCATGGTCACGAGCTTCGACAAGGCGGCACGCAAGATCGGCTTGTCGATCAAGGCCCGCGAAGTGGCGGAAGAGAAGGAAGCCGTGGCGCAGTACGGCTCGTCCGACTCGGGCGCGAGCCTTGGCGACATCCTGGGTGCGGCGCTCAAGAAGCGCGGCAAGAAGGGCGAAGCCAAGGACGAAGACGAGGGCGACGAGTAACTTGCAGGCGGCGGCACTCGAACAGGTGCCGCCGTTTCCTCTCTGCTACCGGCCTAACGCCCGCCAGCCGATGTCGCGGCGGCAGAAGCCTTCCGGCCAGTCAATCAGATCGACGGCGCGATAGGCGCGTGCGCGGGCCTCGGCGACATCGCGGCCGAGGGCGGTGACATTCAGAACGCGGCCACCATTGGCGATCCATTTGCCGTCGCGCCGTTCCGTGGCGGCATGGAAGATTTCGACACCTTCGACCTTTGCGGCCGCCTCGAGTCCACGGATTTCGGAGCCCTTCGCGTAATCGCCGGGATAGCCGTTCGCCGCCATCACGACGGTCAGGGCCGCCTCATCGCGCCAGCGCAGATCGATGTGATGAAGCTCGTGGTCGCGCGCGGCCATGAGCGCCGTGGCGAGATCGGACTTCAGCCGCAGCATCAGCACCTGGCATTCGGGATCGCCGAAGCGGCAATTGTATTCGATCAGCTTCGGCTCGCCGTCCTTGATCATGAGTCCGGCATAGAGCACGCCCATGTACGGTGTGCCGCGCTCTGCCATCGCTGCAATGGTCGGCTTGATGATCTTGGAAATCGTCTTCTCGGCGACATCCGGTGTTAGGACTGGCGCCGGCGAATAAGCCCCCATGCCGCCCGTGTTCGGTCCCCTGTCGCCATCGAAAGCGCGCTTGTGATCCTGCGCGGAGGCGAGCGGCAGGATGTGCTCGCCATCGGTCAACACAAAGAAGCTCGCCTCTTCGCCCTCCAGACATTCTTCAACCACGATTCGATCGCCAGGGCGCATGAGCATTGCATCAATCGTGCTCACGGTCGTCGCCGCATTATCTGAGACGACCACGCCTTTCCCGGCTGCAAGACCGTCGGCTTTGATCACCGCTCGCTCACCAAGGC
>Ga0335079_10011532_pt1 | contig 10078 bp, 5 predicted proteins | sample Lox_Sample_33_FD_206719 | JGI IMG/M metagenome (GOLD analysis project Ga0335079, IMG submission 206719) | Soil microbial communities from Loxahatchee National Wildlife Refuge, Florida, United States - Lox_Sample_3.3 | ecosystem: Environmental > Terrestrial > Soil > Wetlands | place: USA: Florida...
CTTTGCGCTTGCGATCCTCATCGGCATGAGACTCAGCATCTTGACGCATCTTTTCCACTTCTGAGTCGGACAGACCCGATGAAGCCGTGATGGTGATATGCTGAGTCCGCCCCGTTGCTTTATCTTTCGCAGTAACTTTGAGAATGCCATTTGCATCGATATCGAATGTCACTTCGATTTGCGGAATGCCGCGCGGCGCAGGCGGGATTCCATCAAGGATAAATTTGCCCAACGTTTTGTTATCCGCTGCCATTGGACGTTCGCCTTGCAGGATATGAATCTCAACCTGGGTCTGATTATCCGATGCAGTTGAAAAGGTCTGACTGCGGCGCGTGGGAATCGTGGTGTTGCGGTCGATCTGCGGCGTGGCAACCGAGCCCAGAGTTTCGATAGAGAGCGTGAGCGGAGTCACATCGAGCAATAAAATATCCTTGACTTCACCGCCGAGCACGCCCGCCTGAATCGCCGCGCCGATTGCGACCACCTCATCGGGGTTGACGCCTTTATGCGGCTCTTTTCCGAAGAAGGCGCGCACGCGATCTTGAACGGCAGGCATGCGAGTCATTCCGCCGACCATCACCACTTCGTTGATTTGACTCGCAGTAAGTCCCGCGTCAGTCAGAGCCTGCTTGAGCGGTGCAATGGTGCGATCCACCAAATCCGCGGTAAGTTGTTCGAGTTTCGAACGCGTTAAAGTAGTGACAAGATGTTTTGGTCCACCTGCATCCGCTGTGATATACGGCAAGTTGATCTCGGTCTGCATCGTGGTCGAGAGTTCGATCTTGGCTTTCTCGGAGGCTTCCTTCAAACGCTGAAGCGCCTGACGGTCGCCGCGCAGATCGATGCCGTTATCCTTTTGGAATTGATCGGCGAGATAATCCATGATGCGCTGGTCGAAGTCATCGCCGCCGAGGAAGGTATCGCCGCTCGTCGAACGGACCTGAAAGACTCCGTCGCCCACATCGAGTACGGAAATATCGAACGTGCCGCCGCCCAAATCATAGACCGCGATCACTTCGTTTTTCTTTTTGTCCAAACCGTAAGCCAGAGAAGAAGCTGTCGGTTCGTTGATGATGCGCAGAACTTCAAGCCCCGCGATCTTGCCCGCGTCCTTGGTGGCATTGCGCTGCGCGTCGTTGAAATACGCGGGGACGGTAATCACCGCCTGCGTGATCGGCTCACCGAGATAGGCTTCGCAATCCGCTTTCATCTTGGCGAGGATCATTGCCGAGACTTCCGGCGGGCTATAATCTTTGCCGTCGAGTTTTACGCGCACATCACCGTTCGCGGCTGAATCCACTTCATACGGCACGCGCTTCCTGGTGCGCTCCACCTCGGGATCATCGGACTTGCGTCCCATAAAACGCTTGATCGAGAAGACGGTGTTCTGTGCGTTGATGATGGCTTGATTGCGCGCCACGCGTCCAACCAGCCGCTCATGATTTTTATTGACCGCCACCACCGACGGCACCAACCGCTCGCCTTCGGATGACGGAATCACAATCGGCTCCCCGCCCTGCATTACTGCCGCGACAGAGTTCGTTGTGCCGAGATCAATGCCAATGATTTTTGCCATGAAATAATTTCTCCTTGAATTTATTGTGCCACACGGACCAGCGCGGGTCGAATCACACGCTCGCCGAGCATATAACCATTTTGAACAATTGCAATCACATGACCACTTTCGACGGTCTCATTCGGTTCATGCGAAATCGCCTCGTGAAAATTCGGGTCGAACAACTGACCCTCTGCTTCGATGCGCGTCACGCCTTCGGATTCAAGAATGGATTGCAGTTTCTTGTGAATCAATTCGATCCCATCCATCCAGGAACCAGAATCTGCTGGACGATTTTGCAAAGCGCGCTCCAAATCATCCAGCACCGGCAGGAATTTCTTGATGATGTCGCCCTTCATCACCGACTTCATCATTTCCTGATCGCGCTGAACACGGTTCTTATAATTGATGAAGTCAGCCTGTGAGCGTTGCCAGCCATCGAGATGTTCTGCGACTTTGGCTTCCGCCTCTTCGAGACGTTTCATCAACGCCTCCATCTCTGCGTTGGCTTGCTTGTAGTCTTTAGACTGCTCGCCATTTTCGGGCGACTCGACCGCCTCGGCTTGAGTCTCGTTAACTTCTTGCTCTTCATGCTTATGATGCTTTTTCTCAGTCATACTTCACTCTCAAGATTCTATCTAAAATAATTTTGAATCATCGAACATCGATTTTATTCGCCCGCGATCCTATCATTCACCAAGCCGCTCAATAACCCGGCAACATATCGCACAGTTGGAATCGTGCGCGCATACGACATACGCATGGGGCCCAGCACTCCCAATGTGCCGGTTGCGAATCCCGGCACACCATAGCGCGCCAGCACCATCGAACACTGACGAAGTTCTTCCCATTCGCCTTCGCCGCCGATCAACACTTGCAAGCCTCCGACCGCGCTATTGACGGTTGACCGCGCCAATAAATCTTGCAACGAGGAATGCTCTTCAAAGAGACGCAGGGCGCGGCGGGCTTCATCTGAATCTGCGAATTCGGGTTCGGATAAAACATTGGTCAAACCATCAGTATAAACTTCGCCGGATAAACTCTTGGCGGTCCGCTTCATCTCTTGTAGAATCAGGATAAAAATATCCTGATCGAGCGCGTCGGATTGAGTTGGAAGGGCGGCGATCTCATCGATGGTGCGACTCGCTAAAAGTCCATTAAGCCGCGAGGCGGTTTGGCTCAATCGTTCCTGCGTCACCGGTTCTGCCAATGTCAAGAGTTGTTGTGAAACCTCGCCGCCGATCAAGACCAATACCATCAATACTTGTCTGCCTTGCGTTGAAATCAATTCAACATGCTGGAAGTGTGCGCTTTCGGCGCGCGGTGCCGTGACCACCGACACACCTTGGGATTGATGCGCCAGCACCGAGGCGGCGAGATGCATCCATTGATCCACATCCGCGCGCGCTTGATGAAACTGATGCGAGATGTTGTTTTGAATCGACCTTGGCAGTTCGGCTTGATTCATCATCTGACCTACAAAGAAGCGATAGCCTTCTTCCGTTGGCACGCGCCCGGCAGAGGTGTGAGGCTGACGGAGATAACCCAACTCGGTCAGCGCCGACATCTCGTTACGAATGGTAGCTGAAGAAAGATCGACATGATAATGTTCAACAAGCCGCTTCGAGCCTACGGGTTGAGCGGAGTCGATATAATCGCGGATGATGATGAGAAGAAGATCTTTTTGACGTTCAGATAATTCAGGCATAATTCACATATTTGGGACTCTCTCCAAAGAAAGTCCCCTCATCAGCATCGAATCATAACATGCGGGCGATGAGAGCGTCAATAAGAGGAGTGTAAGAAAATAAAAAAGCGGCAGGTTTCTGCCGCTGCGCGGTTGAAAATTCTTAAGGAGATGCTGCAGGTCTCCAGACGGGATCAAAGTCAACGCCCGGATCAACAGTGACGCGAGTCCGGTCCGCGCCGGAAGAAGCCGCATAGAAAATATCATTGTTCGAGTTTTCGCTGATTCCCTCAAACACAACCCATGCGCCATCCGGTGAATAATGCACATTTTCCACGGGCCAAGGATTTAGTTTCAATTTATCCGCCGCATCCGTGCCGCGTTTCTCGAACGGAATAACCATCACCCATGGCTGGACAGGACCAGTAGAATTCCGCTCATTGAACAAAATCATTTTGCCATCGGGCGACCAGGTCGGCAGATAATCCCAAACCGATGGGCCGCTGATCGCCACTCGCTGCGCTCCTTGACCAGTATCGGTCATCGTCCAGATTTGCCACGCGCCGAAACGTTTTTCCGCGTACGCGATCTGATTGCTGGGCGGCGACCAAGCGGGTTGACGCGTATCTGTATCGGATGGCGTAGTGGTGAGACGTGTAACGGATTGATCCGAAAGGTTGATCGAATAGATCTGCATGTACCCATCGCGAAGAGAAGTAAATGCGATCCGTTTACCATCCGGCGACCAAGCCGGTTCAAAATCGCCGCCGGCTTTGGTTGGCAGTGGCGTGAGATTACTACCATCTGCATTAATAATGTAAAGCGCGGTGTTTGCCAGTGGATGATCGGAAAGATCAAGCCGCGCTTTGCAGGGTGAAACGAAGACCAACTGCTTTCCATCCGGCGACCACGAGGGCTGACACGCTCCATCAGGCACATTGGTAATCGGCTGAACTGAGTTGCCGGTCAAATCACTTAAATAAATTTGAGGGATGCCGCTGCGGTCGGAAGCAAAAGCAATATCCCCTGTTCCACCGCCCACGGGTGTTGGGCCTAAAGTCACTGTGAGAGTGGCAACAGGAGAGCTGACAGGAACAGCCAAAGTTCCAGCCGTCGCTAGAATGGTGTTAGTTGGGGCAACTGTAAAGGTGGCTGTTGGAGGGACAGGCGTAAAAGTAAGCGTGGGTAGTGATGTTGATGTAATCGTCTCAGTGGGAATAGAGGTTGGAGTGGAGGTGGGTGTAACTCGAGCAAATGGCAAGACACCGCGCATATTCGCAGGCAGGAAGCTGGGGTTGAAATTAGCCGCGCCGAATAAGACGCCGAGCAAAAGAAGCAATAGCAACCACAACCAAGCAACTCGTGTTGCGCGCCGCTTTTTGCTGGTGGGTGGCACAAAAGGTTTATCTTCATCAACAGGCGGCGGAACAGGCCCAGTAAGTTGTTTGGGTCTGGGGCTTTCTGGTTCGTTCACTGCACTTTCGGCAGAAGTCTCAGGAATATCCGGCGGAGGAACAATGGTGTATTTGCCCGTCAACTGCTGGGTTTTGGATTTGGAACCAAGCAAAGCCTTCTTGAAATCTTCGGCAGTTTGATAGCGATCGGCTGGATCAACCGCCATCGCTTTTTCAATAGCGGCGGCAAGACGGCGCGAAACCTTTGGGTTGCGTTTACGAAGGGCAGTGAGTTGGGCATTATCCATAGCGCGCGCCAAGCCATCTTCGGGGATGATGCCGCATAGGGTCGCATATAACGTCGAACCTAATGAATAAATATCCGTACGCGGATCGGTACGCGCAGTGCCATATTGTTCCGGCGGAGAATAGCCGGGCGTCATGGCGCGCGCGCCAGTGGTGGTAGCCTGTGTTCCTTGGACCACCTTGGCGAGACCGAAATCCACCAAAAAGATATGGCCATCAGGCGTGACTTTGACATTGCCCGGCTTGATATCACGATGAATGATGGACGGCTTGCGCGTGTGCAAATAGTCAAGTGCATCGCAGATCGCCGCACCGACCATGATCGCATCATCTTCACTGATCGTGCCCAGGCGCTCCATCCGCTGACGCAAATCCTCGCCATCAATAAAATCCATGACGAGGTATTGTCCCTGATCGCCGACCACAAAATGATCTGACACGCGCGGCAGATTAGGATGGCGCAAATTCGCCAGGATCACCGCTTCCAGTCGGAACTGACGCGCATATTCATCCGTCGTGAAAAGATTTTCCTTGAGGGCTACATCCACGCCGAGATTCTCATCCACGGCGCGGTAAACCGATCCCATGCCGCCCTGGCCCAGAATCTCAACAATGCGATAGCGCTTATGCAGGAGTGTTCCGCGTTCGAGAGTCATTCCGATCTCATTACAAAGGTTATATCCAAAACGGGGTGATTATATCAGATAGCACCCCCAGCTATTGGCGGTCTTAACTGATTTTCAACCAATTTGAAAGGAAACTGTCAGGCTTTGGATAATTCCACCGGTTTCGCCTTTTCTCTTCGTAATTGACGGCTTGACAAAAAGGATTAAACTCAACCTATGGAAAAGTCATCCACTCATGGCTGGGACTGGCTTTCGGCTGGTTTGCTCTTTTTTATGCTCCAAGTCACCGCCGGACGTTTGGTCATTGCCAATTGGGCTCCCTTTCTCTATTTCGCTGAAACGCTCACCGCGCTCGGCGCGGTTCTCGGACTCGCCATAGGAGCCAGCCGCTTCAACCGGAATATGGTCGCGTGGCTCGCCATTGACTATACGGTCATGGTGCTTCCGTGGCAATGGACCGTCGCAGTCCAAAGCGATATTGGCATTAGCTTTCGCGAGCAGCTTCATACACTTGCATCCCGCCTGGCAATTGATTTTATTCAATTCATCCAGCGCGCCCCGGTCAGCGATTCGTTCTTCTTCGTTGCATTCATATCCCTGATGATGTGGATCATAAGTTTAACAGCAGGCTATTGGCTGATACGTCGCGACAACTTGCTAGTGGCAGTGATTCCGTCAGCTATCGTGATGATGATCGTTCAAGTTTATGATAATTATTTCAGCCTTCGTTCATGGTGGCTGGCAATCTATCTCTTCCTGGTTTTACTTTTAGCGGGACGCAGATATTTTCTGCGCAGCCGCATTGCATGGAAAAAACAGCACATCGCCGTATCTGAAGATGCTTGGCTGGACATTCTGAATGGATTGACGGTCATTGCACTAACCGTTGTCTTCATCGCCTGGATATTTCCCACGTCGCTTTCGAGTCTGCAATCCGCATCGGACGCGTGGAATAATATTTCGAACCCTGCTCGAAACCGGCTTTCCAACGCGGTGGTCTCGCTCCAATCCCCATACAACAATGGCGGGACGAATTTTTATAGCGGAAGCCTTCCGCTGGGCCTCAAAGCCGCGCAGGGCAATCAAGCTGTGTTCACTGTAAAAGTCTTATCCTCATCGACCTCACCAACGCCTTATTACTGGCGCGGACGCGTCTATGATTTTTATTCTGATGGCCAATGGAGTAATTCCAACGCCTCCAGCGTCGACTTTCAACCGGCAAGTCCAAATTTGAATCTCGTCAACGGCCAGAACCGCGAGCGGGCGCAATTTGAATTCACTATGGAATTGCCTCCACAAAGTTTATTGTATGCGCCTTCCGAGCCGGTGTGGGTGGATCAACCCGGCAGTGTGTCGGTAACATCCGTAGATAATGAGCAGAATGATCCGCTTGCATGGTTCGCGAATCCGCCCATTGGACAAGGAAGCCGCTATCAGGTCCGTGCCGAGGTCGCCGATCCAACGGTTGAAGAATTGCAAGCGACGGGAACGAATTATCCGACTTGGGTTCAGAGTCGTTATCTCGAAGTTCCGCAAAACATTCAAGCTGAGATTCAACCGCTTGCCGAACAAGTCACCAACGGACAATCCACGCCGTATGATCAAGCCCAAGCGATCACCAATTATCTGCGCGACACGATTCAATATACGCTAACAGTTCCTGCTCCGCCGCCCGGCGAAGACCCGGCCGTGTGGGTGCTGTTCGATTACAAAAAAGGATTTTGCAATTATTACGCCAGCGATGAAGTATTGATGCTGCGCTCCATTGGAATTCCCGCGCGCTTGGCGGTGGGCTTTGCAGAAGGTGAAAGTAATAACGATTTGCCCGGCCATCAACACAATAGCGAATCGTATACCGTTCTAAATCATGATGCTCATGCCTGGCCCGAAGTTTATTTCCCCGGCATTGGCTGGGTGGAGTTCGAGCCGACCGTCATTCAAAATCCAATTGTGCGGCCCTCGATAAAACCGCAAACTGCAATCCAGCAAAACAACAATTCGTATTCCAACGCCAACTCCAACAAGCCAAAGGAGAATTCTTTATCCGGGCCAAATGCATCCGCCGCGTTTGGATTCAATTCATTGCTCAACGATGTTCTGCGGATCAGTCTTTCGCTTTTGGTCATTGGACTGATTGTCTTTGCATTTCGCCGCTATCAATTATTAAATCATGTGCCGGTCTATCTATCGAGCAGTTTGGAACGTTTCGGTGTATCGATTCCATCATGGATCAATGCTTGGATCAATTGGAATGAGATGACATCCGTGGAAAGATCATTTACCAGCATCAACTTGAGTTTGAGTTGGCTGGGAAGTCCGCAACCGATGTACGCCACTGCCGCCGAACGCGCCGCGCAGCTGATTAAATTATTACCGTCCGCGGCAGAATATATCGAAGCGGTTGCCTCAGAACATCAATCTGCACTCTTTACAAAGCGTTCCGCCGATTTATCGCGCGCACAGCGAGCGGCTATCACCATCATTCTCCTTACAGTTCGCTTTAAGATCTCGAATATTTGGAACGCAATCTCCGGTGGTGATGTATACTCAGGATAATTATGGAATCCGGCAAGACTCGTCCCACAACCGTTCATGAACATATCAACACGCTGGCCCTGCAGGCGGGGAATTTACGCGACGAACTTCAAAGTAAAAAGCCGCGCGATCTGCCATCGAACACGGTTGCCGATCTAGATAATTTAGCTGCTTCGCTGAGCAGGATCGGCCAGCAAATGGAATCGTTCGAAGCCCAGCATGGCAATTTATTGGCGCTTGCGGATATCGGACAGGTGATTAATTCGTCGCTCGAATTGGACGAAGTGCTGCGCATCGTGATGGATAACATCGTGCATCTGACGCGCGCCGAGCGCGGCTTTTTGATGCTTCGCAATGAAAAAGGCGAGATGGTCACGCGCGTGGCGCGCAACTGGGAACAGGAATCCATCAAATCAAATGAAGCCGCTACCAGCCGCACCATCGTGCAGCGCGTCATTGAAAGCGGCGAGCCGATCATCACCACCAACGCGCAGGAAGATCAACGCTTCAGCGGACAGGAAAGCATCGTCGCTTTGAATCTGCGCTCGATTTTGTGCGTGCCGCTCAAGGTCAAGAATGAACTGATCGGCGTCATCTATGCCGATAATCGTATTCGCACCGGAATCTTCGCGGAAACGGAAAAAGATTTGTTGGTGGCGTTTTCCAATCAAGCCGGAGTCGCAATCGAAAACGCGCGCTTGTTTTCATCGCTTCGCCAAACCTTGGCAGAGGTCACCGAGTTAAAAAATCTAATGGACAATGTTTTCGCGTCCATCGCCAGCGGCGTGATCACGGCCGATATTCGGAATCAGATCACGCTGGCGAATCGCGCCGCCGAATCAATTCTGGGTGAGACCGCGTTGAATATCGTCGGTCATCCGCTGGACGAAGTGCTGGCTTCCGTTTCGAAAGAACTTCAACCGCGCTTAAACGAAGTCCGTCAAACAGACAAACCCATCGTTGACCTCGAAGTCAGTCACAACTCACCTGCGCGCGGCAACGTGGACTGGCGCTTGAATCTTTCTCCGCTCAAAGATGCCGGACAAAAGACTCAAGGCATCACGATCGTGCTAGATGATATGACCGAGCGCAAGAAACTCGAAGCGCAGCGCCGATTGCTGGAACGCATGGTATCGCCGGCAGTGCTCGATCAGATCAACTTGAACAGTTTTCAGATTGGCGGCAAAAAAGTGGACATCACGTGTTTGTTCGCCGACATTCGCGGCTTCACCAGTTACAGCGAAAAACAAACGCCGGAAGATTTGGTGGCAGTATTGAATCGTTATCTCGCCGCCGCCGCCGAAGCGGTGCTGGCGCACGAAGGCACCGTGGATAAATTCCTCGGCGACGCGATAATGGCATGGTATAACGCGCCGTTGCCACAACCCGATCACACACTGCGCGCGGTGAAGTCTGCGCTCGCCATCCGTGAGGCGATTGAGAAATTGCATAAAGAACTGCCGCAAAAATCACACCTTGATTTTGGCATTGGGATACATTACGGCGAAGCCGTGCTCGGTTGGATCGGCACTGAGAAGCGACTCGAATATACGGCGATTGGCGACAGCATCAATACCACCAAACGTATTCAAGAGAACTCAGCGAAAGGTCAAATCCTGATCAGCAAGAATGCGTACGAGCGTGTGAAGGAGCAAATCAAAGCCAAGCCGTATGCGCCGCTGACGGTCAAAGGCAAAACACAACCGATTGAAGTATATGAGGTGATGGGGTTGAAGTAGACTTATCATACTCAGCTCGTTGACTCATAAAATCAAGATATTTGGCGGAGTAACAACATGGCATATATTCTCGACATTGTTAATGGAAGAATCACCCCACCACCTGACAAGATTAGTTTGGAACGTTATGTTTTGGAAAACAGTTATATAACAAAGTATTTATCAAGGATCGTAAAAGACAAGTCTTTAGTTATATATCATGTTTTATTCATATTATCTTGGTTTGAAAATGGAGG
>Ga0335079_10011533_pt1 | contig 10078 bp, 6 predicted proteins | sample Lox_Sample_33_FD_206719 | JGI IMG/M metagenome (GOLD analysis project Ga0335079, IMG submission 206719) | Soil microbial communities from Loxahatchee National Wildlife Refuge, Florida, United States - Lox_Sample_3.3 | ecosystem: Environmental > Terrestrial > Soil > Wetlands | place: USA: Florida...
GGGAGGCCGAGCTGCTCGACCGAGGCGCCCGCTTCCTTCAAGGCATCGAGCGGCACGTAGACGCGATTGAGATTTCTGAAATCCTTGCCGCAGTCCTGCAGATGGTTGTTGATCTGCAGGGCGGCGCACAGCGCGTCGTTCGCCGCCCAACTCGACGTGCTCTCGCCGTGCACGTCGAGCACGAACCGTCCGACCGGCATCGCCGAATAGCGGCAATAGTGGATGAGCTCGTCCCAGTTCTCGTAGCGGAGTTTTGTCACGTCCATCCGGAACGCGGTGAGGAGATCGAGTGCGTGGCGCGGCGGCATCGCTCGCTCGGCCAGCGCCTCCCGAAGATTGACGGCCTCCTTCTGGCTTTCGCCATTGCCTGTCAGCTCCGCCTCAAGCAGGTCGAGATAGGCAAGCTTCTCTTCAGGACGAAGCGTCGCGTGATCGGCAATGTCGTCGGCGGTCCGGACGAAATTGTAGAAAGAAAGAATCAGCGCCCGGTGGCGCGGATGGATGAGCCACGACGCCACCGGAAAATTCTCGTCGCGGTGGCCCTTGCCGGATCGAAATTGGCTCGCGGTGGTCATCGGAAACTGGCTGTTTTCAGGTCAATTCGGCGCCGGTTCTGGCGTTCCCCCATATAGGGGAATGGGCCGCCAAAACCAATGCCGTCTCGTTGTCCCGGCCCGTCCCCGATCCCGTGTTTGCCGCGCTTATTGGCCGTGATTTTTCAACACCTGGTCGCAGGCTTCGCTGATCTTGGCGCGGTTTTCCTTCAGGCAGGCCAGGATGGTGAAGTCGCCCTGATCGATCACATGACGGCAGTGACGCTGCACGTCGCGAGTGCAGGCCTTCTGTTCCTCGGGGGTGCCGCTGCGCTGCGCCTGAGCGAAGGCCGTCGTGGAGAGCGACAACAGGGTGAGAGCGAAGAGAAATTTACGCATCGTGTTCCTTCATTTCCGAATTCTGACAGGAATTCTCGCCCCGGATTGCGCGAGGCACCGGCACGGATCTTTCTGATTGCAAAGCGCAGCCGCGCCGAGAGCGTTGAAAGACAAAACACAAACGCTGGAAAATGCGGCTAAATTTACGACGGCCCGACCAATTTGCGACCCCAGCCTCGGAACGCGGCTTCAATGGCACATATAAGAGGCTGATACTAGGCCGTAATTTGCCGCATATTGCTTTTCACCGGCGCCTGTTGCAAGCAAGCACAAGCGGCTGTTTGGGTTCCTTGCCGAAGCGGCGGATTCCCCAAAATTTTCCGGCGCACCGCCCGGTGAGTCGGAGTTGCGCGTTCGACCAAACCGGCGCGATTCGTCATTTGAACCTAACAGTTGACGGCGACACTAACCCTTCGATGCGGCGAGATGCGTCTTCACCGAGAGCGTCATTTTCACATGGGAAACTCAAGATGAAACGGTTTGGCTTGTTTGGACAGGCAATCGCGGCGGCCTCTGTCGGCGCTGCGCTGATGTTGTCGGTAGCGGCTGGTCATGCTCAGTCCGGCGCCCCGTTTGCCGGATTCGACGGCGCCTGGTCGGGCAACGGCACCGTCGCGCTGTCCGACGGTTCGACGGAACGCATCCATTGCAAGGCCGCCTACAAGGTCAACAGCACCGGCATGGGGTTGAAGCAGGAGCTGCAGTGCGCGAGCGACAGCTACAAGTTCGATCTCACGAGCGACGTCACGTCCAATGGCGAGCGCATCTCCGGCAACTGGAGCGAGAAGAGCCGCAACATCTTCGGCAATCTCCAGGGCACCGCCGGCGGCGGCCGGATCGAGGTGTTCGTCGAAGCCAACGGTTTTGCCGCCAACCTGACGCTGCTCACCAATGGCAACAAGCAGACGGTGCAGATTTCGTCCAAGGGCGAAATCCGCGGCGTGAACATCACGATGGTGAAGAGCTAGGCCCAGCGCAATCTGTCAAAGCAAGAAGCCCCGGCTCCGCATCGATCGGAGCTGGGGCTTTTCATTTTGCACCATCGCGCCTTAGCCGACCGCGCGGCCGCTGCCGCCGTGAATGCGCTCCCACACATTGATCAGGAACATCGCGGTCGGACGCAGGATGAAGAGGTCGGCCACGAGCGCCGCCACCATCGAGAAGGCGCTGAGCCAGCCGAACAGCCGCAGCGACGGCAGGTCGGAGAACACGGTAACGATAAGGCCGCAGGCGAGCACGACGGTTGTGAGGATCAGCGCTGGACCAACCAGCACGGTGGCGCGCTCGACTGCGATCGCCGAGCTGACGCCCGGCTTGCTCTCCAGGCGCAAGCGGTTGAGAAAGTGGATGGTGGCGCTCAAGCCGAGCCCGAACGACACCGTGAGCGCGACCACGCTTGCGAACTGAAGCCCCTGGCCCATCGCCCACAACAGGGTGCCGGACATCACCACAGGGAAGATGCCGGGCAGGATGCAGGCGAGCATCACGACCCATGAGCGGAAGGCGAGCCCGATGAAGATCGCGACCAATGCGAACTCGACCGTGAGCCCGCGATTGAGCTTCTCGATCATGCTGGCGGAGTTGCGCGCGGCGATGGCAGCGAGCCCGGTGACGGCGATCTCATAACCGGGATGCTTCTGGCGCACGGCATCAAGCTCATGATCGAGCTTGTCGACGACGGGCAGGAGTTGGCTGGAATCGAGGTCGGGCACCCTGCCCGCGACGACGACCGAATCCTGTTCGGCGTCGATGAAGCGCCGCACCAGATGCTCGGGGATCAGGTTGACGTATTCCTTGAGGGTTGCGACATCGCCAGAGCCGGCTTTTTCCGCAAGCCAACGCCGCAACGTCTCGAGCGACCACACATTGCCGACGCCGGCGGCCTTCTCGACAGTCGAATGCACGTCCGCGATGGTCTGCAGCGTCTCCGGCGAATAGAGCGCTTCGCCCTTCGGGAAGGTGATCAGCACGTTGACCGGATTGGCGCCGGTCAATTTCTTGTCGAGCCGGTTGCTCGCGTCCACCGCCTGACGCTTGTCGGGCACCTGGTCGGCAAGCCGGTAGCGCGGCTCGAGATTGGCGTAGATCGCCCCGAGGCCGGCGACGAACAGCACGGCAATCAGGCTGAACAGGCCGGGCCGGCTGACCATGCGCACCGCGATCCAGTAGCAGAAATTGCGCAAGGCCTGCACGCCCGCGTCCGTGCTCTGGAACTTGACCGCAAAGATCCTCTCGTTGCGGACGAACAGCACGCCGAACACCGGCACCAGCGAGAGCACCGCGACCAGCGCGATGATGGTGGCTGCAAGTCCCGCCTCGCCGAATTTCCGGATCAGATCGGAATTGGAGAACTGCAGCGCGATGAAGGAAATGCCGGCCGTGCCGTGGGTCAGCACGCAGGCCGGGCCCACCACCAGCACCGCGTTCTTGAACGCGGTGAATTTATCCTGTCCCGCGATAAGCCGGTCGCGCGCGGCAAAGGTCAGCTGCATCGAGTCGGAGAAGCTGATCACCATGATGAGCGGCGTCATCACGTTGAGGAACATGTTGAGATTGAAATTGGCCCAGCCAAGCACGCCGAGCGCCAGCAGGATCGCGATAAAGGGCGGAAACGCAGCGACCACCATGAACGATATCTTGCGGAAGAAGATGATCGCGATGATGCAGCCGGCGAGAATGCCGAGGACGTTGTAGGTCAGACCGTCCCGCTCGACGGCGTTGCGGATTTCGAGCTGCATTACCGGAACGCCCGATAATTCGACGTTCAAGCCGGCGTCGCCGAGATCCTGCTTCATCAGCGCGCGAATATCGCCGACCACCTTGCCGAGCTTCGAGGACGCGACCACCTCGGGCTCGAGCGACAGCACGATCAGCGCGAGCGTGCCGTCCTCCGACAACAGCTTGCCGCGGATGATCTCGTTCGCCTTCACCGTCTCGATGAACTTGTCGTAGTCCGCGCCCTCCGGCAGCTCGGCAGGAAACAGCGCCGCCGGCAGCTTGCCGGGCGCCGGCGCCTGTCGCGCCGAGAACAGCGACACCAGTCCGCGCGTGCCCTCCACGAGCTGCAAATCGGTGACGAAGTCGCGCAGCTTCTCGAGGTTCTCGCGCGCGAGAAGCGTCTTGCCCTCGACCACGACCAGCACGTCGAATTCCTCGGCCGGGAACTTCTTCGTGACCTCCTCGTACTGCTTGAACTCCTTGGTGTTGGAGCGGAACAGTTGCGAGAGCGAATCGTCGATCTTGATCCGGTCGATGCCGAAGATCGCGCCGATGATCAGCGCGACCAGAATGATGCAGGACAGGATCGGCGCCTTCATCGGAATGAGGCCGAGCCGCTCCAGCCCGAACGCGATGCTCTTGGCGGGCGGTTCCTCGATCAACTCGACATGGATTTCATTGTCGCGGGTTTTTTCGAGCATGCCGTGTCCAGTTCTCCAAGATCGGCTCCGGGATTCCGTTTGAATCCGTTTCGCTCAGGCTTCGAAGGGAGCGAGCTCGGCCGCGATCGGCCCATTTTGAATAGCGCTAACCCTTGAAAACATACGGAAAATTCTCGGCTGACGTTTAGCAGGTCTCAACGGAGACTCCAAGGCGAGCGGCTCGTGCAATCGGCGCCAATGAGGCATTTCCGTGGAGAAGTTGCGGATTCGTCACGCTTGGCCATTGTCGCCGGCGATACGCCGCGGTGCTCCATCGCCGCTTTCGTCCTTCAATGCCACCCCGGTGACCTTTCGTTCCAGTGCCTGGCGAACAAGCCACGCAATCTTGAAGGCGGCCTCGTCATATCCGAGCCCCCCGCGATGGATATTGGACACGCAGTTTCGCTCGGCATCGGTGCGGCCGATGCGGGGGGCAAAGGTGAGATATGCCCCGAGACTGTCAGGCGCCGACAGGCCGGGACGCTCGCCGATCAGGACCACGACGATGGCCGCTTTCAGGATTGCGCCGATCTCGTCGCCGAGCGCAACCCGCGCGCCCCTGGCCACGACAACCTCGCCGATTTCGATGTTTGCGGCAGCCAAGTGCGACACCAGGCTCCGCATCACGTCGAGCGCATGGGCCTGCACCGCCGCGGGCGACAGGCCGTCGCCGATGACGACGGCAACCTTGTCCGCCGTGTCCGCCGTCCGCGCGCAGCCGGCAAGCCGTTGCGCGGAGGCAGGTTCGAGCCTGCGCCCGAGATCGGGGCGGCGGAGATAGTCGGCGCGGTCGCCGACGCAGCTTGCGACCTCGGCCGTGCGCAGGCCGAGAGCGCTCAAGTCCGCGAGGAGGCCCGGCACGTCGAAGGCGGCATGAACCGCATCGCGGGCGCGTGCATGGTCAAGGGTGAAATCGAGCAGCGCTCGCGTCGGCAGGCCCGGGCCGGAACGGCCGAGCGCGACGCGAGCCGGCGTCAGCGACGATAAATCCGTAATCGCGGGCGGCGCCGGCTGACTGGTCACTCGGCCGGGACCTGGGCTTCGCGCAAGCGGAGCGAATAATTCGACATGTTCTGCACGCCGCTGGAAGCGTCGCGCGCGAACGTGATGAGATGATGCGACATCAGGGCGGACTGGATCAGGCCTTCGATGTCGCCGCGCCGCAGCCGGCGCAGCGCAAACTTCCAGAACACGCCTCGGTAGCTGCCGAACACGCCGACCTTCCAGAAGATCTTGCGCAGCATCACAAGGCCGCGCTTGATGTTGGCCCAGCTCCTGACCTCGGGGCTGACCGGCACCTTCAGCCGCTTGGTGTAGACATTGTCGCAGACATATTCGTAGCGCGCGAAAACCTTTTCGGGCGCGTAGGCGATCGACATGCATCGCCGGTACGAGGCGACCACCTCGTCATAGGGCAAGAGAAACTCGACGTTGGAATCGCGGCTCTCGTCGTGGTTGAGCCGGTTCTCGCGCTCGAGCCTGTCCCATAGCGGCGTCTTGGGCAGCGCCTGCAGGAGATTGAAGGTCAGCATCGGAATCTGCGATTCCTCGACGAAGTCGAGCAGCGCATCGCCGGTGCCGGGCTTGTCGGTGTCGAGCCCCATGATGATGCCGGACACCACCTCCATGCCGTAGGAATTGATGGTGCGCACGCCTTCGAGGATCGGCACCATCATGTTGTGGTCCTTCTGCATCGCATGCAGCGCGTCGTGGTCGGGCGTCTCGATGCCGCAGAAGATGGTGATGAAATAGGCTTCCCGCATCTTCTCCAGGATTTCCGGACGCTTTGCGATGTTGAGCGTCGCCTCGCAGGCGAGCCTCATGACATAGCCGGTCCGCTTCTGCCATTCGATCAGATGCGGCAACAGGTCGAGCGCCGCCTTGCGATTGCCGATGAAATTGTCGTCGACGAAATAGACGGTGTCGGTCATGCCGCAGGCGCGCAGCTTGTCGAGCTCGGCTATGATCTGCTGCGGCGCCTTGATGCGCGGGTTGCGGCCGTAGAGTCCGGGAATGTCGCAGAACTCGCACTGATAGGGGCAGCCGCTCGAATACTGGATGGTGCCGAGCAGGTACTTCTTGACCTCCACCAGCTCGTAGGCGGGAATCGGGAAATCGGTCATCGGCAGGCGTTCGGCCGTCTTCAGCACGATCTGTTGCTGCGGACGGGAGACGTCACGCGCCAGTCGCGCGATCAGCTCGTCGGTGGCGTCTCCGAGCTCGCCGACATGCAGGTAGTCGAAGGTCGGATAATGCTCCGGGCACGCGCTGACCGATGGTCCGCCGATCGCAACCGGCAGATCGAACGCGTGCGCGCGGTGACAGATGTCGTTCATCTGCCGGCGCTGAATGTGCATGCCGCTGACCATCACGGCATCGGCCCATTCAAAATCCGCTTTCGAGACCGGGCGTATGTTCTCGTCGACGAAGCGCACCAGCCAGTTTTCCGGCAAGTAGGCTGCGATCAGCAAGAGGCCCTGCGGCGGCATGAAGCCCTGAACGCCGTCGGTCAGGGGAAATGCATGTTCCCAGGTGCCGAACGCAGACGTATAGCGCGGAAACACACAGAGAATGTTGCGGCTGTTCTCTGTAACTCTAGCTCTCATGAAACATCCTCAAGCCCGAACCCGGCAAACTCGATCCGCACCAGATAAGCACGCAGCACAACGTTGGGCCAGCAATTCCGCAACATTGTGACGGCGGCCGTCTGCCCATGAGACGCCCGATCCGCTGCCGCAATTCACACCTTGGGAACATCTTCTGAAATCAGCCGCGACGCAAAATCGGGCAACAGGCCCGTGTTCCCGGCAAGGCGCAACGCCGAATCGGCAAGGCCGGCGCGGATCAGCCAATCGTCGAACTCCGGCGCCCGCCGCAAACCGAAGAGATCGCGGACATAGAGGGCATCGTGGAACGAGGTGGATTGATAGTTCAGCATCACGTCGTCGGCGCCCGGCACCCCCATGATGAAGGTGACGCCGGCCGCCGCCAGAAGCGTCAGCAGATTGTCCATATCGTCCTGGTCGGCCTCGGCGTGATTGGTGTAGCAGACGTCGACGCCAAGCGGCAGGCCGAGCAGCTTGCCGCAGAAATGGTCCTCGAGGCCGGCGCGAATGATCTCCTTGCCGTCGTAGAGATATTCCGGGCCGATGAAGCCGACCACGCTGTTGACCAGCAACGGATCGAAGGCGCGTGCCACCGCGTAGGCGCGCGCCTCGCAGGTCTGCTGGTCGACGCCGTGATGGGCGCCTGCCGACAGCGCCGAGCCCTGCCCGGTCTCGAAATACATCACATTGTCACCCACGGTTCCGCGTTTCAGCGAGCGCCCGGCTGCCTGAGCCTCGCGCAGCAGAGCAAGGTCAATGCCGAAACTGCGGTTGGCGGCTTCGGTGCCTGCGATCGATTGAAACACCAGGTCGACCGGAAAACCCTGGCCGATCAGTTTCAGCGTCGTGGTCACATGGGTCAGCACGCAGCCCTGGGTCGGGATCTTCAGGCGGGCGATGATGTGGTCGAGCAGGCGCAGTAGCTCGCCGATCGTGGCCGGATCGTCGCTGGCCGGATTGATGCCGATGCACGCGTCTCCCGAGCCAAGCAGAATGCCGTCGAGGATCGAGGCGGTGATGCCTTTGGCGTCGTCGAAGGGATGATTGGGCTGCAGCCGCGCGCTCATGGTGCCGCGAAGCCCGATCGTGTTGCGGAAACAGCTGGTCACCTGGCATTTCTTCGCAATCAGGATGAGGTCCTGGTTGCGCATCAGTTTTGAGACGGCCGCAGCCATCTCGGCAGTGATGCCTCCTGCCAGCGTCCTCAGCACCTCCGTGGTCGCCGCATCCGACAGGAGAAAATCGCGGAAGCCACCGACGGTGAGCGAGGCGATCGGGGCAAAGGCCTTTGCATCGTGGCCGTCGATGACAAGGCGGGTGATCTCGTCGTCCTCATAGGGGACAACGGTTTCCTGCAGAAATTGCTTGAGCGGGACATTGGCGAGCGCCATCCGCGCCGCGATCATCTCCTCCGCGCTGGCGGCGGCGATCCCTGCCAGGCGATCGCCGGAGCGCGGCGGCGTCGCTTTGGCGAGCAGATCGCGCAAATCGCCGAACACATAGGTTGTGGCGTCAATGACGTGACGATAGGCCATCGTCCCCTCGTTGGCCCGACAACGGGCGCTTGCCGTTCCAAAAAGCATAGCATCGGGGCATGTCAGGACGTGGCCGCCTCACTCTCTATCCTCTCTTTGCCATGAAAACGCGGCACAAGTTGGCATGCCAGAACTTGGCATTCCAGCACGGCAAGCGGTCGTATTCAGTGTAAGGCACTGAATATCAATCATAATTATTTTCCGCACCACGGCACAGCAGGGTTCCCGAATTAAGACTTTAATCATGAAAATTTTGCATGATTTTGGGAGGTCGCGCTGCCCGGCCCTTGCCCGGAGAGCCCGTGTCCCCAGGAATCCCTCACACGCAGTTCCCATCAATGGCTTTCTTCTCCCGGCTATCACTTGCGGCAAGGCTCTACGCGATCTTTGCGCTGTTTGCGGTCCTGACAGCCGCAATCACCGTGCTCTCCGACTACAACAGCCGCCACAGCGCCGAACTGATCGAATCCATCGAGCGCGCCAACCTGGCCGCCCTCAATGTCGAGCGCGTCAATTCGCTTGTTTATGCCGTGGTGATGGAATCCCGCGGCGTCTACATGTCGGCCGACCCCGCCACCGTGAAGAAGTTTGGCGAGGGCCTGCTCAAGTTCAACGACCACATCCTCGATGTGGTGAAGAAATGGGAAGGCATCGTCCAGGCAGACGACGCCGAGCAGTTTGCAACCTTCAAGAAGCGCATCGAGCAATTCGTCGAATTCCGCAAGGAGCTGGTGCGGCGAGCCAATGAGATCGGTCCTGCGGCCGGCCGCGAGTGGGGCGACAACGACGCCAATCGCGCCGTGCGCTCGTCGCTCAACAAGGATCTCGAGGCGCTGTCCAAGGTCTATGTCGAGCGCGGCAGGCAGATCGCCGAGCGTACCGAGTCCAACCGAAAGCTTTCCCTTGTGCTGACCTGCCTCGGCGGCCTTGCGCTCGTGCTGGTCGTGGTCGGTATCGTGATCATCGCCCGGTCGATCGCGCGACCGCTCTCCGTCATCACCACGACCATCAAGCACGTCGCCGACGGCGCCGAGCATGTCGAGGTCCCGCACACCGGCCGCGCCGACGAGATCGGCGCGCTGGCACGTGCGATCAAGATCTTCCAGGAGGCGATGGAGCGGAACCGCAAGCTGAATTCGCAGGTCACGGCGGATTCGCAGGCGCGCGAGGAGCGCAGCCGACACATCGAGGCGTCGGTCGAGGGATTCCGGCAGGCGATCGGCTCGGTCCTGCGCAACGTCAATGACAACGCATCGGCGATGCGCAACGTCGCCGAGACCATCACCCGCGTGACGGCCCATGCCAACGAGCGCGCGGTCGCCGCGACCGGTGCGACCACGCAGGCCTCCAGCAACGTCTCGGCGGTCGCCAGCGCCACCGAGGAGTTGTCGGCCTCGGTGCAGGAGATCGGCCGGCAGGTGAAGCAATCCGCGGGCGCGGTCGAGCAGACCGGACAGCGGACCGAGAAATCGATTTCCGAGATCGAGAGCCTCGCTGCCGCGACCCAGCGCATCGACGGCGTGCTGCAGCTGATCCAGGCAATCGCCGAGCAGACCAATTTGCTCGCGCTCAACGCCACCATCGAG
>Ga0335079_10011534_pt1 | contig 10077 bp, 8 predicted proteins | sample Lox_Sample_33_FD_206719 | JGI IMG/M metagenome (GOLD analysis project Ga0335079, IMG submission 206719) | Soil microbial communities from Loxahatchee National Wildlife Refuge, Florida, United States - Lox_Sample_3.3 | ecosystem: Environmental > Terrestrial > Soil > Wetlands | place: USA: Florida...
ATACCAGCATCAGGCTCGCCTCGAACGTCTCCGGCACCACTTCCGTGGCGCCCGCATCCTTGAGTTCCTGCATCCGCCCGTCATCCGGGGTGCGCACCAGCACCGGCACATCGGCACGCATGCGGCGTACGCTGCGCACGATGCCGAGCGCGACCGTAGGATTGGAAAAGCTGATGACCACGGCGCTCGAGCGCTCGATGCCCGCCTTGACCAGCATCTCCTCGTCTGCGGAGTCTCCGTACAGCACCGGATCGCCGGCCTGGCGAGCCGCGCGGATACGCGCCGGATCCAGGTCGAGCGCGATGTACTCGAAGCCGTTGGATTCCAGCACGCGCGCAACGTTCTGTCCCACGCGGCCGTAGCCGCACAGGATCACGTGCTCGCGCGAGCCGATGGTGCCGGTCGCGGGCTCGCCGCTGTCCGGCGGCGGTCCCTTCGGTCCGTGCTCGCGCAGCACGACACGCGCGATGCGGCGATTGTTGTTGAGGATGAGCGGGCTCAGCACCATGGACAGCGCAACGCTCACCAGGAGCGGCTGAATGAGCGTGGCATCCACCCCTGCAGTGCCCAGGAGGATCGTGAGGAGCGCAATGCCGAACTCCCCGCCAATGGCCATGACGATGCCGGTGCGCACGGCCTTGAAGGTCGAATCGACGAACGCGCGGGTGCACAGCGCGGTGATGACGGTCTTGAGCAGCAGCAGTCCGGCCAGCATCGCCGAGATCAGCACGAACTTCTGCACCAGCAGGCGCACATCGAGCAGCATGCCCACCGAGATGAAGAACAGCCCCAGCAGGATGTCGCGGAACGGGCGGATGACGGTGTCGATCTGATGCCGGTACTCGGTCTCGGCGAGCATCATGCCCGCGAGGAACGCGCCTAAGGCGAGCGACAGGCCGGCGATGTAGGACGTCCACGCAGAAGCCAGCACGACGAACAGCACCGCGAGCGTGAACAGCTCGCGCAGCCGGCTGTGGGCGATCTCATGAAACAGCGGTCGCAGCAGCCAGCGGCCCGCCGCCAGCACGACAATGACCGCCAGCGCACCCCCGCCCACCGTCAGCAACGTCGCCTGCAGCGAGAATGCGGAGCGGCCGCGCTCGAGCGCCGAGGCGAGCGCGAGCAGCGGCACGAACGCCAGGTCCTGAAACAAGAGCATGCTGAAAGCGAGCCGGCCGTGAGTGCGATTGAGCTCGGCACGATCGGTCAGCTGATGCAGGATGATGGCGGTCGAGCTCATGGCGATCGCCCCGCCGATGATCGCCGCGACGAGCCAGGACGCACCGGCGGCGTGCGCGATCGCGGCACCCGCCCCCACGGTCGTCACCACCTGCAGCGAGCCCAGGCCAAAGACCTCGCGGCGCACCGCGAGCATGCGTGGGAGCGAGAACTCGAGGCCGAGCGTGAAGAGCAGGAACGCGACGCCGAGTTCAGGCAGCTCGCGCGTGGTTGCGCTCTCGGAGATGAGCGCGATGGCGTGCGGCCCGAGGGCCATACCGACGATGAGATAGCCCAGGATCGAGGGCCAGCCCAGACGGCGCGCCAGTGTCACGACGAACACCGACGCGGCCAGCATGATCAGAACCTGTGTGAGCGGCTGCTCGATCATCGGACGCGGACGTTTGATTGGGAAGCGGCAACACTGTGCCGGCTCCCGCCGCCGCGTGCAATGGTGGAGCGCGGTCCGCGGGCTCTACGAGCCCATCAGCACCGTGGTGTCGAAGCTCTCGAAGCCCTGGATGGCGCGCCGGTAGGCGTTGAAGACGAGTTTTTCGGCGACCTTGTCTGCCCGCGGCGAGAGCAGCATCCGCAGGATGATGTCGTCCGCCGGCCGCGCCGCATCCTCCGCCATCAGCTGCTCGATGACGCGGGTGAGGCGGTGCACGAGCTCGTTCACGAAGCGCAGATGGGCCGTATCGTGTACCTGCTCGGAGCCGGGGCCGTAGGTGCTACGGGCTTCCTCGGCGAGCTCGTGCAGGAACAGATTCAGCAGCCGCGCCTTGTCGATCAGGCGCATCTCGTTGAAGTACTCGATTTCCGACTGCAGGTTCATAAGACACTGCCTTCATGCCGGGAAGAAGTCGATCGGCTTGGTCGTGGTGATCGTCTCTACATCCTTGGGCTCGAAGCGGAACAGTAGCACGCGCGCGACGATCTTGCTCTCGAGCTCCTTGTCGTTGAGATCGCTCGAGACGATGCGACACATGGTGACCGCTCCGGAGGGCGCGATCGTGAACTCGAGGACCATCTTGCCCTGCAGCTCCGGATGCTCACGCAGGGCGCGGGCATACAGGGCGTAGATGGCGCCCTTGTTGCGGTCGAAGATCAGCTCGATCTCCTCGTGGCTGCGCGCCGCCTTGCCGCTCGAGCCGGTACGGGTGGGTCCGCGGGTATCGAGCCCGGAATGAGCGATCGCGGAGCTCACCGTCGTGGTCTCATGGCCGGTGAGCGAGCCCGCGCCGGTGCCAAAGCCGCGGCTGGTGTTCGCCGTGGTGATGCCGCCGCTGCCGGCACCCACTTTGGAGGTGAGCAGCGAGCGCTCGGCGTGCGAGTCCGCCCCGACTGCGCCCGTCAGGTTCTTGGTCTGACCGACATCGAGATCGACCTTCTCGCGCAAGTCCGCGAGCTCATCCTGGAACTGCAGCAGACCTGACTTCTGTGCCTTCTTGCGCGCCTGCTCCTGCGGATTGACGACCGGTCGCGGCGTCGGCACGGGCTTAACTTCCGGCTTCGGCTGCTCGACTTTCGGCGGCGGAGGCGGCGGCTTCTTCTGTTCCTCGATCATGATGCGCGCCAGGCGCGGTGGCACGACTTCTTCGGCGGTCTGTCGCTTGGGCGCAGGCAACAGCCAGAACAGGAGCACGAACAGCACGAGGCCGATCAGGCCCACGCGCAGGATGCGCTTGAAGCGGTCCTGCTCCTCGGGATCGACTTCCCAGGGCAGCTCGTACAGACGGTAGAAAGGAGCGAGACTCATAGCTCTGCCACGTCAGGCCGGATGGTTCGCGCCCGCCACCACGGGCTTGTCCTTCTGCAGGACCGCGAGCGAGACGCGGCCGTAATCGGCATCGGTGCAAGTGGCCATCACCTTTTTCAGTACCTCGTAGGGCAGATTCTTGTCCGCCATGATCGTGACCTCGCGCGCAGCCAGGTCCTTCTCCGTGATCTCGGTGCCGACGATGTTCGGCTGCTTCAGGGCGGCGCGGATCGGGGCGATCACGGAAGTGGTGGCAGCGCGCACGTCGGCGACGCTCGCGACCGGCTCATCCTGCACGAACACCTCGTCCTTCGTGATCATGACCACCACCGAGTGATGCGGGGCGGTCTCGGCGATCGATTGCGGCACCTCGATCTGCTTGCTGTTCTGGATGATCTCGACCTCGGTCGAGTACACGAGCAGGAACGACACCATCACCGAAAGAATGTCGATGAGGGGAATGAGGTTCAGGTCCGCATCGGCCCTGTGTCGCAGGTGATGCTCGGCCATGCGCCGTGCGCGATTGCTCATCATATCGGCGCATCTCCGATCGAAATATCCGGGAACAGTTCGGCCTGCGTCGTACCGAGGCCGGTCGGCACCTCAAACACGCGCACCCGGTCCATCACCTGCACCAGCGTGTCGTAGGGCGTGTCCTGCTCGAGCAGCAGCGTCGCATCGGTCTTGTCGGGGAACTTCGCCTTGACGCGCTTCAGGTACGTGGTAAGCGTGTCGAAGTCATAGCCCTGGGCCGTGTTCGGCATGGTGGCGAGCGGACCCGAATTGCGGTCCTGGACCACCAGTGAGTCCTTGCGGACCACGACTTCGAGTTGCAGCCCCGGCGGCGGATCCTTGAACTCCGCCTGCGCTGCCGGCAGGTTCAGCTGCAGGACGACCGTGCGGGAGAATACGGCCGTCATCAGCAGGAACGTCACGAGCACCGTGAAGATGTCGATCATCGGCACGAGCAGCAGCTCGGCCGGGCGACGCTTGCGGCGCGCGAGCTTCTTGGCGTCGTACGAACGGCGCATGACCTAAGGACCCCCTGTGGGCGTCAGGTCAGGCGGCGGCCGGCTGCGGGGCTTCCGGACGCCGCTCGGTCACGGCGTTCAGAAACTTTACCGACGCCATCTCGAGCGAGTCGATCAGCTCCGTGGTCTTGGTCTGCAGCCACGCATGAATGAACAGCAGCGGCACGGCGGTCATCAGGCCGAACGCCGTGCAGTTCATCGCCACCGAGATGCTCGCCGACAGCAGGCTCGCTTTCTGGGCCGCATTCACCTCGGCCACCGCGTGGAACGCGTTGATGAGGCCGATGACGGTGCCGAGCAGGCCCAGCAGGGTCGCGAGATTGGCGAAGGTGGCCAGATAGTGCGTGCGCTTCTCGAGGCGCGGCACGACCTCCATCAGGCTCTCTTCCATCGCCTTCTCGATGTCATCGCGGCGGCGTGCCGCCTGGATGCGCGCAAGGCCGTAGTTGAGGATCTGCCCGATCGCAGAATCCGACTTCGAGGTGACCTGCACGACCTGGCGGAAGTTGCCCTGCCCGAGCATCGGCACTATCTCGTTCCAGAGCCGGCGATTACGCAGGCCGACGCTCGTCAGATAGATGTACCGCTCGATGGCGATCGACAGACCCACCACCAGTACGACGGCGATCGGGAGCATGAACTCCCCACCACCTTGAAAGAAACGGACGATCGTGTTCCACAGATTCATCGGCGCGACTCCCACACAAGCAAGACCACGTAAGCAAGCATGTCGAAACTGAATGACATAAGGTGAAAAAGCTACGACTTACCTCTCATCCCGAGCGCCCGGAGAGGCTCCGGCGCCCCCGGAAGGGCTGCTCCCCGGCGCGGAGCCTGCCCCGGCGCCTGCCGGGGCGTTCTGTCCTGGTGCAAGGGCCCGGTAATAGCGGTTTTCACGGTTGAAAACGTCACGGTCGACCGGCTGAAGGACCTCATCCAGGAGGCTGTTCACGGGCTTTCCGACCAGGTCCCCGAGATCCGAGCGCTTCCAGGGCACGATGTAGAGCACCTTGGGGAGCTCGCGGTTGCCGGTGATCTCCGTCGTATCGAGCTGAATGCGATCCATCGCCTTGCCGGACTTCGCCGCCGCTTTCGCGGGCGGCTTGGCGGCTGCGGCGTTAGCCGCCGGCGCACGGGCAGCGGCCGGGGCCAAGGCGCCTGCGGCCGTGCTGGTCGCCGGGGCTGTCGCAGCAGCGCTCGCCGGCGGCTGAGCCGAGGTGTTCACGGCCGGCTCGAGATCCTCCGCCGCGGGCTTGGCGCGCGCCGGCGCGCCCGCCGGTTGCTGCGCCCAGGCCAGGCCCGCCGCACAACCCGTCAGGAGCATCGCTGCGAGAACGATTCGCTGCTTCATGTTCACTCTCCTGTACCCGTCGGAGCCGGCGTCCCGGCCGGCGCTGGCGCGGCCGCGGGCGCATCGCCCGATGCCGGAGGCGCCGGCGGCGGCGCGGTGGACTTCCCGGTGCGCTGTCGCAGATCTGCGATCCACCCGGTCACCGGCTTGTCCTCGCCGGTGAGCTCCTTGTAGCGCTCGAAGGCCGCGAGCGCGCCTGGCGCATCGCCCGTATAGAGATCCAGCAGCACCCCGAGATTGCGGTAGGCGGGTGCGAAGTTCGCATCGGCCGCAATGGCGTGCTGATACGCATCCTGCGCATCGTGAAACTCGCCTCGCAGGCGCATCGTGACGCCGAGCTCATCCCACGCCGGAGCGCTCGCGGGATTGTGTTGCACGGCGGCGCGCAGCGCCTTCTCCGAGTCCTCGAGCCGCCCGGCCTTGCGATAGATCAGACCGAGATTGATCTGCGGTGCTGCAAGCTGCGGATAGGCGATCGTCATCTGCTGGAATTCCAGCTCCGCATCCGTGAGCTTGCCCGCACGCATGAGGCCGACCGCGCGATCAAAGTCCGCCACCGCCCGCGCCGGAGGCGGCGTAGCCGGCGCAGCCGGTGCCGCGGCAGGTGCGGCAAGCGCCGCAGCCGAGTTGGCGGGCGCCGAAGCGTCCGTTTTCGCCTGAGCAGGCGTTGCCGCAGCGGGCACTGCCGCAGCAGGCGCCGCCGGCTCCTGCACCGCTTCGGGCTTTGGCTTCGGCGCGCTGCTGCATGCGCAAAGCCACAGCGCCGCGACGATGGCGCTACTGAAGCTGCGTGACCACATCCTGCGTCAGCTCCGTTTTGCCATAGCGACCCGGTTTGAGTTCCGCGAGCGTGGTGTAGCTCTTCTTCACCCACTCGTCGTACACGCCGTCGCGCGCCCGCGCGACATTGACCTCATGCAGGGCAATCGCCTGCTCCTCGAACGGGAATGCCTGCTCCTCGAGCAGCGTCTCGTACTGCTCGAGCTCATCCTTCGAAAGCTTCTTTGGTCGCTCCGAGCTCATGACGTCCTTGCCCAGATCGCGATACAGCTCCGCCATCTCGTAGGTTGCGGCGGTCGTCACTTCGGCCACGTGATAGTCGGCCGCCGTCTTGTACGCAGCAAGCGCGGCCTCGAGCGCCTTGCGCTTGGCGAGCAGGCTCTTCTTGAGCGGAGCGACGAGCTTGATGTTGAGGAAGATGTCGCGCGTGGGGGCCGCGAGCGCAAGCTGCGCTTTCGCGGCGAGATATTTGGTGCGGTCGGAGCGCGCGCTGCCCGCCGTGGCATCGGTCGCGACAATCTCGCGGTACCAGCGCTGCTGGCGCGTCGTATTGCCGTCCTTGCCGGCCTGATCGGCGAGCCGCTGCCGCGCTTCCATCGCATCGGCGAGCGGCGTGGGATAGTCGCTGACGAAGCGCTCCAGGGCGACCTCCATCTTCGGCGCATCGTTCGCCTGCTGATACAGGTCGGCGCTGCGCATGAGGGCTTCGCGGCGCACGGCGCGGTCCTCGTTGGGGTCGTCGGCGATGTGCTGGAACTCCACGGCCGCAGCGGCGGGCCGGTGCGCTTCGGTGTATGCCACCGCGAGCTTGCGCGTGACATCCACCGCGTGCTCCTTCGGAAACTCGCGGCGGTAATCCTCGAGCACACCGATGGCGCGATCCCACTGTTTCAGATTAATGAGCTGGGCGGCCGCGTCGTACTGCGCCGTAACGTGGATCTTGGAGTCGGGCGCGACCTTGGCGACGCGCAGGTAATCCTCCACGGCGCCGGCGGCATCGCCCGCGTTCTGCTTCGCCTCGCCCTGCTTGTACACGGCGGCGGCGATGCGCTCGGTGAGATCGGAGCGCAGCTTGGCGTCCGCGCCGGCGAGATCGCGCGCCTTGATGTACGCGCCCTCGGCATCGGCAAATCCGCCCTGATCGAAACTCGACTGACCGATGATGGTCCAGGCAATGCGTTGCTTCTGTGGATCGACGGGCGGGCTGTGCGCCAGCACCATGCGCGAGACTTCGATCGCGCGCGGCAGATCGCGGGCGGCAAAGATGTCCTCGGCCGCGCGCGTCAGCACACCACCCGAATCGGGATGCTCGGGGAAGGTCTGTGCGAACTTCACGCTCGAGTCCACCGAGCGCTTGTGCCAGTCCGCCTTGTCCGTGCCGGCGAGACCCTCTTCCGCCTTTTGATACGACACGAGGGCGGCGTAGGCAGCCGTCGAAGACTTGGCATTCTTCGGATAGTTGTAGGCGGTGCGCTCGTACTCGGCGGCGGCATCGCGGTACTGGTGACTCTCGAACAGCGTCTCGGCGAGCAGATAGTTCGTCCCCGCCGAGTCGGGATCATCCGGGAAGGAGTCGAGGTAGGAGCGGTACCAGCGCGCCGCCTGTTGATAGTCCTCGACGTGCTTGGACTTCTGCGCCTCGGCATGGAAATAGGTCGCGACGTCCTTCAGGTTGACCTTCAGCTCCTGCACCACCGTGGGGTAGGCATCGTGCTGGCGGCTCTGCCAGAACGCGGCGCTGAAGTTGTAGCGCTCGACGAACTCGCGCTTGCCGTCCAGCACCAGCTGAGAGAAGCCGCCCTTGCGGTAGGCCTCGATCGCCTGCATCGCCAGCACCGGCGCGTTATCGCTGTTCGGATCGCGCGCGACATAGGCGCGGTAAGTCGTCGCCGCATCCTGATAGCGCTGCTTGTCGACGTACAGGTCTCCCAGCCGCGAGTACAGCAGATACGAGTAGGAGCGATCGCCGTGCTTGGTCATGTACGCATCGAGGGTCTGCGCACCATCGAGGTAGGAGAACGTGATGCTCATGACGCGCAGCGTGTCCTCGACGAGCTCCCGGTCAGCCCGCGAGAGCTTGTCGATGCTCTTCATCGGCGCGCTGGTGTTGCCGCCGAGCAGCGCCTGATCGAGCACACCGCCGAAGGACGGCAGGCTCTCCTCGTTCAGCGACTGCTTGAAGATCGACCAGCCCTGCTTGTAGAGGCTCTGCGAGTAGAACGACGCCTTCCGTCCGTGCGCGATCACGGCGGCGTAGGCTTCCTGCGCCTGCGGGTATTGCTTCGCGGAGAACAGCAGCTCGCCGCGCCGGAACTGCACTTCATCGATCTGCGACGAGCGTGGATAACGGGAAATCAGCTGATTCAGCGTCGCGAGCGCCTGCTCCGGCTGACCTGTCGTCTCGTAGGCGCGCGCGAGCTGATACAGCACCTGGTCGTTGCGCGCATAGCTGGGATAAGCCTTGAGCAGCACCGTGTACAGGCGGATCGCCTCCGCCCCCTGCAGATCGATCGAGCCCAGCTCCTTCTCCATGCGCTCGAGCTGACCGGACTCGAGGTTGAGATCGCCCAGCCGGCGCATCGCCTCGGCCCGCAGCTGCGGATCGGTGTTGGCGAGCTCGAGGAAGCGCCGGTAGTTCTCCATCGCCTTCGAAGCGCTCGCCTGCGCGGGCGTGTCGGGGTGCACCTCGATCGGACGCGAGGCGAGATCTTTGATCGTCGGCTGCGTCTTGCTGGCCGCGAGCGTGATGGCGGGCGCACCCGCCAGCGCGAGCGCGACGCACAGCGACACGGCGCTGCCGGCGCAGCGGCTCATTTGGGCGGCTCCGGTGGCGGCGCGGGAGCGGGAGCTGGCGCGGGCGCCGGTGTCGCATCCGCTGGTGCATCCGGCGCGGCTGCAGGTGCAGCGGCAGCCGGTGCTGGTGTCGCTGCATCCGAATTCGCGGCACGGTCGTACATGGACGCCAGCGCAAACCGCGCCTGCACCTCATACGTCGCCAGGCGGTCCTTCTGTCCACCAAGCTCGGCGATGGCGAGCTGCTGCAGATACGCGTTCTGCTTGCGCTGCGCATCGGCCAGGCGCACCTGCAGCGCGTCGATGCGCTCTTTCAGCGCCGCTACGCGCACCGCGAACTCGCCGGTGTTGGTCGGTACGTTCTTCCTGGCGCGATCGACGCGAATCCAGCGCTCCTGCGCCTCGTGCAGCGCCAGGTCGAGATCCTTGATCGTGCGGCGCTCCTGCCACACACGCGCCTTGAACGCTTCGTTAAGCTGGAAATACTGCACGCCGCGCACCAGCCGCAGCCGGTCGCGCAGCGCGTTGTTCGCCTCATCGTTCGGCGCCGAGGCGAGCGCCGCCTCGAGCTCTCGGGTCTGCGCCCACTGCTCGCGCTCCTTCGGCGAGCCGAGCGCCGCCACGTCCTGGGCATGCTCGATCTGGTTGAGCCGCGACTCGAGATCATCGCGCTGCTGCTGCATGCGATCGGCGATCCCCGAAGACAGCAGCGCATCAACCTTCGGCAGCCGCTCGGCGTAGGCGTGCTCGCGGGTGGTGATCATGTCGCCGAAGGCTGCCATGCTGTCCTGCCAGTCATCGAGCGTACGGCCCATGAAGGACAGGTCGCGGTAGTTCTTCAGGCCCTCCTGAAAGTCGTGGCCCGCGAGAATCGTGTACAGGTAGCGCGACTCGGGTGCGTTCGGCACATTGCGCAATTGCCAGAACCAGCCGAAACGGCTGTCATCGTCCGCGACCAGGAGCTCATCGAGCATCTTGCCGGAGCGGATGCGCTCGATCGCCGTATCGAGTCCCTTGTACTCATCGTCGAATGAGCTGAGCGCGCTCTCGTAGTTGTCGGCCGACTGCGCATTGGCGTTGAGCTTGCCGTAGGCGTAGGGCACGGCGAGATACGACTCCTGCACGGCGGCATCCAGGAGCGAGCG
>Ga0335079_10011535_pt1 | contig 10077 bp, 8 predicted proteins | sample Lox_Sample_33_FD_206719 | JGI IMG/M metagenome (GOLD analysis project Ga0335079, IMG submission 206719) | Soil microbial communities from Loxahatchee National Wildlife Refuge, Florida, United States - Lox_Sample_3.3 | ecosystem: Environmental > Terrestrial > Soil > Wetlands | place: USA: Florida...
TACAAACAAGAGCAACAAACGCAACTAAAGCATACCACAACTTCGCCGGGGCGCAAGACCTTTTTGATTTTGGCAGCGGGCCGGCAGACGTTTATTATTGGCCAGGCCGTTTTCAAGTCGCGGACAGAGGGAAGCAATTTGCGATGAAAATATCGGTGTTTATAGGGGCCAGTGTCGACGGCTTCATTGCGCGGCTTAACGGTGACTTGGACTTTCTGCCGTCGGGAGGCGGCGAGCCGCACGGCTACGAAGAATTCATGGCAAGCGTCGACGCGCTGGTCATAGGCCGCAAGACCTTAGAGACAGTTCTAACCTTTCCGGAGTGGCCGTACGGCAAGAAACGAGTGGTTGTATTGAGCAGCCGGCCGTTGAATTTCTCCGCCGTCCGCGGAGGCATTGTGGAGCAGATGGCAGGGTCTCCTAGTGAAATTGTCTCCAAACTTGCGGCGAGCGGCGTTCAGCACATTTACGTTGATGGAGGAATCACCATTCAAAGATTTCTGAGTGCGGGCCTGATTCAGCGCCTGATCATCACCCGCGTTCCCGTGCTGATCGGAGAGGGAATTCCCTTGTTCGGGGCGCTCCCAAGGGACATACGGCTCCGTCACATCGCGACGCAGCACTATCAGAGTGGCTTAGTGAAAACCGAGTACGAGGTTGCATCTTAACGATCCCGCGCGAGTGGTAAGGGCACGTTTGGAGGTGAACCATGACTTCTGGTGATTCTTACAAACCGCCCAATTTGAAAGGCCGAGTCGCACTAGTGGCGGGTGCCACGCGCGGCGTGGGTCGCGGAACCGCGCTGGCGCTTGCCGAAGCAGGCGCGACGGTTTACTGCACGGGCCGCAGCACGCGGACTAAGCGCGTGGAGAAAAGCGCGTCGCGCCGCCTGCCTTCCGAATACTATCTGGGCCGGCCGGAAACCATCGAAGAAACGGCGGAGCTGGCAACCGCGCGCGGCGGCAAGGGCATTGCCGTAGTCGTGGATCATTTGGAGCGGGATCAGGTCGCGGGACTCATCACGCGAATTCGCAAGGAGCAAGGCAAGCTGCACATTTTGGTGAATGACATCTCGGAAAGCGCGCAACACGAGTTTGGCAAAACGTTCTGGCAGCTCGATCTGGAAAAAGGATTCGCGATGTTTCGCAACGGTATCCACACGCACATTGTTACGAGTCACTATGCCGCTCCGCTCATGATCGAGACGGCTAAAGCAGGGACCACGGGATTAATCGTGGAGATTGGTGACGGGGATTCCTACACCTACCGGGGGAACCTCATCTTCGACATGGTGAAGACGACAGTCATTCGCCTGGCGTTTGCGATGGCACGCGAACTGAGACGAAAGAACATCGCCGCAGTGGCGCTGTCGCCGGGATTTCTGCGCTCCGAGGTGATGCTCGAACATTTCGGCGTCACAGAAACCAACTGGCGAGAAGCTATAAGGAAGGATCCGAACTACGCGGAATCGGAGGCGCCGCTCTATGTTGGCCGCGCGATTGCCTGCCTCGCCGCCGATCCCAACTTGATGAAGAAATCCGGGCGCGTCTTCAGCTCCTGGGGATTATCCGACGAATATCCCTTTTGCGATGCCGATGGCCGCCGCCCCCATTTCGGGCGGCACTTCCAAAAGACGTACGGCGAAATCATGAAGCCTTGCGATGACGGTTTCTACGAATATTGGTTTGACAGTGTCATCGACAAAATCTTCGGAGACTGGCCGCCACCCGACTAGCAGTTCGTGCGCTTTTAGTCCGGCAGCATCCGTTCGCTCGTGATCGTGAATTGGGTACTCGCTCCAGGTGATTTTGCGCCGCTGGCGGTCGCAACGGGCTGGCCCCCGCCAATCCACACAGCGACTTTGCCGGGGACGATGCGGTGCTTTCCCGATTCATCCACGATGCTCAAGTCGCGGTCGCGCAGAACGAATTTCACGGTTTTCTTCTCGCCCCGCTCGAAATGCAGCCTTTGAAAACCCTTCAGCGCGCGCAGCGGCGCACCCGGTATGTCCGGATGCGTGAGGTAAAGCTGCACGACTTCGTCGCCCGCCACAGGGCCGGTGTTCGTCACATCCACAGAAATCGTCACCGTTCCTTTGGCGGGAATTCTCTCCCGATCGACAAGCGGTTTTCCATAACCGAAAGACGTGTAGCTCAAGCCAAAACCAAAGGGATAGAGCGGCTCGCCCGAAAAATATCGGTACGTTCGCTTGGCCATCGAATAGTCTTCGAATGCCGGCAGCTGCCCCACGGATTTGTAGAAGGTAACAGGCAATCGGCCTGCGGGGCCGAGATCGCCGCACAGCGCTTCCGCGACCGCCGTGCCTCCTTCTTCGCCCGGGTACCATGCTTCGAGAATCGCCGGGATGTTGGCGTCCGCCCAATTCACCGCCAGCGCGCTGCCGTTCATCAGCACCAGCACAACGGGCTTGCCCGTGGCATGAATCTGCTCGAGCAGCTGCTCCTGCGGCGAGGGCAGATCGATACGTGTGCGGTCTCCGCCGGAAAACCCTTCAGCATCCACCTTCATTTCCTCGCCTTCGACGCGCGGCGAAAGCCCCATAACCACGATCACCAGATCCGCGTCCCGCGCCGCATCGACCGCCCTTCGGGCCTCTTCGTCGGGCAAGCTCCAGATTAAACGCGCCTCGGAGCTGCGAGTGTTCTGGAAGTATTCGATCTTCAGCGCGTATGCGTGATCTTTTTCGAGATGGACTTTTTTCGTTTCCGTAGAAGCGGGGTGATGGATGTTCCAGTCTTCCACGAGCAGGTTGCCGTCGAGCCAGAGCCGGTAACCGTCTTGCCCGGTGAAGCCGACCAGATAATCCCCCGATTCCGCCGGCACGAGCATGCCGCTCCAGCGCACGGAATAATTTTTCAGCAGTTGCGGCGAAATACCAGTATCGCCCCAGGCAAAGTCGACCGTGGCGTCGGTCCGGCTCATCGCCGGAGAACCTTCGAGCGTCATGTTCAGGAAATAATCGCCTTTCAAGCCGTGCTCGCTGCACGACGCGTCAACGCACAGCGCTGTCGGAGGAATTGCCCGCGTGACCGGCCCTACCAGGCCAGTACCCTGGACGTAAGTGATCTTGGAGTTGGGAAAACGATGGCGAATGCCCGCGAGGACTGTGACCGGCTTTGAGGGAGTCCCATTGTAATTTCCCTCCAGCGCGTCGAGGTCGTCCGCGTTCGGGCCGATGACAGCGATGGATGTCGGCGCTTGCTTCAATGGCAAAAAGCCGCTCTTGTTTTTGAGCAGGACGATCGATTCGCGCGCCACGCGCAAAGCCAACTGCCGGTGCGCTTCGCTGTCATTGTCGGCGGGTTTGATACGGGAGTACTGCACAAGCGCGGCGGGATCAAACATGCCCAGCCGGAAGCGTGCCGTGAATAACCGGCGCAGCGCCTGGTCGATGTCCGTTTCTGCAAGCAGTCCTTGATGCACTGCGCTGACCAGGGTCTTTTGTTCGGTGGTCATTTTGTTGCGGTAGTCCCCGCAAATCAGGTCCATGCCCGCTTTGAACACGGCGGCAACGCCTTCTTCAGCAGTCGCGGCGAAGCGATGCCCTTGAAAAACATCCTGCACCGCCCCGCAATCCGATACCACGTAACCCGCGAAACCCCAGTCCTTCCGCAAATGCTCTTCAAGAAGGAAATGATTCGCGCACGCGGGCTGGCCATTGAGCGAATTGTACGCGCACATCACGGACTCCGCCTTGCCTTCCAGGACCGTGGCGCGGAACGCCGGCAAATAGGTGTCTTCCATGTCGTGCCGGGAGGCCGTCACATCCGCGGTGTGGCGCGTGGATTCCGGCCCGCTGTGCACCGCGAAGTGCTTGGGTGTCGCGACCGTCCTCAAGTACTTCGGATCGTCGCCTTGCAGTCCGGTGACAAATGCCACGCCCAGGCGGGCGGTCAAGTAAGGATCTTCTCCGTAGGTTTCCTGGCCGCGTCCCCAGCGCGGGTCGCGAAAAATGTTGATGTTGGGAGACCACACCGTGAGCCCGCGGTACCAATCCGTCGAGCCGTCTGGATGCACGGTCTCGTAATATTTCGCGCGAAACTCCGTGCCGACGGTTTCGCCTGCCTGGTGAATCAAGGGTTCATCGAAAGTAGCAGCCATACCAATCGCCTGGGGAAAAACGGTGGCCACTCCGGCGCGCGCAACACCATGCAGCCCTTCGTTCCACCAGTTGTACTCTGGAATATGCAGCCGCGGAACGGAAGCAGCCGTGTGTCCGAGCTGTGAAACTTTTTCCTCCAGCGTCAGGCGAGAGATCAAATCGTCCACGCGGCGCTCGACGGGAACTTCGGGGTTCAGGTACGGCATATCGACACGCTCTTGCTGCGCCTGCAGCGCCGCCGATGATGTTGCTGCCGCGAAAAGAAATGCCCCCAACAACAGCCTGGCTTTTTTCATCATGCTCCTCGACCGCGTCACACTATCACTGCGCGGGGACCGCGTTCAACGGTGCTCCCACCGGCCGGGCAGGCAGCAGTAAGCCTGGCAGCACGGGGACGCCTGGAAAGCGTTGACCTCGGCGGGAAGCGCTCCGTACCATGAAGAGATGAACCGAGGGCTGCTCCTGGGGGCATATACGGTGGTCCTGGCGGCGGGACTTGGCGGCTGCGAAGACGCCGCGAAGAAACCCGTACAACCGCGTGTTCCTGCATTGGCCCCTGACCCGGCAAATGGCGCGCAGGTTCCGGCGGTTTTGGTTTCCTTGCCAGTGACCGACCCATCCCGGCCGCTTCCCGCCTCTTTATTGCCGCCTGTTCTCGAAGGAAGAGAGTACTTAATGCAAAAGGTTCAGGAAAAATTCGGTTCCGGCGAACAAAATTTCAAGGCCGGACATCTGGAGGCAGCGCGCAAGGATTTTGACGAAGCTGTTGACTGGATGCTCGAGAGCGGCTACGACCCTGCGAGCGATCCCGTGCTGAGCGGTTTGTATCATCACGTCGTGGACACGGTTTATGCTTATGAGTTGCAGGCGTTTCGCGGCGGAGAAGGGTTCAACGAAGCCCCTGCCGTTCCCGCGCCCATCGACGAAGTCGCGGAAATGACCTTTCCCGTTGATCCGCGGCTGAAAGAGCGCGCGGAGGAAGCGGCCAAGAACGTTTCGCACGATTTGCCGCTGACGGTGAACGATGAAGTGCTCTCCTTCCTGAATTTTTTTCAGACCGCGCGCGGCCGGGCCATTGTGGAGACGGGACTGCGCCGCAGCGGCCGCTACCGCGAGATGATCTCCCGTGTGCTTCAAGAAGAAGGCTTGCCGCAAGATTTGATTTATCTGGCGCAAGCGGAGAGCGCGTTTCAGCCTCTGGCGCTTTCGCGCGCAGGCGCGCGCGGCATCTGGCAGTTTGTGGCCTACCGCGGCCGCGAATATGGATTGCGCCACACCTGGTGGCTCGACGAGCGCCAGGATCCCGAAAAAGCCACCCACGCGGCGGCGCAACACTTGCGCGATCTCTACGGAATCTTCGGGGATTGGTACCTGGCCATGGCCGCGTACAACTGCGGCCCCGGCAACGTGCAGAAAGGGATCGAGCGCACCGGCTATGCGGATTTTTGGGAGCTGTACAAGCGCAACGTCTTGCCGCGCGAAACGCGCAACTACGTCCCCATCATCATCGCGCTGACGCTGATCGCGAAAGATGCCGCTCATTACAACATTTTGGTCGATCCGGAATCCCCCCTGCCCACCGATGTAGTGAAGCCGGGCCGGCCCATCGATCTTCGATTGGTGGCGGAGACGATCGACGTCGATGTCGAAACGCTGCGTTCGCTCAATCCCTCGCTCCTGCGCCTCGCCACTCCCGATGATCCGGACTTCGAGTTGCGCTTGCCTCAGGGAACCGCGGAGAAATTCGCCGCGGAAATCGCCGCGATTCCTCCAGAGAAGTGGATCAGTTGGCGCCGCCACCGTGTGGAAAGCGGCGAGACGCTCGCCTCCATCGCGAAAAAATACCACGTGACGGCGGCGGCCATCGCTGACGCCAATAATCTCGAACGCACGGCGGCGCTCGATCCCGGCGCCAAGCTGATTATTCCCGCCACGCAGCCGCAATCGGAAACCAAACGCCGGCTGGTGAGCTATCGCGTGCGCCGCGGTGATACGCTCTCTGGCATTGCCGACCGCTTCAGCGTGGATCCCGAAGACGTTCGCAAGTGGAATCGCTTGAAATCGAATCGCGTCGGCCGCGGGATGGTGCTGCGCATTTATACGATTGGCGGAGCCCCGGAAGCCGTTCCTGCGCGCTCCCGGTCAAAATCAAAGAAGAAACCTGCGCCTGCGGCGACGGCGAGCGCCGGAAACGGGGCGACAGCAGGGAAGCCAAATTAAGGCATTTATTTATAACAACTTACAGAAATCAACGGCAAGGTCATTCGTTTCCGGTTGAGGTACTTTCTTCGCCCAGAACGGCAATTGGTGGCAAAGTTCTTCCGGGAAATTCGCGGGGTACTTGACAACTTCTAACGAGTACGATAACAACGGCGCGAGCGGGGTGGTTTTTAGCAACGCTCCGGGCGAAACAGCAACCCGCCAGCCCCACTGGAATTGGGGGCACAGAGATTCCCGCAGGGGAGGACCGCATGGATTTTGAGAAAGATAATTTCGAGGACGACAACGAGCTGTCCCGGTTGGAGGAAGACGAAGAACTGGGCGGCGAGTCCCAGGAGATTGTTGAGGCGGAAGAAGAAGAGATGGCCATCGTAGGCGAGGAGCCGGAGGAAGAAGCTCCAGCGGCAAAGCCTGCGCCTAAGGCGAAGCCCAAGCCGGCTAAAAAGGCGGCGAAAAAGAAAGCCGCACCGAAGAAAAAGGCCAAGCCGAAAAAGGTCGCCAAGAAGAAAGCCAAGAAAGCGGCGAAAAAGAAGCGGCGCTAGCTCCGTCTCGAAACACGGATCGTTTGGCAGAAAAGGCCGGGGCACGTGTCCCGGCTTTTTCTGTTTCTGCAATAGAGAATCCCAGACTGAAAATTCCGCCGTTCGCCGAAATTCCCATCTTGGCCACAGGTGATTTCGATTCCGGAATTCCGCGCTTAACCGCCGCCAGCTCCTTGCCGGAATCAATAGGTACCTTTACTATAACTCCGCATGTTGCGGGCGCTGGAGCAGATACGCCGGATGCGGGGAGGCGCGCAGTCCCATTTGATGCGCTGCGACGATGGCTACTACTACGTCGTAAAGTTCCAAAATAACCCGCAGCACCGCCGCGTCCTGGTCAATGAACTGCTTGGAACCCGGCTGGCGGCGCGCCTGGGGCTACCCACGGTACCCGTGGAGGTTGTTGAAGTCTCAGAGGAACTGATCCGGCTGACGCCGGATCTGGCGATGGAACTGCCGCGTTCGCGCCTTCCCTGCCAGCCGGGTCTGCAATTTGGCTCCCGGTATCCGGGGGACCCGCGGCGCGTGGCTTTGCATGATTTCCTTCCCGACGAACAGCTACGGGAGGTGGAAAATCTGCACGATTTTGCGGGGATGCTGGTCTTCGACAAATGGACCTGCAACACCAACGGCCGCCAGACGGTTTTTTTCATGGAAGGGTCAGACGGGCGAGGGCAGGCTGCGGGATATTACAAAACGCGGATGATCGACCAGGGCTTTTGCTTCAACGCCGGGGAGTGGAATTTTCCCGATGCGCCGCTCCGGGGCTTGTATGCGCGCAATCGCGTCTATGAAGGCGTCACCGGAATGGAATCTTTCGCGCCGTGGCTCGAGCGCCTCGAAAAGCAGATGACCGAGCGCGTGCTGGACGACCTGATACGCCCGATTCCCCCGGAATGGTACGAAGATGACTACGACTCGCTTGTCCGGCTGCTCGAGCAGTTGCATTACCGGCGCCGCCGTGTGCCGGATCTGATTCTGGAAGCCAAACGCTCGAACCGTCAGCCTTTTCCGAACTGGATTTGAAATTGAGGATTTGAAGTTGAGGAAATGACCCATGAGCAATACGAACTCTGAATCGCAAACAACGCCCGGCGCACCCCCGGAACGCGCCTTTGCCTACCGCGTCCTTCGCTATACGCCGAATCTTGTCCGGGACGAATGGGTCAACATCGGCATCCTGCTGTTTGCGCCCGATACCGGTGAGCGGCGGCTGCGCGTCATCGAAGAACAGGACGAATTCAGCCGCGTCCGCCGCCTGCATCCCCAGGCTGACGAAAACGTTCTCCGCCGCTTGCGCGACGACCTCGAGGACCGCTTTCAACCCGCCAACGGCAGAAACGGAAGCGGCAAAGGTGCAAACGGGGGCGACTGGCAGGCCCTGCTCGCCAAATGGGACGATACGCTTTCCAATGCTCTCCAGCTTGCCCCGCAAAAGGGCACGCTCGCTCCGGATCTGGATACCGAGCTCGAACGCTTGTACACGGATCACGTAGCGCTGCAGCGCGCGCCGAGCCGCGTCGGCGCCCCGGGTTCCCGCGGCCAGATTCGCTCCTATTGCACCCAGGTCTTCCGGCAGGCCCGCTTATGGGACCGCATCGAACGAGCGTTGCAGGTTTCGGACTTCACGTTTCCGGGCGACCCCATGCGCATCGACTATGGCTATCGCCGCAACGGCACGCGCGGCTTTGTGCACGCACTATCGGTTACCCGCGCACCTGCCGACGCTAAAAACCTGGCCTACACCGCCGCACGCATCACGGCCAAGGCTCCTTGGAAAACGGAATTTGCAGCAGTGACCGATGTAGAGCTCGAAGCGGGAAACCTGCGGCATGCCTTCGTGCGCGACACGCTCCGCGACGCCGGCGTCGAGCCGGTTCCCCTCGATCATTTCGCCGTCTGGGTGGCCAAGCTCAAGCCGCTCTTGCAATAACGGTGAGGGCCCGAAACAACCGGGGCAAATAAACCCGCAGGCCCTCAGAAGCGAGCAGGCGGAACCTATGCAGGCTCCGCCCACTTTGAAAGCCGTCCTTGACTTATACCGTGATATTGACTCCGCCGGTGCCGGAGGCTGTTGAACTCGTCGAAGTTCCGCTTGACGGCTGGCCCAGCGCGGCAAACTGCTGGAAGTCCTGCTGCAGCGTGGCGTACGCCTGCTGCGCCGCCTGGAGATTGCCCGATTGCAGGTCCTGTCCGAGCAGGCTGAACGCCTGATTGATGGCGGAACCCGGGTCATTCGAGGGTGATTCTTGTGAAGCATCTGCCTGATGATGGTGATGATGAGAGTGATGGTGCCCCGGCGTTCCCTGCGCGGCGTTCTGCTGAAAACCCTGCTGGATTTTTGTGTAGTCGCTCTGCGCGGAGGAAAGATTGCCAGCCTGCAAATCCTGGCTCAACTGGCTGAACGCCTGGGCCAGGGGATTCGAGCTCGATGCGGTGGACGAATTGGACGGCGCATTTTGCTGCAGCGTGGCGAAATCACTTTGTGCCTGCGCTAGGTTCCCCGATTGCAGGTCCTGCCCGAGTTGCTGAAATTCCTTCTGGAGCTGCTGGAATCGGTTCTGCTGCACGCTTCCCGTGTTGTGAGCCTGGAAGAAACTGCTGCCGGAAAGACCGGAAACGGACATGATGAGAATCTCCTTATTTTGGACGAGGGAAGTCTCCTGTCTTCCTGAACGTCCAACGGTGGTTATCGGCGCGGCGCCGGAAAACTTTAGCTGGAGCCGCTCGAGAAAAGCTGGCGCTTAGCGCGGAGCCTTTCCCGCGGGCACGCACCGGGGAAGAAACCTGGCGCGGTTCGAAAGCCAAGGAGAGAAAAGCAAGAGACTCGCCAGAAAGCAGCGGCCACCTGCCTGAGCTGGGCATAAGAAAGCAAAGGGTTTGCGCGGTCGGGAGGCGCGTGATTTTTCGCAAGGCGCGAAGCTTCAGGCAAAATCTGCCTGCTGCGCTGCGGGACAGAATGCAGTTCTTGCCGCGCTCGGTTTCCATCAAGAAGAGAGCCCGGCGAGAATCCCCGGGCTCTCCGCGGTTACTGAAAACCGGCCGTCGAAAATGAAAAATTACAGAATCGGCTCGTTCCAGTTTTCCAGCGTCTCTTTGACCTTGTGCAGGAACTGGTGCGCGATGGCACCGTCCACTACGCGGTGGTCATAGCTCAGCGTGACATAACACATCGAGCGGATGGCGATGGCG
>Ga0335079_10011536_pt1 | contig 10077 bp, 5 predicted proteins | sample Lox_Sample_33_FD_206719 | JGI IMG/M metagenome (GOLD analysis project Ga0335079, IMG submission 206719) | Soil microbial communities from Loxahatchee National Wildlife Refuge, Florida, United States - Lox_Sample_3.3 | ecosystem: Environmental > Terrestrial > Soil > Wetlands | place: USA: Florida...
AAGTTGGAGAGCTATGCTGTGCGAGTTATCGCCCCAATCGGGTCGATTGAGCCTGACACCATGCCAGCACTTTACGCCTTGGCGAAGTAGCTGGTTGAGCGTCTGACGCTGACGCTCGTGCTCTGTGTCCCTCAGCAGCCTGCGGCGATTCAGAAGTGTCACAAAACGGAGAATATCCGGGTATCTTGCGGCGAGCGACCAGTCGAGCCAGCTGATCTCGTTGTTTTGACAATAGGCATTATTGTTGCCACGCTGAGTGCGGCGAAACTCATCACCCATTGTGAGCATTGGCACGCCAACTGACAGTATGGTTGCGGTAAGGAAGTTCTTTACTTGCCGGTTACGAAGTGATTCAATGCCGGGATCGTCCGTCGGTCCCTCGAAGCCGCAATTCCAACTGCCATTGTCATTAGCACCGTCGCGATTCCCCTCCCGATTGTCCTCATTGTGCTTCCTTTCGTATGTGACGAGGTCGTTGAGTGTGAAACCGTCGTGACAGGTCACGAAGTTGATGCTTTGTTCGGCTTCGCGGTTTTCGTGACCGAAGACATCGGGACTGCCAACCAGCCTGTCGGCGAAACGCCGGAGCGATCCCGCTTCCGCACGGAAGAAGCCGCGCAGATCATCTCGGAATCTGCCGTTCCATTCCTTCCAACTGTCACCTACGAAGCTCCCCACTTGGTAGAGGCCCGCGGCATCCCATGCTTCTGCGATCAGTTTGATACCGGCGAGCGTCGGGTCTGACTCAATATCCCAGAGTATCGGCGGGTTGGCTAAGGGCCGTCCAGACGAGTCCCGGGCAAGGATTGACGCGAGGTCGAAACGAAAGCCGTCCACGTGCATCTCGTTAACCCAGTAACGAAGACTGTCAAGAATCATTCGGCTCACTACGCAATGGTTCCCGTTCAGCGTGTTTCCGGTTCCCGTGAAGTTTGCATATTGCGCCTGATCATCCTCGAGAATGTAGTACGTGGGATTATCCAGACCTTTGAAGCTCAGAGTCGGACCTGAGGCTCCGCCTTCGGCTGTATGGTTGTAAACCACATCGAGGATCACTTCGATGCCAGCGCGATGCAGCGCCTTGACCATATCGCGAAATTCATTCAACGGGCCCGGTCCCCTTTTCTGAGAACTGTAGGCCTCGTGCGGAGCGAAGAACGAGACCGGCGCATATCCCCAGTAGTTCACCAGTCCGCGAGGACAGTCCTGCTCGTCAAACTGGAACACGGGCAGCAGTTCCACGGCCGTGACGCCAAGTCGCTGAAGGTATGGAATCTTCTCAACCAACCCCGAGTAGGTTCCACGCTTCTTTTCCATTACCCCGGAACTGGCGTGACGCGTGAAACCTGCCACGTGCATTTCGTAAATGATGGTGCGAGAGGACGGCGTGCGCGGTGGCTGATCCTTCTCCCAATCGTAATTGTGGAGATCGACAACCATGCTCTTCATGGCGCAGCCGGCATTGTCCCCTGGATTGCCGGCTGATTCCCGGTCGTAGTTCCTGGGGACGACTACGCGGCGAGAGTATGGATCGAGCAGAAGCTTCGATGCGTCGAACCGGAGGCCCTTTGCCGGACAAGACTCGCCTTGGACACGATAGGCGTAAATCTGATCGGGTCGGACCCCTGGAATGAAGATGTGCCAGTAATGATACGTCCGGTTCAAATAGGGATCGAGTTGAATAACTCTCGACGGCCGAGCGCTGTCGTCGTGGTCAAAGAAGCATAGCTCAACGCCTGCAGCGTTGCGGGAATAGAGGCTGAAGTTTACGCCTTCGCTGGTACGTGTTGTCCCAAGTGGACAGCTGCTGCCAATCGCTGCTGGGTCGTTCATTCTTACTCCCAGTCATTTCTCACAATAAACAGGGCACGGTTTCACATCCCAGATTTCCGATGCATATTCTGCGATAGTCCGGTCGGAAGAAAACTTGCCCGAGGCAGCGACATTCAGGATGGCCATGCGCGTCCATGCATTCGTATCTGCGTAGAGTTTCAGCAGACGCTGGTCAGCTTCGATGTAGGAAGAAAGGTCAGCGAGATGCATGTAGTGATCGCCGCCAGTCAGCAGAGTGTCCCGGAGCGGGGCGAAGATACCAGGCTCGTTGGGACTGAAGTGATCGGAGAAGATCAGATCAAGCGCGGCGCGTGTTTCCGGTTCATTCTCGTAGTGCCAGGCGGGGTTGTACCAATCGCGGCTTCCCACAACTTGGTCTGCAGTCAATCCAAACAGGAAGAAGTTCTCCTCGCCGGCTTCTTCGGCCATTTCGATGGTGGCTCCATCACGAGTACCGATGGTCAGAGCGCCGTTCATCATAAATTTCATGTTGCTTGTTCCGCTCGCTTCGTAGCCCGCTGTCGAGATCTGATTGGAAACGTCGGTGGCAGGAATGAGGTGCTCGGCGAGAGAGACATTGTAATCAGGCAGGAACAGGACTTTGAGCCGGCCATGGACGGCCGGATCGTTGTCGATAACCGCAGCAACATTGTTGATGAGCTTCACGATCAGCTTGGCCAGAACATAAGCGGGCGCAGCTTTCCCGGCAAAGAAGAAGGTCCGCGGTAACATCGGGAGAGCCGGATTCTCACGCAGGCGGTTGTAAAGCACAATGATGCGCAACGCGTTGAGCAGTTGCCGCTTGTACTCGTGGATGCGCTTCACCTGGCTATCAAAGATGGCGTCGGGGGCGACGTGAACACCCTGAGTAGATTTGAGCCATTCCGCAAAACTCTGTTTGGCATCCTGCTTGGCGCGGCAGAAACGTTCACAGAAGCCCGCATCGTTCGCGAGGGGCTTGAGCTTTGACAGTTCGTCAAGGTCTCTGATCCATCGATCGCCAATGGCGTCGGTAACGACGCTGGCCAGCGCAGGATTGGAGAGCAGCAACCAGCGCCGAGGCGTGACGCCGTTTGTCTTGTTGTTGAAACGTTCCGGAAAGATCTCAGCAAGGTCCTTCACCGTCATCGTGCGCAATAGCCTGGAGTGGATTGCCGCAACACCGTTAGTGCTGTGCGACCCTACGATCGCGAGGTTGGCCATTCGGATGCGGCGGGGTAAACCCTCCTCTACGAGACTGACATTCTTCACACGCGCTTCATCGCCTGGGAATTGTTCACGCACAGAATCAAGGAAACGCCGGTTGACTTCATAGATGATCTCGAGGTGACGCGGAAGGAAGTTCTCGAACCAGGCAAGTGGCCACTTTTCGAGTGCCTCGGGCAGCAGGGTGTGGTTTGTGTAGGCCAGAGTTCTTTGCGTGATGTCCCAGGCCTCGTCCCAGCCAAGGTGAGCTTCATCCAGGAGGATTCGCATCAATTCCGGGACCGCGAGAGACGGGTGCGTATCATTCAATTGCATTGCGACCTTTTGCGGAAACACGTTCCAATCGTCGTTGTCGCGTCGGAACCGTCGCACAAGATCCGCCAGTGATGCTGCAACGAGAAAGTATTCCTGCAGAAACCGCAATCCCTGGCCTCTCTCAGTCGAGTCGTCCGGATAAAGGACGCGTGTGAGCGATTCCGCGGCGAGGCTCTCGGCCAAGGCAGCAACGAAGTCGCCTCGGCTGAATCTCTGAAAATCGAAGTAGTCGGGCGCCGCGGCGGCCCACAGGCGGAGGGTATTGATGGTCTTGCCCCCATAGCCCACGATGGGCCGATCATAAGGAATCCCAAGTAGAGTAGACGGCTCACCGGGAATGACCCGAAGCTTGCAGTTCTTCAGTTCAAATGAGCAGTTCAGCTTGATCTCTACTGCTTCATTCAGTCGAACCACTTCCCATGGATCGGGGTGGCGCAACCAGTTGTCTGGCTGTTCGAACTGCCATCCGTCATTCATCGATTGCTTGAAGATGCCGTATTCATAACGTAGGCCGTAGCCCATGGCTGGAAGTTCCAAAGTGGCCATCGAATCGAGAAAACAGGCAGCGAGGCGTCCAAGCCCGCCGTTTCCCAGACCCGCATCGGGTTCCTGCTCCGCAACCAGGACCCGGTCCAGTTGCTTTTCCCGAAGAGCCTTGCTGACAATCGGATCAAGGAGCAAGTTTCTGATGTTATTGCCAAGAGAGCGCCCGATGAGAAATTCCATTGACAGGTAATACACGCGCTTGGGATTCTCACGCTGATAGGTGTCCTCCGTCCGAATCCAGCGTTGCGAAAGCACATCTCGAACGGAATGCGCAGCCGCCTCATATTGCGTCCTCGCGTCTGCAGAAGCCACGTCTACCACGGCGTCGAAGACAAGGTGACGCTCGAAGAGCGCGTCCGTGGTTCCTGAGAACTGGACCGGACCACACCCATATTGCTCCAGGAGTTGAGACCGGATGGGGCTCGAGGCGGACAACGTGGTTTTCTCGGTCGATGGACCCGGAGGATTCGCTACACCTGTTTTACTCATCGAACTCCCCTTGATTGCTTTCATCCTGCTTGGTCGATGGTCACTTCATTGACGTGCCGAAAAACAAACATCACCATAACTCAGCGCATCGGTAATGCAATCAGAGCACCGAGTGCGTCGCAGTTTCGCAGTGTACCGCGGCAGAAATCGCATCCAGTCACTCACCCAGGCCATGTCCACTGATCGATCTCGGGTTTGTCGATTCCGTACTCGTATGCATAGTCAATACACTCGATCTGCATATTTCGTAGCATCTCTTTTGCGTGAGCTCCGGAAGACTGCAGGGACGGGATCCGATCGATCACATCGATCGCCAGGCTGAAGCGATCAATCTGATTCTTAACTGCCAAATCGAGCGGAGTATTGATATTTCCCTTCTCCTTGTAACCTCGCACGTGCAGGTTCTTGTGATTCGTCCGACGATATGTCAAACGATGAATCAACCACGGGTAGCCATGAAAATTGAAAATGATTGGTTTGTCCTTCGTGAAAAGACTATCGAAGTCGGCGTCTGAGAGCCCGTGTGGATGCTCTGTCGAAGGTACTAACCGGTACAGATCAACTACATTGACGAATCGAATCTTCAGACCAGGGAAGAATTGACGGAGCAGTACGACCGCAGCTAAAGCCTCCTTTGTAGGAATGTCGCCGGCACACGCCATCACGACGTCGGGTTCCACGCCCTCATCGTTGCTGGCCTTTCTCCAGATTCCGAGACCCTTGGTACAATGCCCGATGGCTTCCTCCATGGTCATGTACTGCAAATGTTTCTGCTTGTCTGAAACGATAACGTTGATATACCCCGTACTCTTCAGGCAGTGATTGGCTACGCTCAGGAGCGTGTTGGCGTCAGGCGGTAGGTAGATGCGGCAGACATCCGGACTCTTGTTTACCACCAGATCGAGGAACCCAGGATCCTGGTGGGTGAAACCGTTGTGATCCTGCCGCCACACTGTAGAAGTGATGAGCAGATTGAGAGAGGATATCGGTGCGCGCCAACTCTGTTCGAGGGACGAAGCGAGCCATTTTGCGTGCATGTTGAACATGGAATCGATGACATGCACGAAAGCTTCGTAGGTGGAGAAGAACCCATGTCTCCCGGTGAGGAGATAGCCTTCGAGCCAGCCTTCGAGTGTATGCTCGGAGAGCATTTCGAGCACGCGGCCATTAGGAGCCAGTTCGCCGCCGTCCGCGTCCTCAGGACGATAGTCAGCGAGCCAGAACTTTTTGCTGACCTCGTAAATAGCGTCGAGCCTGTTGGATGCGTTTTCGTCAGGTGAGAACACGCGAAAGCTGTGCATGTTTTTGCGCACGATGTCGCGTAGGAATCGACCGAGCGGGCGGGTATTCTCCGCGAATGTCCTGCCCGGCTCTTTCACTTCGATGGCATAGTTTCGGAAATCGGGGAGCCGCAACGACCTGCGAATCAGCCCGCCGTTTGCGTGGGGATTCGCGCTCATACGCCGCGCGCCCTGGGGCGCCAGAGCTTCGAGCTCGGGTACAAGCCGGCCGGTTTCGTCAAACAGTTCCTCAGGACGATAGGAATGGAGCCAGCCTTCCAGGATCTTCAAGTGTTCCGGATTCTCCCGGACTCCAGCGAGCGGCACCTGGTGCGCACGCCAGTAGCCTTCCACCCTGTGGCCGTCAACTTCCTTCGGACCGGTCCATCCCTTTGGACTCCGGAGCACGATCATGGGCCACCGAGCGCGTTTTGGTTCACTGCCGGAGCGTGCCTTGGACTGTATATGCCGGATCTCGAGCACGCAGTCTTCAAGAGTTACCGCCATTTTCTGGTGCATCTCCTCGGGATCGGATCCTTCCACAAAACGCGGCGACCAGCCATAGCCCTTGAAGAGATCCTCCAATTCCTCGTGCGAAATGCGCGCCAAGATTGTCGGATTGTTGATCTTGTAGCCATTCAGATTGAGAATCGGCAGCACTGCGCCATCCCGGCCAGGATCCAGGAATTTGTTGGAGTGCCATGAAGTGGCCAGTGCTGCTGTCTCGGCCTCACCGTCACCAACGACAACAGCCACGAGCAAGTCAGGGTTATCGAATGCGGCGCCAAAGGCGTGGGAGAGGCTGTAGCCGAGCTCCCCGCCCTCATGAATGGAACCAGGCGTTTCTGGCGTACAGTGGCTTCCTATACCTCCCGGGAACGAGAACTCCTTGAAGAAAGATCGCATTCCCTCCACATCTTCACTCTTATTGGGATAGATCTCGGAGTACGTGCCTTCAAGGTACACGGGCCCCAGCACCCCCGGCGCGCCGTGCCCGGGGCCAGCCATAAAAATCGCGTCGAGATCATACTTTCTGATCAGGCGATTCAGGTGAACATAGACGAAACTCAGACCCGGACTCGATCCCCAATGACCGAGCAGACGTTGCTTGATGTGTTCGGGCTTCAACGGTTCGCGAAGCAATGGATTATCGCGGAGGTAAATCATTCCCGCGGCCAGGTAGTTACAAGCTCGCCAATAAGCGCCGATTTTACGAAGGTCTTCCGCGGAGAGCCGCCCTGCCATCGCAGGCGCCTTCGCCTCAAGAGTTGCCACATCCATAAATCCTCCATCTTGATCCCGCGGACATCGGTGAGTTGAACCTCGGAACCTCCGCCTTCGGAGCGCCGCGTGTCTTCATCTCAACCTAGAAGTCTCTTAGACGACCTTGACTTCTGGTCGTGCGGGTGTTGGATCCGAGAGCAGGTACTTTACGAGAAGAACCTCGTTCCCCTGCTCGTTGTAAATGAGCTCGTCCACCAGATGAAGCGACAAAAGGATTCCGAATCCTCCTGGGGGCAAACCAAATGCCTCTCGGACCGGAATGTGTCGAAATGGATCGTCTGGGGGATTTCGCACAGCGGCATGATAAAGCTCATCGAGGGAGAATCCCTGTCCAGGATCCTTCACACGGCAAGCGATCGCGTGCCGTGCACGGAAATAGGAAATCTCAACATATTGGTGGGGATCGAAATTCCCGCCATAGTTCATCGCATTCATCAGCATCTCGCGAAAGGCGTATGCGACCTGCTGTTTCTCCTCTTCCGGAATGTCCACCATTTCATCGAAGAATTGCATGAGGCGCTCAGCCGTTTTTCGGTCACATCGAACAAGGAGACGAACCCACACAGACGTCGCGGAAACAACCTCAATGCCATCGTCCCAGCAAGGCCCTTCCATCGCCATGTGAATCATCTCCCTAAGCCTCTCGAAGGTGTAGGGAGGTGAAAAATAGCTGAACGCACGTTGGCGCAGGGCTGAAACGACGTCTTCCGTTGTGCTTTCTTTGGTGAGAATAATCATCCGGGTATGGGGGTGAACTGTCCGGATTTGCTGCAGAAGATTGATATCTTGCTTTGCCGAACTTCCCTGCGCGGTCAGGACCAGATCGAATGGCCTTCTCCGCAGCAGAGAAAGCGCCTCTTCGTTGCTCGACACGTACTCCACTTTCCAATCTTGCTTCAGAAGATGGTCGAACAACGCTGCACTTAGGTCGCTGTCGGCCACTACCAGCATTGAGCGCGGTTGTTCTGGAAGTTGGTTTTGATTTGAATCCATAATCGACCCTCCGCCAGCTCTCGATTGGAGTGACCGAATGACGCGTCATCGGCAGCATATTTCAGGGCATCCGGCCATCGGTACTATCAAAACTACGAGAACAATAAAACAGGCGATAGGCCTGGCCGCAGCACGACTCCGCATCCACTTTCAATATCGTGGAAACTCTTACTAGTAGTTTGTCCAGTTTCGCAATGACCCCCCGAAAGCGAACATTAATTGGCGGAACGTTTTAGGTGCTTGTTCAGCTGGTTAGGGGACAAGGTATATTGCGTTCGAAAAACAGCCAAATGGAGGAGCGGAGTGAAGACTCGTGGATTGATCCTCGCATTCTTCTTTATGTTGAGTGCGATGGCAGGTTCAGCGCAAGCGGTGCAGATCACTGTCAAGCCGTTGACGGATGACGACATCAAGTTGATTCGTCAGGATGTTCAGTCGATCAAGGACGACGTTATCAGAGACACCATGCAGTTCAACGACACTGAAGCAACCGCTTTCTGGCCGGTTTACAAGGAATATGCCGCTGGCCAGCACGCCATTGCAGAGAAACGCTTCGGGATCATCATGGACTACGCAAAGTCCATCGACACCATGACAGATGCAAACGCCAGCGACCTTACCGAAAGGATGCTGCAGATTGAGGACGATACACAGGCGTTGAGAAAGAAATATTTCCCGAAGTTCGTAACCGCGATCGGCGCGAAGCGCGCAGCCAAGTTCTACCAGGTGGATAACCGGCTTTCGTTGATCATCAACGTGCAGCTTGCTTCAGAAGTACCGCTGATCCCCTAAGGAAACCGCGGGCCCAAAAAGGCGAATCTGGCGAGCGATCGCCGGCTAGGTTCGCCTTTTGATTTGAACCTCCAATTGGCTGTGACAAGGGGTCGAAAACCCTTGAATCCTAACTGGTAGTTCTGCCAGTTCTCGGAAACGTCCCAAACCATCAGCATTTTGCAATGGGCATTGTATTCAAAGCGGATGGTGGCCAGGAATCAACGTTTGGTCTGGGTTCAAAGCGCCACTTGCCTCGCTCTGTTGTCAACGGTTCAACGAGAATGGAGATTCCACAATGAAGAGAAAGATTCTGTTTGGGGTGATTGCACTGTCCGCGTTGGCACTGGGAAGTGCGTGGGCACAGGACGTTCGCTACAACTTCGACAAAGACACGGATTTCTCGAAGTTCAAGACCTATAAATGGGTCGTCCTAAAAGACGCGACTCCCATGAACGATCTCGTCGACAAGGACATCAAGCAAGCGGTCGACGCGCAACTTGCGACAAAGGGCCTTACGAAGACCGACGAGGATTCTGCCGACTTGTACATCGGCTACCAGGGATCCGTTGGCCAGGAAAAGCAGTTTACTTCCTATAACACGTCGTGGGGTTACGGGCCAGGCTGGTACGGCGGAGGCTGGTACGGTGCCGGCGGTATGTCGTCGGGCACCACAACCGGGCAGACATCAACCATCTACGTTGGTCAGCTCGCCGTCGATATGTACGACTCGGCCAAGAAGGACCTGGTTTGGAGAGGGGTTGTCAGCAAAACCATTGATCCGAAGGCCAAGCCCGAAAAGCAGCAAAAGAACCTGAATAAGGCAATGACAAAGTTATTCAAAAAATACCCACCCGAGGTCAAGAAATAACGCATTCTGGATTGCCGAGCGGGGTGCCACTCATGGCACCCCGCTGTGTTTTTGGGGTCACGATAACCTGCAACTCAGATAAGGATTGATCTGTCGGACCATTGGCCAGCTTGGCTTAGAGAAGTTGGATCGGAGTGATCCGGATTTCCAGGGTCAGTTGCGCACCGACACCCCTTGGCAGGACTCCGGACTACAGAAGAAACGCTATCACGAAAACCAACCCAAGGACAGTTGCACAGATACCGCGGAAAACTGACAGGCGACCCGAGGGTGTGCGACCTATCCCAAACCCTGGCGAATATGTTCGGTGATAGACCATCTTCAGTCCTGCGACTGGATTCTCCAGTAACATTGAAGCTTCATTGTTCAAACCCATACTGGGGGATTGGCGCTTCCGGAATGAACACCTTACCACTCTGTACGGTGTCTATGGCCGTGCGCAGATCCGTATTCATGCGCGATTTGAACACGTAGCCCGATGCCCCCGCA
>Ga0335079_10011538_pt1 | contig 10076 bp, 8 predicted proteins | sample Lox_Sample_33_FD_206719 | JGI IMG/M metagenome (GOLD analysis project Ga0335079, IMG submission 206719) | Soil microbial communities from Loxahatchee National Wildlife Refuge, Florida, United States - Lox_Sample_3.3 | ecosystem: Environmental > Terrestrial > Soil > Wetlands | place: USA: Florida...
TGTCGCCCTCGTGAACGAGCAGGGGGGAAACCCCCTGGTCGGCAAGCTCGGCGTCGACCAGGCCGCGAGCGCGCTGCAGTCCGGCGGCAACATGGAAGGCAAGGAGGCGCGCTTCGGGATCGCCGCCTCCGCGCTCTTTGCCACGATCACGACCGGCACATCCTGCGGGGCCGTGAACTCGATGCACGACTCATACACCCCGCTCGGGGGCTTCGTGCCGCTGTTCAACATGATGCTGGGCGAGGTGGTATTCGGCGGCGTCGGTACGGGGCTGTACTCGATGCTGATCTTCGCCATCGTGGGCGTGTTCATCGCCGGGCTCATGATCGGACGCACCCCCGAATATCTCGGCAAGAAGATCGAGTCGTTCGAGATGAAGATGAGCTCGGTAGCCATCCTCGTCATGCCGTTCATCGTGCTGTTTGGAACCGCCGTGGGGGTGAGCGTCGCAGCCGGCCAGGCCGGGGTCGCGAACCCCGGGGCGCACGGATTCTCGGAGATCCTGTATGGCTTCGTCTCGGCGAGCAACAACAACGGCAGTGCTTTCGCAGGCATCTCCGCCAACACGATGTTCTACAACACCGCCCTGGGGCTGGTGATGTGGCTCGGACGGTACTGGCCGATTGTCGCGGTGCTGGCGATCGCCGGCTCGCTGGCGGCTAAGAAACGCGTGCCGGTCACCTCCGGCACGATGCTGACTTATGGACCTACCTTCGTCGTCCTGCTGATCGGCACGGTGTTGTTGGTCGGAGCGCTGACCTTCGTTCCCGCCCTGGCGCTCGGGCCGATCGTCGAGCACCTGATGCTCTGGGGTGGCTCACATGGTTGAACTCACGCGCACTCCCCCTCAGGCAGGCTCGCCTGCAATGGCGCCGGCGGCTGCGGCGCACGCCGCGGAGGTGCCGGCTGCTGCGCGGCCGCAGGGAGGCACCCGGCGGCGCCTCTCGATGTTCGACCGCAGCCTCATGTGGCCGGCGGTGCTGGATGCGTTTCGCAAGCTCGACCCGCGCGTGCAGTGGCGCAACCCCGTGATGTTCGTGGTCTATATCGGCAGCATCCTGACCACGGTGTTGTGGTTCCAGGCCGTTGCCGGCAAGGGCGAGGCGCCGGCCTGGTTCATCCTGAACGTGGCCATCTGGCTGTGGTTTACGGTGCTGTTCGCAACCTTCGCCGAGGCACTCGCCGAAGGGCGCAGCAAGGCGCAAGCCGCGGCACTGCGCGGCTTGAAGCAGGACGTCATGGCGCGGAAGCTGGCCGATCCGGCCGACCGCACGCGCCAGTCGCGGGTGCGTGGCGACCTGCTGCGCAAGGGGGACGTCGTGCTGGTGGAAGCGGGCGAGTTCATCCCCGGCGACGGCGAGGTCATCGACGGCGCGGCGTCCGTGGACGAGAGCGCGATCACCGGGGAATCCGCGCCCGTGATCCGTGAGTCCGGCGGTGATTTCTCCTCGGTGACCGGCGGAACGCGCGTGCTGTCGGACTGGCTGATCGTGCGCATCGTGGCCGATCCGGGCGAGACCTTCATCGATCGCATGATCGCGATGGTCGAGAGTGCCACGCGGCAGAAGACGCCGAATGAGATCGCGCTCACCATCCTGCTCGTGGCGCTGACGCTGGTATTCGTGTTTGCGACGGCCACCCTGCTGCCGTATTCGCTCTACAGCGTGATGGTCGCCAGGCTCGGGACGCCCATCACCATTACGGCGCTGATCGCACTGCTGGTGTGCCTCATTCCCACGACCATCGGCGGACTGCTGTCCGCGATCGGCGTGGCCGGGATGAGCCGCATGATGCAGGCGAACGTGATCGCCACCTCCGGCCGGGCGGTCGAGGCCGCGGGCGATGTGGATGTGCTGCTGCTCGACAAGACCGGCACCATCACGCTCGGCAACCGGCAGGCCGCGACGTTCATTCCCGCCTCGGGAATCACCGAGGAAGAGCTCGCAGACGCCGCTCAACTCGCCTCGCTCGCCGACGAGACACCGGAAGGGCGCAGTATCGTCGTGCTCGCCAAGCAGCGCTTCGGCAAGCGCGAGCGCGATCTGACCGCGCTCCACGCGAGCTTCGTGCCGTTCTCGGCACACACCCGCATGAGCGGCGTCGACATCGGCGAGCGCCAGGTGCGCAAGGGCGCCGCCGATGCCATCCGCCGCCAGGTCGAGCGGCTCGGTCAGGCGTTTCCGCGCGCCGTGCAGACCACGGTGGACGAGGTCGCGCGCCGCGGCAGCACGCCGTTGCTCGTGAGCGATGGTCCGCGCGTGCTGGGCATCATCGAGCTCAAGGACATCGTCAAGGGCGGTATCCGCGAGCGCTTCGGCGAGCTGCGCCGCATGGGCATCAAGACGGTGATGATCACCGGCGACAATCCGCTCACCGCGGCGGCGATCGCCGCCGAATCCGGCGTCGATGGCTTCCTCGCCGAGGCGACCCCGGAAGCCAAGCTCAAACTCATCCGCGAGCATCAGGCGCAGGGACGGCTGGTGGCGATGACCGGAGACGGCACCAACGACGCGCCGGCACTTGCCCAGGCCGACGTCGCGGTGGCGATGAACACCGGCACGCAGGCGGCCAAAGAGGCCGGCAACATGGTCGACCTCGACTCCAACCCGACCAAGCTCATCGAGGTGGTGGAGACCGGCAAGCAGATGCTGATGACGCGCGGCTCGCTCACGACGTTCAGCATCGCCAACGACGTCGCGAAGTACTTCGCGATCATTCCCGCCGCATTCGCCACGACTTATCCGCAGCTCGATGCGCTCAACATCATGCGTCTCGCGAGCCCCTTCTCGGCCATCCTCGCAGCGGTCGTCTTCAATGCGCTGATCATCGTCGCGCTGATACCGCTCGCGCTGAAGGGGGTGAAGTACCGTGCCCTGGGTGCGGCCGTCCTCCTGCGGCGCAACCTGGCTGTCTACGGCCTGGGAGGCATCCTGATCCCCTTTGTGGGCATCAAGTTGATCGATATGGCGCTCGTGGTGGTCCACCTGGTCTGACGCTCGGGGAAGCAAGCACATGACCTCACTCTTCCGTCCGGCGATCGTCCTGTTCGTGATCCTCACGGCGATCACCGGCATCATCTATCCGCTGGTGATCACCGGAATCGGACAGGCGCTGTTTCCGCACCAGGCAAGCGGCAGCCTGATCCTCAAGGACGGGAAACCGATCGGCTCCACGCTGATTGGGCAGAGTTTCACGGAGCCGAAGTATTTCTGGAGCCGCCCCTCGGCGACCACCCCGCAGCCCTACAATGGCAGCGGCTCCACCGGCTCGAACCTCGGGCCCCTGAATCCCGCCCTGCTCGACGCCGTCAGGCAGCGCATCGATGCGCTGCACGCCGCGGACCCGGACAACCAGGCGCCGATCCCGGTCGATCTCGTCACCGCCTCCGCCAGCGGCCTCGACCCCGAGATCAGCGTCGCGGCCGCCGGCTACCAGGCGGCGCGCGTCGCGCGCGTGCGGGGGCTGCCCGAATCGAGCGTGCGGGCATTGATTGCCGCGCACACCGAGGGTAGGTTGTTGGGAGTTCTCGGTGAGCCGCGCGTCAATGTTCTGGAGCTGAACCTGGCACTCGACGCGCTGAAGTGACCTGACATGGCCGAAGTCCGGCCTGACCCCGACCAGCTGCTCGAGCGAGTCAAGGCCGAGGAAGCGCGTGAGAAGCGCGGCCGGCTGCGGATCTTTTTCGGTGCCTCCGCCGGCGTCGGCAAGACTTTCGCGATGCTGGAAGCGGCGCGCGGCATGCGCGCCTCCGGGACCGACGTCGTGGTCGGCTACGTCGAGCCGCACGGGCGCGTCGAGACCGAGCGGCTGCTGGAGGGGCTGCCACGCCTGCCGACGCTGCCGGTGAGCTACCGCGGCATCGTGCGCCAGGAGTTCGATCTCGACGCCTCTCTCGCCCGCCATCCGGAGATCCTGCTGGTCGACGAGCTGGCGCACTCGAACCTCGTGGGTGGGGAGCCCGCGCCGCGCCATCCGAAGCGCTGGCAGGACATCGAGGAGCTGCTCGCCGCGGGGGTGAGCGTCTGGACTACGGTGAACGTCCAGCACCTCGAGAGCCTCAACGATCTCATCTATCAGACGACCGGCATACGCCAGCGCGAGACCCTTCCCGATCACGTGTTCGATGAGGCCGACGACATCGAGCTCATCGACCTGCCGCCCGATGACCTGATCGCGCGGCTGCACGCCGGCAAGGTGTACGTCGCCAGTCAGGCCGGCACCGCGGTCGAGCGTTTCTTCCGTAAGCAGAATCTCCTGGCGTTGCGCGAAATTGCGCTGCGCCGTGTCGCTGATCGCGTCGAGGCGGCCTCGCGCGAGCTGCCCCCCGAGCGCGGCCAGGCGCGCGCCGCCCGCGACCGCGTGCTGGTCGCCGTCGGTCCCGACGAGCAGGCCGAGCAGCTGGTGCGCGCCGGTAAGCGTATGGCGGACGCGCTCGATGCCGAGTGGACCGTGGTGTACGTCGAGACGCCCTCGCTCCTGCGTCTCTCGGACGCGCAGCGCAACCGCCGCATCGACGTGCTGCGCCTCGCCGAGTCCCTGGGTGCCGAGTCCGTGACGCTCGACGGGCCCTCGGCCGCGGACACGCTGCTCGAATACGCCCAGACGCGCCATGCCACGCGCGTCATCGTCGGTGCGCCGAAGCGGCGCGGCTGGCGCGCCTGGCTGCGTCCCTCGACCGCCACCGAGCTCGCGCGCCGCGCGCGCGGCTTCGACGTGGTGCTGATCGCATCCGCGGGGCGCGCGACACCCGCAGCGGCGAGCACCGCAGCCGGGCAGCAGCTGCCGGCAACGACCGCTGTACGCTGGAGCCGCTACGCCTGGGCGGGCGCGATCACTGCGGCATGCACGCTGCTGGCGGCCGGCATGTACCCGCACTTCGAGCTCTCCAACCTCGTCATGATCTATCTGCTCGGCGTGACGGTGGCGGGCCTCAGGCTCGGGCGCGGGCCCTCGGCGCTCACCGCGCTCCTCAACGTGGCGAGCTTCGATTTCTTCTTCGTGCCGCCGCGGTACTCGTTCGCGGTCTCGGACGTGCAGTACCTGGTGACCTTCGCCGCCATGGTCACCATCGCGCGGGTGATCGCGACGCTGACAGCGAACGTGCGTCAGCAGACCCGCGTGGCCGGTGCGCGCGAACGGCGCACCGCGCTGCTCTATGCCATGAGCCGCGAGCTGACGGCGACGCGCGGCAGAAACGGCATGGCGCGCGTAGCGGTGCGGCACGTGGCCGAGGTGTTCCAGTGCCGGGCGACGGTGCTGCTGCCCGATGCGGCCGGCCAGCTGCACTATCCCGCCGAGCCGCCGCTCGACAGATCGTTCCGCGGCGCGGATCTCGCGGTGGCGCAGTGGGTCGCGGATCACGGACGCCGCGCCGGCCTCGGCTCCGATACGCTGCCGGCGGCGCGCGGCCTGTATGTGCCGCTCGGCGACGAGCAACGCACCATCGGCGTGCTGGCGGTTCTGCCCGACAACGTGCGGCGCGTGCTGCTGCCGGAGCAGAGCCACCTGCTCGAGACCTTCGCCGGACAGGTTGCGCTGGCTCTCGAGCGCGCGCACCTGGCGGAGGTGGCGGAGCAGTCGAGCCTGGCCGCCGAGCGCGAGACGCTGCGCAACACGCTGCTGTCCTCGATCTCGCACGATCTGCGCACGCCGCTCGCGGTAATGGCGGGCGCCGGCAGCGCGCTCGCCCAGCACGGCGCGGCGCTCGATGAGGCGACGCGCACCGAGCTGGCGCACTCCATCGAGACCACGGCGCGCGAGATGTCGGAGCTGGTGTCGAACGTCCTCGACCTGGTGCGTCTCGAGTCCGGCCAGGTGGTGCTGCGGCGCGACTGGCAGACTCTCGATGACCTGGTCGGAAGCGCCCTGACGCGCTACCAGGAGCGTCTCGCCGCGCACCGCGTGGAGACACGCCTGGCCGCGGACCTGCCCGAGGTGTGGGTGGATGCGACGCTCATCGTGCAGCTGCTCGCCAACCTGCTCGATAACATCGCGAAATACACCCCGCCAGGCACGCGCGTGTCCATCTCCGCGGTGCCGGCAGGCGACTTCGTGCAGGTGTCGGTCGAGGACGATGGCCCGGGACTGCCGGCCGGGGATCCGGCGCGCCTCTTCGACAAGTTCCAGCGCGGCAGCGGCGAGGGCGCGGTGGTGGGTGTTGGGCTCGGGCTCGCGATCGCACAGGCGATCGTGCATGCCCACGGCGGCGAGATCGAGGCGCAACGCCGCGAGGGGGGCGGCGCGCGTTTCGTGTTCACGCTCCCGGCGACTGACGGCTCGGGCGCCGAGACCATGCCACCCGCGCCCGAGGGCAGGGATACGCTGGCATGACGGAGGCGATGCATCAGGTACTGGTGATCGAGGATGAGCCCGGCATCCGCACCGTGCTGCGCGTGTTGCTCACCGCCGAGGGCTATCGCTGCATCGAGGCCGATACCGCGTTGCGCGCCGAGATCGAGGCCCGCAGTCACAAGCCGGACCTGCTGCTCATCGACCTGGGGCTCCCGGACGGCGACGGCCTCAAGGTGATCCGCCGGGTGCGCGCCTGGTCGCCGGTGCCGATCGTGGTGCTGTCGGCGCGCACCATGGAGGAGCAGAAGGTGGCGGCGCTCGATGCCGGCGCCGACGACTACATCGTCAAGCCCTTCAGCGCCCCGGAGCTGCTGGCGCGGCTGCGCGCGGCGCTGCGCCGGGTGACGCACGCCGCGCCCTCGGCAGCGCTCAGCTTCGGCGACGTGCGCGTCGATCTCGCGCGGCGCGAGGCGCACGCCGCCGCCGGCGAGATCCATCTGACGCCGCTCGAGTACCGCGTACTCGGCTGCCTCGCGCGCCAGCTCGGCTCGATCGTCATGCAGCGGCAGCTGATCCGCGAGGTGTGGGGGCCGGGGCGCGAGGACGACTCGCGCAGCCTGCGGGTGTGCATCAAGAACCTGCGGGCGAAGCTCGAGCCCGATCCGCGCCAGCCGCGCTACCTCATGACCGAGACGGGAGTCGGCTACCGGCTGCGCGCCGACGAGGAGACGGCGGCAGGGGAGTAACCCAGGCCACGCAGGTAGCAGTACGCACACCAGGCGGCGCGCTCTGCGGAGCATTCGGGGATGTGCAGCAGCAGCTCCCGGTCACGCTCGAGCCCATAGCCGCTCGCGGCGAAGCGCGCCAGACGAAACGGCTGTCGCGCCGATCTCATCAGCTCGTTGAAAGTCTCGATGCCCGAGAGTCCGCGGAGAGCATCGGCAACCTCCAGTACCTTGCGCCGTCCTCTGACCCGCTCGCCCAGCGCCTCGATCCGCTCGCGCAGGGCTGCAAAGCGCTCTTCCGCCGCATGGTCGAACAGCGGATCATCCTGGTCGAAGATCGCGAAATCGAGAGTCGCCCAGTCGCCCCGCGACAGGCGCTCCTCGGCCAGCGGGAAGAACCGCTCTTCCTCCTCCCGCATGTGCTGCCGGTACTGCGCGGTGAATTCCCGGATCACTTTCCGCCGGGCGGGCTCCGGGGTCTGTGGCTCGCCGTCTTCGCGCCGCACCGCGGCGGCGAACTCGATCGCGAGCTCATGCAGCCGGCGGTGATCCGCGAGCAGATCACGCAGGCCGGTACGCGCCTGCGGGTCGCGCCTGCCCAGTAAGCGGTAGACGAGGTCCTCTTTCGGGTGATGACATCGGTCCGGGTAGTCGCAGAAGTACTGCGACGCCAGACTGAGCAGCTCCCTGTCCATCGGCCGGCCCGCTTCGGCCGCCGCCGCCTCCGCCTCGATCAGGCCGAGCAGCTGGCTCTGGTTTCCATGCTCGAGACGCAACAGGAACAGCGCGTCCGCCATCTCGACTACACCAGCGCCTGCAGCGTCGCCGTGATGATGTCCGTGGTCGTCAGGATCCCGAGCAGCTGCTCGTCCGCGTCTACCACGGGCAGAGCATGAATTCCGTGACTGGCCATCAAGTGGGCGGCGTCGATCAGCGACTGGTGCGGCCGGATGGTGATCGCCGGCCTGCTCATCACGTCGGTAACATTGACGCGACTCAGGTAGTCATTCGAAGACCCGTCCGCAGGCCGTCGAAAGGCCGCGAGCTTGAGGACGTCCGCGGAGCTGACGAGGCCCACGACCTTGCGCCCGCTGACCACCGGCAGGTGATGAATCGGATATTCGGCGAACAGACGCAGCACCGTACCGGCAGAGTCTTCGGGCCGGATCGATAACGCGGCGCTCATCACCCGATCGACACGCTCAGTCGCGTACATAGGCTGACAGGCTGCGGCAGATACGCCGGCACGGCTAGTCGCAAAACTACCTAATCCGTGCGCCACGGCATCGCGCTTTGACGCCCCGGGGGGCGCTGATCGAGCGGCAGGGTGTGGCCGCGCCCGCGGCGCGTCAGGTCAGGGAGACGACCAGCTTCGCCGAGTGGCTGCGCCAGTTGATCGGAATGATGAAGGAGCGCAGCCCGGGCTTCTGCGGAATGTCCGGGCGCTTGTCGCCGGTCAGCACCGAGGGTATCGAGATCACGAACTCGCGGCCGAAGTCGCGGCGCGCATTGCCGGAGATGGTATTGGCGACCTCGCCGACGAGGTCACGCATGGTCTCGTGGCTGAAGTCGTTCTCCTGCATCTTCATCAGCAGCACGGTCAGCATCGCCTTCGGCGCGGTGAAGAACACCACGCCCTCGCGCTTGCCGGAGATGTTGATCACGCCGGTGTACTCGTGCACCTGCGGCGTCCCCTCGAGGAGATAGGGAGAGCCGATCGAGGCCGGCTGCTGCGCCGCCACCTCGAAGAAATTCGTCGTTCCTTCGACGAAGGTCTTGAGCTCCATTTCGTGCAACATGTGCCGCTCTGCCTCAACGCATCAGATCGGCGATAGCTTCGTTCAGCTGCCGGTCCGTGAAGGGCTTGTTGAGGAAACCGTTCGCGCCCTTCTCCATCGCTTCGACCGCGGTCGCCTTGTCGGCGAGCGCCGAGATCACCAGGATGCGCACCGCCGGCTTGAGCGCCACCAGGTGGCCGATGCATTCGATACCGTCCATGCGCGGCATGGTGAGGTCCATGGTGACCACGTCGGGATCGGTCTTCTTGAACAGCTCGATGGCGTCGACGCCGTTGGCGGCCGTGCCGACCAGCTGCAGCTCCTCGAACTGCTGCGAGCGCTCGATGCGCCGGCGCATGATGTTCGAGTCGTCGACGATCAGCAGCTTGAATGCGCGCCTGGCGTTCATCGGCTTCTCAGGCGACCGCACTGTTGCCGGCCTGGCCTGCGGGGAGCGAGATCTTGAAGCGGGTGTACTTGCCGGGATGCGTGCTGACGGCGATCTTGCCGCCGAGCGCGTACACCGAGCGCGCCACCACGTCCATGCCGACGCCGCGGCCGGCGTCCATCGACACCTGCTGCTGCGTGGAGAAGCCGGGACGGAAGATCAGCGCCATGGCGGTGCGGGTATCCATGACCGCGGCCTCTTCCTCGGTGACCAGTTGCTGGCGTACCGCGGCGGCCTTGAGGGTCTCGGTGGCGATGCCGGCGCCGTCGTCCTCGAACACCAGCTCGTAGCCGTCCGAGTTGCGGCGGAACTCGACCTTGACGACGCCGATGTCTTCCTTGTTGGCGGCACGGCGGGTGTCGGCGTCCTCGATGCCGTGGACGGCGGCGTTGCGCAGCATCTGGATCAGGCAGTCCTTCACCGTCGCCACGAACGGCGCCGGCACGTCGGCGAGGCCGCCGAGCTTCAAGCGGAAGCGCTTGCCCTGGTCCTGCGCCAGGCGCTCGGCGAGCGAGTGCAGGGTCGGCGCCAGATCCTCGGCACGGCGCGCGTACTGCGCCGCGGTGCGCGACGGTGCCTGCGGCGGCGGCGGCGGCGCGGCGGGCGCGGGCGGCGTCACGTGCACGGTCCCCTGGCCGGGAAGCGGTGCGGCCGGTGCCGGCCGCGCGGCGGTGCGCGCGGCGGGCGGCTGTGCGAGGCTCGCCGCGGCGCTGGCCGCGCTCTCCTTGAGCGCCGTCAGGCGTCCGGCCATCTCGCGCACCGAGCGCAGGTGCGCCAGCAGGTCGTCGAGCTTGAGCACCATCGGCAGGAAGTCGTTGCCGGAGAGCTCGGCCT
>Ga0335079_10011542_pt1 | contig 10073 bp, 3 predicted proteins | sample Lox_Sample_33_FD_206719 | JGI IMG/M metagenome (GOLD analysis project Ga0335079, IMG submission 206719) | Soil microbial communities from Loxahatchee National Wildlife Refuge, Florida, United States - Lox_Sample_3.3 | ecosystem: Environmental > Terrestrial > Soil > Wetlands | place: USA: Florida...
AACATGGAGAGCAGCACCTGACGGCCGTCCGGCGAAAATCGCAGGTAAACCGGGCTGAACGTGCCGATCGATTTGAAGGCGACCGGCTGATATTCCCGAATGGGAGCGCCGGGCGGCGACGAGATCCAAAGCTTGGCCTTCTCTTCATCCGTGTGGTCAGAACCGTACCACAAGACAATCGCCTTCCCGTCCGGAGAGATGTCGGCGGCCTCGAATGGACCCTTGATGATCTGCTGCTTTGCACCTCCCGCCCGGCTGACCGACCAGAGACCGTCGCCCAACAGAAAATACAGTTGGCTGCTATCACGCGACCAGAAGAGACTCTTCATGCCGTTCGCCTCGGCGATCGCGGTGGGGACGAGCGAGTCCATGCTGCGCACCATCACGGAGTTTGGGGCATTGTCTAACATCCGTTGGTAGGCGACGTTTTTCCCATCGGGAGACCAGACGGCGTCGCTTTGCATCTCCGTTTCGGTAGCGAAAGGGCTGAAGCGATACTGCCCGAGGTTCGCCCCGGGGGGACGCATCACGAGCAATGCCACCGTGTACACCAGGAGCAGCGTGAGCACCGCGGCGGCGATCGGCCAGATGTTGCGCGGCCGGACAGTGGCCGCCAATGGTGCCTGACCGACCATGCTGGAGTAGCCGCCCGCATAGGAATGGAGGGCAAAAGCCAGATCCTTGGCGGACTGGAATCGGCGCGCGGGCTCCTTCTCCAGACAATGACGCACGATCTCGCGCAGCGGCGGCGGAACGGTATCCGGCAAATCCGGCGGATCCGCGCGCAGAATGGCGCTCATGGTTTCGACCGACGTCGGGCAATGGAACGCGGCCTTGGAGGTCAGCATCTCGTAGATGATGATGCCGAGCGAGAAGATATCCGACCGCGGGTCGGCAGGCTGGCCGCTCACCTGCTCCGGAGACATATAGCCGACCGTCCCCATGATCATGCCGGCCTGGGTGAGGGTAGCGGTTCCCTCCGATGGCGTCGCCGCGGCGGGCTGATAGCGCGCCAGGCCGAAATCCAGAATCTTCACGCGGCCGTCGCGCGTGAGCATGACGTTTTCGGGCTTCATGTCGCGGTGGACGACTCCCGCGGCGTGCGCGGCTGCCAGTCCATCGGAGATTTGCGCGGCAAGCTCCAGGACCCTTCGGACGGGCACCGGCCCGCGGGCGATCAGCTCCGAGAGCGAGTCCCCGTCTACCAGTTCCGAGACGATGTAGGAGACGCCCTGATCTTCGCCCGCATCGTAGACTGTAACGATGTTGGGGTGGTTGAGGGCGCTGGCGGCGCGGGATTCCTGCTCGAAGCGCCGCCGGCGGTCGGGGTTCGAGGCGAACTCGGCGGGCAGGATCTTCAATGCCACGTCGCGGTTGAGGCGCGTGTCGCGGGCGCGGTAGACCTCGCCCATGGCGCCGGCGCCCAACCTGCTGATGATTTCGTAAATTCCCAGACGATCGCCGCGATTCAGAGGCATGGATCGTTGACAATTGTAGCGCGGGCCCCAGCTTTTGAGGGCCGGCATATGTTCCAATCGTGGTAGCAGGATCCGACACCGGCAACGCGGACTCGCATTTCCCATGCAAGCAATGAGTTCGAGCGAGACAGTTTTGGTGTGGTCGATTACGGCCGGCACCCTTGGCGGGGTCTTGTTCCGGCCCCGGCAATGGCCGGAATGGGTGTGGGCGTGTCTGGGAGCCTTGTTGCTGGTGGTTTGCGGCCTGATCTCCCCAGCCGCTGCCCTCAGCGCGGCTGGCCGCGGCACCGATGTTTACCTGTTTCTCGCGGGAATGATGCTGCTGGCCGACCTGGCCCGGGCCGAGGGCGTATTCGACTGGCTGGCGAACCACGCGGTCTGCGCTTCGAAGGGTTCGGGCGGCCGGCTGTTCGTGCTGATCTATGCCGCCGGCGTGCTGGTCACGGTGTTCCTTTCCAACGATGCCACGGCGGTGGTGCTCACTCCTGCCGTTTACGCCGCCGTGCGGAAAGCTCGTACCGATGCGGTGGCTTACGTCCTGATCTGTGCGTTCGTGGCCAACGCAGCCAGTTTCGTGCTGCCCATCTCGAATCCTGCGAACCTGGTGGTATATGGCAAAACCCTGCCGCCTCTGGGCCCCTGGCTGCGAACATTTTTCCTGCCATCGCTTTGCGCGACGGGAGCGACTTACGCCGCGCTCCGATGGGCAGTTCGCAAGGAGATTTCTGGCGCGATCGCCAACGACGCAGACCTGACGGTTCTCACTCCCGAAGGCAGGCGGGCGGCATGGGGAATTGCGGGAGCCGGAGCTGTACTCGTAGCGGCATCGGCATTGGGCCTCGATCTGGGACTGCCGACTTGCGCCGCGGCACTGATGGCTCTGCTGGCAACCACCCGCCTGAGGCTGCGCCGCGCCGCGTCCATCGCCGGCGGAGTTTCCTGGAGCGTGCTTCCACTGGTCGCCGGACTTTTCGTTCTGGTGGCGGCGCTCAACCGTGCGGGCGCATCGGAGGCCATCGCCCGGCTCAGCGAGACGATGGCCAGAATGCCGCGGGTTCCGGGTGACCTGGCGGCTTCCTTCGGGATTGCCACGCTTTCCAACGTGATGAACAACCTGCCCTCGGGTTTGCTCGTGGGCAGCGCTTTGCAGACCGGCGCCGCGGTTTCTCCGATCCGGGATGCCGTACTGGTGGGCGTGGATCTGGGGCCGAACCTTTCGGTGACGGGGTCGCTCGCCACGGTGCTGTGGCTGATTGCCTTACGCCGCGATGGCGCGCAGATGAGCAGTTGGCGTTTCCTGAAGGTGGGCTGCCTCGTCATGCCGCCTGCTCTTTTCCTGGCCACCGTGACACTTCGGCTGCTATAACCAGGCTGGTCATCCAACGACATCCGGCTTTCGATATGCTGGAGTGATCGCCAAGGGGCCTTCATGCCCGTGGCGCTCCGGACGTGCCGAGCCATGAGCATATCGACGCCATTTATTCACCGGCCCGCGGGCACCACACTCCTGACCTGCGCGATCGCCCTGGCTGGCGTGGTCGCCTATCAGTTCCTTCCCGTGTCGCCCATCCCGCAGGTGGAGTTTCCCACTGTCAGCGTGTCGGCGATGCTGCCCGGCGCCAGCCCGGAGACCATGGCATCATCCGTGGCCACACCGCTGGAACGCCAGTTCGGACGGATCGCGGGCATCACCGAGATGACCTCCAGCAGTTTTCTCGGATCCACGTCCATCACCCTGCAGTTCGATCTGGGACGGAACATCGACGCCGCCGCGCGCGATGTGCAGGCGGCAATCAACGCCGCCCGCGGCCAACTCCCCACCAATCTGCCGAGCAACCCGACCTACCGCAAGGTCAACCCCGCTGACGCGCCGATCCTGATTCTGGCGATCACGTCGAACATTTACAGCACCGCGCGGATGTACGACGCGGCGGCATCCATCGTGCAACAGAAACTCGCACAGATACAGGGTGTGGGACAGGTGTTCGTAGGCGGCGGCTCGCTGCCGGCCGTGCGGGTGGACGTCAACCCGACCCTCCTCAACAACTACGGGTTGGGCCTGGAGGATGTCCGCGCGGTGTTGAGTACCGCTAACGCGAACCGGCCGAAAGGCGAGTTGAGCGACGGTAAGCGGAGCCAGGCCCTCGCGACCACCGACCAGTTGCTGACCGCCGAGCAGTACCGTCCCTTGGTGGTGGCGTTCCAGAAAACCGGGGCGGTGCTGCTTTCCGATGTGGCGACGGTCACCGACGCGGTGGAAGACATCCGCACCGCCGGCCAACTCGACGGCAAACCGGCGATTCAACTGGTGGTATTCCGCCAACCTGGCGCCAACATCATCGAGACTGCGGACCGGGTGCGCATTGTGCTGCCCGCGATCCAGGCGGAGATCCCGCCGGACATGAAAATTTCGGTCGCCATGGACCGCACCACCACCATCCGTGCCTCCGTGCGGGACATTCAGTTCACCATGTCCATCTCCATCGCGCTGGTGATCCTGGTGGTCTTCGTGTTCCTGCGCAGCCCGCGCACCACCATTATCCCGAGCATTGCGGTGCCCGTCTCCCTGATCGGCACCTGCGGGGTGATGTACCTGATGGGCTACAGCATCGACAATCTGTCGCTGATGGCGCTGACGGTGGCCACCGGATTCGTGGTGGACGACGCCATCGTGGTGATCGAGAACATTACCCGCCATCTGGAAGCGGGCATGACGCCGATGCAGGCCACCGTGATCGGCGCCAAAGAGATTGGTTCCACGGTGGTCACCATGAGCATGTCGCTGATTGCGGTGTTCATCCCCATCCTGCTGATGACCGGCATCGTGGGCCGTCTCTTTCGCGAGTTCGCCGTCACCCTTTCGACCGCCATCCTGGTATCGCTTCTGGTGTCGCTGACGACCACGCCGATGATGTGCTCGCGGCTCCTCCGCAGCCACGGCGAAGAACGCCACGGCGTGGTATACCGCCTGAGCGAGGGAGCGTTCAACCTGATTCTCCGCGGTTATGAGAAATCGCTCTCGTGGGTGCTGCGCCATCAGCCGGTGACTATGCTGGTGACGGTCGGTACTGTGGGACTGACGGTGTATCTCTATGCCACGGTGCCCAAAGGGTTCTTTCCCCAGCAGGACACCGGCCGTTTGACCGGCAACATCCAGGCTGACCAGCAGACCTCGTTTCAGGCGATGCAGAGCCGTTTCGGGGAGTTCGTCAAGGTGGTGGGCGAGGACCCGGACGTTACTATTGTGATCGGCTCGATGGGGGGGGGCGGTATGGGCGGCGGTGGGACCATGAACACCGGCAGAATGTTCGTGACCCTGCGATCCGATCGCGCACGCAAATTGACGGCCGATGAAGTGATAGCCCATATCCGGCGCGGGAAAGCCTCCCACATTCCGGGGGCTACGCTATTCCTCCAGGCAGTCCAGGATCTGCGCATCGGCGGACGTGGCAGCTCCGCGCAGTACCAGTACACTCTCCAGGGAGACAACCTGGCCGACCTGGCGCTGTGGGCGCCGCGGATGATGCAGAGTATGCGCAACATTCCGGGCGTGGTTGACCTCAACAGCGACCAGCAGGATAAGGGGCTGCAAGCGTCCCTGGCCATCGACCGGGCCACTGCCTCGCGTATGGGCATCTCCACGAAGATGATCGACGACACGCTGTACGATGCTTTCGGCCAGCGCCAGGTCTCCACCATGTACACCCAGTTGAATCAGTACCACGTGGTGATGGAGGTGGATCCGGTGTTCTGGCAGAATCCCGATGGCCTGAAGTATCTGTACGTGAAAGGCAGTAAGGGGCAGGTGCCGCTCAGCGCGTTCACCCATTACGAAGCCAATACCAGCCCGCTGGCCGTGAATCACTCGGGCCAGTTTCCGTCGGTCACGATCTCCTTTAATCTGGCGCCCGGCGTACCGCTGGGGCCGGTGGTGGACCGGGTGCTCGAATTGCAAAGGAGTATGGGGATGCCGGCGGCTATACATGGCAACTTTTCCGGCACGGCGCAGGCCTTTCAGGACTCTCTGAGCAACGAACCCATTCTCATCGCCGCCGCGCTCATCGCGGTCTACATCGTGCTTGGCATGTTGTATGAGAGCGTGATTCATCCGGTGACGATTCTCTCTACATTGCCGTCCGCCGGCGTGGGCGCCCTGCTGGCGCTGCTGATCTGCCGCACCGATCTGAGCGTCATCGCGCTGATCGGAATTATCCTGCTGATCGGCATCGTGATCAAGAACGCCATCATGATGATCGACTTCGCGGTGGAAGCGGAGCGCAAGGAACACCGCGGGCCGGAAGCTTCGATCTTCCAGGCATGCCTGCTGCGGTTCCGGCCGATTACCATGACCACCATGGCCGCACTGCTGGGCGGACTGCCTCTTGCCCTGGGGACTGGAACCGGATCGGAATTGCGCCGGCCGTTGGGAATCGCCATCGTCGGGGGCCTGGCGATGAGCCAACTCCTGACGCTCTATACGACACCGGTGGTGTATCTGTACCTGGACAGGTTCCGAATCCGGTGCACCAATCTTCGAAGGCGAATTCTTGGACGTCCGGCCTCGCACGTTTTCGATCCCTCCGGGGATTGAGGCGGGATCGAAGCCCCGGGACGTCAGAATTCGAAGCGCAGTGCGAACTGCATGACACGCGGTTCCATCACGCCTTGAAACTCGCCGAAGGTCAGCGGCGAGGTCAAGGACAGGCTCGGATTGGTGAAGTTCACGTTGTTGAATGCATTGAACGCCTCGGCGCGAAACTGCAGGCGCATTCCTTCGTGTGGCAGACGGAAGGCTTTGGCCAGGGTCAGGTCGGTGTTGAACATAGAAGCCAGCCGTACTGCCGCGCGAGTGCCGGTGTGGCCTGGCAGTTCATCCTCAAAGGAATTGGCTGTGCTGGTGTTTCCAAAGATGCTGGGATTGCCGTTCTGGTCGATCTGCACACCGCTTCTTACCGGCTCCGTAACAATGGCGAGCGAGCTCAACCAGTAGTTCGCATTGTAGGCCAGGTCGCCCGCGACAGCCGTCGGCAGGCCGGTTCGAAAACGGATGACGCTCGAAACCTGCCAACCGCCCACAACCTGATTCAACCAGCCGGGAGCGCCGCCGAGCAGCCTCCTGCCCTTTCCAAATGGCAGTTCATACAGGAAATTGGCGCTTACGTTGTGGCGGATATCGAAATCGGAGGAGCCGCGAAATTCCTTGATATTGAAAATATTCTGGATGGCCGCGCCCTGTTGTCCCGCGCCCGATTCGGCCGCCGATCCCAGGTCGATGGAATGCGACCAGGTATAGTTGAAGTCGAAGGCCAGCCCGCTCGAAAATGCGCGTCGCAGCGAGACGGTCAGGCTGTGGAATTGCGCCGTGCCGGCGTTCATCCACGTGGGCATGGAACTTCCTTGCAAGGGAAAGAACGTGTAGCAGCCGTAAATCGACAGGCACTTGCCGTTCACATAGGAGCTGGTGGTGTTGCGATCGACGGCGTGCAGGCAATCCAGGTAACTTCCGTTATAATCGGCGTAGACGCAACTGAAATAGTTGGCTGAGGCGCTGCCGGGAAAGTCGGCGTTCTTCAGTCCCGGCCACAGATCCTCCACAAAGGGCAGTGTCGGAACCAGGCTGGGGTTGGCCTGTACCATGGCAGGCGTAAGACCGCCGTCGAACAACTTGCGCACCGTGTTCGCATTCTGCTCCCAGGTGATCCCTGATTTCGGGTCCTTAAAATACTCGAGCGGTGTGTAGACGTCGCCCTCCATCAGCAGGCGATGGGAAAGCCGGCCGGCGTAACCCAATTCCAGCGTCATCTTTCCCGGAATCTGGCGCGCGAAGCTGGCATTCAGCACGTACGAATACGGCGGCTTGAGGTCGGGCGAGATTCCCATGAATTCGCCCGCGATGGCGGCGATGTTGGGAGGCACTACGGGGAAAGTTTCGGCCGGCGGAGCAGGCAGCGCCGGCGCCAAACCGTCGAAGCGGGGGCTGGTGCTGAAGCTGTAGGAGTCCGGGAAGTTGCCGGCGGTGGCCAGCCCGATGGACCCAAACTGATCGTATTGCGTAATCAAGTCACTGCCAAAGCGATCGAACGTGACGCCCGCGCCTGCGCGAAAGGCGCCGGCTGTTCCAAACAGCTTTCCGAGCCAACCGCTGCGATCCGCGGGCGCATAGGCCAAGCCCACCCGGGGAGCGAAGTTGCGATTACCGGGCCGCCACCAGGTTGGCTGACCATTCGAAGGGCCGTTCAAGGCCCAACTCAGGGTGGCATCCGGCATCGCGTTCTGCGGGACGCCCAGGGATTGCAGATAATTGCGTTCGCCAAAATACTGGTTGAGTGGAACAGTGGGATCGACCTGCAGGCCATTGGCTTCGTACGGCGGCCGGAAGTTCTCCCAACGAAGCCCGAAGCTCAGGGTCAACTCACGAGTGGCCCGGAACGTATCGCCTACATACAGGGCGTAGTCGTGCTCCACGAACCGCCGCACCTGCGGCGTCCCTTGCGGAAGCGGCGCGCCCTTGCTGTTGAACTGGTCGGTATGAAAATCGTCGTTCACCAGTCCGAGCAGCGCACCCATGCCGTTGGTGGCGGAGGTTGGGTCGGCCAGTTGGGCGTTGGGTCCGAGTTTGTCCTGGATGTACGCGGTGAGGGCATTATCGATGTCCGCTCCCAGGCCGATCAACTCAGTGGCGCCGTATCCGTAGCGCGCAAACGCGCTCGCGAATGACGACGTATCGTTGCGAATCAGGCGGGCGTTGAATCCAGCCGTGAGCGTATGCCTGCCTTTGACCCAGGTGAGGTCGTTATTCGCACTCAGAGTGGGCAGCACCTGGCCTGTCGGCCGGGCATAAGGGTTCTGCAGCGGATCAAGGCTCGTCATGAACAGGACCGGGCCGGTGACGCCGGACAACTCCGGACTGTAGCGCGTGTATCCGATGTTCAGCGAATTGATGAGCTGCGGCTTCAGGATCGCAGTGTACTGCGCGGCGAAGCCCTTGCTGCCGTCGCGGAGAGTGGAGGCGGGGCCCTGCCCGGGGAACTGTGCCAGGATCTGATCGTCCACGTTGTGAGCGAGCGTTCCGCGCAGGCTCAAGGTATGCTTGCCGGCGCTATCCAAATGGAAATCCAGCTTGCCGACGATCGCCTTGTCGCTGCGGTGGCTCGGAGCGTTGAAGCGGAAGCCGCTGAAATTGAGGCCGCCGTCTTCGCCGTAGGATGGGTCATTGCCCTGCGGATACTGGTTCAGGATTTTGAGGATATTGGGGTTGACTCCCTGGTGCAGAGGATCGACCTGGCGGATCTCCGCGGGGGTGAGCGTCTGAACGGTGCCATCGGCCAACTGGAAGACGAATTCCCCCTGACGTAGCGTGTCCGAGGGTACGGCACGGACCTGAGCCACGCCGCTGGCGTCGCGCCGTTCCTCGTAGTTGAAGAAGAAGAACACGCGGTCGCGAACGATCTTGCCTCCGGCCGAGCCTCCAAACTGGTTGCGCACCAGCGGCTGCCGCGGCACGCCGGCCTGGTTGTTGAACCAGGTGTTGGCGGCGGTGGCGGTGTTGCGGTTGTACTCGTAGAGCGATCCATGAAACTGGTTCGAGCCGCTCTTGGTCACGAGGACGACCTGTCCTCCGGAGGAGCGCCCCTGGTTGGGGCCGTCGCCGGCCACAGTCACGCGGAATTCCTGCACCGAATCGAGCGGAATCGGGAGCACCGCATTGAAGCCGGAGTTGAGGATCGCGCCATTCGCGTTCGAGCCTTGAAACCCGCCCGTGCCGGTTGCCGTGTTTTGAGCGGACAGGCCTGAATTCTGATTATTGTTGACGTCCGCGCCGTCCAGGATGATGTTGTTCTGATCGCGCCGCGCCCCGAGAACCTCGCCGGTGGAGGTTACACCGGGCTGGAGGCTCAGGAGTTCCACCACATTGCGCGTCTGCAGCGGGAGTTGCCGCACCTGCCGTTCTCCAAAAGGATTGCCGATCGTGGCGTCGGTGGTGTTGACCTGCGATTCTTCGGCGACGACATTGACCTTTTCGCCCGTGGCGCCGAGCGCCATCGTCACATCCAGGGTGGCGGGAGTATTCACCAGCAGTATCACATTGTCACGAGCCATGCTGGCGAACCCGGGTTTGTCGATCACCAGCTTGTAAGTTCCAGGAGGTACCTGGAGGAAGCTGTACTCACCACTGGCACCGGTCAGCGCGCTGCGCTTCGAGCCGTTTTCCAGGTTATTTAACGTGACTACGGCTTCGGGCACGACCGCGCCGCTCGGATCGGAAACGACGCCGCGAAGGGAAGTGGTGGATTGCGCAAATGTGGCATGTACGGCTGCCAACAGGGCGCCGCCGATAGCCAGGAGACGGACCACCTGGGAACGAAAGGCTTTCATGTATTTCACCCCTGAGTGGAAGGATTACTCTAATGGCGAGGTGACATGGCTCGCGGATGGCGGCAGACGTTGCGCCGGGGCACTACACAGGGAGTGCGCTCCCGGTGAGTGTGCGCAAAGCGCCGTTCCGCAAGCCCAAACGCACTGGGGATAGATGCGATTATGGCGTGGCGGGGCGATGCTGTCAAAGAAATCCCTTGAATCGGATCGATAAAGGAC
>Ga0335079_10011545_pt1 | contig 10072 bp, 11 predicted proteins | sample Lox_Sample_33_FD_206719 | JGI IMG/M metagenome (GOLD analysis project Ga0335079, IMG submission 206719) | Soil microbial communities from Loxahatchee National Wildlife Refuge, Florida, United States - Lox_Sample_3.3 | ecosystem: Environmental > Terrestrial > Soil > Wetlands | place: USA...
CAACCCAACAAAGCACAGTCGGTTATATCGCACGTTCATATCACCTCCAGGCGGGCGTCCACCAGACCGCAACTCTCCTTCGAAGCGCCCATCCGGCACATCAACGCACCAATTGGACAAGCATGATAGCCAATGCCAGCAAAATCAGCATGCCGACCGCAATGACTGCCATCAATAGCGTTTTGTTCGTGCTGTCTGCTTGAATAACCTTCGGCTGGGCCCGAGAGGGCGTTACCAGCGGGTTTGAAGGCGATACACCCCCACCCGTCTGGAGCGCATCGGGCATGCCATCATGGTCTTTGTCCATGGCGGACATCGCGCTTTCATAGATCCGGCGGACCTCCTCCGGCATCTCGTCGGGACTACTGTAGCTTTTGCCGTTGAAGGTGATCTTCGGCTGGGCATTGACCTGTGTGGATACTATTCCCTTGGCCAGCGCCCGTTCATAAATCTGCCGTACATCCGGCGGCATCTCCGCCGGGCTGGCATATTCCTTCCCGTTGATTTTGATTCTGGTTTTTACGTTGAAATTGACTGGCATCCCAAGCTCCCTTTCCAATCCGTTTTTTCCGAATGAAACCTCAATGGCGGATTATATACTCTGATCCGCATTTACGACATTTCAGTTGGTCAACACCTTATCGGTCGTAGAAGGATCTCAACGAGCATGGCTCCGCCCAGCTCTTTGGTCCTCTCTCCGTGTTGAGCCTCAGCCGAAGGACGGCTGGCGCGTAGGACTTTTGTCTTTTTTTCCCGCATGATATCCGTCATCAAGAAGTTTATCTGGTGCGCCGGCTTCTCGCCAAACTAATCCAGAACAATACCAGCCCAACCAGGATGCCTACAAAGCCGAAAACGAGGACGATTACGCCTCCGGCGTAGTCCAACTTCACCGCTTTAGGGATTTGGGCAGTATTGGCCGGATCGCGGGGGTCATAAGATACCAGTACCTGCTGGCCTGTCTGGTAATCCGGCGGCGCGTCGAGGTCCCCGCAATCGGCTTGATTCGCATTTTGATCCGACTCTTGAAACGAAACGCTTCGGCCGTCCTTCGTTTGGAACTGGAAATCCGTGCAGTAATAATCTTGTGTACCATGCTCACTGGATTCGTACGTGTACCGGTCATTCCCCGTGACGGTGGCGGTGGCTTGCTCGGCGTTGAGCAGGAAGAGCTTTTCCTTGACCAGCATAAATCCGCCCACGGCCAGCAGCAGGACGCCGATAATCCATAGGATAACTCCAGCGACTCTCATACATTCGCCTTTTCATTCATACACAATCTCCTCAGGTCCTGCGGCGCATTGACCCTTGCGACAGCCTCAAGAATCTTCCAAAGCACGATTGATGCCAAGTATAACGCCTTCAAGCTTATGCATCACATGGCTATCCCAAAAACGAATTCCACTGCAGCCTGGTGAGCGCGAATACGCCGTTCTGCCCTGATCGCGCTACTGCTTTTTCAGGTGCGGGCTCCGCGACGGAGGTCGCCTGCCGCCCGCTGGCAGCTAGCTCGCTTCGGGAGTGCTTCGCGAAGGCCAGCTTGGGCCGTTCCGTGTAATTCATGAGTTAGGTCATGGCGAACAGCGTCAAAGTCTGTGATCTATTGACCGACCCAGAAAGGGCGCAGGGCGTCGGCATGCTGCGGCCGAAAAGTCGCTCCCGACAGATTATTTCGCGAGCACGCCCATTGTTTTCTGAGTGCTGGGGTTGATTCTGATCGGAACTCAATCGCCTCATGTTTTGTTTTGGGACGGTTTCTCTGCGAGCCTGGCATTTGGCCGCTATCTGCCCCGCTCCTGCCCAGATGCGACATGTGCCTCGCGAAGGTGGGGACGATCGGAGGCGGCAAAGGATCCTCGCAACCCTCGTCCAACTTGCCTTTCACCGATGGTCCTGAACTCGCTGAGCTCTTACACCGCAAATCATTTTCGGCTGCGCACAAATTTCACATGCTTCCCAGCGACGTCCACCCGAGCCAACTTCCAACCAGCATTGGTCCAGGCCCGCCTATTGACGTGGTTGCCCTCCCTCTCATGTTGCCACCACCTTTGATCCTCAAACGCAGACGGCGGTAGTTTGAAGGCCAGGATGGCCTCGATCTGGGCAAAGGAAAGCGTTACTTCCTCTCGATTTGCAGGAAGGTCACGAAAGTGATTTTCAAGAGGAGTGTATTTACCGACCATCAGGACTCCTTTGGCAGGGCGGGCCTAGGCGGCCCCTTCAGGAAACAGGACGGACCATGCCTTCTCATCGCCCGCCAGTAGACTTAATCCTGCCCGCAAGGGTTTCGTGCATGGCTCGGCGCTAAAAGCTTTGGCCACATCGATCGCCATGGGCGAAAAATAGGCCATGATTTCGCAATACAGGCGGCCTTCCGATTCGGGGCGTATGAATACAGCCATATCCGGCGGCCTGCCCGCGGCGATGAAGGCACCTTGAAAACGTTCTTCGATCTCGGCGGAAGGTGTTGCCGCCGTTATTCCATCACCCAGACTGACCGAATACCAATAATTCATTACCTCAGAACCCTTGCCATTATAGTTCGCTGTGGACATCATGCTCCAGATTTTTAGGCTGCGAGATTCGTCCCTGCGCCCGAGGAGCCCAAGACGGATGATCCGCCCTGAAAACCCGCGCGGCTCTCGAACTCGGGTACAGCGGATTAGGTGGGGACCCCTCGGTCCTCGTCCCCGAGGGCCAATGGATAAGTGGGTGAAAATGCCCGCTCCGAAGCAATGGTCGGATTTAAGGGGTTTCCCCGCCTCAAGCTCAAAAAGAATTGGAACCATGCAGGCGGATTTCAGTCCAGATTGTCGGCTCCGGTCCGCCGCATCGCTGGGCCAGCGCGATCCATTCTGGAGCGGCAGGTTGGCTTCTCACGAACGGATCTCGTTTAGCTCTCGATCGGCTCTCTGAAGTCGTAGATTCCGCCTTGGATTCCCCACTTGCGCTTGCAGTGATGACACGTAAGAAACTCGGCTCGCTCCTCGAGCGGCGCGTGTCCGCACTCAGGACATTTGAAGAATGCTCCTGCCTCACTGCCCACGGCGGCGGGGTCACGGACTACGGCTCTTACGAACACGCTCGGCGTCAATTGGAACCATGCGCCGGTCCATTGGAGCATCGAATCGAAGAATACCAAAAGCGCTAATGGAACCAGCCGCTTCAGGAAGTGGGTACGGAAGTGCGAGACCGTCAACGTCTTTTCGACGTGAAAGTCCAACTCGTGCAACCAGTTGTAGATTGTCTTGGGATGAAAATCGAAGTTGAGCTTTGCAAATTCTACTGGCTCCCGCGTGAATGGGCTCCATGCTTGACGGCGGAACCAATAACGCAGGATGGCCTTGATATTGAGCTTGTTTGCAAATTCCAGGATGAAGGTGGCGTCCGGCGCCAGAACGTTTCGAACCTGCTGCAAGGCCCTCGGCGCCGCAGCCATGTGATGCAGAGTGCGGATCATGGTCGCCGCATCGAACAGTCCATCCACAAACGGCAGGCGATACGCATCCGCCGCCACGTAAACATATTTTTCCGTTTTCCCCAACCGGCCCTGCGCCTGCTCCAACTGGGTTTGCGAATAATCCAGAAGGACGATCCGTTCGAAACCCACGTAGCGCGGCGTGTTGCGTCCCGCGCCCGCCCCGACTTCGAGCATGAGCCGTCCGCCTTTGGGGAGCAGGCGCTTCAAGGCAATCGCCTCGACGCGGTCTTCGTATTCACGTCCGCCCTGCTCCCAGAAGGACGATTGATAATCCGAGCCTTCGTAATTACAAACGGGAGGAGTGGTCATGGGATCCGGTAATTCGGCGGTTCGGTCGTTTTGAAGTTTATGTCGATCGTTGGGCAGCCCGATCTTGTAAAGGCGGAATTACCCAACTACGCGACGATCAACCTCTCAACTACTTCCCGTTCATTCCGCGCCCGATGCCGCGATAGGCAAAGCCCAACTCTTTCATCCGCTCCGGGTCGTAAATATTGCGTCCATCCATCACCACAGGCTTTTTGAGTAATGACTTCAATTGGTCGAGATCGAGCTGCTTGAATTCATTCCATTCGGTCACGACGATCACGCCGTCACAACCCTTGGCCATCTCGTATGGATCGCTGAACATTGCAATGTCAGGCAAAAGCGGACGCGCCACGTCCATGGCCACCGGGTCATAGGCACGCACCTTTGCACCCGCCTCCATTAAATGCTTGACGATATCAATGGACGGCGCCTCGCGCATGTCGTCCGTGTTGGGCTTGAACGCCAGGCCGAACAGGCCAATCGTCTTGCCCTTCAATCCGCCGACCAACTGGCTGATGTGCTTCACGACTTCTGAACGGCGATCATAATTGACATCCATCACCGAATTGAGGATGCGCGGCTGCAGGCCTTTTTCTCCCGCCATGAACGCCAGCGCTTTGACATCCTTCGGGAAACACGAGCCGCCCCATCCCAGTCCAGCGTCGAGGAAATGATGCCCGATGCGCGCATCGTAGCCCATGCCTGCGGCTACCTCTTTGATGTCCGCGCCGACCAGTTCGCACAGGTCAGCCAGTTCATTCATGAACGAGATCTTGGTCGCCAGGAAAGCATTCGAGGCATACTTGATCATCTCCGCCGTGCGCAGATCGGTAATGACGATCGGTGCGCGCAGCGGCAGATGCAGGTGCGCGACCTTCTCCGCCGCGTCGTGATGCAGTGAGCCAATCACCGTACGGTGCGGACTCATGAAATCGGAGATTGCCGAACCTTCGCGCAAGAACTCCGGGCAGGATACCACCCAGAATGGAATCGGCTTGGACTGGGCCTTGGTCACAATGTCGGCCACCCAGTCTCCGGTCCCAATCGGAACGGTGGATTTATTGATGATGATCAGCGGCGCCGACATGTTCTTCGCAATAGATTTGGCGGCGGCCGCCACATACTGCAAATCCGCTTCGCCGTTGTCCGCGCTCGGTGTTCCCACGGCAATGAAGGCATACTCGGCGTCCTTCAATGCTTCGGCATACGAGGTTGTGAAGGAAAGCCGTCCGGCTTTGACGTTGTGCTTGACCAGTTCGTCAAGACCCGGCTCATAGATGGGCATGATGCCCTTCGTTAGATTCTCGATACGCTTCTCGTTCACATCCAATGCCACGACCTTGTTCCCCAGGTCCGCAAAGCAAGCGCCCGTCACCAAACCGACGTATCCCACACCGATCACACAGATTTGTTTCATTTGATTCCTCTCTAAACGAAAGTAAGAATTATTCTTATTCGCCTTCCGGCCTTGTCCGCGGCTTTCGCTTCGGTTTCACAGTTGATTTGGCGATAAGACTTGCAACTGTATCCGTAAACAGCGCAATGTTCATGGGCTTCGAAAGATAACCATCGCATCCGGCATCCAAAGCGCGCTTGCGGTCGCCGGGCAGCGTATGGGCGGTCAGTGCCGCAATCGGAATGTCTTTCGTCTGCGGATCGGATTTGATCCGCTCGGTGGCCGTCCAGCCGTCGATTTCCGGCAGGGAAAGGTCCATCAAAATCAAATCCGGCTTTTCTTCTTTGGCCTTCAGGATGCCTTCACGACCCGTGCGCGCCCAGCGTGTCTCATAGCCGATCCGTTCCAGTAAGAAGCGGACCAGCTCATAATTATCCACGTTATCTTCCACGATCAACACGCGGGCCATCTTCCAATCTCACTTCAAGCTGCCCAATGATACTACGGCTTAGTAATGGGGGCAACTTCTGGTATATTGAGCATATGCGCATTCTCTTTGTGGCTGATGGACGCTCACCCATCGCTCAAAACTGGATCAGACATTTTGCCGAACGCGGCGATGAAGTCTACGTGGCTTCCACGTTCGATTGCGCAGTGGACTTCCCGATTAAGGAATTGGCGGTCATCCCGGTTGCTTTCAGCGGGATGAAGGGATCTGCGGCGGCTTCCCGCCTGGCTGGATCCCAGGCTCTTGGTTTGCGATCCGCCATCCGGCATTGGCTCGGTCCCTTAACAGTTTCGCAGGCCTCGAAGCGCTTGCGTGGTTTCATGGCGCGTGTCCAGCCCGAATTGGTCCACGCCATGCGAATCCCCTACGAAGGCATGCTGGCCGCCGACGCATACGCCGGAATTCCATTGCTCGTTTCAGTGTGGGGCAATGATTTCACCTTGCATGCGCCGTCCACTTCGCTGATGGATCACTATACGCGTTGGACTATGAACGTCGCCGACGCCCTGCATGCCGATTGCATCCGCGATATTCGTCTGGCCAAACAATGGGACTTCGCGCCGTCCAAGCCAACGCTCGTTGTTCCGGGCAACGGCGGTATTCGTACCAATATTTTTTATCCACCCCCAAAACCGGTTGACGAACCCATCATCTTCAACCCGCGCGGCTTCCGCGCCTATGTCCGTAATGATGTTTTCTTTCAGGCGATCCCCAAGGTATTGAAAAAATATCCCAATGCAAAATTCATTTGCGCTGCGATGGCAGACGAGATACAGGCTCTCAAATGGATCGATGAGCTAAACATCCGTTCGTCAGTGGAATTGCTGCCTGCGCTACCCTATGCTCAAATGGCAGACGTCTTTCGCCGCGCACAAGTTGTTGTTTCACCCAGCACTCACGATGGCACGCCCAATTCCCTTTTGGAGGGCATGGCCTGCGGGTGTTTCCCCATCGCGGCGGATCTGGATTCCATCCGCGAATGGATCACCGCCGGAAAGAATGGAATCCTCGCCGAGGCAACCGATCCACAGAAACTGGCCGATGCGGTTCTCGAAGGCTTGGCAAACAAAAACCTGCGAGAGCAAGCCGCAGGTTTGAACCAAAGGATGATCACGGAGCGCGCAGAATACGGGCGCTGTATGGAGTTGGTGGAAAAGTTCTACTCCAGCTTGATCAGCAAATAGGACGCCTAACCTTTTACGAGTCAGCTCGCGGGGCGCGCATCGATTCCAGTTGTTCGGTCAGCTCGATGCGGCGTGCCTCCGCGGCGTGACGTACATCGTTCACTAGAATTTCACCGCGGGAGCGAATCTCGCGTCGAAACGTTTCTCCCGTTTCTGGCGCAAGCAAAAGCGCGACCGTAGAACCAACCAAAGCTCCCACCACGATCCCGATCATAAATCCAAACATCCGGCGCATAACATTCTCCTTGTACGCGATATCACATCCGCACTTGCAGCAGGTGCAAGTGTTGCGGGCCGGGCAAGCCGATCTCCCCGCAACCGCCCCAGGCAATCATTTCTGATAAAAGTATTATAGGCGAAAATCCACTTTTGTGGAATAATAAAGTTTGCCGCGCGTATCGTCATGAACGCGACGGTATCTACCAAATCTCAAGCTGTGAACGGCGCGGCAAACGGGGAGACCGCGCAGCAACGGCTCCTACCTATTATCGGAGGACACCATGTCAACTACTGCCCCTGTTCTTACCACTGCAACGATCAGCCCGATCGCGCCTCAGCGCAAGAAGGCAACGATTACAACCTTTCGCCAAAAGAAGGAACATGGCGAACCGATCACCATGCTGACGGCCTATGACTATCCCACGGCCTTGGCGGAGGATCAGGCTGGCATCGATTCCATCCTGGTCGGCGACTCGCTGGGGATGGTGGTGCTCGGTTATCCAACTACATTGCCTGTCACGATGGATGACATGCTTCACCATGCCAAAGCCGTGGCACGCGGCGCGAGCTTTGCTTTGTTGATCGGCGACATGCCGTTCATGTCCTATCAAGCTTCGGCCGAGGAGGCAGTTCGCAACGCTGGACGATTCTTGCAGGAAGCCGGCATGGACGCGGTCAAGCTCGAGGGGGGGCGCGAACGCCTGGAGGCCATCCGCGCCATTGTCGGCGCCGGCATTCCCGTCATGGGACACCTCGGTCTCACGCCGCAATCGGTCCATCAATTGGGCGGCTTTCGTCCGCAGGGAAGGACCGCCGTGGCCGCCAAGCGCTTGCTCGAAGATGCCTTGCTTCTCGAGGAATCCGGCTGCTTCAGCATCGTGCTCGAATCGGTACCCGCAAGACTTGCCAAATTGATCTCCGAAAAACTTGCGATTCCGACCATCGGCATCGGCGCAGGCGTTGGCTGCGACGGGCAAGTTTTAGTAGCCCACGACCTGCTTGGCCTCTTTGATCGCTTTACACCGAAGTTCGTCAAGAAGTATGCGAACTTCCATGGCGAGATGCAGCGTGCCTTCAGTGAATATATCGAAGACGTGCGGGGCCGGTCATTCCCTGCCGTGGAGCATTCCGTGGAGATGGGTGAAGAGGAGTGGCGGGCTCTGCAAGAAGAGATTGTGTGACTGTGGAAATCTTGATCCTTGGCACGGGTGCACTGGCCACCCTGTTCGCTTCGCGCCTGGCCTCCCGCGGACACTGCGTCACCATGCTTGGGACGTGGCCGGAGGGTCTGTCGGCCTTGCGCCAAAGCGGTGCGCGGCTCATGGACGCCAATGGCGATGAAAGCAGCTTTCCGGTCCGCGCCACCAGCGATCCAAGAGAATGCCGGGGCATGAAGTATGCGATTGTGCTGGTCAAATCATGGCAGACGCAACGGGCCGCGCGCCAACTCGCCGAATGCCTGGCCGACGATGGATTGGCCGTCACACTACAGAACGGACTAGGCAATCGGGAAATCCTGATCGAAGAGCTGGGCACACCCCGCGTTGCGCTGGGGGTCATAACCCTGGGAGCAACCCTGCTGGGGCCAGGGCTGGTCAAGGTCGGAGGTGAAGGAAAAATATGTGTCGAAGCGCATCCCGCCCTGAACACAACCGAAAATGCCCTCAAGTCTGCTGGGTTTGAGGTCGAGATCGTGGAGGACGCGCTTTCGATGGTGTGGGGCAAACTGGTCATCAATGCGGCCATCAATCCATTGACTGCCTTGCTTAACCTCGCCAACGGAGAATTGCTCCAACGTCCTGCGGCGCTCCAACTCATGCGTGCCTTGGCGCAGGAAACCGCCGCGGTGGCATCTGCCGAGAAGGTGAAACTCCCCTTCCGCGATCCGGCGTCCGAGGCAGAAAACATCGCCCAAAGAACGGCGGAGAACCATTCGTCCATGCTGCAGGATATTCGGCGCGGTGCCCCGACGGAGATCGACTCGATCTGCGGAGCAATTGTCCACATTGGAAAAAAGCATCAGATCGCCACGCCCATCAATTACGCCTGCTGGCAATTGATTCTGGCCATGACGGCAGGAAAATAATCCACTCAACAAGTGCACACATTTTAGGAACACATGGACTGTCCACTTGCATGGTAAGATAAATAAGATTCCATTCGGAGGTATCCATGCGCAGGTGGTTCATGCTGCTGTTCATCGCGGGAATGACGGTGTTGCCGTTTTCGGCCCATGCCCAGAGCGCAATACGATTTTCAACCCTGCAAGTTCAATTGTGGCCCGAATATGACCAGCCGAGCATGCTGGTGATTTGCGAATTCACGCTGGCGGCCGGTGCAAGCCTGCCAACCGATGTGACGGTTCGAATTCCGAAGAACGGGAATCTGGTCGCGGTCGCATCGCTGTCCAACGGACAACTGGTCAATGCCGGATTCAGCGGCCCGACCGGGGAAGGCGATTGGCAAGTGATCAAAGTCAAAGTGCAGACGCCCACCACCTATCACCTCGAATATTACGCGCCGATCTCCAAGACCGGCACGGAACGCCAGTTCACGTATCTATGGATGAGCGACTACCCGATCAACGATTTCAGCCTGAGCGTATGGCCTCCGGTAGACATCACACGGCTCACCACCGATCCACCTTTGACCTCCGTCACCAACGCGGACGGCACCACTTCTTGGAAAAAAGACTTCGGCGCGCTTTCAGCAAGCCAACAGGTCACCCTAAAAATCAATTACAACAAGACCTCCGATACCCTCGCCAAACCGAGCACCCAATCCGGGGTTCAGCCGTCGCAGCCGATCGGATCGAACACGCCGGGCAGTTTCATGTCGACCTTCAGCAATGACCTGCCTTACATCCTCGGCGGCTTGGGTCTGCTGCTGATCGGAGGATGTGTGGTCTATTTTTGGCAATCAGGTCAGGGCGGCAGGAAGGCAACAAGCAGGCGGCGTACGGTGCACGTGGAGAG
>Ga0335079_10011547_pt1 | contig 10071 bp, 10 predicted proteins | sample Lox_Sample_33_FD_206719 | JGI IMG/M metagenome (GOLD analysis project Ga0335079, IMG submission 206719) | Soil microbial communities from Loxahatchee National Wildlife Refuge, Florida, United States - Lox_Sample_3.3 | ecosystem: Environmental > Terrestrial > Soil > Wetlands | place: USA...
TCACGTGGAACGAGTCGAAGGGACCGAAGGCGGAGGAGGCGAGTCCCGCGTTGTTCTCGAAGTAGATGACCACCGGATCGAGCGCCTCGGCACGCGCGAACTCGGCATCGGTGAGTTTCCAGCGCTCAAGGAAAGTCGCCACGGGCACGTTCTCGGGACCCCGGCACAGCATGGCGCCGATCAGGCGGAAGAACACGCCAGGCTCGATGCTCTCGCCCTTGTCGCCGCCGGGAGTGTAGAAGCGCAGGCGCATGCGCCGGCTTAACCGGCCGCCTGGACGGCGCGGTAGAAATTTCCCGAACGCACTTTCACCAGGGCCTTGTCGGCTTCGAACTCCACCCCGGCGGGATCGCCGCCCTTGCCCATGATCTCCATCTGCTGCAACAGCATCCGGCGCTGCATCATGATGCCGCGATCGCTGGTGACGAGGTGCTCCTCGGAGTGCAGGGATATCGGGCCCTGACCCGCCTGCGCCTCGTAGTCGCCCGGCGTGCGCTGATGTTCCTCCTCAGACATCTCGCCCCAGGTCTTGCCGTTGAGCAGCATGCCGCGGAAATTCAGATCCTGGGGAACCCGGCTCACCATCGCCTGCACGTAATGGGCGTCATCGACCGGCACGACCCAGGAAATGCCGGGTGCCTGGCCGGGCTTCAGTGTCACATCCGGCACCGCCATGATATTCGGCATCAGCCAGGAAGAAATGCGGTCGACTTCGCGGCCATCGTCGAGCCGGCGGATGGCCGAATAGCACACTCCGTGATCGGCAAAGAAGAAATCGACCTTCGGCATGAGGGCGAACTGCGGCACGAACTGCACCGTGCTGAAGGTGGAGTGCAGCACCTGCACATGAAACGGATCCATTACGTTGTCGTTCATGTGCAGCCAGCTGTAGGGCACGATCTCGAGCGATTCGTCGCCGGTCGAACCGAAGCCCCCAAAGCTGCACCACAGCTTCTCATCCGCGCCGATCGCCTCGAGGTTGTCGTAACGCGGCAGCACGGGCTTTTTTTCCGGTGGTCCAAGATACGCGAACACAAAACCGTAGCGTTCCTCGACCGGATACCAGGGCTGACGCGCCTGGTCGCGGTGGCGGCCGCCGTCGGGCTCGCACGGCTGATCGAGGCATCGTCCCTCCACATCGAACAGCCAGCCGTGGTAGCAGCAGCGGATGCCGCGCTCCTCGGTGCGACCGTAATAGAGCGAAGTGCCGCGATGCATGCAGCGCGGATACAGCAGTCCCGCACGACCCTGGCGGTCGCGGAACAGCACCAGCTCTTCGCCGAGAATCCGCACCTTCTGCGGCAGATCGGTGAGCCGGGCGGACAGCCCGACCGGCTGCCAGTAGCGGCGCATCAGCTCGCCCAGCGGCGTGCCGGCTCCGACCTGGGTCAGTAGCTCATTCGAGTGTTGGGGCGCTCGCCCGTAAGCGCTGCCGTGGGTCATGATTTGCGGCAGATTGAACCCAATCCCGGGGGTTGGCAACCGCCTGCCGGCCGGAGGATTGCCGGCGGCGCTGGCGCGTGTCATAAACAACGATCGGCGCATGACTTCGCGCTGCGCACTCCTCACGAAGGACAAGATATGTCGACACTGAAGGCGCTCCGCGTCGTGGCCGTCATGGCCGCGGTGCTCGCGCAGCCGGCACTGGCGCATCACTCGTTCGCGCTGTTCGATCATCAGAATCAGGTCACCGTCAGCGGCACCGTGACCAAGTTCGACTGGACCAATCCGCACGTGTTCATCTATCTCGAGGTCGCTGACGGGGCGGCAACCAAGCAGTACACGGTGGAGTGTGCCAGCCCCAACGTGCTGACGCGGGTGGGCTGGAAGTACTCCGACATCAAGAAGGGCGACAAGGTCACGCTGCTCATCAATCCGCTGCGCAACGGTCAGCCCGGCGGCATGCTCGAGAAGGCGACGCTGGCCGACGGGCGCGTGCTCGGCGATGGCAATCCACCGGGCGGCGTGTTCCCCCGGTCCTAGCGGAAGGAGAGCCCATGGCACTTGCAAGACTCCCGGTCCCGGCAGGCGGCGCGCTCGCCGCACTGCTCATCGTCATGCTCGGTGGCTCGGCGCACAGTGCCGATGGCGCGAAGGCCGTCACGCCTCCGGATCTGAACGGCGCCTGGGCGCGTTACGGAGCCTTCGGGCGGCCCGTGGATCCCAAGCTCGCCGCGCCGCCCGCGGGCAAGATGATGCTCAAGCCCGCGTATGCCGCGCCGTACGAAGCGCATCGCGCCGAAGAGCGCGCTTCGGATGAGCGCGGCGAGCCGATCGCCGCTGCCGGCGTCGACTGTCTGCCGTACGGCATGCCCGAGATGATGTCGGCAATCTATCCGCTCGAGATTCTGCAGACGCCCGGACAGCTCACGATCATCGCCGAGGCCATGAGCCAGGTGCGGCGCATCTACCTCAATAAGCCCCAGGCCAAGATGGGCGATGTGCCCCCCGGCTATTACGGACGCTCGGTCGGTCACTGGGAGGGCGACACCCTGGTGGTCGATACGATCGGTGTGAAGGAATCCGTCCTGGGTCACAGTGAGATGCCGCACAGCGATCAGATGCGCATTACCGAGCGCCTGCGGCTGGTCTCGCCGGATGTGCTGCACGATCAGATCACGGTCGAGGATCCGGTCGTACTGCAGCAGCCCTGGACTTTCACCTTTGCGTACCGGCGTCTGCCGAACTACGAGATGCTGGAGTACGTGTGCGAGAACAATCACGAGTACATCGACGACAAGGGTGTGACGCACATCCGCCTGCAGGACGCGGGCAAGTAAGCGCCACAGGAGCCACTGCATGAACGCCGTCATCAAGCCGGATCTCGCGGCCCGTACCGCGTCTTTCTTCGCCAAGACGCACGGACTCTTCATCAACAACGAATGGGTCGAGCCGCAAACCGGCAAGACCATCGAGGTCATCAATCCGGCGACCGGCAAGGTGTTCGCCCATGCAGCGGCCGGTGGCGCCGCCGACATCGATCGCGCGGTGCGCGCCGCGCGTACCGCCTTCGAGTCCGGACCGTGGCCGTCGATGCCGCCGATCGAGCGGGCGAAGCTGTTGTGGAAGCTCGCCGATGTCGTCGAGGCGGCTGCCGATGAGATCGCCTACGTGCTCTCTCAGGACAACGGCATGCCGATGATGATGGCGAAGTTCGCCGGTGCGCTCGGAACTGCGCGCGGTCTGCGCTACCTCGCCGGCTGGTGCGGCAAGATCGATGGCTCGGTGCCGACGGTCTCCGAGCCCAACAAGCTCGCCTACACGCTCAAGGAACCCGTCGGAGTGATCGGCGCGATCACGCCGTGGAATTTCCCCTTCGCGATGGAAGCCGACAAGGTCGGTCAGGCGATGGCGGCCGGCTGCACGCTCGTGCTCAAGCCGGCAGAGCTCACACCGCTCGGCGCCATCCTGCTGGGGAGGCTGGTGCAGGAAGCCGGCATTCCGCCGGGGGTGGTCAACATCGTGACCGGTTATGGCGACCCCGCCGGCAAGGCCCTGGTCGAGCATGCGGATGTCGACAAGATCGCCTTTACGGGCTCGACCGCCACCGGCAAGTGGATCGTGCAGGCCGCGGCGGCGACTCTCAAGCGCGTCACGCTGGAGCTCGGTGGCAAGTCGCCGAACTTCATCTTTGCGGATGCGGATCTCGAGAAGGCGATTCCCGGTGCGGCGATGGCGGTGTTCGCCAATGCGGGGCAGATCTGCGTCGCGGGCTCGAGACTCTACGTGCACAAGAAGGTGTTCGACCGTGTCGTCGAGGGTGTCACCGGCATGGCGAAGAATCTGAAAGTGGGGCCCGGCGTCGAGCCGGACACGCAGATGGGCCCGCTCGTCTCGCAAGGACAATTCGATCGCGTCACTGGCTACATTCAGTCGGGGCGCGCGGAAGGCGCCGAAGTCGTCATCGGCGGGGAGCGGCAAGGAACGGAGGGATATTTCCTCAAGCCGACCGTGCTGGCGCAGACCGACCGCAGCATGCGCGTCATGCGCGAGGAGATCTTTGGCCCGGTGGTCTGTGCGATGCCGATGGATGACGAGGACTTGGATCGCATCGCCCGGCTGGCCAACGACACCACCTATGGCCTGTCCGCCTATATCTGGACGCGCGATGTCAGCGTCGTGCACAAGCTCGCGCGCAAGATCAAGGCAGGCACCGTGCAGGTAAATGGGGGCGTGGGCCTCGATCCGGCCGTGCCGTTCGGCGGCTACAAGCAGTCCGGCTGGGGCCGGGAGCGCGGGCGCGACGGCGTCGAGAGCATGACCGAGACCAAGTCGATCGGCATCTCGCTGTGAGCCGCTCATGAGCGATCCGAACAAGGTCTTCGATGCCGGGCTTGCGATCCGCCGCGAGATGTTCGGTGCGGCCGGGGCCGATGAGCAGCTGCGCAACGCCACGGACTTCGACCGCCCGCTGCAGGAGCTCGTCACCGCGTACTGCTTCGGTGAGACCTGGACGCGCCCGCAAATCGATCGCAAGACACGCAGCATGCTCACCCTCGCAGTGCTCACGGCGCTCGGCCGCCAGAATCAGGTCAGGGTGCACGTGCGCGGTGCGCTCGCCAACGGCGTGAGCCGCGATGAGATCCGCGAGGTGCTCCTGCACAGCATGATCTATGCGGGCGTGCCGGCGGGCGTGGACAGCTTCAATACCGCGCGCGACGTCTTCCGCGAGCTCGACAAGGCGTAGCGACGTGCACAGCAGCGCCACAGCGGCCGTCGCCTTCATCGGCATCGGCAACATGGGCTCGCCGATGTCGCAGAACCTGCTAAAGCGGGGCTTTGCACTCACCGTCTACGATCTCGATCCCGAGCGCAGTGCGCGCTTTGCGCGCGAGCATGGCTGCGCCGCGGCGCGCACGCTCGCAGAGCTCGCCGGCGCCGATGTCGTCGTCACGATGCTGCCCACCGGGCGCGACGTGCGCGCTGTGCTCACGACGCAGGATGGCGGTCTCGCGCGGCACCTGCGAAGTGGCACGCTCATCATTGACATGAGCTCCTCGGAGCCCGTCGGGACACGCGAACTCGGCGCCGAGCTCGCGGCTCTGGGCCTCAGGTTGATCGATGCGCCGGTCTCGGGCGCAGTGCCGCGCGCGCAAGCCGGCACGCTCACCATCATGGTGGGTGCGGCGGATGCGCACTTGATCGAGCGCGCACGACCGGTCCTCGAGGCCATGGGCGATCGATTGATCTCGACCGGCGCGCTGGGGTCCGGTCATGCGATGAAGGCGCTCAACAACTTCGTTGCCGCATCGAGCTACGCGGCCGCGGCCGAGGCGCTTCTGATCGGCAAGCGCTTCGGTCTGGATCCCTCGACGATGCTCGAGGTGCTGAATACCTCCACCGGCCGCAATTTCATCACCGAGATGGTGATGAAAGAGCACGTCATCGGACAGCGTTACGCGACCGGCTTTGCGGTTGGCCTTTTGGCGAAGGACGTGAAGATCGCGGCCGATCTCGGCACAGCCGTCGGCCTGGATGCGCCGCTCACGCGTCTGGTGAGTGAGCGCTGGGCGCTGGCACGCGATCGTCTGGGTCCCCAGCGTGACAACACCGAGGCGATCCTCGCCTGGGATCAGGACTAGACCTGGGTCGCGCCCCGGCCGACGCGCAGGTCGTGCGCCATCTGAATGGCATCCTCGATGCGCTGGTAGTAGCCGTGTACGCGCCCGGTCTCCTTGAAGCCGAGGGCGGCGTAGAACGCGCGGGCCGCGGCATTGGTGGCCCGCAGCTCGAGCTGGATCAGCAAAGTGCCGGCCACCAGCGCGCTCGCTTCCAGCCACTCGAGGAGTCCCCGACCCAGGCCGCGGCGCTGATACGCCGGATCCACGGCGAGCAGATTCAGGTGAGCCGTCTCATCCCCGAACTGCATGATGGCGAAGCCCTGCAGGCGCCCGCTCCCCCGTGCGGCCAGGACGATGCTCTCAGGGTGGCGGATATGGCGGATGACGCGTTCGGCGGGCCAGGAGGGCGCCAGTCCCGTCTCGATCAGACGTGCCGACATGGCGGCAATCGATGCGGCATCGCCGGGGCGTGCGAGGTCGAACATGACGGGCTAGGGTCCCGCCATGGGCCCCCGCTCGTCAACACGGCGTGTGATGCCGCCGTTCGCGCCCGATAACGATTAAAATGGCAGACCCATGCGCGCCGGTGAAGCAAATTCCGCCAGACCTTACGTAAGCATCGTCATCCCGGTGTTCAACGAGGAGGCGACCCTTGCGGCGCTGTTCGCGCGTCTGTACCCCACGCTCGATGAGCTCGACTGCAGCTACGAGTGCGTGTTCATCGACGACGGCAGCCGGGATCGCTCGGTCGCGCTGCTGCGGGCGCAGCAGCAGGCGCGCCCGCGCGAGACGCGCGTGATCATCTTTCAGCGCAACTTCGGCCAGCACGCCGCGATTCTCGCCGGCTTCGAGCGCTCGAGCGGCGAGTTCGTCATCACGATCGATGCCGATTTGCAGAATCCTCCCGAGGAAATCCCGAATCTGATTGCGCAGGCGCGCGCCGGACACGACTACGTCGGCACCATCCGCCGCGGCCGGCAGGACCACTGGGCGCGGCGCGTCCTGTCGCGTCTGATTAACGGCATCCGCGAGCGCACGACCCAGATCCGCATCACCGATCAGGGCTGCATGCTGCGGGGCTATTCGCGCAGTGTGGTGGACGCGGTGAATGCGACGCAGGAGGTCAACACCTTCATTCCGGCACTCGCGTATCTGTATGCGCGCAACCCGGTGGAGATCGAAGTGGCGCACGAGGCACGCCACGCGGGGACCTCGAAGTACTCCTTCTACAAGCTCATTCGCCTGAATTTCGATCTGATGACCGGCTTCACCGTCGTGCCGCTGCAGCTGTTCTCGATGCTCGGCATGATCGTGGCCGGCTTGTCGGGCGCATTGTTCATCCTGCTGCTGGTGCGCCGCATCCTCTACGGTCCGGACGTCGAGGGCGTGTTCACGCTGTTCGCACTCAGCTTCTTCTTTACGGGTATGGCGCTCTTTGGCATCGGTCTGATCGGCGAGTATGTCGGCCGCACATACGAGCAAGTCCGGGGACGGCCCCGCTACCTCATAGCCGGTGTGCTGGAGGGCGATGCCGCTCCGGGCATCCCGCACCAGATCCCGCAACAGACGGAGGTCCGCGAGGCGAGGCGTGTTTAGTGCCGTCGTCTGTGGCTACAGCGAGGTTGGTTACCGCTGCCTGAAAGTGCTGATCGAGCGCGGCGTGAGCATCCCGCTCGTGCTGACCCATCGCGATTCCGCCGACGAGCAGCAGTGGTACGGGAGCGTGGCCGGTCTGGCCGCACAGCATGGCCTGGCCGTCGAGACACCGAGCGATCCCAACGCGCCGCCCTGGCCCGCCCGGATCGGGGAGCTCGCGCCGCACTACCTGCTGTGCTTCTACTATCGCCACATGCTCGGAGCGCAGCTGCTCGCCGCGCCGCGCTGGGCCGCCCTCAATATGCACGGCTCGCTGCTGCCGCGGTACCGCGGCCGGGCGCCCGTCAACTGGGCGATCCTCAACGGTGAGAGCCGCACCGGGGCGACCCTTCATTACATGGTCGCCAAGCCGGATGCCGGTCCGATCGTGGGGCAGGAGGCGGTGGCGATCGGTGTGAATGACACGGCGCTCACCGTGTCCGTGAACGTGGCGGCGGCGGCCGCGCGGTTGTTGGATCGGCTGCTGCCGCTGCTCGCGGCGGGGCCGCCCGCTGGCAAACCGATGGATCTCGCGCAGGGCTCGTATTTTGGCGGGCGCCGCCCCGAGGACGGGCGCATCAACTGGTCATGGCCGGCCAAGCGCATCCATGACCTGATCCGCGCCGTGGCCCCCCCGTTTCCCGGTGCCTTCACGGAGGTGGCGGGCCAGCGGATTGTGTTCGATGACTCGCGTTGGCTCGACGGGCCGGCGGCGCACCCGCACAATGCGCCCTGCCTGTATGTGGGCGATGATGCGTGCCTGTACCTCGGTCTGCGCGATGGCGTGCGGCTGGCGGTTTCCGGTGTATCGATCGCGGGCGAGAAATTTGATGCGGCGGCGTTCGGCCGCCGCCACGGGCGTGCGGCGCTGCCGCTCGAGCCTCATTCTGCGTAGAAGGAAGACTTCATCATGAAGAAGCTGCTCATCCTGGGCGTCAACGGGTTCATCGGTCATCACTTGAGTGAGGCCGTGATCCGCGACACCGACTGGGATGTCTATGGAATGGACTTGGAGAGCGACCGCCTGACGAATGTGATGAGCAATCCGCGCTTTCACTTCTTCGAGGGCGACATCACGATCAACCGCGAGTGGGTCGAGTACCACATCCGCAAGTGCGATGTGCTGCTGCCGCTCGTGGCCATCGCCACGCCGGCGACCTACATCAGCGATCCGCTGCGGGTGTTCGAGCTGGATTTCGAGGCCAATCTGCCGCTGATCCGCGCCTGCGTGAAGCACCGCAAGCGCGTGATCTTTCCGTCGACTTCCGAGATCTACGGCATGTCGCCGGACAAGGAGTTTCATCCCTACGACTCGCCGTTGGTGCTGGGTCCGGTGCCGAAGTCGCGCTGGATCTACTCCTGCAGCAAGCAGCTCCTGGATCGGGTGATCTGGGCCTACGGCAGTGAGCAGAAGCTCGACTTCACGCTGTTCCGCCCGTTCAACTGGATCGGGCCGGGTCTGGATCGGATGACGACCCCGAAGGAGGGGAGCTCGCGCGTGCTCACGCAGTTCCTGGGCAATATCGTGCGCGGCGAGAACATCCAGCTGGTCGATGGGGGTACCCAGCGCCGCTGTTTCACGGCCATCTCCGATGGCATCGATGCGCTGATGCGCATCATCGCGAACAAGGACAAGATCGCCTCGGGCCACATCTACAACGTCGGCAACCCCCGCAACGACCTCTCGGTGCGCGAGCTCGCCGAGCTGATGCTGCGCACGGCGAAGACCATCGACGCCTATGCCGAGAGCGCCGCTCACGTACAGCTCGTCGAGGTGTCGGCCGAGAAGTACTACGGCGCGGGTTACCAGGACGTGCGCGGCCGTGTGCCCTGGATCCAGAACACCATGTCCGAGCTCGGCTGGGCACCGCGAATCGACATGCCGACGGCCTTGCGCGGCATCTTCGACTCGTACAAGGGCAATCTGACGGACGCCCGGGCGCTCGTGGACGCGAGCTGACCACGGGGCGATGACGCCGGTCCCAGCGCCAGCGACGGCCCGCCAGCCGGAGCGCCGCGTCGCTCTGAAGGTGGACGTCGATACGCTGCACGGCACGCTCGAGGGCGTGCCGCGGCTCGCCAATCTGCTCACCAGCCTCTCGTTACCGGCGACGTTCTACTTCAGCGTCGGTCCCGATCACACGGGGCGCGCCTTGAAGCGTGTGTTCCGCCCGGGCTTTCTCACCAAGGTCCGGCGTACCTCCGTCATGTCGCACTATGGGTTGCGGACGCTGCTCTACGGCACGCTGCTGCCGGGGCCGGATATCGGCAAGCGCGCCGCGGCCGTGATGCGCGCTGTGCGCGACTCGGGCTTCGAGGTAGGCGTGCACTGTCACGATCACGTGCGCTGGCAGGATGGCGTCGCGCAGGCGGACGCCGCCTGGACACGCCGCGAGCTCGAGCGCGCGGTGCAGGCCTTCAGCGCGGTGTTCGGTCACCCCCCGCACTCCCATGCCGCAGCGGGGTGGCAGATCAATGAACACGCGCTCGCGCTCGAGGCAGACCTCGGCTTCGCCTACGCCAGCGACACCCGCGGCACACGGCCCTTCTGGCCGGTAATGGGCGGTGTACGCGGGCGCTGCGTCCAGATTCCCACGACACTGCCGACGTTCGATGAGCTGATTGGCGTGGACGGGCGTGACGCCGATGGCGCCGCCCGCGAAGTGCTGCGCATCACGCATGTGGCGCCGAGCGCCGCGCATGTATTCACGCTGCATGCGGAACTGGAAGGCCAGCTGTTGCTGCCGCAATTCGAGTGGCTGCTGCGCGCCTGGCTCAACGATGGCTGCTCGCCGGTCGCCATGAGCGAGATTGCTGCGGGTCTGGCGCGCGAGAGCCTGCCGTATCACGTGGTGGAGCTCGCCGAGGTGCCGGG
>Ga0335079_10011549_pt1 | contig 10071 bp, 10 predicted proteins | sample Lox_Sample_33_FD_206719 | JGI IMG/M metagenome (GOLD analysis project Ga0335079, IMG submission 206719) | Soil microbial communities from Loxahatchee National Wildlife Refuge, Florida, United States - Lox_Sample_3.3 | ecosystem: Environmental > Terrestrial > Soil > Wetlands | place: USA...
CGCGGATCATGGAGCTCGAGCACCAGGGGAACCGTCGCGCCCACAGGGTGCTGGCCATCACCTCGGACCCGCCGCGGTTCATCGCGGCGATGCAGCTGGGCGTGACGATCTCGTCCCTCGCCATCGGCGCCCTGGGCGAGCAGGTGCTCGCGCGCCGGCTCGACACGTTCATGGCGTCCTTCCTCGCCGTGCTGCTCGCACTGCTGATCGTGACGTACCTCCACGTCGTGATCGGCGAGCTGGTCCCGAAGGGGATCGCGCTCGGCCATCCCGAGCGGACGGCCCTCTGGGTCTCGGCGCCGGTGCGCGTGTTCTTCGTCGTGTTCCGCCCGCTGATCTGGCTGCTCGACCGCTCCTCCGAGGTCATCCTGCGCCTGCTCTCGCTCGAGCCTCCGGGCGCCGAGGGCGAGGCGCACTCGGAGGCCGAGCTCCGGATGCTGCTGTCGAGCTCTGCGGAGCAGGGCGAGATCGAGCAGGGGGAGCAGGAGATGCTCTACAAGGTCTTCGACTTCGCCGACAAGGAAGTGGCCGACGTGATGGTCCCGCGGCCGGAGGTCGCCGCGATCTCGGTGTCGCTGCCACCGGAGGAGGCGCTGCAGGCCGTGCTCGACTCGCCGTACACGCGCTACCCGGTGTACCGCGAGTCGCTCGACGACATCGTCGGCGTGCTCCACGTGCGCAACCTCGTCGAGGCGATCTACGACCGGGGGCTCGCCGCGGTCGATCTCGCCGAGATCGTGCGGCCGGCCTACATGGTCCCGGAGACCAAGGACCTCGCCGCGCTGCTCACCGAGTTCCGCCGGACGAACCAGCACCTCGCGATCGTGATCGACGAGTACGGCTCGACCGAGGGCATCGTCACGCTGGAGGACCTGCTCGAAGAGATCGTCGGCGAGATCGAGGACGAGTTCGACCTGCCGGACGAGACGGTGGAGCGCGTCGACGACGACACGGTGCGCATCGACGGGACGTTCACGATCGACGACTTCAACGAGACCTTCGCCGTCGAGATCCCGGAAGAGGACTACCACACGGTCGCCGGCTTCGTCTTCGGCCGGCTCGGCCGTGCGGCGGTTCCCGGCGACGAGGTCGCGCACGACGGGGTGCGCTTCCACGTCGAGTCCGTCGAGGGCCAGCGCATCGACCGGCTGCTCGTCACCTTCCAGCCGCGGCACCGGCCCGAGGAAGAGCCCGAGGACAAGGAGTGAGCAGCTAGATTGCGCGCGTGAGCGAGCCGCTCGACAGGCTTCGCGCCAACGCCGAAGCGCTGTCGTCCGCGCCGGAGGCGATGGCCGCCTACCTCGACAAGGTGCGCTCGCGCGCCTACACGATCACGGACGCCGACGTCGAATCGCTGAAGGCGGCCGGCTGCACGGAGGACGAGATCTTCGAGCAGACGGTCGGCGTCGCGATCCGCGAGGGGCTGCGCCGGATCGACGCGGCGACGGCGGTGATCGGGTGATCCGGCTCGACGTCATCGATCGCGGGCATGCGGCAGACGAGGCGGCGATCCTCGAGATCATTCGCGAGCGGACGGGAAACGAGCCGCTCGGCGTCGTCAAGACGCTCCTCTACCGGCCGGAGCTCTTCGGCACGCCGTTCTCGGAGGAGCTCGACCGCGTGATGCGCGGCCCGTCCGACTGGAGCGCCGGCGAGCGCGAGCTGTTCGCCGCGTTCGCGTCGCTGCTCAACCAGTGTCCATTCTGAATGGGCTCCCACGGCGCAGTTGCGTCGTACGCACTCGGAGAGGAAGTCTGGCAGGCGGTCGTCGACGACTGGCGCACCGCGCCGCTTCGGCCCGAGCTCGCGGCCACGCTCGCGTTCCTCGAGAAGCAGACGCTGCGTCCGGAGGAGCTCGAGCCCGCCGACGCCGACGCGGTCCGCGCGGCCGGCGTCTCCGGGCAGGCGCTGCGCGACGCCGCGCTCGTGTGCGGCCTCTTCAACATGATCGTGCGCCTCGCCGACTCGTTCGGCTGGGACGTCCCGAGCTCGGAGCGGCTCGCGCAGCGCGCGCCGGCGATGCTGGAGGGCGGCTACCTCCTGACCGCGATCGGGTCGCGCTAGCCCCAGCTCGCCTCGGTCATCGGGCGCAGCGCGGTCTCGAGGATCCGGAAGCGGCGCGGCCGCTCGAGCGCGAACACGACGATCTCCGCGACGTCGTCGGCCGTCATCATCCCTTCGAGAACGTCCTCGGAACGCCCGCGGCCGGGCTCGAGCGCGAAGTCGGTGGCGACGCCGCCCGGGCAGATGTTCGTGCAGCGAATGCCGTGCTCCCGGAGCTCGTGGTCGAGCGCCCGCGTCAACCCGACCTGGCCGAACTTGGAGGCGCAGTAGACGGCCTCGGCCGGCAGGCCGCGGCGGCCGGCCTCCGAGGCCAGGGTCACGACGTCGCCCTGGCGTCCGAGCATGTGCGGGAGCGCCGCACGGATCGCGTACACGGTCCCTCTGAGGTTGACGTCGAGCATCTCGTCGAGGTGCTCGCGCGAGAGATCGAGAAACGCCCCGTAGGCGCCGACGCCCGCGTTCGGCACGACGATGTCGATGCCGCCGAACGCCTCGGCGGTGGCGCCGCACAGCCGCTCGAGTGCCTCGAGGTCGCGGACGTCGCACGGTTGCGCGACGACGCGGTCGAGTCCGAGGTCGTCGCCGCTCCGCGACGCCAGCCCCAGTGAGACGCCGCGGGCGTGCAGCATGCGCGCGAGCGCGGCGCCGATGCCGCGGCTCGCCCCGGTGATGACGGCGGTCTTTCCTTCCAGGCTGCTCATCGATCCTCCAATGGTCGAAGACTGGGGTAGAGCTTGCGGTAACGCGCGTACCCGAGCTCGTACGCCTCTCGCCACCCGGGATCGGGCTCGACCCGGTCGCGCACCCGGACGCAGCGAGCGACCGCCTCGGCGGCGTCGGAGAAGACCCCGGCCCGGACGCCGGCCAGCAGCGCCGCGCCGTACGCGGACCCCTCCTCGGACTCGGTCAGCTCGAGCGGAAGCCCGAGCACCGCAGCGACGATTCGGAGCCAGAGCGCGCTCCGCGCGCCGCCGCCCGATACGCGGCCCACCTCGGCACGGACGCCGAGCGCGCGCAGGAGCTCGAGCGAGTCGCGCAGGCCGTAGGCGACGCCCTCGAGCGTCCCGCGCCAGAGGGCGCCGCGATCGTGGCGGAGCGACAGGCCGGTGAAGGCGCCGCGGGCGTCCGGGTCGGCGTGGGGCGTGCGCTCGCCGGCGAGGTAGGGCGCGAACAGGAGCCCCTCGGTTCCCGGCTCCCACCGCGCCGCCTCCTCGTCGAGCACGCCGAAGTCGACGCCGAGGGCGCGCCGCACCCACGCAGCCGAGCCGGCGGCGCTCAGCATCACGCCCATCGCGTGCCATGTCTCGGGCACCGCGTGGCAGAAGACGTGGACCCGCGCCTCGGGGTCGGCGGCGTAGCTCTCGAGCGCGGCGAACACGACGCCGGACGTGCCGAGCACGACCGACACTGGACCGGGGGAGGCGATCCCGACGCCGAGGGCGGCGGCCGCCTGGTCGCCGGCGCCCGCGATCTCCGTCGACTCGTGCGCCGGCGGCAGCCACTCGCCCGGCAGTTCGAGCGCGTCGAGCACGTCCGCCGACCACCGCCGGTTGGCGACGTCGAACAACAGGGTGCCGGACGCGTCGGCCGCGTCGATCATCCGCTCGCCGGTCAGGCGGAAGCGCACGTAGTCCTTCGGCAGCAGCACGTGACGGATCCGCGCGTACGTCTCGGGCTCGTGGCGCCGGAGCCAGAGCAGCTTCGGGGCGGTGAAGCCGGTCAGCGCGCGGTTCCCGGTCAGCTCGATCAGCCGCTCGAGCCCGACCCGGGCCTCGATCTCGGCGCACTCGGCGGCCGTCCGCTGGTCGTTCCAGAGAATCGCGGGCCGCAGGACGCTGCCGCCGCCGTCGAGCACCACGAGGCCGTGCATCTGTCCGGAGAGCCCGACCGGGCCCTCGGGCAGGCGGCCCAGGCACGACTGCGCCGCCCGCCACCAGTCCTCCGGGTCCTGCTCGGCCCACCCAGGCTGCGGCGTGGAGAGCTCGTAGCCCTCCTCGGCCGTCGCGACCACCCGCCCGGCCTGGGAGATCGCCACGGCCTTGACGCCGGACGTGCCGACGTCGAGGCCGATCAGGCAGTCGGGGTCGGTCAAGCGCCGAGCGCGGCGTAGACGAGCTCGTAGGCGCGGACGGCGTTCTTCTCCTGCTGCGCCTGCCGCAACTCGGCCTCGTCGATCCGCGCCGCGACGCCGTCGATGAAGCGCCACTGGATCACCGACCGCGAGACGGCGCCGACGGCGTCCTCCGTGTACGGATAGAGGTCGAAGCCGAGCCGCTCGCCGTTCTGGCCGTACCCGGCCCGGCGCAGCTCGACTGCGAGCTCGAGCGTCTCCATGAAGGCGGTCGCACCGACCATGTTGTCGTCGTCGAAGGTGCCCCAGCCGGAGTTCGCGTGCTGGTGGCCGAGCAGGCCCTCCGCGGCCAGCAGGGCCGCGTACTCGGCGAGGTTCTCGCCGTTCATGATCAGGTGCTGCCAGTCCATGTTGACCTTGACGTTGTCGAGGCCCTGGGCGCGCAGCTTGTGGATCACGTGCAGGGTCATCCCGAGGTTGCGCATCAGGATCTTCATCGCCGGCTCGGAGTTCTTGTGCTCGAGGAAGACCGTCACCCCGCGGTCGCGGGCGTGCTGGGCCGCCTCGCCGACCCCGTCGACGAACCGCGCCCAGGATTCCCGGTACGGGGTCTGGAAGGGGTAGTTGTAGCCCTCGATCCCGGGCCAGATGATCATCTGCGCCCCGACCTCGGCCGCGAGGTCGATCGCCTCGCGCGTCAGCCGCAGCGCCTCGGCGCGTGTTGCGTCGTCGGGCGAGGACATGCCGCCCTTGCCGAAGCGGGGATCGAGGTGGAGGCCGCTCGCGATGCAGTAGATCCCGTGGCCGTCGAGGGCGTCCTCGACGGCGCCCAGGTTGTCCGCGGAGAGCTCCTGGGGATAGTGGAACTCGTAGTCGTCGATCAGGTCCCCGAGGCCCTCGACGGCGGTGCGGACCCGGTCCACCGTCGTCGTTCCGGCCAGCTCCGGCTTGTATCCGCCGGGGTTGAACCGGGTGGCCATGGCGCCGAACGCCCAGATGCCGAGGCTCGTCTTCATGCGGCGAGCCTAACCGGACGCTGCAATTCGTGAAGTCTTGGCTTGACTATGGCATCATTGTGCGCGAACTTGGTTCGACCCTGACCCCCCTCCGTCAGCGACAGTAGAGGAGACCAACTTGAAGAAGGTTCTCGGCAGACCACTGGTTCTGCTGCTCATCGCAGCGCTCGGCGTCTCGGCGCTGATCGCGACGACCGCTGTTGCAAGCTCGAAGTCGAGCAAGGCCAGCGTGCAGGTCTGCGTCCTCCTGCCGGACACGAAGTCGTCCGTGCGCTGGGTGCAGTTCGACGCACCGGACTTCGCGAAAGCCCTGAAGGCCGCCGGTGTGACGTACTCGATCACCAACGCTCTCAACGACCCGCAGAAGCAGAAGGCGCAGGCCCAGGCGTGCCTGGCAGCCGGTGCCAAGGTCGTCGTCGAGACCGCGCTGGACAACGGCTCCGCCGCTGCGATCGAGAAGCTGTTCACCTCGAAGGGCGGGAAGGCAATCGACTACGACCGCCAGGTGATCGGCGGCTCGGCATCGGTCTACGTCACGTTCGACGGCAAGGCCGTCGGCGAGGCGCAGGCCAACGGTGTCCTCAAGGCGCTCGAGGCGAGCGGCAAGATGTCGTCGAAGCCGGTCGTCGCGGAGCTCTGGGGCAGCCAGACCGACCAGAACGCCTTCTGGTTCAAGAGCGGGAACGACGCCGTTCTGAACCCGCTGTTCGCGAATCACCACCTGACGAAGGGCCCGCAGCAGTTCGTGCCTGACTGGCTCGCAACGAACGCCGGCCCGATCTTCTCGCAGATGCTGGTGAAGACGAACAACAAGATCGACGCGGTCATCGCGGCGAACGACAACATCGCCGGCGCTGTCGTGGCCGATCTGAAGGCGCGGCACCTGTCGCCCGTCCCGCTGAGCGGCCAGGACACGACCGCGCAGGGTGTCCAGTACATCCTCGCGGGCTGGCAGTCGGGCACGGTCTACAAGTACGTCCCCGACGAGGCGAATGCCACGGCGGCAGCTGCCGTCGCGCTCCTCAAGGGTCGGACGCCGCACTCGAACGGGTACCGCCTGAACGGCACGAAGCACGAGCCCACCCTCGCGCTTCCCGTCCAGTGGATCACGAAGGCGAACTACAAGCAGCTCTTCACGCAGGGTTGGTTGAAGAAGAGCGAAGTCTGCATTGGCGATTACGCCAAGTACTGCAAGTAAGAACGGCTGATTCACAGTTGGAGGCGCCCCACGGGGGCGCCTCCAACTCGTTTAGACTCGGAACCCCTTTCCTGTGACCGAGACGGCGCCCCTCCTTCAACTCCGCAACATCACGAAGTCCTTCGGGTCGGTGCAGGCGCTCACCGACGTCGATTTCGAGGTGCGGAGCGGCGAGGTGATGGCGCTCGTCGGCGACAACGGCGCGGGAAAGTCGACGCTCATCAAGTGCATCGCCGGCACCCACTCGGCCGACAGCGGCGAGATCCTGTTCGACGGCAAGGAGGTGCACATCCACGGGCCGAGGGACGCTGCGCGGCTCGGGATCGAAGTCGTGTACCAGGACCTCGCGCTCTGCGACAACCTCGACGTCGTCCAGAACATGTACCTCGGGCGGGAAGCGCACGACGCGTTCCAGCGGCTCAAGGAGCCCGTGATGGAGCAGAAGACGACCGAGACGATGAAATCGCTGGCGGTGACGACGATCAGGTCGATCCGCCAGCCGGTCGCGACGCTCTCCGGCGGCCAGCGGCAGTCGGTGGCCGTCGCGCGGGCCGTGATGTGGAACTCGAAGCTCGTCATCCTCGACGAGCCGACGGCGGCGCTCGGCGTCGCGCAGACCGAGCAGGTGCTCGCGCTCGTCCGCAGGCTCGGCGAGCAGGGGCTCGCAGTGGTTGTCATCTCCCACAACCTGCACGACATCTTCGAGACCGCGCACCGCATCACGGTGCTGCGGCTCGGCAGGAACGTCGGCGTCTACGAGCGCGACAAGACGACCCAGCAGGAGGTCGTCGCGGCGATCACGGCCGGCGTGCCCACCAAGGTCTCCGGGATCGCCACCGCTGCGGGGGCCGCCGAGTGACGACCGACGTCGAGATCGTCGGCCAGGACGCCGCTCCACCGGCCGAGGACGCGGCCGAGGACAGCGGCCTCCTGCGGCGGGCGATCGAGAACGTCAAGACGGGCAACCTGGGCGTCCTGCCGATCGTCATCGGCATGGTCTTCATCGTCGTCTTCTTCGGCTTCAAGGCGACGAACTTCTTCACCGCGGCCAACTTCTCCAACATCATCGTCCAGATGGCCGGGACGGCCATGCTCGCCTACGGCGTGGTCTTCGTCCTCCTGCTCGGCGAGATCGACCTCTCGATCAGCTACGTCGGCGGAATCGGCGCCCTGACGGTCGCGGAGCTCCAGCTTCCCGGCAGCGGCCACCAGATCAACGGGCTGCTGGCGATGCTCGCGGCGGTCGCCGTCTGTGCGGTGATCGGCCTGGCGCAGGGCTCGATCGTCGCATTCGTCGGCGTCCCGTCGTTCGTCGTCACGCTCGCCGGCTTCCTGATCTGGCAGGGCGTGATCCTGCAGGTGCTCGAGCAGCCGGGCTCGATCATCATCCAGGACCGCTGGATCAACTACACGGCGAGCTACTACTTCTCGACCGCGGCAGGATGGCTGATCGCCGCGCTCGTCACCGGGCTCTATGCGCTCACGGTGCTCGCCGGGCTCTTCGGCAAGCGGCGGGCCGGGGTCGCAGTCGCGAGCCCCGGGATCATCGTCGCGAAGCTCGTCGGTGTCGCCGTCGCCGCTTTCGGCACGGTCGCGATCTGCAACCACGCGCAGATCCCGCACGGCCTGCCGCTCGCCGGCGTGCTCATCGTCATCTTCCTGGTGGCTCTCACCTTCCTCGCCAAGCGGACGACGTTCGGCCGCCACGTCTACGCCGTCGGCGGCAACGCCGAGGCAGCTCGCCGCGCCGGCATCAACGTCCCGCGGATCCGGGTCATCGTGTTCATCATCTCGAGCAGCATGGCCGCCGTCGGCGGCATCATCCTCGCCGCGAACGTCAACTCGGTCGACCTCAACTTCGGCGGCGGGACGCTGCTGCTCAATGCGATCGCGGCGGCGGTCATCGGCGGCGTCAGCCTGTTCGGCGGCCGCGGCGAGGTGCGGGCCGCTTTCCTGGGCGCCCTCGTGATCGCGACCGTCTCGAACGGGCTGAACACGGCGGGCTATCAGTCCGGCGTCATCTACATCGTGACCGGCATCATCCTCCTGCTCGCCGTCACGCTCGACACGATCGCGCGGCGGCTGCAGGTGCGGTCGGGCCGGTAAGACCTCGACTCCGGGAGGAGACCATGAATGCGACCCTGCGCTGGTACGGCGGCAACACCGAGCTCGCGGACCAGCTCGCAGCCCGCGGCGACGAGATCCGGAAATTGATCGGCGACGTGCCGGGCGTCCGGGCCTACTTCCTGGTCCGCACCGAGGGCGGCACCGTGTCGGTGACCGTCGCGGACGACGAGGCCGGCGTGGAGGAGTCGAACAAGGTTGCGGCGAGCTGGCTGCAGGCGAACATGCCGGAAGCCGTGACCACTCCACCGCAGACCTCGATGGGCGAGGTCGTCCTCAGCCTCTGATCGCCGGCTAACCGGTGTAGCGCTTCGCCTCGGCGAGCGCCAGCTTGCCGACCCGGCTCCCGAGCGCGCGTCCCGCGGCGACGTCGGCCGGAAGGTCGATCCCGTTCTCGACGCTCGAGCTGCCTGCGGCTGCCGCCTGCCGGGCGAACGAGTGCCCCGTGAGCGCGCTCAGCACCTCGTTCGCCGCGGTCGCGAAGGTGCTCGACTCGGCGACCCAGCCGGGCGACGGGGGCGTGTCGGCCGGCGGCGTCCAGCCGGCTCCGAGCACCCAGCGGCCGCCCGACCGCACGGCCACCTGCCCGACGTCGGCCCGGAGCGCCGCCAGCGGCCCGCCCGGTGCGCTCGCCGCCGGGGTGATCAGCTCGATCAGGCCGCGCACCAGCGGCAGTCCCTCGCTCGTGTAGAGCGCCCCCTTCGGGTCGCTCGACTGGCCCTCGAACGCGAGGTAGCGGATCATCGAGATGGGGCGGGGCGACTGGTAGGCGCGCTTCGCGCCGTAGGACGTGATCGCCGCGTCGGTCAGGGCGCCGTTGAGCGTGAAGTACAGGCGGACGTCGCGCTGCAGCCGGCCTGACGGGCTCGACCCGCCGGGGATCGCCGCTGCCAGTGCGTTCCACGCGACCGGCGTCGTCGGCGCGACGACGGGGGCACGGCGGTCGGCGGTTGCGCGGATCACCGCGACGGCCGCCGACTTGTAGGCGGCGCCTGAGGAATCGCCGGTCCCGGGCGCGCCCGGGTCGATCGGCAGGCCCTTCGCCGAGGCCGGCAGCCCGAAGCCGCGCACGTGCCCCCACTGGGCGCCGACGAACGACTGCACCTTCGCGGGGATCGGCGCGAGGCCCTTCGCCGCGATCTGGGCGAGCGCCAGCGGCTGCCAGAACGTCGCGTCGTGCACCGTCGAACCCGGCTGGGCGAGGACCAGCGGTGCGTTCTGCGGGACGTAGCTCGCATCGACGTAGTGCTGCGCCTCGAGCGAGCCGTCGTTCCGGCCCGCGGCGATCGCGGCGGCGGCGATGCGGTTGCCGAGCGCTGCGGGGGAGCTCCCCGTCGTGCCGGTGAAGTCGGGCGAGTAGCAGAGCGACCGCAGCCGCTGCGTCAGCACCGAGAACGTCCGGCCGAGGTTCGCGTCGTACGAGGCCCGCCAGAGCAGCAGGCGGTACGCCGCGTAGCTGATCGCCGCGCGGCGGGCGGCCTCCACGTCGGAGGCGTGCTGCTTCTCGGTGACGAAGTAGCCGTGCGCCTGCGGGGCGTACGCGGCCCACGCATCCCACATCGCGGCCGACAGGTCGAACAGGTTGCGTGCCTGGACGG
>Ga0335079_10011553_pt1 | contig 10070 bp, 8 predicted proteins | sample Lox_Sample_33_FD_206719 | JGI IMG/M metagenome (GOLD analysis project Ga0335079, IMG submission 206719) | Soil microbial communities from Loxahatchee National Wildlife Refuge, Florida, United States - Lox_Sample_3.3 | ecosystem: Environmental > Terrestrial > Soil > Wetlands | place: USA: Florida...
TGCTGTTTCATCCTCACGATATCTATGTTGGTGGCTTTGAGCAGTGACTGAAGACACAGAAGGTGGTGATCAATCTAGCGTCCGCGGATCATGAGCGGAGGCTTCGCAGCCGTTTGCTACAGACAGTCCGCAGATTAAAGAGGGGCGGCACGCCGCCACAATCCGACGCGCCGCCCAGTCCTCGAGGAGCATTAATCCGCTGCTACTTCAAGTGTCCTCAGACGAGGTGGTTCACGTGCGGCTATCTCTTGCGCGCGACGCTTGAGGTCCTCACGATATTGCTTGATGTCCAGCGGTTCCAGTGCCACCCCGGAATCCATGGCGGCTTGCGCCACAGCCGAGGCTTCCCACACCAGCACCCGCTGGTCAAAGGGTTTGGGGATGATGTAGTCGGGACCGAACTCGAGTCGCTTCACATCGTAGGCACGGCAAACCGACTCGGGCACATCCTGTTTGGCCAGTTCGGCCAGCGCCTTCGTCGCCGCGACCTTCATCTCCTCGTTGATGGTGGTCGCGTGAACGTCCAGCGCCCCGCGGAAGATGAACGGGAATCCCAGAACATTGTTCACCTGGTTGGGGTAGTCGGTGCGGCCGGTAGCCATAATTAAGTCCTTGCGTACGGCCGTGGCGTCCTCGTAGGTGATCTCCGGATCAGGATTGGCCATGGCGAACACAATCGGCTTGTTGTTCATGGAACGAATCATGTCCTGGGTGAACGCCCCTTTCACGGACAGACCGACCAGAACGTCGCACCCGACGACTGCCTCCGCCAGCTTGCGCAGGTTGGTCTTGCGGGCGAAGCGCACCTTGTAAGGATTCATGCCTTCGTGGCGCCCGTCGTAGATGACCCCTTTGGTATCTACCAGGGTGATGTTCTCGCGTTTTACGCCGAGGCGGACATAGTGTTCGGCGCAGGCGATGCCCGAAGCTCCGGCGCCGTTGAATACGACCTTAATGTTATGAATGTCCTTGCCTACCAGGTCGAGCGCATTAAGCAACGCCGCTCCGGTGATGATGGCGGTCCCGTGCTGGTCATCGTGGAAAACGGGGATCTTCATCGTTGCCTTCAGCTTCTCCTCGATATAGAAGCACTCCGGGGCCTTGATGTCTTCCAGGTTGATGCCGCCGAAGGTCGGTTCCAGCAATTGGCAGACCCGGATTACTTCGTCGGGATTGATGGTATCCACTTCCAGGTCGAAAACGTCCACATCGGCGAATCTCTTGAAGAGCACACCTTTGCCTTCCATGACCGGTTTGCCAGCCAGCGCTCCGATGTGTCCCAGACCCAGGACCGCGGTTCCGTTCGTGACTACAGCTACAAGGTTGCCGCGGTCGGTGTACCTGAATGCGTCGTGGGGGTTTTTCTCGATCTCCAGACACGGTTCCGCCACGCCTGGGGTGTAGGCCAGGCTCAGATCATGCTGAGTCTGGCAAGGTTTGGTGGGAGTGACTTCGATTTTCCCGGGACGAGCTCCAGCGTGATAGTCGAGCGCGTCCTGCTTGCTGACCGACATACAGACCTCCTTCCGGGAGTTGCCAGGAAGCCGCTTGTCGCAGGCCCGTCGGTACTCTCACCGATCACGATAGTCATTTGGCACCTGCTCCTGCCATGACGACGGTCACCAATGTTTGTGAGCAGAGCAGCTGGCGTGCATTTCTCTCACAGCCTTGCGTGACCGGCGTCATGGCGATACGGGAATGAATGCATTAATCTGTAATAAGGTGATTTATGCCGTTGCTCCTCAGCCGAGAAGAACGCGAGTTCCTGGTAGAGCTTCTCAAGCAAACGCAAGGCGATCTTCGCGAGGAGATCTACAAGACCGAAGCCCACGACTATCGAATGGAGCTGAAGAAGAAGGAGAGAATCCTGGAATCCCTATTGCAGAAAGTTGAACACGAAAAGCTAGTCGAGGCGGCAGCTTGACGAATTGGCGCTGCCTCGTAGTCGTGACATGTGTGGAATTGAAGGAGGCGTGCCATGAGACGCATCCTTATCCTTGGTGCCGCAGGGCGAGATTTCCATAATTTCAACGTTGTCTTCCGCCATAATCCTGAGTATCAGGTCGCAGCCTTTACCGCCGCACAGATCCCCAACATTGCGGGCCGCAGGTATCCAGCCGAGCTGGCTGGATCGCTCTACCCGGACGGCATTCCCATCCTCGACGAACAAGAGATGGAGAGGACCATCCGCGAACAGGAGGTTGACATCGTTGTGTTCTCCTACAGCGACATTTCGCATGTGAACCTGATGCATCTGGCATCCCGTGCGGTAGCCACCGGGGCGGATTTTTGGCTGCTGGGCGCCAATCACACACAACTCAAGGCGCACTTGCCGGTCATCTCCGTTTGTGCCATACGCACCGGCTGCGGCAAGAGCCCAGTGTCGCGCAGGGTCGTCACCGAGCTGCGGGGACTGGGCTGGAAGCCGGTGGTGGTCCGTCATCCCATGCCCTATGGCGACTTGGCCTCCCAGGCCGTTCAGCGCTTCGGAGCCATGAGCGACCTCGGGCGGCAGAAGTGCACCATCGAGGAACGCGAAGAATACGAGCCGCACATCGCCGAGGGCACGACAGTCTATGCCGGTGTTGACTACGAGGGCATCTTACGCGAAGCGGAGCGCGACGGCGATGTCATTCTCTGGGACGGCGGCAACAACGACACGCCGTTTTACCACTCGGACTTGCAGATCGTGGTCGCCGACCCACACCGTGCCGGACACGAGCTGGCCTATTATCCCGGCGAGGTGAACCTGCGATGCGCCGACGTGATCCTGATCAATAAAGTCGATACCGCGGGCCTGCACGATCTCGAGACCGTACGGCACAACATCCGGCTGCACAACCCGCTCGCCTGCGTAGTTGAGGCCGCCTGCCGGGTCAGGGCTGCTGACCCGCAACGCATCAAGGGACGCCGCGTGCTCGTCGTGGAAGACGGCCCAACTCTGACTCATGGCGAGATGCCCTACGGCGCCGGGGTTGTGGCGGCGCGTCAATGCGGCGCTGCGGAACTGGTTGACCCACGCCCGCATGCGGTGGGCTCTATCCGTGGGCTGTACGAGCGTTATCCGCACTTGACAGCCCTCTTGCCCGCCATGGGCTACAGCGACATGCAGCGGCATGAACTGGAGGAAACGATCAACCGCGTGCCCTGTGATCTGGTGGTAGTCGCAACGCCCGTGGATCTGGGGCGCATCATCACTGTGAATAAACCTTGCGTCCGCATCAGCTACGAGATCGACGAGCTTACCCGTCCGGGCCTGACGGATATCTTGAAGGAATTCACCAGCACACATCAACCGACGCTGGCGGAGGAGACATCATGAACGACTTGGTGTCTATCCGCGATCTGTCACCGGAACAAATCCGGCACATGCTGGAGCTCGCTTGCCTTGTGAAGGCCGAACCCCGGGCGTACGCCGGCGCGCTGCATGGCAAGACGCTGGCAATGATCTTCGAGAAGCCATCACTGCGCACGCGCGTGACCTTCGACGTCGGGATGGAGCAGCTTGGCGGGCACTCATTGTACCTTTCGCCGGAGGAGATCAAGCTGGGTCGACGTGAGTCGCTGTATGACGTCGCCAAGAACCTCGAGCGCATGGTGCAGGCAATCATGATCCGCACTTTCGCCCATGAAACTGTCGTGGAGATGGCCGAGCACGCTGCCATTCCCGTCATCAACGGGCTTACTGACTTCAGCCATCCCTGCCAGGCTCTCGCGGACTTTCTGACCATACTCGAACTGAAAGGCCGAGTGAGAGGACTGAAAGTGGCATTCGTTGGAGACGGCAACAACGTAGCGCATTCCCTGATGTTTGCCGGGGCGCAGTTGGGAGCGCACGTGAGTATCGCCACCCCCCCGGGCTATGAGCCCAACCCCGACGCCTTTCGATGGGCATGCCAGCAGAGCGCCTGCACCGGCGGAAGCTGCGTGGTGACTAATGCCCCTGTCGGGGCCGTCCACGACGCGGATGTCGTCTACACCGACGTGTGGACAAGCATGGGCCGCGAAGCCGAGACGGAGGAACGTAAGACAATCTTTTCCTTCTACCAGGTAAACGCGAAGCTGTTTGCGCACGCTAAGCCGGATGCCGTATTCCTGCATTGCCTGCCGGCGCACCGCGGCGAGGAGGTAACCACCGACGTGATCGACTCAGAGCGATCGTTCGTGTTCCAGCAAGCGGAAAATCGGCTGCATGTGCAGAAAGCGATTTTGTTGGAGTTGCTGAAAGAAGGAGTAGCTGAGCCGCAGCGGGTTGTCCGGTGCGAATTGACGCCGTTGTGACCACACATCAGGTCGCGAGACGGCACTGGCATGAAGACGGTACTCATCGCCGTGGGTGGAAATTCCCTCGTTCGAGCGGGAGGGAAAGGGACAATCGCGGAAGAGTCGGCCAACATCCAGGCCACGGCGGCTGCGATTGTCGCGCTCCTGCGCGATGGCTTCCGCATGGTGGTCACGCATGGCAACGGACCGCAGGTAGGAGCGGCTTTGCTGCGTTCCGAGCGCGCCGCCGATCAACTCCCCAGTCAGCCGCTGGATGTCTGTGACGCCTGCACCCAAGGAGAGATCGGTTACCTGCTGCAGCAGTCGCTGGAGAACGAGTTGGCGCGGGCAGGAATGCACCTGCCGGTCGTGGCGGTGCTGACGCAGGTGGTTGTCTCCGAAGACGACCCCGCCATGCGGAGTCCCAGCAAGCCCATCGGCCCGTTTTATTCACAGGAGCAGGCGGACCAACGCCGGCGCCAGCTGCGATGGGAGATGGTCGAAGTCCCTAGGCGCGGTTTTCGGCGGGTAGTGCCGTCGCCGATGCCGATCGAGATCGTGGAACTGGAGGCCATTCGCGATCTCGTCCATGACGGCGCACTCGTGATCGCGGCCGGCGGCGGCGGCATCCCCGTGATCCGCCATCAGCAAACGCTGCGCGGCATCGAGGCCGTCATCGATAAGGACCGGGCTTCGGCCTTATTAGCTCTGCAACTGGGCGCCGATGTGCTCGCAATCTTGACCGACGAGGAATTCGTCTATCTGGATTACAAGCGGCCGACTCAGCGGCCTCTCACACGAGTTACCTCCGAAGAACTCGAAGCGTACTACCGCGCCGGACATTTCCCGCCTGGCAACATGGGGCCGAAGGTCGAATCGGTGCTGCGCTTCCTGCACGGCGGGGGAAGCGAAGCGGTGATCACTTCGTATGAGCATCTGCGCGACGCGGTCGCCGGATGGACTGGCACGCGGGTCGTTGCCGGCGGCGGAGGCGCAGCGATCGCTGGACCCTGTGCAGCTCACGGGGGCCGGCTCTGATGGAAAAGCGGTCTGGACTGGGCAACGTCGCATTCCTTCGCCAAGGTGTGCAAGGGCAATGGGTACGACTGCAGCGCTGTGGGTATGTCCCAACTCCTTGCCGCAACGACATCCGGGGCGGCTGCGGAACTAGGGCCTAGCCATGCACGGTTAGCACCGGGCATCGAGCCGCGCAAAGAATCTGGTGCAACCTGACCCAGGCGAATGGTGGCGATGGTGGTTCGTAGCCGGTCTCGCGAGCACCCATGACGATCAGATCGCACCCCCTGTCCGCCGCCACGTTGAGAATGACTTCCACCGGGGACCCGATCTCGACCACGAACTCCGGCAGCGGGGCGAGATTGGCGTCGGCGGGCAACATCTGCTGCAGTTCACTTAGAAATCTCTCCAAACCACGATCGGCTGGCGGCCTCTTGTCTGGGTCCACCGCGTGAACCACTGTGAGCTGGGCATGGTTTTCCTCGGCCAGTGAAACGGCGTACGTCAAAGCCAAGCCCGACCAAGGCTGGAAATCAGCCGCGAACAGAATGTGACGCATGTCGCCCTGGAATTGCGCGCGCGATGGAACTTCCGGACCGGCGGCCAGCACCGGGCAGGACGCCTCGCGCACGATTTCATCTGCTACCGATCCAACGATCAGCTTCCTGAATCCTCCGCCACCGCTGGTACCGAGCACGATGAAGTCGATCTCATGTTCCTTGATCGCCATTGAGAGGACCTCCCAGAGTTCTCCTTCCTCGACCAGGGCTTCGTATTGAAGCCCGTTAAGCAAATCACATCGATCGAGTATCGCCATCTCTTGCTGTGCAATGGTCCAGTTGGCCGGCGTGACTGCTGCAGGCGACCTGACCGCCTCTTCACAAACCACCACGTGCGCCAAGTAGATCTTGGCATCGTAGTGGCGAGCGATGGCGGCCGCATAGGGGAGCGCCACGGCAGACCGCTCAGAAAAATCCGTTGGGAACAGAATGTTCTTGACGGAAATGCGTGGTTTTGCTTCCACCGAAGGCATGAGACACCTCCTCCTTGGGTGAAAGAACAGACTTACTTCTTAACCATATAGTTGCAAGAGCGTGTTTTGCTGTGATTGCTGTCACCCCAAGTTGTGGCAACAGTTGCAGCGGTAGTCTGCAAGTTAGCACGCCGCAGCAGCCTTGCGCTGTGCACACTGCAGGACGGAACACCACTCGCCTGTGCTCCTCACACTTGCCAGTGACCGGCATCATGGCAGCGTGAAGAGATGAGGACTATGCTAGGGAATGGCGTGAAGTGCTTGTTTGCGCCGGAGAGCACAAGTCCGACACCGCCGAGGAGTTAGTTCCTTGTTGCGCGAAGCGGGTCCGACCCAGTACAGAATCGCCGCAGCTCGCGATGTTATCGACGCGCTGCCAGGCGGGGGCCGCCCAATCCCGGTGGATCGTCGGACGTTTCTCAAGCTGGCTTCCGCGCTTCCCTGTCTCGCCGCCTGTACCAGCGCATTCGCCGGACCGAAGGAAGCTCTTTTTTCCCCAAGCGACGACTGGGATGCAGTTGTCGAAGCGCGCTATTACCAGAAGCTGTCTGGGAAACTGGTGCAGTGCAAGCTCTGTCCGCGGGAATGCGTAGTTGCCCCCGGAGACCGCGGATACTGCCGGGTGCGCGAGAACCGAGGCGGCACCTACTACAGCCTGGTGCATTCTCGGGTTGTGGCAGCACACATCGACCCGGTGGAAAAGAAGCCGTTCTTCCACTTCTTGCCCGGCTCGCTTGCCCTTTCGGTCGCCACCGCGGGCTGCAACGTGAATTGCAAGTTCTGCCAGAACTGGGAAATCTCCCAGGCCCGGCCGGAGGAACTCCGCAGCATCAAGCTGCCGCCGCGGGAGTTGGCGGCCCGCGCCAAAGAGAACGGATGCCCGCTGCTGGCGTATACGTACAGCGAGCCTGTCGTCTTCAATGAGTACGTCGTGGATGCCGCCGAAGCAGGACACGCGGTCGGACTGCGAAGCGTGGTCGTCTCCAACGGCTTCATCCAGCAGGAACCGCTGAAGAAGCTATGCCAGAGCGTCGACGCCATCAAGACCGATGTGAAGGCATTCTCCGAAAAGTACTACCGAGAAGTGGTCCGCGGCGAACTTAGGCCTGTGCTCGACACGCTGGTCACCGTCCGCAAGCACGGCAGGTGGAGCGAGATCGTGTATCTCGTGGTGCCGACCTTGAATGATAGCGACGCCGAGTTCCGTGACTTAGCACGCTGGATCAAGTCGGAACTGGGCCCGGATATGCCCATTCACTTCACGCGCTTTCATCCCCTGTACCTGTTGAAGAACCTTCCGCCCACGCCGGTGGAAACGTTGGAGCGCGCCAAGGCAGTGGCAGACGCGGAGGGGCTGCAATATGTCTACATCGGCAACGTGCCGGGCCATCCCGGCGAGAATACTTACTGCCCCAAGTGTCGGCGCCTGCTAATCGAGCGTGCAGGCTTTACTATTCGCCAGTTGCATGTGCAGAAGGGCCAGTGCGAGTACTGCCATCAAGCCATACCTGGCGTCTGGGCGTGAGAGGGGAGTGTGGCCATGGAAGCCTTGAGCAAGAGGCTGGGGATTGCTGCACTGGCATTCGCTGTCCTGGTCTGCCTGGCAGTGGCCCCGGGGACTAGCGGCCCGGGAGAAAAGCAAGCGGTCCGGCTACCGGCTGTTGCCGGCGCTTTCTATCCTGCCGATGCCGGCGAATTGACCAACATGGTGGATGGATTCCTGGCTGCCGCCAAGGTGCCCGAGGTCAAAGAACCAGTTGCCTTGGTCGTTCCCCACGCAGGCTACATCTATTCGGGCGCGGTGGCGGCGCACAGCTATGCCCTGCTCAAGGGTCGCAAGATTTCCCGTGTAGTAGTGATCGCTCCTTCGCATTACGAGGCTTTTCCATTCGCTGCCGTCTATGACGGTGACGCCTACGCTACCCCTTTGGGCAACATTCCGGTCGATAAAGACTTTGCTGCCCGCCTGGCCAAGGGACCTTTCATCAAGTTGTCCAACCGGGGGCATATCTCTTCGACAGCGCAGGGTGAGCACGCGCTCGAGGTGGAGCTCCCATTCCTGCAGCGGGTGTTGGGCGAATTCTCGCTGGTTCCCGTCCTTATGGGAGATCAAAGCTACGAAGCCAGCCGCGCACTGGGGGTCGCACTTGCCAAGCTGGTGAAGGGGAATGACACCATCATCATCGCCAGCTCTGACCTTTCGCACTACCATCCCTACGCGCAGGCCGTGAGCCTGGACAACAAAACGCTCAATGCGATCGAAGCCTGGGACTATCTGACGATGTGGCGCAGCTTCCGGATGGGCACCTGGGAAGCCTGTGGAGGTGGTCCCATCATCGCGACGATGATCGCAGCCGAGCGGCTAGGCGCCACCCAGGCCGAGGTGTTGAAGTACGCCAACTCCGGCGATACGACCGGCGATCGCAACCGGGTGGTCGGCTATGGTGCCGTAGTGCTGGCACGCGCTTCTGGCCGACCGCCAGGATCCGTTGCGCTTTCGCTCAACGATTCGGAGCGCCGTGAACTTCTGGAGGCTGCGCGCCGCGCGGTCGACGCTGCGGTGCAACACACCGCCTACGCACCAGCCGCTCCCAGCGACCAGGCGTTGCTCCAGGAGCGTGGCGTGTTCGTTACCGTGACCAAGAAGGGCGAACTGCGCGGATGCATCGGCTACGTGATGCCGCTCAAACCGCTATATCAGGCGGTGGCAGAAGTGGCGCGGGCGGCGGCGCTGCAAGACCCGCGTTTCCCACCGGTCACTGCTAAGGAACTCGACCAACTGGAGTACGAGATCTCGGTTCTATCGCCCTTCCGCCGCGTGCTGGACATCAAGCAGATTGAGGTGGGACGGGATGGATTGCTGATGCGGCGCGGCTCAAACGAGGGAATCCTGCTTCCCCAGGTCCCGGTAGATGAGCATTGGGACCGCAGTACCTTCCTGGAGCAGGCAGGGGTGAAGGCGGGTCTTTCGCCCAAGGCATGGCAGGACCAAGATGCCGACATTTTTACCTTCTCGGCGTTGGTCTTCGGCCGACACTAGCTGCCGGAATGCTGCGCCGCCCAAGGTTGTCGCCTGGCCAGGCTAGTGAGCGCGCCAGAACACAGATCCACCACCGCGATGAGCAAGGCGGTTCTCAGGAATCCATACACCGGCACCAGATAAGTGCCCAGCAGAACCGCGCCCAGGCAAGCCCCGATTAAGTCCAGCGCGTATAAACTTCCAGGTCCTCGGGTCTCTCTGCCAGCGAAGAAAACTCGGCTGGCTACGGGAAATTGATATCCCCCGAGGATCCCGCACAGCAACGCCAAGCCGGGGAACAGCATGCGTGCGCCCAGAAAAGTTCCGAAACCGCTGCCGATGCGCGTGAAAGCTTCGAAGGCCCCAAACAGTAACAGCGGGGCCAGCGCCGCCAGAAACTGCAAGCTGGCCAAGCGGCGCAGGTCGGTCTCACGGCTGTTTCCAGACCGTGGTTCCGGGCGGCGTAAGCTCCACCAGCTTCCCAGGGCCAAGCCCATCATGAAAGCCCCAACCAGAATGGCCAGCGCGGAGTAAACGTAGCCGAAGATGGCTTGGAACCCGAGCAAAAGCAGGACCTGCAGCGCCATCAGCGTCATGCCCATAGCGCCGACAGAAAAGCCGGCGACCGCTCGCTGGTGATCCCCGGGGCCGAACCACGTCGCCAGTGAGATCGCAAGAACCAGGATGCCGAGCACACCGGCTACCACCGCAAACCGTACCCGCCCAAACCAGCGAAAC
>Ga0335079_10011554_pt1 | contig 10070 bp, 7 predicted proteins | sample Lox_Sample_33_FD_206719 | JGI IMG/M metagenome (GOLD analysis project Ga0335079, IMG submission 206719) | Soil microbial communities from Loxahatchee National Wildlife Refuge, Florida, United States - Lox_Sample_3.3 | ecosystem: Environmental > Terrestrial > Soil > Wetlands | place: USA: Florida...
ATCGGTGATCAGAATGTAGTCGGCCTGCGGCAGTCCGTCGTAAGAGCCTTGTGCAGGATCCACGTACATCACCTTGCCGCCTGCCTTGATCATCAGGCTGGCGTGTTGGATGGGGGTGAGTTGCAGGGTGCCTGCGGAAGTCGAAAACTCTTCGGGGCTGGCGGCAAAAGCGGCGCACACAACCAGGGTGAATGTGAGGGCGAAGCGTTTCATGCACCTATTGTACAGGTGCGTCAGCCTTCACCCATCGGGACGAAAGCCGACCGTCAGAATGGGGGCGGGTACCGAGTTGCCACGCCGATGCCTGGGAATCGCCGGGCTGTCCCGGCCAGACAGCACCCGGAAGAGGCAGACAATCCGGCAGCGGGCTCTCACAATCCCGTTGCATCCAGACTGCCGGATCGCAAATGGTGGTGAAGAAGTGCCGTACCATGCGGACCGCGAAGCGTCCCGGCATTCGCAGTCGTCCAGCCCTACTACGCCAAGGAAAGCTCGCGCTCGCGCATACCGCGAAGCGTCAGGGGCACGAAATCGCGACGGTCCTCGCCGGTGTATACCTGGCGTGGGCGCGCAATTTTCTTTTCGGGATCTTGAAGCATCTCCTGCCATTGAGCCAGCCAGCCAGCAGTCCGAGGAATGCCGAACAGCACGGTAAACTGCTCGGGTTTGAAACCCATCGCCTGGTAGATGATGCCCGAATAGAAATCCACGTTAGGATACAGCTTGCGCTTGATGAAGTAATCGTCGGAGAGCGCGATCCGCTCCAGTTCCAACGCAATATCAATCTTGTGGTTGCGGCCCGTAACCTCGAAGACCTCTTCGGCTACCTGCTTGATGATGCGCGCCCGAGGATCGTAGTTCTTGTAGACGCGATGGCCGAATCCCATCAACTTCCGCTTGCCTTCCTTCACCTGGCCGATAAATCCGGAGATCTGGTCTTTTGACCCGATCTCATCCAACATGCGCAGCACTTCCTCATTGGCACCGCCATGGAGCGGACCAGAAAGGGCAGCTATGGCGGCCGCGGTCGTAGCAAACGGGTCGGCATGGGAACTGCCGACCGCCCGCATGGCGCTCGTGCTGCAGTTCTGCTCGTGGTCGGCGTGGAGGATGAACAGAACATCGAGAGCGCGTGCGAGCACGGGGTTGGCGGCGTACCTGGGCTCGAGCCGCTTCCAGAGCATGTTCATGTAGTTTTTCGTGTAGCACAGCTCGGGATCGGGATAGACATAAGGCAGGCCGAGGCGGTGCCGGTAGGCGTACGCCGCCAATGTGGGCATTTTTGCGATCAGGCGGACGATCTGCTTGCGGCGGCACTTCGGATCGGCGATGTTTCGGGCGTCGGGGTAATAGGTCGATAACGCCGCCACAGTGCTGATCAGGACCCCCATGGGGTGGGCGTCGTGGTGGAAGCCGTCCATGAACTTTTTCAAGTTTTCATGGATCATGGTGTGGTGCATGATCTCGCAGTCCCAGAGCTCGAGCTGTTCCTTGGTGGGCAATTCGCCTTCGAGCAGCAGGTAAGCCACCTCCAGAAAGGTGCAATGCTCGGCGAGTTGCTCGATAGGATACCCGCGATAGCGGAGAATGCCGTTATCGCCGTCCAGAAAAGTGATGGCGCTCGTGCAGGAGGCCGTGTTCATGAAGGCGGGGTCGTATGTCATGAGGCCGAAGTCATCCGGTCCTGCCTTGATCTGCCGCAGGTCCATGGCTCGAACCGTACCGCGGTAAATCGGGATGGTGTATGTAGCGTTTGTCCGATTGTCAGTGATCGTCAGCGTCTCTTTGTCCATAATGGGCGCATCCTCCCGGGAAAGTATGGGCAGTGTTTCGACGGCTAGCCTGCACGGCTGATTCCATACCTTGATGTCCGGAAAGACAACACTTTGTGGAAAACGCCTCGGGGCCGGTGGGACGAGGGCGGGGCTTTACACGCAAGGGTTGGGTGTGGGAACCCAACGTGGGGATAGCGCGAAGGCAATAGCTCTGGATTTGACACTGCGGGCAGCGGTTTGGTGTAATAAATGAAAGGGTCATCGTTGCTCCTCAGTAGCTCAATGGTAGAGCATTCGGCTGTTAACCGAAGGGTTGTAGGTTCGAGTCCTACCTGAGGAGCCAATCTAAGTCCTTTGTTTCCAATACAACGTCTTGATAACGCGCCGCTTGGCCAGACGTGTCCCAAGCAGGTCCCGAAAAATTTATTACCCATCCTTACTCAAATTTACCCATTCATGGACGCGCCCCTACCCCCAGTTTCCCCCCTGTTCTTGCGCACATCGCCGTTGGCGACGCCTAGCCGCACCGGCGTCCGGTGTCGGCTAGGCCGAGGTGAAAGCCAACGGCAGCCGGTCCGACGCAACGTGAGCAAACTGTGCGCGAACCGGCCGACAACCGAACGGTTGTAGGCGGTCGCCTCGTCTCCCTTGGTAGTTGCCCGTTTGGCCGAACACGCCAGGCTTCTTCAAAAGCGCGCGTCGCGGACAGCGGACTCGACCATTCAGCGAAGTCGATCGAGTTTGGCGGACATCGAAGGGCGCCTTTCGGAACTGGAGCGGACGGCGGAAGAGTCGCCGGGCTACAAGCGATGAAGGAACCTGGAAGGGCGGCTCGCGAGCATCGAGTTTCGGTTCGGGCCGATGCTCGAAGCCGCGCGGAAAGTGGCCGACCCATTCTCCCACGAAGCCACCTTTCTGAGGCTCGTTGCCGACGAATGGCAATGCGCGTTGAAACTGCTGGCGCGGCAACAGTGCGACCGATGTCGTGCGTGGCGGCCGAAGCCGGAGGAACTGCTCGATTTTCCGTTCCGGGACCTAAACTAAGCCGCCTGCGACAGACGTTCGAGAGATCGCTTGGCGCGCTGCCGGATGAACTGCGATTCGACATAGCCCGGCAGCTGCTGGCGGACTCCGAAGAGGTCAGATGACAAACCTGGAGCGGCGGCTCAGGAAGCTCGAAGTCACGATGACCGACGGGAGCGGTCTCGCACCAGGATCACGGAGGTGGCTGGAATACTGGGACCGCGAGATTTCCAACTACATGCAAGATCCGGAGCTCCGGCGACCGAAAGTGCTCTTCCCTATCGAGGCGGTTCGCGCCGTAATGGAGTGCTGCACCGATCCGGCGTCGCTGGTCGGCTCGATCCGAGAAGCCGATGAATAGTCTTTGCCCCTCGTCGGTGCAGCTTCTCGGTGTAGGACGCACACGATGGTAAGAAGCCACAGGGCCCTCAGGCGGCGCCTTCAGCGCTTGGAGCAGACACCAGCATGGCAGCAACCGGCGCCACCCTGCCCTTCGGCGGTTCCGCAGATTACGCAATGGCTCGCCAGCAAGGGAATTCGTGCCCGAAGGGAACGAGAGCCCAGCCGAGGTGATGGCACGGGCGTTTGGATGGACCATGAGCGAACTCCGGGCAGCTTTGATGCGGCGGGCTATGGGACTGCCAGTGTGAGAGTTGCCGAATCGGGACCCGGATTGGTTTGATCTCGGATTGTGCGGTCCCGACCGCACCGATCTCCGCGAGCGAATTGAGTACTGCGGATTGTTCCGGACACCGTCGCTGCGGAACGTCGCTACTCGCAAGACGTTCTTCCATAATGGTGTGATTCACTCTCTAATCGATGCCGTCAGGTTCTATGCGCAACGGGATACTGACGCAGATCGGTGGTATTCCCATGATCGAACGGGTTTGGTGGTGAACTTCGATGACCTGCCGCCACGCTACCGAAGAAATGTTGAAACCGGACCGCCATTTGGCCGTTCGCCTGGCGGCCGCCCGGCTCTCACCGATACTGAAATCGAAGACATTGTCGCCTTTCTGCAAACCCTGACCGACGGTTTTAAGCAGTAAGCTGGGCGGGTATACAATAGTCCTGCCGGGGTCGCCCCTGGCGGTTGCCCAAAGCAGAGGCGACGGAGTTGGCTCCGGAAGCAATCGGCACGAGGCCCTCCCACAACGATTATGGAGTAGTACCGATGCTCTCTTCATTCCTGATCTCGACTTGCAATGCACTGCCTCTCGGCGGATAAATAAACGCTGGCCGGCTGGCCGACTTATCCGGCCAGTTCCCGAGCGGCGTTGACTTGTTTCGAATGTGGCGCGCACAGATTGGAATCGGTGGCTCCTTGCAGCACTCATTGTAGGGCCTATGCCAACGTTCCTGTCACCAGCCGCAAAGTAGGGGTCCCCAAACAACAGAATTCAGACCGATCATTTCTCCATCAACACCGCTTGGGGTATGACCCAGCACGCCCAGAACATTGGGACCCCACCGGCTCGCACCGTGACCGCGTCACCAGAATCAGGGCGCGCCAGATCTGCAATCCCGATTGCTCCGGGGGTGCGTGTCGCGGCCGTTTGACCTGGCGGTGGCCTTGCCCGTGATGGTGACCTAGGCCTCCGGAACTACCGCACCCGCCGGATCGGTGACCGTGCCCTGGATACCGCCGGTAGCGATAGTCGTTTGCCCGTACGCGAGGCATACAAGCGTGAGCGCGACAATCCATAGTTTGCAGGAGGGAAGGTGCGCCACAGTAGATCTCCTTTACTGGCTGGGCGCATGGCTCAGCGTTGTTGAAGATGCCAGTCCCTCCGGGCGGATCAAGACCGTGGGCTGGTCCCTAGCAAGAGGCCCACTGGTCAGAAAGTCGCCGTCCGCGGCAGCCTGGCTACTTCCTGAAAGCCACGAATCCATGAGGGTTGCCAGCTTGATCCACGTAAAGTCCGCTCAGATCTCCCCGATCATCGTTGCCGTAGAGGATGGTCTCGACTGCGCCGGGAACGTCGAAGGTTGTAAACTGGCCGTCACGGCCCCGGACGAATCCGTGAGGAGTGCCAGTGGTATCGAAATAGAACCCGTCGATTTCGCCGCGGTCGTTGATATCCAAGGCGTAGGTGCTCAATGCCGCCGGCAGGTCAATGGTGGTGAATCTGTCACCGTTCTTGAGAAAGCCGTGAAAGACGCTACCGGCGTCCTGGAAATGGCCAACTACCTGGCCGATGTTATTGATGCCGTCCGCGAGGGTGCCGAACTGCGTCTGGTCCGCTTCGGGGTCCGTGAAGAATGAATAGGCGCCTCGGTCCCAGGTCCACCCGACGCAGTTCAGGGGGACTTCCACGTTACCATTGCAAGCGCCACCGGACGCAACGCCTGAATTGTTGATGCCGTGTCCAACATTACCCGGCCGGCCCGGGACGTCTGGAAGCGTGGTCCAGGTGGCGAGGCGGGTGTAATAGGTAGCTGCGTGCTGGCTGGTCAAGGTACCGTAATTCCCGATGATCAGGCCCCAATCGGTCACGTGCCCGAGAAGGGCTAACGGGGCGCCGGGATGATCCACCGTCTGCAATCCGCCATTCTGCCACAAGAAACCATGCGGGTTGCCGGCGGCATCCACGTAAAACCCCGTGACCTGCCCCGTGTTATTGACCCCGATTGCATCAGTCTCTACGGCGCCCGGGGCGTCGATGGTGACCAACCGATACTGCGAGCTTGCGGGAGTAGCGGGCGCGGGTTGGCCTCGGTGAGCTGATCTCCATATCTGGTACGGCGGGTTGGCTCCAGCGAGAATGGGCGTCAGCAGCGCTGCGGCTGCGGCGATAGCGAGTTTGAGTGTCTTGCTTGCTTGCATTTTCGTAATCCTCATTCAGGTAAGCGACAGCACGCGGCCGGAACTATAACCTCAGCGGAAGTTATTTCGCAGAAACGGCCCAACTGACCGCGCCCGTCAGTATGCGCTGTCTTGGCGCCTCTGCCACGGACTGCCGGCAGGTGGGATATACTTCGAGGTCGGAGCACCAATGCCAGGCGAGGAATCCGTGGATGTCACCCGCCTGCTGCGGGAGTGGGGCACGGGCAATCGCGCCGCGCTGGAGCAACTGACGCCCGTGATTTACGAGGAACTCCGGCGCCGGGCGCACAACTACATGAAAAAGGAGCCCCCCGGCCACACCCTGCAGACGACGGCATTGGCCCACGAGGCCTGGTTGCGGCTGGCGGACGTCTCCATCTCCGATTGGAAGGATCGCGCCCACTTCTTTGCGATTGCCGCTCAGATGATGCGGCGGATCCTGGTGGACGCGGCCCGCGCCCGCCATAGGGAGAAGCGGGGAGGCTCCGCCGAGCGAGTCGATTTCGACCGGATTCCGGATGTCTCGTCGGGGCGGGATAGCGAGATGATGGCGATCGACGATGCTTTACAGGCCCTCGCCCAATTCGATCCGCGCAAGGCGGAGGTGGTTGAAATGCGCTTCTTCGGCGGCCTGTCCGTGGAGGAGACTGCGGAGGTTCTCAAGACCTCCGAGCAGACTGTGTTGCGCGACTGGCGTCTGGCGCGGACCTGGCTGCTGCGGGAAATCGGCGGCGGTTGAGGCGGAGCACGCCGCTCACTGGAGGTTTTCGATCGTCATGACATTGGCGCCGAACTTCAGGGTCTCGCTGAACAGGACGGCCGCTCGATCCGGAGAAACGCTCAGACCCCTGCAGATCACACTGTCGATGTCGGTAGGTACCGGCCCAGTTTCGGTTCGCTCTCGAAGACGTGAATGAACGGTTATCGGCGGCTACGGGGAGCACGGCGCTTCAACTCCTCAAACCAGTTCAGCACCAGATTGAGCCGCGTGACGCGCTGGTCGGGCAACTCGTCGTACTTAGCCGTAATGAAGTGTTGCCCGTCGGGATAAACGTCGTAGCCGCGCGTCGGCCTGGAAGCGCTGGGACCCGCTGCGAAGAGTGTTCGGGGAGCGCCGGCCTTGAATGCGCCGGCCGACGTAATGTCGACCGCCATCATGCTGCATTTCATCGAGGCTCTGGGTCCCGGTCCCCGGCATTCCAGGTAGAACAGTTCCCGCCCGCCCGGCGCCCAGGCGGGGTTCAGGCCGCCGTTGGTCGAGATGAGGTGCTTCTCGCCAGGGCCGGGGAACGCCTGGACATAGACCTCCAGTGTTCCCGACTCGTTTGAACTGTACGCCAGCCACCTCCCGTCCGGAGAGAACTCCGCGTCCTGCAGGCCAGACTTTGATTCCACGAACAGTTTGGGCTCTCCCGGCCCGGACATGGGCCTGATCCAGATCTGGTTGGCCCCGTTTTGCAGATATGCCAGCCACTTTCCATCGGGTGACAAAGAGCCTGGGACCCTGCCCCGTCCGGTATCGATGGTTTCGATTGCGCCCGGTCCATCCACCAGGACAGACCTTAGCGACAGACCGAATATAACCCGTTTCCCGTCGCGCGACCAAATCGGTAATTCACTCTGTGGCTGGTTGGTCAAACGTACGACAGTCCCCCGGACCAAGTCATAGGCCCAAATGTCCATCAAACGGCTGGTCTCATAGAATCTGGTGACCACCAGACGCTGCCCGTCGGGCGACAGCCGCATGGAATAATCGCGGCCCTTCGGCAGGTTCAGATCGGTTACCGTGCCCTTTCGATCGAGACGCACAAGTGTGGAAATACGCGGCGGGAAGATGCCGCCCGGGGCATAGACGAGGTGTCTCGAACTGGAAAAGGCAAACTGGCCCATGCCGGATTCAAAAACGTTGCTAGACATATTCACGTTCTGCATCACGCCATCCAGCAGGGGTACGGCAGTTCCGGTGGTCTCCAGGCGATTCACATCGAAGGGCACGGCCATCAGCGCCCCATTCAGCATGTAGACGAGGTGTCCGGTGGGAACATAACGCGCTCCAGTGCCGCCCCTGACGAGTACGCGCCGCTCTCCGCCTGGCCGCAGGGCCGCGATCTGAGCTTCCTCCCAGTGGTAGTTGTGGCGTGCAGTAAAAAGGACCGTCTTGCCGTCGGGCAGGAACTCCGGTGCTGTGAAGAATTCGAGCCCGACCCGCTCGATCAGGGATTTCGGTGTGCCGCCGTCGGCAGGAACCTGCACCAGGCTACCTTCGGGAGGGTCAACGCCACTACTGGCAAACACGATCACACCGGCCGATCCCCAGGTTGTCGCCCAGGGCTCCAAGCGGACGTCGCAGATATTTACGGCGGGTCCGCCGCTCATCGAGATCTTCTTCAATTTTCCGCCCGCCCAGAATCCCACCCATTTGCCGTCCGGAGAGAAAAAAGGACCACCGGCGCCGTCGGTACCGGGGATCGGCACGGCTTCCGACTGATCGAGTGCTCGCCGGTAAAGCTGCGTCCCGGTTCCCGGAGCTCTGGATGAGAAGCCGCGGAAGACCAGGGTATTGCCGTCGGGTGAAAATGCGAAGGCTGTCTGGGTGGGGCGGGCGGCCGATCCTTCCGCCAGGCTCTCGGCGGGTGAGAGATCCAGGGTCGAGCGCACTGCGGGACCGCCAATCGCAGGGGAGCCCTCCGGCAGGATGAGTGGAAAGAGCGCCGCCACCGCGAACACGCCGGCCACTGCCCACGGCAGCCACGGGCGTCGCCGCTCCGCCCCGGGCGCGGTTGACGCCGGGCCGGCCTGCGCTTCGCCCGAGGCAATCCACAGCAACTCATCGCGGAGGTCGCTGGCCGACTGCCACCGGTCATCCGGGTCCTTCGCCAGGCACTTGCACACCAGCCGTGCGAACGCTCCCGATGCCAGCGGAGCCGTCAGGGGAGGCGGCTCCTCTTTCAGGATCGCCGCCGTGATGCTGGCCGGGTCGGAGCCCTCGAATGCACGCCGCCCCGCCAGCAGCTCAAAGAGCACACAGCCCAACGAGAAGATATCGCTGCGGGCATCGGTTTCCCTACCCTGCAGTTGTTCCGGCGCCATGTACTGCAGAGTGCCGAGAACGGCGCGGTCCCCCGTCTCGCTGGGAGGGAGCGCGTCGCCGGAAGCGTGCGCGACGGCCTTATCCATCTTGGCGAGACCGAAATCGAGGAGCTTCACTCCGGGGTGGCCCTTGGGCCCTGTGACCAGGATATTCGCAGGCTTCAGGTCCCGGTGGATGATCCCTTTGCGATGCGCGGCACTCAGGGCATCGGCGATCTGGGCTCCCAGTTTCAGCACCTGGTCCAATGGCAGAGGGCCTTGAACCGGCTGGCCCTCGATGTACTCCATCACCAGGCAATCGGTGCCGACGTCGAACAGCGTGCAGATATGCGGGTGATTCAGCGCTGCAATCGCGCGGGCCTCCCGTTTGAAACGATCGGAGAACCGGCTGGCGCACACTTTGAGCGCGACCTCGCGCCCCAGACGCGTATCGCGCGCTTTCCAAACCTCACCCATGCCGCCCGCGCCGATGCGCGAAACGATCTGGTATGGGCCAATCCGCTTTCCCGGCGAAAGCCGGCGTTCCCAGGCCGGAGAGTCGAGCACCGTGTCGTCCGGCCGATCGGACGCCAGCAGCGATTCCACCTCGCGGCGAAGGGTATCGTCCGAGCACGCTTCCTTGAGGAACGCAGCGCGTTGGCCGGCAGGGTGATCCAGGGCAGCATGGTAAAGCTCCTCCACCCGCTGCCACTGTTGGCTGTTCATAAGGCCGCAATTGGCTGCGATTATAGCACCGCTGCGTCGAATTGGTTCCTGCAAGGCCCCCGGCGATTCTGGCCGTAAAGCCGGCTCTTCCATTGGGCCGCCATGGTGTAACCCACCGGTCCAGTCTACGATAACCCGGTTTTTCGTCCACGACACTGTATTCTGGGCAGAATCCGTTGCGTTGCACTTCTCACCAACAGGGACTGACTTGCGACAGGCGCATGTACATGATGAGGCGCAGTTCCAGTGTCGTGAGCAAAAGTTCCTCGTCGACAGGGCCTTGGAGTAAGCCTTCCGAGGCCCGCAGTGCCCTCCACGCCTTGCCGTACCGACCGTAGATGAACCAGGCGCCGGCTGCCTGAAGTTGGAAGGCGAGTCGTTCTTGCCTTGAGAGCGCCGGGAGTCTGGTTGCCTGCTCGAATGCTCGTGCGGCATCGCGGTACCGGCCTGTGTGTCCGCCAAGTGCGGCGTTTCGTCGCGACCGCGCCACGTCATCGTGGGGTTTGGGCGCATTGCGCAACAGGGTCGCGCAGGCCATCCAATCCAGAATGTTGGATCGCCACTCCATGATCACATCCTTGGGGAAGTGCTCACTGGCATCCCACGGGAGCGATAATCGTTCGGCAATCAAGGGCTGGTCGAGCAAGGTC
>Ga0335079_10011555_pt1 | contig 10067 bp, 9 predicted proteins | sample Lox_Sample_33_FD_206719 | JGI IMG/M metagenome (GOLD analysis project Ga0335079, IMG submission 206719) | Soil microbial communities from Loxahatchee National Wildlife Refuge, Florida, United States - Lox_Sample_3.3 | ecosystem: Environmental > Terrestrial > Soil > Wetlands | place: USA: Florida...
CACGGCGAGTCGGTGAAGCGCCCGGACGCCGGAGGCTACCTCGTGGTGCGCAAGCCCTGGCCCGCGATGCTGCGCACCATCTGGCGCAACAACCCGCGTTACGTCGAGGCCTACTGGTCGAAGTTCCACACCCGCCTGTACGTGGCGGGCGATAGCGCGCATCGCGACAAGGACGGCTACTTCTGGATCATGGGCCGCATCGACGACGTGCTGAAGGTCTCCGGTCACCGCCTGGGGACCATGGAGATCGAGTCGGCGCTGGTGGCGCATCCGCGGGTGGCGGAGGCGGCGGTGGTCGGCAAGCCGCACGACATCAAGGGCGAATCGGTGTTTGCCTTCGTGGTGCTGCGCGGGCCGCGCCCGACCGGCGACACCAGTGCGCTCACCAAGGAGCTGCGCAATTGGGTGGGCGAGCAGTTAGGTCCGATCGCCAAGCCCGACGACATCCGCTTCGCGGACAATCTGCCGAAGACCCGCTCCGGCAAGATCATGCGGCGGCTGCTGCGCGCGGTGGCGAACAACGAGGCGGTCACGCAGGATGTCTCGACACTCGAGAATCCGGCGATTCTCGATCAGCTGCGCGGCGTCGAGAAGCCGCCGGCGAAGGCCGCAGCCGCCGGGGCACCGGCTGCAAAGAAGCCGGCAAGGAAGCCGGCAAGGAAACCGGCCGGGAAAGCCAAAGCGGCCACCCCAAAGCGCAATGCGGCGAAAGGCAAGCGCAAGGCGGGCGCGGCGAGCAGGTCAGGCGCGAAGCGCCGCGCACGAGCGGTTGCCGCGCGCAAGCCGGCCCGCAGGACCGCGCGCTCGCGAGCGGCGCCGCGGCGCAAGCGCTGAGGGGTACTCAGGGCTCGCCACGGGGCCAGGCCATCAGCGGGTGGCCTCGAGCCCCAGGGCGACCAGCCGCCGTTCGAGCCGCTCGCCGATCGTACGCGGCGCCTCGAGCCCCATGCGCTGGAGCGCCGTTGCGTGACGCGCGGCGGGTCGCCCGCTGAGGAGCGCCGCCGCGGCGGTGGTGAGCTTCCCCCAGACGCTGCCGGTGCGCCCGTCGAGGTGCCGGAGCGCCCGCACCAGAGCGGCCTCCTCGGCGGTGAGGTCGGTGCCGAAGGGATACTCGCTGAAGAATCCCTGCTGCCTGAGCTCGCTGAGTGCGCGCCCGAGCCGTTGCGGCGTGTTATCGCGAGCGGCATCCGGAATGCGGTAGCCGGCGCGGATCTTGCCGGCGGCGCGCGCCCTGGCGAGCAGCTCCTCCTGGAAGCGCGAGTCGGCGACGTTGAGCAGCGCCATGATGATCTGCTCGTCGGTGCGGCCGCGCAGGTCCGCGATGCCGTACTCCGTGATCACGATGTCGCGCAGGTGCCGTGGGATGGTCTCGTGGCCGTAGTTCCACCGGATGTTGGAGGTGGTGCGTCCGTGCACCGTGCGCGTCGCCCGCAGGCACAGGATCGAGCGCGCTCCGGGCAGCGCGTGCGCCATGGCGACGAAATTGTATTGTCCCCCGACACCGGTCACTACCCGGCCGTTTTCCAGCGCGTCGGAAACCGCGGCGCCGAGCAGCGTGACCATCATGGTGCTGTTGATGAAGCGAGCGTCGCGGCGCTGCAGGACGCGCAGCTCCTGGTCCGCGCCGTACAGCTGGTTGATGTAGCCGACTCCGCGCATGCCGAAGCGGCTGCGGGTGCCCTCCGGCAGCTCGCGCAGCGCCGCGTAGAAGCCGCGCGGACCGACGAAGAATCCCGCGTGCAGCACCTGTCCGTTACGCAGCTCCCTGCCGAGGCATTCGCCGAGGCGTGCACGGCCGGCGGGGTCGGTGAGGTCCGCCTCGATCCAGCTGCCGCCGCGGGCGCGGATGCGTCCGGCGTCGTACTCGACCTCGGCGCGGAACACGCCGTAGTGCCGAAGCTGCGCGAACTCGGACGCGGTGAGCCGCGGACCCACGCCGGCCTCGGCCAGGAGCTCCAGGATCCGCTCGTCGAAGCGCTCGCCGATCCTGCCCGCGGCGAGCAGCCGCTCGAGAGCCAGACAGTCGTAGACCGCGCGGCGCAGCACTCCGGCGCGGTACAGCTCGAGGAGCTGATCGACAAACATCTCGGTTGCGGCGTACAGGCCGTGTGCGAACGGCTCCGTGCCGCCCTCGGCCGCGATCAGCGGCGCCGCCCGGGCGTGGGGCTCGAGGGAGGCGAGCGCGGTGCGCCAGGCGGCGTTCTGCTGATGGCGCAGCAACAGCGCATAGATGGTCGCTTCGGCCAGCTCGCCGATGCCCGCCTGCAGCGTGCCCCCGTCGCGCACCAGGCTGCTGGCGTGCATGCCGATGGCATGGTGGGCCAGGCCGAGCGGCGGATTCGGCGGGCAGTAGAGGTCATAGTCGTAGCGCGGATCATCCACCAGGAAGTCGAAGCAGCGCGCATCGAGCTGCGCATGCCCGCCCATGAAGGGCAGCTGCGCGTGCGTCTCGCCGACCAGGACGATGTCGCGGCCGCTGCGGCGCTCGGCCTCGATGAGCGGCAGCAGGTCGGGGGTGACGTCGGCATTGGAGCCGAGGCTGAGCACCATCTGGCCCTCGAGCGTGCGCCGCGCCACCAGCTGCGCGATCACGTTGACGCCGTGCGCCAGGGAGTCGCGCGCGACGTGCGTGTAGTTCGAGCACAGGTAATCGCGCTGCGCCTGGGTCGAGCCGAGGAACTGGCCGAGGGTCAGGAAGAACTCGATCACGCGCACGTTGGCGGGCAGCGCGTCGTGCAGCAGCGCGCGCGCGTACTCGGGCTCGACATAGCTGCCGAAGACCCGCGCCACCAGCGGCGTCGTCAGGCGTGCTTCGAGCGCGGAGCCGGCCACCGGCTTCAGCAGCGACAGCGCCGTCAGGATGGTGAGGTCGATGCCCGGATCACGCAGCGCGCGGCGGTAGAACTCGTTGACCAGCGGGTTGGGATTGCCGATGCCGAGCGGCGCGGCAAGCACGATGCGCGGTCCGACGCGGCGCAGTACCGCGTCCACACAGTGCCCGACGTCGTCGAATATTTCAGGCATGTTGAGCTTCTGTCATGCTCCCCGAAGCGATTGATGCGCGTCAACCCGCGCGCAGCCTCAAGGAGTACCACATGGCCCTCGAGAGACCGGCACTGGATCCGAACGGCGTCACCGCCCTCAACCGCTCGGGCTACCCGGAGCCGTACCGTTCGCGCGTACTGCCGCGCGAGAAGCGCCCGCTCGGGGATGCGCTCGGGCTCACGCACATCGGCGTCAACCGCACGACGCTCGCGCCGGGCAAGGAGTCCTCGATGCGCCACTGGCATACCCACGAGGACGAGTTCGTGTACGTGCTCGAGGGCGAGGTGGTGCTGTGCACGCAGGCCGGCGAGCAGCGGCTGACGGCCGGCATGTGCGCCGGCTTCCCGGCCGGCGTCGCCGACGGCCATCAGCTCATCAACAGAAGCGACCGCCCGGCCGTATATCTCGAGATCAGCAACCGCGACCCGCAGGACACGGGGCACTACAGCGACAGGGAGGTCGATCTCGTGTGGAGCCCGCCGCACGCGCGTGAGCGCTTCACACGCCGCGACGGTACTCCTTATTAGCTAGTCGGCCGCCGTCAGGCGCAGCTTGAAGGCGACCGTGACCTCGTTCCCGGCCTGATCGGTGGCCTTCCAGTCTCCCTGGCCGACGCCGAAGTCCAGGCGTCGCACCACCGTCCTGCCCGTCATGTAGCCGACCGTGGCGCCGCCTTCATGGGCTGCGCGGAAGCTGAAGGGCACGTGAGTCTCGCGCGTCACGCCACGGATGGTGAGCCCGCCGACCGCATCGTAGCCGCCCGCGGTCCTGGTGATGTGCGTGGCGCTGAAGGTTGCCTGGGGGAATTTCTTCACCGCGAACAGGTCAGCGCTGCGCAGCGTGTCGTCGCGGTCCTTGTCGTCGGTGTCGAGAGCGGCGACGTCGACCGTGACCTCGAGCCGCTGCGGATCGGCGCCCTGGCAGTCGAGGGCCACCGTGAAGCGCGGGAAGCGCCCGGTGTTCCTGGCTCCCGCCTGCAGGAAGGTGAACTCGAGCGAGCTGTTCGCGGCATCGAGCCTGTAGTGCGCGCCCGCTGCCGCCGGGGCGGCCGCGGCGGGCATCGCGGCGGGCGGAGGAGCGGCCGCGGCGGCCGCGGAGCAGAGTGTCAGAGCCAGTGTCGCGACGAGCGGTGCGCAGCGCATCGATGAGCTCCCTTCAGGTGCGGGTGAACGGCAACATGCGCTTCAGCACGTCGTCCTTGTGTACGAAATGATGCTTGAGCGCGCCGAGCACGTGCAGCGCCACGATGACCGCGAGCACGCACACCAGCGTCACGTGCGTCATGACCAGCCACTCGTACAGCGTATGGTTCTTCGGCACCAGATCGGGCAGCTGCACGAACCCGAACCAGCTGACCGGGAACCCACGCGCCGAAGACATCGTCCAGCCGGACAGCGGTATGGCGAACAGCAGCGCGTACAGCGCCCCATGGGTGAAGCGCGCGAGGCTGCGCTCGTAGGGCTTGAGGTTATCCGGCAGCGGCGGGTGCGGGTTCCGGGAACGCCACAGCAGGCGCAGGATGACCAGCATGAGGATCGTGATGCCGACCGACTTGTGCTTCGCGAGCTCCCTCAGCTTGCCCATGCCGGTCAGCTCGTCCGCCCTCAGGGCCAGCCATACCTGTATGAGGATGAGCGCGACGATGAGCCAGTGAAACAGCTGGGCGATGGCGCCCCAACGGCGGGTCGTGTTACGGAGAGTCATGAGCTTCAAGCTTAAAGGGGAAGACAGCGGTTGCAAGCTGCGCGTGCTGGCGGCGCTGTGCCTCGTGGGCGCGCTCACCGCATGCCCGACGCGCCCACCCGCGCCTGCGCCGCGTACCGGCGCCCCGGCGCCGCTGCCGGCCGTTCCCCTGACGGGGAAGCCCTACGACGTCATCGGCGGCGAGTCGCTCCTCACGGTGCTGGTGTATCGGGGCGGCGCGCTGGCGAGCGCCGGGCACAACCACGTGATCGCCTCGCACGCGCTCTCCGGCACGATCTACGTGCCCTCCGACCCCCGCGGGTCGAGCTTCGAGGTGAGCGTTCCCGTCGCTGCGCTCACTGTGGACGAGCCGCAACTGCGCGCGCAGGAGAGCGCTGCCGACTTCCCGCCGGACCTCAGCCAGAGTGCGCGCGAGGGCACCCGGCACAACATGCTGTCGGCGGCGCTGCTCGATGGCGCGGATTATCCGGACGTGGTGCTGCGCTCGGGCGGATTCGCGGGCGCGCCGCCCGCGGCACCCGGCGCGGTCACGGCGCTCATCGAGGCGCGGGTGCGCGGCGAGTGGCACCTGCTGCGCGTGCCACTCGGGTACGAGCTCACCGCCGGCACGCTCACGGTGACAGGCGAGCTGCGCTTGAGGCAGAGCGAGCTCGGGCTGACGCCCTTCTCCGCGCTCATGGGGGCGCTGGTGGTCGAGGACGAGATGCGAGTCAGGTTCCGCATCGTGGCGCGGGCCGCGGCCACCATCCACTGAGCCCTCGAGGCTTATTCCTCGCCCTGCAGCAGCAGCAGATGCGTGCCCTCGGGGCTCACGAGCAGCGCATTCTCGCCGCGCGTGATGCCGCGCGGCAGCGGCTCATCCGCCGCGATGCCGAGCGTGTCGAGACGCGCGATGCGCGCCGCCATGTCGGGCGCGCGGAACACGATGAGGGAGCCATCGAAGGTGCGCGGGCGATGAAAGGCGATGTCGAGCCGGTCGCTGGTGAGCGGGAGGTGCACGTACGGCGCCTCGAGCTCGTGCGTCGCCACGAAGCCGAGCAGCTCCCAGAAGGCCTGCGCCACCACGAAGTCCGCGGCCGGGAGCGACAGCTCGGCGAAATCCCCGCACAGCGAGGGCTCACCGCCCGCACGTTCGGCGGGCGAGTAGGTGCGCGCCTCGATCACCCGCACCGCCTCACCGTGCGGACCCTCGAAGCCGATCTCGTTGAACACATCCTCACCGGTATGGCTCAGGGTGAGCTCGATGCCGTGACGCGCGAACTCATCGAGGCGCGCGGCCACGCCGGCGCGCACGAAGGTCAGGGTGGGCGAGGGGGCGCGCCGCTCATGCAGGCCGAGGTACAGCCGCCCGTCGGTGAGCACGCCGTAGGGGTGGGTATAGGCGTCGGTGGTGGCGGTCTGCGAGAAGCCGAGCCGCTCGTAGAACTCGACCGAGGCGCGGATGTCGTCGGTTGCGAGGCTCAGCTCGTGAAAGCGGCCGGGAAGCGGCAGCACCTCCGCCATTCTTAAGCGGAGGCACCGCGGGCTGCGCTCGGCAGCCGCCCGTGCTCGAGGTGCGTCCAGCCCTGACAGTGCTCGGCGATGAGATCGGCGAGGCATTCGGCGTGCCGGGTCGAGGCATTCAGTGCCGGCACGTACTGGAAGCGCTCGCCGCCGGCGCGCATGAAGGCGGCGCGGTTCTCGATATCGATCTCCTCGAGGGTCTCGAGGCAGTCGACCGCGAAGCCCGGGCACACCACCGTGACGCTGCGCGCGCCGCGCGCCGGCATGTTGGCGAGTACCTCGTGCGTGTACGGCTGCAACCAGCCGGAGGGGCCGATGCGCGACTGGAAAGCCACGCTCCATTCGGCCTCACGCAGCATCAGCTCGTCCGCCAGCAGCCGCGCGGTCTTCTGACACTTGCAGAAGTACGGATCGCCGCGCTGGAAGTAGCGCTCCGGGATGCCGTGGAAGGACATGAGCAGGTGCCCGGTACGGCCCTCGCGCTCCCAGTGCTCGCTGACGCTCGCGCGCAGCGCTTCGACGTAGCCCGGGTGATCGTGATACTCGGCGACGAAGCGCAGCTCCGGCAGCCAGCGCCAGCGGGAGAGCTCCGCGTTCACCTGGTCGTAGACCGCGCCGGTGGTCGCGCCGCAGTACTGCGGAAAGAGCGGCAGCACCAGGATCCGCTGCGCGCCCGAGGTGCGCAGCCGGTCGAGCGCCTCGCGCACCGAGGGCGGGCTGTAGAGCATCGCCAGCTCCAGGCTGAGCGGCGCGAGCAGCCGCCGCGCCAGCACCGTGGTGAGCTCGGCGTGCAGCCGCTCGGAAAGATCGCGCAGCGGTGAGCCCGCGGCGCCCCAGATCATGCGGTACTTGCGCGCGATCCGCGCCGGCCGCAGCGGCAGCACCACGCCGTAGAGCAGCGGCAGCCACAGTGCCCTGGGGAGCTCGACGACGCGCGGATCGGACAGGAAGCGCCGCAGGAAGCGGCGCACCGCGGCCGCGGTCGGCGCTTGCGGGGTGCCGGAGTTGACCAGCAGGATGCCGATGCGCTCGGCGCTGTCGTGCTGGAAGTCGGGTGAGCTCAGGTAGCGCACGGACGGGCGGCAGCGCGCCTCAGCTGAGCCCGACGCACACGAACTTGAGCTCGGTGTAGTCGAGGATGCCGTACTTCGAGCCTTCGCGGCCGATGCCGGACTCCTTCACGCCGCCAAACGGCGCCACCTCGGTGGAGAAGATGCCGGTGTTGTGCCCCACCATGCCGTACTCGAGCGCTTCCGCCACGCGCCAGCCGCGCGACACGTCGCGCGTGTAGAAGTAGGCGGCGAGGCCGAACTCGGTGTCGTTCGCCATGCGCACCGCGTCCGCCTCGGTGGCGAAGCGGAACAGCGGCGCCACGGGTCCGAAGGTCTCCTCGCGCGCCACCTTCATCTCCGGGGTGACGTCGGCGATCACGGTCGGCTGATAGAAGGTGCCGCCGAGCGCGTGACGCTTGCCGCCCTGTACGACGCGCGCGCCCTTGGCGAGCGCGTCCGCCACGTGCTCCTCCACCTTGGCGAGCGCCCTGGAGTCGATCAGCGGACCCTGATCGGTGGGGCCCTTCAGCCCGTCGCCGACGCGCAGCTGCGACACCGCGTGCGACAGCTTGCGCGCGAACTCCTCGTACACCGGCGCGTGCACCAGCAGCCGGTTGGCGCACACGCAGGTCTGGCCCGTGTTGCGGTACTTGCTGGCGATGGCGCCGGCGACCGCGGCATCGAGATCGGCGTCGTCGAACACGATGAACGGCGCGTTGCCGCCGAGCTCGAGCGACAGTTTCTTGATGGTGCCGGCGCACTGCGCCATCAGCTTCTTGCCGATGGAGGTGGAGCCGGTGAAGCTCAGCTTGCGCACCGCCGGGTTGGAGGTCATCTCGCCGCCGATCGCGACCGCATCGCCGGTGACGACGTTGAGCACGCCCGCGGGCACCCCGGCGCGGATCGCGAGCGCGGCGAGGGCGAGTGCCGAGTAGGGCGTCTGGCTCGCGGGCTTCACCACCACGGTGCAGCCGGCGGCGAGCGCGGGACCTACCTTGCGGGTGATCATCGCCGCCGGGAAGTTCCACGGCGTGATGGCCGCCACCACGCCGATCGGCTGGCGCAGCACGATGTTGCGCTTGTCGCTCTGATGCTGCGGGATCACATCGCCGTAGAGACGCTTGCCCTCCTCGGCGAACCACTCGATGAAGGAGGCCGCGTAGGCGATCTCGCCCTTCGCCTCGGCAAGGGGCTTGCCCTGCTCGGCGGTCATCAGCGTGGCGAGGTCCTCCTGGTTCGCCATCATGAGGTCGAACCAGCGGCGCAGGATCAGGGCGCGCTCGCGCGCGGTGTGCGCCGCCCACGCCGGGAACGCACTCGCGGCGGCCTCGATGGCGCGGCGCGTCTCGGTGGTGCCCATGTCCGGCACCGTGCCGATCGGCTCGCGGGTCGCCGGATTCACCACCTGCAGCGTGCCGCCGCTCGCGGCGTCCACCCACTTGCCGCCGATGAAGCCCTTGGTCCGCAGCAGATCCGCATCTCGCAGTTTCATGGCAGTTTCCCGGCCGGCTCCTTGCCGGCGATGTAGCGACCGAAGAAATCGAGGGTGCGTGTGCGCGCGAGCGCCGCCGCGGCGGCGTCGTAGTGCTCGCGCTGCTCGCAGTTGAAGCCGTGTCCGGCACCCGCGTAGACGTACAGCGGCGCCGCCGGCTGCGCGGCGCGCAGCGCCGCGACCTCATCGGGCGGGATGCTCGTGTCCTCGCTCCCGTAGTGGTACATGACCGGGCAGCGCGGCTTGCGCTCGAGCAGCTCGCCGCCGACCTTGCCGTAGTAGACGACCGCGGCGGCGAGCGGCAGCTCACACGCCGCCCGGTACGCGAGCATGCCGCCCCAGCAGTAGCCGACGACCCCGGTGCGGCCGGAGTGGCGCACCACCGCGGCGGCCGCCGCGATGTCCTTCATGGCCGTCTCGGGGGCGATCTGCGCCCGGTAGCCGGCGCCCTGCTGGCGCTCCGCGGGCGAGTAACCGAGCTCGATGCCGCGGCGCACCCGATCGAAGAGACTCGGGGCGATCGCGGTGTAGCCGGCGGCCGCGAACCCGTCCGTCACGGCGCGGATGTGGCTGTTGACGCCGAAGATCTCCTGCAGCACCACCAGCGCACCGCGCGGACGTCCCGGGGCCGCCACGAGCCAGGCCTGAAACTCGTGACCGTCGCGGGCCATGATGGTGGTGAGCTCGCCCATGGGGATCCGAATGGCAACGCCTTCTGGTCCATGGCATTCTAACCCGCCGCGCCGCCCCGGAGGTTGCCATGCTCGTCGGATCCGCAGCCAGGCGCGTTGCCATCGTCGGTGGCGTGCGCATTCCCTTCGCCCGCTCTTATGGCAACTACGCCACGTCCAGCAATCAGGACATGCTCACGGCCGCGTTTCGCGCGGTAGTGGAGCGCTACAAGCTGCAGGGCGAGCGCCTGGGCGACGTCGCCGCGGGTGCGGTGATCAAGCACTCGAAGGACTTCAACCTGGTGCGCGAGAGCGTGCTGTCGGTGGGGCTCAATCCGCAGACGCCGGGCCTGGATCTGCAGCGCGCCTGCGGCACGAGTCTCGAAGCGGCGATCGCCATCGGCAACAAGATCGCGCTCGGGCAGATCGAGGTGGGGCTGGCCGGCGGCGCGGACTCGATCAGCGATGCACCGATCGTCTACCCGCGCTCCTACCAGCAGCTGCTGCTCGCGAGCTACCGCGGCCGCAGCGCCTGGCAGCGCGCCAGGCCCTTCCTGGGCCTGCGCCCGCGGCACTTCCGCCCGGTGCTGCCGGCGGTGG
>Ga0335079_10011556_pt1 | contig 10067 bp, 12 predicted proteins | sample Lox_Sample_33_FD_206719 | JGI IMG/M metagenome (GOLD analysis project Ga0335079, IMG submission 206719) | Soil microbial communities from Loxahatchee National Wildlife Refuge, Florida, United States - Lox_Sample_3.3 | ecosystem: Environmental > Terrestrial > Soil > Wetlands | place: USA...
TTTGGCTTTTCATACCCACCTCGTGGCCCACCACTTGATCTCCATTTAAAATTAAAACGACATTTTTGAAAGAAAATCCTGCCCTACACATTCGCACGTGCCCTGCCAAACAGACCGAGATTCCACACTAAAACCTCTTTGTTTTCAGAAGGAAAGAGACCGCACAAATCGTAATCCTCCACACAAAGACCGAGGTTGGCTGTCAGTCACCGAAAGTGGTGGTTTTCGGCCACTTCGCCAATTTCATCCCGGTCGTCATCTAGACCCGGACCTCGGCTTCCACTACGCTCGTTCGGATGAAAGCTCTCGGCATCATTCTCCAAGCTGTATCTATTCTTCTCTTTGCCACTTCAAGCCCGGCACAAACGAAGGTCCCAGATAGCACTGGAAAAACCTGCGAACAATTTTTGAAGGATTTCTACGCGTGGTACCTGCCCATCGCACAGGCAGAGATTGAACGCCATGTTCAGCCACTGGATCTCACTGTGAGAGCGAATCCGGCCGTCCTAAGCCGCGAAATAATCAGTGGGATCGAGGCCGTCGATGCTGAAGCGAAGAAATCGGGAGATGCTGGGTTGGACTTCGACCCTGTCCTGAACAGCCAAGATCCGGGTGGTCCCGGTGACCCTCCGTATATCGTCCGCGATGTGAAGGTCGAAGGAAAGATCTGCCGAGCTGACGTCTACTATCAGTCGACCGACGGGAAAACCGAGAAAATTGTTATTCCCGAGCTACAGGCTCAAAATAACCGATGGATATTCACAAATTTTCACTACCCTAATTTTCCGAAGGACCCTAACTCAAATCTGGTCACCATCATCAAGAACTATTTGAGAGATTCGAAGATGCCGCAGAACTGACCATCATCTCCACGTACATTCGGTGAAACGCATGCACACCCTTCTCTTGCTTTACGCTGAACCGTCCCCGCGTATAACTCCGCGACCGTAAGTTCTTCTGCACGGCCTCGCAAATCCCTACATCCTCCATCTGAATCTGATCGCTGAACTCCACGGAAGCCTTCGCCGCAGGGGCGTTGTGATCCTTCTCCGGCAAATACCATTCAAAAATTGCCAGTGATCGTTCCGGCTCAAGCGGCAGCACAATATTCAGCGACACATTATCCGGATAACAATTCAGCATCCAGTTCGGAAAAATCCAGAAGTAATCCGTCGTCAAGTCCTCAGGCGCTTCCTGATACCGCCGTGGCGTCTCGTCTCCCGGCTGCGCCCCTCGTATCGGCGAGAACTGCCGCACATGGCGCGCATACGGTTCGACCACATATGCGTTGTAATCCAACTCGCGATTCAATCCCGGATGCACGCTCGGCAGATGATATCCCTCCAGATAATTATCTACATACGTCTTCCAGTTGCACTTCATGTCATACGTACGCCGCTCAAACAATTTCATTCCAGCGAACGGAAATTTCTCGGCCTGCGGCAACAACTCTCCCAACCCTTCCCGCAGCGGACGCGCCTCTTTATCAAGATTGATGAAGACGAGATTGAACCATTCCTCCACCTGTACCGGCGCAAGCGCAAAATCCTCCGCACGAAATCCCTCGACTCCCTCCATTTCCGTTGCACTGATCAGGGATCCATCCAAGCCATACGTCCATCCGTGATACCCGCAGCGAAACAGTTTTCGTGATCCGCAGCCCTCCGCCGGAGGCCCCGCCCGATGCCGGCAAACATTGTAGAAACCGCGCAATTTGCCATCTCCCCCGCGCACCACAAGCAGAGGTTCACCGACTATTTCGGTGGTGAAATAATCGCCCGCATTCGCCACTTGGTGCGCATGCCCAACAACCTGCCAGGCCCGCGCAAATATCTTCTCCTGCTCGGCTGCGAATACTTTCCGGTCGATGTAAAGCGATGAAGACAGAGTCGAAGCCTTTGCAATGTCACGATCGATGGTAGACATCTCCGAGAGATTCATAGCCTTGAAGAACGGACACACGGGAAGAGCACGAGCATTCTACGTCACTCGAATCGGCGCAAGCGATTGGGCCCGGAAGTCTCGGCTGGTTCACGCTTTGCAGCACTATCGGAATCTTCTCTTTTAGTTCCCATAGCTGTTCCCTAGCCCCTGCGCCCTGCCCCCTGCGGATGACATGATTTGTCAGCTCTCACGACGCTTTTTGCCAGCACTGCCCTGAACTGCTCATTCCTCGTCATGCCCCAAAGTTTGCGCCCCATCTGAAAACAAAGCCCTTGTTCCAAAAGTACTCGAAACCATGGTAACTAGCGCCTTTGGCGAGGCAGATGCAAACATCAGGTACGGCTGCGATGTTCGCAGAGATGCCAAAACAGACAAAAACGAGGGGAAATTTAGAGATGCGGAAACAAAAGGGTTTCTCACTTATCGAGCTGCTGATCGTGGTGGCGATCATCCTGATCATCGCAGCAATCGCGATTCCGAACCTTCTGCGCGCCCGTATGGCCGCCAACGAGTCTTCGGCTGTCGCTTCTCTCCGTACCATCAACACTGCGGAAGTCACCTATAACTCCACCTATCCCACAGTCGGCTTTGCCGACAAACTGATTAGCCTGGGTGGCGCGTTGGGTGTCGCCTGCGTTCCGAGCTCAACTTCGGCTTGCTTGATCGACTCCGTTCTGGCCAGCAACGGCAACCCGCTTGGCAGTGGTAAGAGCGGTTACTCTTTCAATGCCTTGGCTGGAACGGTTGCTGGTGGCATCGCCGTCGGCTACACCGCCGCGGCGACTCCGCTGACGATCAATACCACTGGTATCCGCGCATTCTGCGCTGAAGAAGACGGTGTGGTTCGCGTCGACCCAGCGGGCAAGTGCGATATGACCGAAGCGGGCGTCCTTGGATTCAACCCGCTCAACCAGTAATTCGGTTCGGCAAGTACCTGGGGGAGGGTACAAGCCAGGAGCAGCGAACGCAAGTTCGCTGCTCCTTTGTCTTTTTATGTAGGCAGCATTTTCAGATTCCACACTAGCACTGGTTCGTCGCAGCGGCGTTCCGCTCGCCATCAAGGCCGTCCTCTCCCTCGGCTCCGACCACTTTAGCTTTTGCTTTACCAGTCTCATGAGACCAGTCTCAATTGACACAAATTGTCATTCCATCCCCCATCTGTGCCATACGACGACCCGCGAATAAGAATCAGTGACGAGCTGTAGCCTTTTTATCAACTACTTAGAAATCCAGGATACCGATTCGATTTGGCCCTCTAACTGCCATTCAAAATTATGCTTATTCCCCATGACATTCGATCCTTTTCAGGGGCAAATGCGATGCGAAAACAACATGGGTTTTCACTCATTGAACTTCTGATCGTTGTGGCCATCATCTTGATCATTGCGGCCATCGCGATCCCAAACTTGATGCGCGCCCGTATGGCTGCCAACGAGGCGTCAGCCGTCTCCTCCTTGCGAACGATCGTCACGGCGGAGACCACCTATCAGTCCACATACCCGACCGTCGGCTATTCACCGAGCCTAGTTGATCTAGGTGGCGCATTGGGTGCCGCCTGCGTTCCGGCTTCGACGTCGGCTTGCTTGATCGACTCTGTTCTGGCCAACAATGGCAACCCCGTGAACAGCGGTAAGAGCGGGTACTCGATCATCACTGGCGCAGGCACTAAGATCAACGGCATCAACATTGGCTTTACCGCCCAGGCCAGCCCGATGACGCTCAATGTGACCGGCGTCCGCGGTTTCTGCGTGGAAGAAGACGGCGTGGTTCGCGTCGATCCCGCAGGAAAATGCTCGAACACCGAGGCGGCCATCAGAAGCTTCAATCCTCTGCAATAACGCGGGATATATCGAAATCGGTCCAGGCAGCGGAGATCTCTCCCGCTGCTTTTCTTTTTATTGCATTTCTCTCAAAACGCCTCTCTGCCACCTCAGAGGAAGTTCTCAGGGCGCTCAGCGGTAGCTGCTTTTTGTCCCCGAAAAAGATTCTGATAATGTGCAAGCAGGCAAGAAACCCGCGTTCTCTAATTGTCGTTCGTGTGAAAGAAGTTGCACCCGGATAAATTCTGTTCTGTGGCCGCCTCCGAAACGAGTTAAAATACGCGCGATGCCTTGCTGGGCGCGGAGAATCGCATTGCACCAGCGGCTCCAGTAAGCCCGGAAATCACTTGCGACGTATAGTTTTCGGATAGGAAGTGGCGGTTGCAAATCCCAGGGGAAGATATGCGAAAACAAAAAGGTTTCTCATTGATCGAACTGCTGATTGTAGTGGCCATTATTCTGATCATCGCGGCCATCGCGATCCCAAACTTGCTGCGCGCCCGCATGGCGGCGAATGAATCGTCCGCAGTGGCATCGGTCCGCACCGTCACCACAGGAGAGATCACTTATCAGAGTACCTATCCGACGGTAGGCTATGCCCCTGCCCTGGTGAATCTCGGTGGGCCGCTGGGAGCAGCCTGTGTTCCGAGTTCCACGACTGCCTGCGTGATCGATTCCGTTCTGGCAAACAACGGCAACCCGGCAAACAGCGGCAAGAGCGGCTACATGTTTACCACGGGCGCTGGCGCCCAGGCTGGTGACGTGAACATCGGCTATACGATCCTGGCCTCCCCGATCACGATTAATCAGACCGGAATCCGCGCATTCTGTGCTGAGGAAGATGCCGTGATTCGTGTCGACCCCGTCGGCAAATGCTCCAACTCCGAAGCCGGCATCCTCACCTTCAATCCGTTGAATCAATAATCTGCTTGAATATGGTGACCCCATTTCTCGCGTGCCGTTCTGCGGGAAGTGGGGATTTTGTTTTCTCTGTGTAACCCTGTGATCCGCGTGGTGAGCTCTCTTTCCCCGGCCGCATGGATGTAACGCCCAAGTTCATGCTGCAGGATTACAAACAACTTCCGGCCCCATCGGACATCTGAGCATCCGGTTTGTGTAACCTTGCTCCTCAAAGCTGTCTCTACCTGTCCGAAACCACGGCCGTCTAGGGCAGGCCGAAGGCATATACATTGCCGTTGGTTGAGGCGACGTACACCTCACCATTGGCGACCGCGGGAGAGGAACTGATAGCCCCTCCGGAAAGCCAGTCGCTCCACAGAAGGACACCCGTTTTTGCGTGCAGCGCGTAGAAAACCCAGTTGTAAGTGGCGACGTAAACTACGCCATTTGCCACCGCGGGCGAGTCCCCTACATTGTTACCCGTCTCGTAGCTCCATAGTCCGACGCCGGTGTGGGCATTTACGGCGTACACGTTGCCGTCGCCCGATCCGATATAAACCACCCCATTTGCCACGGCGGGCGAGGAAGACTGCGGATAAAATCCGCCTATGTTGTAACTCCATAGCTTGGCGCCGGTGCTGGCGTCGAGCGCGTAGAGGTTGTTGTCATTCGAGGAGAAATAAACCACGTCCTTGGCGATGGCAGGCGAGTTAGCCCAGCCACCGGTGGTGTAGTTCCACAATTTCGCACCCGTTGTGGCGTCGAGCGCGTAGAGGTTGTTGTCACTAGAGCCGACATAAACGACACCCTTCATTACCGCGGGAATGGAATTTACAGCTCCGCCCGTGGCATAACTCCATAGCTTGGCGCCGCTGCTGGCGTCGAGTGCGTACACGCTACCGTCGTCCGAGCCAATGTAGACAACTCCGTGGACTACCGTTGGGGACGACTCGACGTTAGCGGCGGTTGCATAACTCCATACCTTCTCACCGCTGCCCGCTTTCAACGCGTACACCAGGCCATCCGTGGAACCGAAGTAAACCACTCCATTTGCGATTGCCGGTGAGGAATGATTCGTCCCGCTGGCAGTTTGGTAGCTCCATAGCTTCTTACCGGTGCTGGCCTTGAAGGCATATAACCGGCCGCTGTTTGTGCCGATGTAGACCACTCCATACGCAACCATAGGCGAGCCATCCGTCCGGCCGATGGGGTAACTCCACTTCACTTGGAGGCCTCCAACATTATCGATGCCAAGCACCTTCTCACATGGATTCCAGCGCTGCATGTCGATCGTGTGGAACTCGGTCCAGTTGACCGTGGCCGGGCACGTGTACTTCTGTCCCCATGCCGCAGGCGCAAAGCAAACACATAGAACCAAGAGCGCGACAATGGTTCGTTTCATGGTTAACCTCGCAAAGTTGGACTTTTGTTACGGACCCACGTTCCCCGGTTCGGCCCATTCGCCTCGTGAGTGCGCCTTCATAACTGGCAGGAACGCTCTTTAGAGAGGCAGAATGCGTGTATCGAATACGAAGGTGAGACCCTCGTCAGTGATTGGCCTCACGAAACTGTGTGCGCGGTGATCGCGAACGCTCTCAGCTGAATTGCCAGACTGGATCCTTTAATAGGAGGCCTCGTGAAAAAGCATGAGGTTTTCGCGTTCGTGTTGGCGATCGCGACTCTGTGCGTAGCTCAGAATCCATTGTCGCATAGGCCAGACAAGTTAGCGCCCGGTGAGCACACCGCCGACGTCGGCGGGATTCACTTCTGGTACAGAGTTACGGGCAAGGGACCGCTGCTTGTGGTGCAGTCTCCGGGATGGGGTGTCGGCTCCGAATATTTGCAAAATGGTCTCGCTGTGTTGGAAAAGGATTTTACTGTCATCTACTACGACACGCGAGGAAGCGCCCGCACGAGCCGTCCCAGCGATGCGAAGCTCATGTCAACGAACGATATGATCGACGATCTGGGAAGGCTCCGGGCCTACTGGGGGCTGAATGCAATCACCGTCCTGGGCCACTCCAACGGAGGAGCCATCGCGTTAGGCTATGCCATCCAGCATCCGGAGATGGTGCACAAACTCATCCTGGTGGACATGTGCACGGAAGACTATGACTTCAGGGCCGAAAGAGAAAAGGAAATCGCCGCCCGGAAAGATGATCCACGCTTCAAAGATGCGATTGCCGCGATGGGTAACTTCGATGCAAAAACCGACGAAGAATTCGGCGCCTACATGAAGAAAATCACGCCACTGTTTTTCTACGACCCCGCGTCGGCGATGCCTCGCTTCGCCAAGACCGATACGATGCTGCCTTCTATCTGGGCTCGCCGTGCCGTCGAGGCGCCCGGGCTGCCGATCACACAGCAGGAAAGCTTGCTGGACCATGTGAAGGCGCCGACTCTTGTCTTAGTTGGGCACGACGATTGGATCTGCCCAGTCACCCAAGGAGAGCGGCTTAACAAAGGAATCCCAAACTCCCGCCTCGTGGTTTTCGACAAGAGCGGACACTTCCCCTGGATTGAAGCGCCCGCTCCATTCTTCGACGCAGTCGTTCAATTCGCGAAGCAATGAATGAATCAGCCGCCTACGGACGATCGAGATCCGCAGTATTGGGACTTCACTGACAGGTTAGCGAAGCAGTCCCGTTTACGGTTGACGAGGTGTTTTGTACCCCGTTGTTGATCGTAAACTGCAAGTTCTCAGGAGCATTCGCAGTGATCGTTATCGTGCCCGGAGCCGAACAAGTAGCTTCGCCAGTCGATCCGATTGTCGCCGCCACGGCGCCTGCGCCTGTCGGCGAGGTTTTCCACGTGAGCCCATCTGCTTGCGACAGTTCACGACTTTTTCCGTTGGCAAAATGTCCCGTCGCCGTGTAGCCAACTTGTCCCTGATTGCTGGGGGCCGTCGCCGATTGCGGACTAACGTCAATGCTGGTCAAATTCGCATGACCTGCGCCGCATCCAACGAGCCCGACTGCCGCTAGCAAGAACAACAAACCCGAGTGTCTCATAGTGGCAGTCGGATGCCTCTGCTTTGCTGGAAGGTTGCTGTTTCGAGGTTTGGGTAATTCCCCTAGGTGATTAGACCTGCACTACTCACGGTAACGACCCGGTCTTCACCCCGTTAATCGCTGTATCGTCCGCGCTACTCCTCAGTCGTCGACTCCTTCCATCAGTAGCAAGACACGCTTGCGCCATAACTAAATTCGATCCATCCGATCAAATAAAAGAACGAATGTCCTGACTCATTTCCATGCTCTAATGGCGACCAAGTTCACGTCAGGAGGCCGCCTATGCTACGAAGGAATTTCCGCGTCGTAATGCTTCTTATGATGACTCTCGGAGTCGGCTTTGCTCAGAAGGACTTTCCCCGCCAGCCCGACCGGAATGCCATGGCAATCGAGAACGTCAAGCAACTGCTGCTCGTCATGGATACAGATAAACAAGGCAAGATATCGAAACAAGCGTGGATGGCATTTATGGAGTCGGAATTCGATCGGCTGGATGTAGAAAATAAAGGCGAACTCGACCAGACGGCAATCCGACAGTCAATGGCATACGTCCGGCACGTGCGTTTCTCAGACCTGGGTAGATGATAGCCTCTTCATACGGTCGTGCGGAAATTGGAACGTCTGCGTTTCGCGGCGCGCTTATGGCGATTTCACGATTAAGCCCGGTCACGTCCCCATAACCACTACTTCACATGAAAAACCAAATCACTGGTCAGCGTTCCGCTTGGCGTCTGCACCCACCATCTAACGAATTTTTAGTTCACCTCTGGTATCTCTGCCAGCTATGACCCGCCCGCTAGATCGCTCAAAATTCTCTTTTAGTCTTCCCCAGATTCAAGCACCGGCAGCAACTCTAAATTCATCACGGTAACAAGATCGGCGACTACAAATGTACAGCTGGCGCGAACTCTATCTAAGAGCAATATTCGAAGATGACCGTAGCAGGTTGCCCTCACGTATCCACGAAGCTGAGGAAGCCCTCAATCTTCGCCGTAGACAACTCTTTACGATGTCGGGCAGCATGGTGGAAGAGCGGGAGGCGATTGATAACGCCCTGCACCAACTGCGTGCGTTAAGTTACTGCGCACGGTTTGACTCGAAATCAAACGCGGTCGCCTGATTTCCACCATGCCTCGATTGGCCCGCGCCAATCCTCATCACAGCTCCAAACGCATCCAGCAGGCGCCGGCACCAGATCGCGCTCTCGCTCCAGTGTTCTGAGCGAACTGATTTCGTGCCGTGATATTCTCTGCTATTCCGTTCCAGAAAACTGGTTTCAGCCATGTCACTCCCGGAGTGGGACATCATCCTCGGCCTCATCACCTTGATCTTTATGGTCTGCGCGGGCCTATGGCTCAACTACGCGGTTGACAAGCAACTGAAATCCCGGCAGCGAAGTAAGTACAGAAAAAAATGAACCCTCGCGAAACCGCGCGCAAGGCGAAGGTCACGCTTTCATTTCCACTTTTCGTTTCAGGCCTTAGCGCAGAACCTGAAACGCTGCATTACGTTCAGTATTCCGCTGGGTACCCACCGGGGTTTCCGCCGCCTTCTGAAGTGCGAGCCGTTTGCGGACTAATGTTTGCGAACCAATGAGGTGAGCGGAAGTGGTCGAGAGGGTGCGCAATGTCCGACCCTCTGTGCTTCTCATCAACACCAACAGCCACTGCGGTAGATGAGTCTAATAGCCGGTTACCGGCACTCAACAGAGAGATCCGCGTGTGCACACTATCCTGCAGCTTCCATAACTTCCACTTGCGTTGCATTACACGTGACAGGGACGCAAGCTTTCACAGTCGTGCCTTCGTGTGGCTGTGAATTGATGGACAGCTCACCACCGACCGCTTGCAGCCTCTCTCTCATACTGATGAGCCCCAGGCCACCACGCTCCATTGCTTCCTCTGGATCGAATCCGCGTCCTCGGTCCCTCACAACGAGTTGAATCTGCTGGAACTCTGATTTCAGTTCCACCGTGATTTGCCCTACCCCGCTGTACTTGACGGCATTGTGTACCGCTTCCTGCAAAACGCGAAAGAGACAAATCGAGGTTTGGCTAGAAAGATCACGTGGTATTCCTGCTTCGACGAAGTGAATCTCCACTCTGTGCTGCTCAGCCATCTCTCGGCACAAGCCGCGTGCCGCTGACGCGAGCCCCAGATACTCGATCTTTGAAGAATGTAAGCGGTGGGACAGAGCCTGCACGTCATGTCCCAAAGTCGACAGCCGTTCGCATTCAAGGTGAACGGCCTTTCGAACCTCAGCATCATCGCCGGAAAGGGATTGCCCCAAGCTGACTGTGATTAACGCGATCCTCTGGTTGATATCGTCGTGCAGTTCTCGTGCGATCCGCTTTCTCTCCTTCTCTTGGGCTTCAATGAGGCGACCTCCTAAG
>Ga0335079_10011557_pt1 | contig 10067 bp, 11 predicted proteins | sample Lox_Sample_33_FD_206719 | JGI IMG/M metagenome (GOLD analysis project Ga0335079, IMG submission 206719) | Soil microbial communities from Loxahatchee National Wildlife Refuge, Florida, United States - Lox_Sample_3.3 | ecosystem: Environmental > Terrestrial > Soil > Wetlands | place: USA...
GCCGTTCTCGACGAGCTTTTCGCGGATCGCGTCCTGCACTTCCAACAGGAATTTGTCGAAGACTTTCTGTTTGGACGCGACTTTTTTCTGGAGCTCGAAGAAGGCTTCCGGCTCGAGATACCGGAAGGCAAGGTCTTCCAGCTCGCCGCGGATGAGACCCATACCGAGCCGGTTGGCGACGGGCGCGTAGATGTCCAGCGTCTCGCGGGCGATGCGCTGCTGGCGCGGGGGTTCGAGGTACTCGAGGGTGCGCATGTTATGCAGCCGGTCGGCGAGCTTCACCATGACGACACGAACGTCGTTGACCATGGCGAGCAGCATCTTGCGGACGTTTTCGGCCTGGCGGTCTTCGGGAGCGAGCAGGTCGAGCTTGCTGATCTTGGTGACACCTTCGACGATGCGGCCGACGTCAGGCCCAAATTGCTCCGAGATCTTGTCGATCGAGATTTTCGTATCTTCGACCACGTCGTGAAGCAGGGCGGCACAGAGGGAGGTAACATCCAGCTTCATGTCCGCCAGCAAATGAGCCACTTCGACGGGATGCGAAAGGTAAGGCTCGCCGGAAAGGCGCGTCTGGGCCTTATGCTGCTCGGCGGCGAAATCGTAGGCGCGGCGGAGGAGATCGAAATCGTCGCCGGGACGGTTGCGGCGGACTTTGTCGATCAACTCGACGAAGCGCACGTCAACGGCACGCTGCGCGGCGAGGCTGGCGACAGGACGGCTGGCCAAGTCCATAGTCTATTGTAAACCCGTTGCCGGGGCGCTGTCCGGTGTTGTGCCGGTCGAGCGACCGGCGCGGCCCGATTGACAATCGCCCGGCGCCGCACTACCGTGAGCATAGCCGCCATGCAAAACCGTGGAAACGGAACCTCACGCGCAAGACGCGCGATTTGCCCCGCCGCAGCGTTATTCCTGGCTGCCACGCTCGCGGTTCCGCGGCTGGCGGCGCAACACAAACCGGCGAAGAAACCGGAGTTGACGCCAGGCGCGCGGCTATACAAACAAAACTGCGCCGTCTGCCACGGCAACGACGGAAAAGGGAACGGTCCGCCGCCAAAATCTTCGCCGTTCACGGAGCCGCCGCCCGACCTGACGACGCTCGCCAAGCGGCACGAGGGGCAGTTTCCGAGTGCCTACGTGGAGACTGTCCTGCGGAATGGAGCCTCGGTCCAGGACCACGGACCGGCGGAAATGCCCGTTTGGGGCATGATCTTCCAGGCAACGACGAACTCGGACGAGTCGCAAGTCAACCGGCGCATCGCCAACCTGATCGACTACCTGAAGTCCATCCAGGCGAAGTAAGCAGCGAAGGGCCGCGCCGCTACTGCCCCTTCTCTACCGGATAGCCTTTCTCAATCCAGTCGGAGTGAAAGTCCTTGGGAAGTGACAGAACCTTGACGTGTGTGAAGCCCATCTTCCGGAGCGCGGCGAGCGCCGGACGGATGTTGGGGCAGCGCGTCATCGGACAGCAACCGCAGTACAAGACGATATTCGCATCGTGCGGCACGCCCTGCGCCCACTGGCGCAAGTCCGCGAGGCCCGCTTCGGTGGAACCGGGGCCGTGAAACAGCGCGCCGGGCACGTGCGCGCCGTCATACAGGAAGCGCGGAGCCACGCAAACCACGATCGGCCTATCCTTGCCCGCGATTGCCTTGGCAAGATCCTCCGGTTGAACTACGTCGGCGGCGGGAACGTCCGGCTGTGATGCGGGAGGAGCGGTTTGTGGAGCAGCGGTCCCGGGAGGGACGTACGAAATGAGCAGGCCCACGCTGGCGGCCAGTGCCGCGACGGTAAGAACCACACTGCTGCGAGCCCTGTGGCCGTGAAGCATGAGGCGCATCTTCCCACAGTCGCGGGCGAAGGGGCGAGGAAAAGAAACGGCGGGCCGAAAAGGCCCGCCGTGGGAGAACCATGCCGAGACTGGAAAACAGCTACGAACTCGGCGTGAGATTCGCTTTCTTCTGTTTGATCGCCTTGACGCGCTCGACCAGATCGTCCGCCTGCTGCAGGTCCGCAGTCCGCGCGTCCTTGGACGTTTCCATATCGGCCTTCTGACGATACAGGAGGTTCAAGTACGCCATCGCGTCGTCGTATTCCGATTTCAGAGTCATAGCCTTCTGAAGATTCGAGATGCCGTCGTCGACGACCGAGCCATACTTCTGGTTGAACTGCGACGCGAGCGCGGGGGGCATCGGCTCATTCTCTTTGATCGTCTTCTTGGCGCTCTGGTTATAGGTGTCGCGCATTTCCTTGTTGGCGCGGAAGGCCAAAGACCAGTCGATGACGCCGACCCAGTAGTAGGGTTCGGGATCGTCGGGCTTCAGCTGGATGTGCTTCTGGTGGTACGTCTTCGACTCATTCAACTTGTCCGCGTCGAACGGGCTGCCACCCATGTTGTATAGAATCGAACCCAGACCATCCATCGCCGTGAGGTTGTCCGGCTGGCCATCGAGAATGCTCTTGAACTCCGCGACGGCCTGGTTGCCGTTGTTGATATTTTCCTTGGAAGGCGCGCCGGGAACGTACATGCTGGCGTAGGCGGTGGCAAGGTAGAGCTGCGCATTGGTGAGCGACGGATCGAGATCCTTCGCTTCCTTGAAGTACTCGATGGCCTGGTCAAACTGGGCGTTCTTATAGGCATTGACGCCCTTGTTGAGCCGGTCGCGAGCTTTCAATTTGTCGCAGCCCGCTCCCGAAGCGATCGCGGCCAGCACGACGGCCATAAGAAACAAGGTTTGGGTCTTCCGCTGCATCCCAATCTCCTTAAGAAGTGCGTGGCCCGGCCGCCAACACGCACATAGCTGCAACCGGCCGAGCGATCAAATGAAAAGAACCGGGCTACTGGCCCGCTTCGATCTTGGCCGTGATGAGGCCAACGTGATCGATTCCGGCGCCACGCATGATGTCGATAGCCTTTGCGACTTGGGAGAACGATACATCGTCGTCTCCCTTCACGAACGCCACCTTGTCCGCGCGCTCCTTGAAGATGTCCGACAACCGATCGCCGAGAGTGTTCCAGTCGCTTTGATCCTGGTTGATCAAGAGCTTGTTGCCGTTCAGAACGGAGACGACGATCGTCCGGTTGTCCGGCGGCTGCGGCTTTGCATCGGGCGGAGGAGGCTGCGGAACGATGGTCGGCAAACCGGTCGGCACCCGCGGCGTGATCACCATGAAGATAATGATCAAGACCAGCAGCACGTCGATCAGAGGAACGATATTCGGATCAGAAACCGGTCCGTCTTTGGAACCGCCAACTGCCATTCCCATGAGAGGACTCCTTGATACCCTGTGTCCACCCCGCCGGGCGCGCTAATCGCCCGGAGGAGGAGGCGGCGCGGCCGCCTTGTTCTGAACCTTTTCCGTCAAGAGACCGATATTTTCAACGCCGGCCGCGCGGACCTCGTCGACTGCCTTGACGACGTCGCCGTACTTTGCGCGCGCATCGGAGCGAACGTAGACGGTCTTATCGAGGCGGCCGGTGACGAGATCCTTCACGCTATCCGTGATGGCGTCGAGGCCGACCTCCTTGTTGCCAGGGCTGAGAAACAACCTACCGTCGCGCGTAACCGCCACAATGATTGCATCATCCCGGTCCGCATTCGGCATCTTGTCCGCGTTTTCGGCCTTGGCCATATCCACGGGAGCGCCATGCTGGAGCATGGGCGTGATCACCATGAAGATGATGAGCAACACCAGCATGATGTCCGCCATGGGGATGACGTTCGGGGCGGCCATTACCGGCGGTGCTTTGGGCTTGTAGGCCATCGCTTACTTCTTTCCGCCTCGGCGAGTGATGAAGTAGTTGACCAACTCCATCGAGGAGTTGTCCATCTCGACGTCGAAGGCTTCCACGCGGTTCGTGAAATAGTTGAAGGTCCATACGGCCGGGACGGCGACGAGCAAGCCAAGCGCGGTGGTAACCAGCGCTTCCGAAATACCGCCGGCGACGGCCGAAAGACCCGTCACCTTGGAGCTGGCGATGCCCTTGAACGCATTGATGATGCCGACGACCGTGCCGAACAAGCCGACGAAGGGCGCCGTGGAACCGATCGTCGCGAGACCGGAAAGGCCGCGCTTCATCTCGGCGTGCACGATGGCCACCGAGCGCTCCAGGCCGCGACGGGCCGCTTCGATCACTTCTTCATCGCTCACTTGAGCCGAAGCCGCCTGAAATTCCGAAAGGCCTGTGGCGACGACCTTGGCGATGTGGCTCTTCTTGTTGCGCTCGGCGATCGAGATCGCTTCATCGAGCTTGTTGTCCTTGAGCGCACCGGCCACCTGCTGAACGAAGATGCGCGATTGTTTCCGGGCAGCGCTGTACATGAGCGCCCGGTCGATCATGATGCCGACGGACCACGCGGACATCACGAACAGAATACCCACGACGATCTTGGCCGGAATTCCCATGTTGTGCCACATGGCGAGCAGGTCCCAGCCGACCTCAGGGGCCTGATCCTGGAACATCGCGAGCAAACTCACTAGAAGTACGTTCATAGCCTTCGATCCTCCTCCGTCACCGCCAGTCGATCTCGGCAGCCATATTCTGCCGGTCGGAATTTGCGTGCCACCCCCGGACCCGCGAACGGATCCGGCACTGCCTAGCCACCGAGCGTAAACACAACCTGAATCGTCGTATCGACTTCCACTGCCTCGCCGTTGAGCAGCGTGGGCTTGTACCGCCATTCGCGCACGGCGTCCATCGCGGCGCGCATGAGCAACGGCGGTCCAGACAGGTACTCAAGCTGCTGAATCGTTCCGTCCTTGGCAATGACCGCGTGGAGAACAACGGTGCCGGAAACGTGCGCCGTCTTCGCGATTTGCGGGTACACCGGGTCCACCCTGCGAAGCAGCGAAGCCGCCTGGACTTGGCCGCCGACGCGGATGCGAGTCTGCGTGGGCTTCGGCGGAGGGGGCGGGGCCGCGCCGAGAATTCCACCGAGCACGCCACCCGGAACCCCGCCGGGCACTCCGACTCCGCCCTCGACTCCGGCGCCGACATCGGGAGCTTCGTCCTTAATGACCTGCACCGTCTTCGGGATCACCGTCGGGGCCACCATTCTCTGCGGCGTTACGATGCGCGGCCTCACGATTGCCTTCACCGGCGCGGCCGGCGGCGGTGGAGGCGGAGGAGGAGCGGGAGCGACCAAGAACGTGTTCATGAAACCTTTGGGCAGAGCTTCGGTATAGATAAGTGGGATCAGAATGAAAACGCCCACGATCAGAAGCTGCACGCCGAACGACGTTGCCACGGTCCAGCTTTTGTGAGTCTTGTTCATGTGTGCGCTGGAAACGACGAGCTGGTCAAACATGGTCCTATCTCCTTGCGGCCGCCACCACGCGCTTATCGGCTGCGGATCCGGCGCGGACGGTTGTACCTCTACCACCGTAGAACCTGTTCCAGGCAACCACGATGGGTGCTGCGATGCCGAAACTGGAGTACGTTCCTACCACAACTCCCACTACCATGGCAAAAGAGAACGCGCGAAGAACTTCTCCGCCCATTGCGAACAGAACCACGACTGTCAGAAAAGTCAGGCCGCTGGTGAGGATCGTCCGGGACAACGTCTGATTGATCGACTTGTTGACGATTTCCGTGAACGACTCGCGCTTCATCAAGCGAAGATTTTCGCGCACGCGATCGAAGATCACGATGGTGTCGTTCATCGAATATCCGACCAGAGTCAGCAATGCCGCGATCACCGTCAGAGAGATTTCGTAATGAAAGAGGGAGAAGAAACCGAGCGTGATCAACACGTCGTGGAAGACGGCGATGACGGCTGCGGCCCCGTACACCCACTCAAAGCGGAGCGCAATATACACCAACATGCCCCCGAGAGCATAGAGCGTTGCAAGCAGCGCCTGGCGACGCAACTGCGATCCGACGCGCGGACCCACGATATCGGCGTCGCGAATCGCGAAATCGCCGAGAGAGTAGTCGTTCGAGAGGGTGCCGATCACCGCGGGCGTCGCACCGTCGACACTTTTCAGCTCATCGAAGCTGGTCACAATGCCGCCGTGGTCGGAATCGCGCGCGGCCGTCAGGCGAGCCGCAAGCTGGGTGTACCGGTCGCCGGCGTTCGTTCCGAGGAGCAGCGGATCCTTGCGTGTCAGATCAGCGGCCAGACTGGACGGCGTAGCGGAGTTGAAGTCCGGCTTGCCGGAGGCGCCGCCGAAAGTGGCGTGCAGGACGTCCAGAATCTTTTGTTTGCCCGCGTCGAGCGATTCATCGGTTTTCGTCTGCTCGAGCCCGATCACCACGTCATTCTTGGATCCGACATTCTGGCTGTCACTGATACCCTGAATCGTGCTGTTCGCCAAGCCCGCTTGCTCCAAGCCCTTGCGAAGCTGGTTGATGGGCGGAGGACCGGCGAACCGGACGTAGACGAGGGTGCCGCCCCGGAAGTCTATGCCGTAAAGGGTGCCGTGCTTGACCGCGACTGTCCTGTAAATCGAGAGCCAGCCGGCCACCAATAGGATCAGGGATAGAGCGACGAAGTACTTCGCTTTCCCCATCCAGTCAATGTTGACACCGCGGAAGAGTTCCATTCCCCAGTCCTATCCGTTTACTTTGACACCGTTCTGCCGAGGTTTGTTCCCGAAAGAAACGCGAAACATACCTATCCCTCGAATTCGCTCAAACTAGATGCTCAACTGCGCCTGCCGGTCCATTTTCGACAGGTGATAGTCGAAAATAGCGCGCGACACATAGATCGACGTAAACACGTTGGCGATCAAACCGATCACCAGGGTGACGGCAAAGCCCCGAACCGGGCCCGTCCCAAACAGAAAGAGAAAAATGGCGGACACGACCGTCGTCACGTGCGTGTCGATGATTGTAAGGAACGCCCTGCTGAAGCCTGTCTCCACGGCCGGAGCCGCAACCTTGCCGTTGCGCAGTTCCTCTCGAATGCGCTCGAAGACAAGGACGTTGGAATCGACTCCCATGCCGATCGTGAGGATCACGCCCGCGATGCCCGGCAATGTCAGGACGGCTCCCACATAAGCCATGAACGCGATCAAGATGACGAGATTGAGCACGAGAGCCACAACTGCATTGACACCACTCAGGCGGTAGTAGACCACGAGAAAAATCATCACGACGATCATGCTGCCAACGGAAGCGCGGACTCCCTCGCGGATGGAATCGGCGCCGAGGGACGGACCGACGGTGCGCTCCTCCAGATACTTGATCGAAGCTGGCAGCGCGCCGGCACGAAGAACGACGGCCAAGTTCTCAGCCGATTCCTGGCTGAAGTTGCCCTCGATGACTCCGGAATCCTCAATGCGGCTATTGATCTGGGGCGCGGAATAGACCTGATGATCGAGCACGATCGCCATCCGGCCCTTGGGCACCAGATTCGCCTGCGCTTCCGTGAACGGACCGAAGCGAGCCGCAGCGGCGGTGGAGAGGTGGAAGTCCACTTCATACTGACCGGGATATCGCGTGCTCGGCCCGGGCGACACGCTGCGCAAGTCCTGACCGGTAACAATCGGCGTTCGATCCAACAGATAGAATACCTGCACGCCGGCCAGCGTCGGATCGGTGGAATCGCTCTTGCCCGGCACGAGAACCGTTCCGGGCGGCAGCACACCGCCGTACTTGGCGAGCGCTTCGGGTTGCGAGGTGAACGGGCCATCGGCCACGCGGACCAACTGCAATTGCCCGCCGGCGCGAATCACTTCCTTTGCGGCGGTGGGATCGCCAACACCCGGCAGCTGGATCAGAATCTCGTCCTCGCTCCGGCCCGTGAAAGCAATCGTCGGCTCGCTGAGACCGAGCGCGTTGATGCGGCGCGTGATCGTCTCAAGCGACTGATTCATCGTGTTCTGGCGAATGTCGACAACGACGGAGGGCTTCATCGCGAGCTGATAGCCGTTGGATTCGCCGGCCGCGAGCGACACGGCCCAATCGGTGAACTGGCTGTTCAGGAGATCACGGAAGGAGCTGCTCGAGCTGGAGTCCACGTTGTGTACCAGGATGTGCGTGTCATCCACTCGGCTGATTTCGCCGGTGACGATGTTCTTCGCATGAAGCTGGCGGGAGAGCTCGTCCACCGTCTCGTCGCAGTGCTGGCCGATGGCTTCATCAAGCTGAACCTGCAAAACGAGGTGGCTGCCGCCTTTCAGATCGAGCCCGAGATGAATGCGATCGGCGAGGTTGCTTTTCACTTGCGCGAACGAAGTGGGAAGAGCGGGCAGTCCGATCACGCCAAAGATGCAAGCGAGAAGAATCAGGAGAATCAGAACGAACTTCCACTTGAGCTGGGAACTCATGCGGGCTGTCTAGCTCTCCTTGTTGTTTTCAGGCTGGAGTCCCGCGATGGCGGAACGAGACACCTTGATCTTCACCTGATCGGCGATACGCAGCTGGACCGCGTCGTCCTCGAGGCCCACGATCGTGCCGTAGATGCCGCCGTTGGTGATCACCTTGTCGCCGTTCTTCAAATTCCTGAGCATTTCGGCGACCTTTTTCTGGCGGGTCTGTGCGGGGCGGATCATCAGGAAATAGAAGATTCCAACGAAGATAATCAACAGCGGCAGCGGGCCGGACAAAAGCGACGGAAGGCCGCCCGGCTGGGAAGAGTTTTGCACAAAAGAGAGCAATTCTGCCGAAGCTAGGACGCCGAAGATCAATGTCGTTGCGCCTTTTTTTCGCCTAAGCGGAAAATTTCACAGATGCCGACGGACCCAAACAACCGTCGCTCGAAGATGCTGCTCCTACCTTCCTTTGAAGCACCCAGCGCCCGCTTGGGTTTGCCTACGTGAGGCGTGCCTGAAGGTCAGAGCGGAATCTTTCTAGCGTTCCAAACCGGATAGCCTCCCGGATTTGGCGCATCATGTCAAGGTAAAAGTACAGATTGTGGTGGGTGTTCAGGATGGTCGCGAGGAATTCTCCCGTCGTATAGAGATGCCGCAAGTACGCGCGAGAATAACGCCGGCAAACGGCGCACGAACAGTCTTCGTCGAGCGGGCGAGGATCGCTGGCATAGCGCGCATTGCGAATCAGCACCCGTCCTTTCGTGGTGAAAAGGCAGCCGTGGCGCGCGCTGCGCGTCGGCAGCACGCAGTCCATCATGTCCACGCCGAGGCGAACGTAATCGAGAATCTGCTCCGGCTTGCCGACACCCATCAGATAGCGCGGCCGATCGGCGGGCAAGCGCGACGTGACGACTTCGGCCATCTCGCACGTAACGGCGTGCGATTCGCCGACGGCAAGACCGCCGATCGCGTAGCCGCGAAAATCGAGGCCGACCAGGGCGTCCGCGTTCCCGCGGCGCAGCTGCGCGTGCGTCCCACCCTGCACAATCCCGAAGAGCATCTGGCGCTCCGCGTCGCCGTGGCGCGCGAAATAGTCGCGCGAACGCCGCGCCCAATCGAGTGTGCGCGCCGCCGCCTCGCGCGCGCGTGATTCCGGGGCGGGCGCCTCAATGCACTCGTCGAGCGCCATGATGATATCGGCGCCCAGAGCGATCTCGATCTCAAGAGCCCTTTCGGGCGAAAGGAAATGCTCGGAGCCATCGAGATGGGAACGGAAGCGGACGCCGTCGTCGCCGACCCTGCGAAGATCGCTCAGGCTGAAAATCTGAAAGCCGCCGGAGTCGGTCAGAATCGGGCGCGGCCACGACATGAAATCGTGAAGGCCGCCCATCTCCCGAATTAGCGCATGCCCCGGACGCAGATAAAGATGATATGTGTTGGCGAGAAGTATCTGGACGCCGAGATCTTCGAGATCCTGCTGCGTTTGGCCTTTGACGGTCGCAGCGGTGCCGACGGGCATGAACGCCGGCGTTTCGATGACGCCGTGCGGCGTCGTCAGGCGGCCCAGGCGGGCGCCCGACGGATCGGTTGCCAGAACTTCGAATTGAAAGCCCATTCGGGCGAGTTTATCAGGAGAAGGCCGCTGTAGCGCCTACCGAAGCCAGAACAATCACCAGATACAAGATGAAGATCCAGGCGAAGGCCGCGCCGGTGGAGAGCTTCTTCGGCGAGGCAGAGTGATATCCAATCGCCATGAGAATCATCTGCCAAAATGCAAAAAGATCGATGGACCGCATCAACGCCACGAG
>Ga0335079_10011559_pt1 | contig 10064 bp, 10 predicted proteins | sample Lox_Sample_33_FD_206719 | JGI IMG/M metagenome (GOLD analysis project Ga0335079, IMG submission 206719) | Soil microbial communities from Loxahatchee National Wildlife Refuge, Florida, United States - Lox_Sample_3.3 | ecosystem: Environmental > Terrestrial > Soil > Wetlands | place: USA...
GGCTTGGAGCCATGCAAGACAGAATCCCCGCAGGCTCAGTTGCAATACCAGCGGGGCTCGCATATCTTTGATGCCGCCTTCCGACGGCAGTGCGTTGATAGGGCCGGTAAGGCACAACCCTGGCGGTAGAGACTGGATCGACCGTATGGTCGGGAAAGTGAGTGGCTTCTACTCCATTTCCAGGGCCCAGAGCAAGATACATCCTAATGACCAGCGTATCAAGTCGATTTCGGCGCAGCTGGACTTATTTCCGTGGACGTATTGCTGTTCACATGCCAGCAGAGCTGCCGAGAGCCAAACAGGCAGTGTACCTTCTTCGCGGCCGGCATGGCTTCTATGCCACCAGTGCGAAAATTGGCCCGGAATATAACCAGGGATCCAAATACTGCATCGGCACGGTGCGCGCATTGGACGATAAAGGGACGAGTAAACGCCGAGCTCGCGGTCACGTCTACGATGTCTATATTATCCAGAAAATCACCAACAGGCCGATTTCCCAAACACGGCAAGGCTACCTTCAAGTTCGGGTATCAGGCTTATGATTTCGATACACGGCCAGCAACAACTGGGCGGACGCTCCGACGAAGATCCCGACCTGCGGCCTCTCCCGCGAACGCCCGTATGCTTGCGCCAATTGAGACGACGAACGATATTTGTGCTACATTTGAAGTGCGGTTCTCGCTCTCAGTGACGCGGTTGCCGCATATGTCCAGGAAAGGAGGATTTGTATGGCTATTTTAAGAAGTTTGGCAATGCTCCTATTCCTCTTCCTGCCCGTTGCATTCCTTCCACCCGGGGATACTTATGGCGCAGAGTCGAAAAAAGCGACGACCATCGACGAACTTGCTGCGATGTACGACTCGTCGAAGTGCAAGGAATGTCATGAAAATATCTACAACGACTGGGAGAAATCGATCCACGCCCGGTCCATTTTCGGCACAGGCCGTACCGCGGCCACCATCAAGACTACGGTCACCGTCGGTCTCATGGGATGGAAGTATTCCGGCGTGAAGAAGCCCGAGGATGTGCAGGTTAAACATCTCATGATCTGTGCGAAATGCCACCTTCCGCAGCTCGCCGAGGCGACTGATGATGTGGCCAGGGAGATCGTAAAAAACGTGTTCGTTTACACGGACCCCGATGCAAGCGATGAGGCGAGGAACAAGGCTATCGCAATGCTTTCAAAAGTGAACATCAACTGCCTCATCTGCCATCAACGGAACGCCATTATTCACAAATGGGTGGACGGCTTTCCGGAAAAAAATACGGTTTACGGATTCAAGGACGGAGAGCATGCCGATTTGGCCCACCCAAAGATGAAGGCAAGCCCCATCATGGACGAGTCCATCCTCTGCGGACAGTGCCACGGTTTGGGACCGAACTTTGAGCTTGAGAACCCCTCGCAGTGCGCCACGCTGTACGCAAGCTACAATATGGCCTACCGCGCTGAGGGTGGCCAGGAAAAATGCCAGGAATGCCACATGAAAAAGAGCAAGCTCGGGCATAACATGCAGAGCTACCGAGATCCCGGCATGGCAAAGGCAGCGGTGGACTTCAAGGTCGAGGCCATGGGGTATCAGTGGCGTGACGGCTCACGGATGGTTCCCCAGGCAATTGTGAAGGTCGAGATGATCAACCGGGCGGGCCATGGCATACCGGATGGCTGACCGACTCCCAACCGGCTGGTCCTGGACGTGACCGCGAGAGACAGTAAGGGTAACGAGGTATTCAAGCAGTCGAAGATCTACATGCCCATTCCTCTGCAGCTCGGTCGCGGCGACAAGATGGGACGCGGACCCTATGAAAAGAGCGGCATGCTGCGCGACACGAGTCTGCCGCCCAATCGCCCGGTAAACGAAAGTTTCGACATCCCGTTCCCTGCGGAATTCTCAAAAGAGGGCGGAAAGGACATAACCACGATTCTGGATTACGATATGACCGTGGATGTGGAACTCACGTATCTGCCCTTCGGCACCAAGGAGAGTGGACAGTTCACTTGGCAGAAAGTGACGAAGAAAGTGAGCATTGAAAAAGGCGGAGTGTAAAGACACTTTTTGACAAAGAGGCATTCCAAGCGCCGTCGGAACGAAAGTCTTTCCGCCGCATTCCGACGGTTCTTAAATGTACTCGATCATTCATTCGGTACCATATCGACGCTCATCCCGCAATGCGATGATCTGCTGATAGACAAATTCCAAACCAGGCACCACCCCTTCGCAAGGATCACTGGCACCGATTACGTTAAACTTTTCAGCGGCAGAGAATGAACGAGAAAGGTAATGCCAATTTTCGTGGCAGGCTATAAAAAATACGGCAGTCCTATTTTTCCCGAGCTGCCGTAGCATTGTGATTACGTCTTCACCGCAAACAGAGCTGTACCTCCCACCCTTGTGAAATTCCAGTTTGCTAATTATCAGCGGGTTGCCTCCGTGACGAATGAAAATTCCACGAAAAAGGTTGGCATATTGGATGAAATTTCCCCGTATTTTTCACCCAACACATGAAAATAAATTTTGAGCGAAAATACAGTTTGTCTTTCGCGGTATTGCATCACCTCAAAAAATGAATCGCCAGGCGGCAAGCTGCGTGGTATCGAGGGGAAGATTGTCCTAAGAGAATCTGTGGTTTCTCCTATTCTTCCCTCTCTGAGGTGACGCTGCAGCGAACTACAGGGAATGTAAGTTAAAGTACGCATAAAAATTATCCCCCGCGCGCTCACTATTTCCGGGAGGATATGAACATATAAAGGATCCGAGCCATTTAGTCATGTCTTGCAACCTGCGGCCTCCCGGAGGATATTTGCGGTTGTTTGCTGTCAAAATTGTCCTGATCTTTAATTTTCGCGTTTCTGGATATATCTATCGAAAGAGCTTCATGTCTCGAAACCGGATAGGTTCTCCTTGGCCAGTTCATCGGTCCCGCGCTCTAGTTCCGCGATAACCTGGGCACCCAACAGCAGGATCAATGCTACAGCCTCAGTGGTCAGAAGTGCCACCACTACCGTGGCAAAGGATCCATAAATTAAATTTACCATGGATATAACCGAGTAATACCAGACCAGCACCCGGCGCGTGATCTCCCATAAAATCGTTGCGGCTAACCCGCCAATCAAAGCGCGGCGGAACGTGATATGGACAACAGGCATGACCAGATAGATTGATGTGAGCAGCAGCACCTCACCAATGATCCCCAGGACATACAACACAATGCCGGATATTCCTTCCAGGCCCAATGTCCAACCGAACAGGATCAATTGCCTTCTTTCAAGGGTCTCCATTGCTCCCGTAATGAATGATACCAGCAAGATGCCCAGACCCAACACAAAGATATACACATATGGAATCAGCGTGGAAATCAGGAAGGGACGGTGTTTTACTCTGACCCGGTGAAAAAAGATAACGGACATGGCGTTTTCAAGAACAGTAAATGCTATGGAGCTGAAAAAGAGCATCACCAGGAATCCAATGACACCGACCACATCCCGATGCGCGAGAAATACCCGCACCTGTTCAGTCAGCGTTGCAGCATAGCCGGGAATGATCATTTCCAGATAGATGGATAAGGTATGAAATAACTGTTCCTCCTCGATAAAATGAGACAACCCGATAAGGGCGAGAATCGACATCGGCACAATGGACAACAGGGTGTAATACGCAACAGCGCCGCATAGCAACAGACCCTGATTGCGCTTGAAATCGCGTAGAACTCTCACCAGGAAGCTGAAGATCCGGCTCAGTCCCTTCGTGCCTAAGTGTCGGTAGTCAAACATGGGTCAGGAAATGATAACAATCCTTGCTTTTTCTTTCGCGATCATTTCTTCGTGAAAGAGGATAGGGCGAACAAATCTCGAGATAATCATTGTTCGAGCATGCGTGCATTCATTGGAACAGCCAATAATGGTCGCGTGCCGTACTTCTGAAGCGCGTCAGCACGGCACGTTCAAGATCAAGTTGGATCACGAGAAGGGGAAGCGTATTCACGATCCCTGCCCTTTATCTCCGGGCGGATGGAAGAAGGAAGCGCAAAAAAAAGGAAAGGCACGCTCCCTTGCATGCCCTTTCTTCGAAAACCTTCTGGATCCAACTTCTCATCTCAGGGGAAGCTGTCCTCGTATAGCGCGGAATTTAGTCACCGTATCTACACGGCTCATGCATGCTGCCACTTTTCTTTCTCCTGAGTATACGCATTCTTGCCTGCATCGATGGCGCTCGCAACTGCTGTTCTGCCTTCCTCATAGAGTTCCTTCCCCTTGTCGATGGCCAGGGCAACCCGGTCCTTCGTAGTAGTGGCAAACCGCTTCACGTCATTCCTTATTTCCTTCCCCGGCTTTGGCGCGAACAGCAATGCTACTCCTGCCCCCACAACACCACCCACGAGGAATGGCACCATAATGTTGATGCCCTTATTCGTCAGTTCTTCTTTCATAATCATCACCTCTTCCTTTGTTCAGCGCCTTTGCGAGGGCTGCGTCCCCTGAGTAATACCGCCTGCGTTTTCTCCTTTCTTGCAAGTTCTTTACGGTGTTGGATTCTACTTTAAGTATATCACTAGCTCTTAAAACGCGGGGAGGATGGAAAAACAAACTCAGCGGTTCAAAAAAAGGAACTACCGGTAACCGGTAACTCCTCGATTTGCTTGGCCTCCCCAAGCACCATGTCGTGGAACCACATAGAACCCTGCCTTATGGCCCTCCACGGACTCAAGCAAAACCTTATAGTTAAAAAGGTTAATAAATATGGGCCATTGGGAAGAGCTAAGTGTCAAGTCAATGGCTTTTTACTCCCATTAAAGGTTGGAACTGGGTTTGCTGTTGCGACGCGGCTCATTACATCCATTAAGGAAGCAACGAAATGCCGCACAATGCCGCAGAGAAAAAAGCCAGATAATATTGCTGGGATGCAAGCCAGAGTTATTGAGCGACTCCTCTACGGAGATACCATCACGGCTGCTACAAAATTTGCGGGGATTTCAAGAACATTCATCGATGGGAAAAAGACGATTGGAATTCCCAATCTGACCTGAACAGGCGCATGAAGGAAATGCAGGATGCAATAAGCACACGTCTATTATTGTTGGCCTTATCTGCTTCGGCAGTTGTCGAAAAGGCAATTAAGAAAGGTGATGTTAAAGCATCTATAGCCAAAACAAATTGCTTGCAATTACAGGAAATTATCTGTAATTTAAATAATAGATATTTTAGTAATTTAATTATTGGAAAATATATCCTCAGCAAGATAATCTGCATCTCAATCATTCCCTTGCGGGACGAATGCGATCATCAATGTAATTTCAGCAAAAACCATGATAATAGCCGCCTGGAAAAAATACATTTACGGGTTGATTGCAAATGAACTGTCATTGATCACCCGTTACTATGATCGGGTCCTGCAATGCATGCCACGGCCAGAAGATAGCGGGTTGCTCATAGCTGCTCTTGACTGCCAGCAGAAAGAGTTGATTAAAGAATTTGACACCTTCCCTGACCTATCCAGTGAACAGACAACCCGAACCGCTGTTCTTCTCAATGCTACGATCAATCATCATTTTGATGTCGAGGGACTGTTGCGACAGATAGCCCCCCGACTATCGCGGACATCGAGAATATTGATAGTTGCCTACAATCCTTATTTGAGCTGGCTCTATCGCTTAGCCAATCGAATCGGCCTCAGAAAGGGCGAGGTACCTACGACCTTCATCACCCGCATTGACCTGGAAAATATAGCTAAACTCGCTGGTTACACCATAGTTAGAACACGTTTGGGGGTTTATTTCCCCTGGAAACTTTTTGGCTTTGGTACCATTTTGAACCATGTTCTTTCATCTATACCTATCGTACGCTGGTTTGGACTCGTTTACCTGGCAGTACTTCGTCCGATAGCGCCAGAGGCATCAGGAGACCATCCATCGTTATCATGTGTAGTCCCTGCACGAAATGAGCGCGGCAATATAGAAAACTGCATTCGACGTTTTCCTAACCTTGGATGCGACCTAGAGATCATTTTCGTCGAGGGGCATTCAACGGACGGGACTTGGGAAGAGATATTACGGGTTAAAGAAGTGTATGGGACCCGTTTTAACATCAAAGCATTTCAACAGTCCGGGAAGGGTAAAAAAAACGCTGTTAGACTCGGTTTTTCGCAGGCGAGAGGAGAGCTGCTGACGATTCTCGATGCGGACCTGACCATGCCTCCGGAGCTACTGGGTCGTTTTTACTCGGCATACTGCAAGGGACATGCTGATTTTATCAACGGCTCCCGCCTAGTGTATCCCATGGAAGGCAATGCAATGCGGTTCCTGAACCGCTTGGGGAACGTGTTCTTTGCGAAAGCTTTAAGTTGGGTGCTTGACACACAGCTCGGCGACACCCTGTGTGGTACGAAGCTCCTAGCCCGGCACGATTACAAACGGATGGTGGCCTGGCAAAGGGACTTCGGGGATTTTGATCCTTTCGGAGACTTCGAACTCATTTTCCCCGCAGCCGTTCTGGGGCTGGGGATCGTGGACGTTCCGATCCGATACCGAAACCGCACCTACGGCAGTACCAACATAAGCCGGTTCCGCCATGGTTTTATGCTGCTGAAAATGACACTTGTAGGGCTGTACCGTATAAAACTAGGGATGGGAAGAAAAAAGCTGGGGCAAATTTAAGGGCACCAACTGCATATACCGCTTTTTCATTTTTAGGATTCAATTTTTTAATGCTTAACATAAGTGATACTTGATGCACTCGTAAAAAAGGCTCCCAAAGGCCATTGCGTGCGAAGCTAAGCAATTTCACAGTTCCTAACCACCTTCATACTTAATAATTGAGATTGCCGCGCATTGCAGGATTTACCGAGCAGAGCCAGGAAAGTTTCCCCCTAACGTCAGCACAGGGTGCTATACAGGGCCATCCATAATTAAACAATTCGTCAAGTTAATAGGACGGCATACGAACGATATGAGAGCGCGCAATTTCGTTGAAATCTTGTCTGATAAACATAAATACGCTGTACCTGTATTATTACTCGTCATTACATTTATGACATACTTCCAAATTACCGGTCACGATTTCATAAGCTATGATGATCCAGCATATATAACGGAAAATGTTCATGTAATGAACGGCCTGAATTATAACAGTATTAAGTGGGCATTTACGTCGGTTGGAATATCGTATTGGCACCCGATGACATGGATCTCTCATATGGTCGATTATCAAATATATGGGAGTAATCCTTTCGGTCATCATATGACAAATATTATTATACACACATTAAATACTCTTCTATTGTTTTATCTTCTATATTATTCAACAAAACAATATTGGAAAAGCCTGTTTGTTGCCGCGGTTTTCGCATTACATCCTTTGCATGTTGAATCAGTCGCATGGGCAGCTGAACGTAAAGATCTTCTTAGCACATTTTTCATGATGCTGACGTTGCTTTTTTATAGCGCCTCCGTGATTAATAAAAACAGAAGATTTTATGTTCTAACGATCTTGTTCTATATTTTAGGCCTCATGTCCAAACCGATGCTAGTCAGCCTTCCGCTGGTGCTCATTTTGTGGGACTACTGGCCTCTAGACAGATACAGCACCCATGATGTCCGAACGGTAGATTTGATACGGGAGAAATTACCCTTCTTTTTTCTCGCATTATTAACATCCCTCATAACCTATTACGCACAACTTAAAGTAGGGGCTGTCATGGGCATCGATTCTGCCCCTTTTTTTCTCAGGATATTAAATGCGCTTTCCAGCTACATGAACTATATCTATAAAATGTTCTGGCCTCAGCACCTTGCTGTTATATACCCGCTTACTCACAATATTTCGGTCATTCAGGGAATTATCAGCGGCTTATTGCTGCTCGGGATATCAACTATCGTATACCGATATCGGAAAAGCCATCATTATTTGACGACAGGCTGGGTCTGGTATTTGATAACATTGCTGCCGGTCATAGGGATTGTACAGGTGGGGTCACAGTCAATGGCTAATCGTTATACGTATACAACCCAAATTGGATTATACATTATGATTGCCTGGAGTATTGCCAACTTGCTTGAAAAATATCAATATAAATATTTAATAAGCTCTTTTGCCGGAATTATCGTGATCTCCGCGCTTACCGTTAGCACATGGATACAGTTGACTTACTGGATGGACAGCATCACCCTCTTCAATCATGCCGCCCATTGCGTAGATAATAACTACATAGCATACAGGATGTTGGGGGATAACTATGGGAAAATCGGCAACGTCCAGGCAGCCATTGCATCTTTTACCGAGGCAATTAAAATAGAGCCTAATGATTCAAAAGCCCATGAAGGCCTGGGTGTTGCTCTCATTGAGCAAAAAAGGTACGAAGAGGCCATGTACCATTTAAGTACAGCTATAGCTCTTAACCCTCAAAACGATAATGCTTATTATAATTTGGGCGTTGTACTTGCATACAATCACAGATATGAAGACGCAATCTATAGCTATATGCAGTCACTCAGAATTAACCCGGAGAAAAAAGGCGCTCGTGCAAACATCGGTGCAGCATTATTTCATTTGGGCAAATTTGATGAGGCAATTCATTATTTTCAAGAGGAGTTGAAAATTGATCCTGGCAATGAAGCCATAAAGAATTATATTGGCGCGGCCATCAATATTAAAAACGCAGCGAAATGACGTTTTCGTTGTAATTCTCTTGGAAAGCCCAAAGTGGCCAGTCGCGGCATGATTTATTGCAGTCCACATCGGTTCTTAATTATAAATTCATTTGAAGTGTTCTCATTGCGGAATATCTCTGACAGGCAGTCGCTCTAAAGGCAGGAAAGAATATTACTCTTACTATCGCTGACCTCAGTGCAAAAAAGTGAACGTCCGGAACGAAAAGCTGAAACGGCGGTATACCGTCCTTCCCACATCTTTACAGATTAACCCTCGTAGCATGAACTTGTTTAAAGCGATTGTCCTTGATGTGTGGAAGGACAGGCAGAGTGAGAAGAAAGCCTTGATCGCTGAGCTCGAACGTAATATTGACAAAATTGAAGCGAAGAGAAGTATATTCACCGATGCATTGGTTGACGAATTAATTATAAAAGCAGTACACGATAAAAAAATAGGGAAACTGACGGACGAATCAGAGTCGGCCAAATCAGAGTTAGAACTTCTGCGAGACGATAGCTTTGACCCAACAGGAGTCTTGGACTTCGCCGAGTGTTTTATGGTTCAACCACATGAAACATGGGCAGGCTTAGCTATACGTAAAAAGAAAGTGTTCCAGAATGCTGTTTTTCCTCAGGGAATCACATTTGATGGGGAGAAACTTGAAACCGCTAAAATATCCTTGATTTACAGCATGTTAAAGAATTTCTCGGCCCAGACATCAAAATTGACGTCCCCAATGGAATTTGCCCCCCCTCATCAAGGCGCAATGCTTAAACTAAAAAAATCCTCATGGTAAGGGGCGTTAACATTCCACTCGATAATATTGCACTCAAAAAAAGCTGCTTGAGTTATCAGGCTAGATATTTGTCTATTCTGCCAGCCTCGTGAATAACACCTTGTTCATCTTGACTTTCAGTCACCCACTTCAACTTTCACGCGTTCTCAAGAGGCCATAACGACGGCTGTACGTTCTCACATCTCGTGAAATTCCAGGTTGCTAATTATCAACGAGTTACAGATCTTACAGATGAAAATTTCACGATAATATTCGCACATCAGATGAAATTTTCCTGTATTTTTCGCTCAACTGATGAAATTAAAACAAGAGCTAAATATTGTCTGTATTTTCAACATATTACATCACCTCAAAAATTAAGGAGAACTGCAGTTGATCCCGCGACAAATTTACTGCTGTAATTTCCTTCGACATATTTTCTCTAAGAAAACGGCTCCGTTAATATAATCGGTGGGAATAATAACACCCTTAAAGACTATCATGACATTAATAAATCCATTATAGGTTTGTTAAAATACTTCTGGTAATCTTCTCTTGACTTAAACACGTGGCACAGCCGGTTGTTTGCTCCTAGTTCAACTATCTTTCTCCACTGAGCTTCTCTCATATTTAAGCAGTAACCATTTC
>Ga0335079_10011562_pt1 | contig 10062 bp, 10 predicted proteins | sample Lox_Sample_33_FD_206719 | JGI IMG/M metagenome (GOLD analysis project Ga0335079, IMG submission 206719) | Soil microbial communities from Loxahatchee National Wildlife Refuge, Florida, United States - Lox_Sample_3.3 | ecosystem: Environmental > Terrestrial > Soil > Wetlands | place: USA...
CATCGACTCGCCCAGCACGGCGATCGAGTAGTAGAGCGTGCCCCAGGAGACGATCTGCGCGATACCGAGCGCGGCGACGAGCGACGTCAGCCGGGTCGAGGCGGTACCCTCGCCGCCGGTCGACATCACGCGCACGCCGTGAGCAGGTCGAGCAACGACAACGCCAGGACCTCGGTGGCGCGGTGCAGATCATCGAGACGGAGGTTCTCGTCGGCACGGTGCCCCCGCGCCTCCTCGAGAGTCCGCGGCCCCGCGCCGTAGAGGACCGTCGGCACGCCGGCCGCGCTGTAGTGTCGCGCATCGGTGTAGAGGGGAACGCCGTGCGTCGGCACGTCTTCGCCGAGCAGCGCTCGGGCACTGCGCCGGATTGCGGCGACGAGCTTCTCCTGTCCCGGGATCGGGACGAACGGCGCCGCGAGGAGCACACGTCGCGCTGAAAGCGTCACGCCCGGCCAGCGCGCCGCCGACTTGGATAGCGCGGCGGTGAGCGTGGACTCGACCTCGCGCGGATCCTCTTCCGGGATGATGCGCCGATCGAGGCGGAACACCACACGATCAGGCACGACGTTCGTGTTGACACCTCCTTCGATCAGCCCGACGACGAGGGTGGGTGATTTGATGCCGGGCGTCCGCGAGCGGATCGCGGCGTAGCCGCGGCGCAGCGCGTAGAGGTCGCCGAGGATGGCGCTCGCCGCTTCGAGCGCGTCCACGCCCTTCGCCGGCTCGGCGGCATGACCCGACTTGCCGCTCACTTCCACCTCGAGATGCAGACAGCCGTTGTGCGCGATGGTGATTCCGTAAGCGAAGCCGGCCGAGATCGCGTAATCCGGGCGCGTGATTCCCTGCGCCAGCAGCCACGCCGGGCCGATCTGCCCGCCGACTTCCTCGTCGTACGTGAAGTGCAACTCGACCGCCCCGCCGAGTCTCGCACCCGCTGCGCTCGCCGCTTTCAGCGCGAGCAGCGCGAAGGCATAGCTCGCGAAGTCCGACTTCGACACCGCCGCGCCGCGGCCATACATCGTTCCATTGCGCACCTCGGCTCCGTAAGGGTCGGCGGTCCAGCCCTCGCCCGGCGGCACGACGTCGCCGTGCGCGTTGCAGGCGATGATCGGGCCGGGGCCGAAGCGCTCGCGCACTACAAGATTGACGCAACTCGCCATGCCGTTGGCGCGCACGAGCTCCTGGGGCACCGGATGTCTCTCCACCGCGAAGCCCAGGTGCTCGAGCAGGAGCGCGGCACGCGCGGCGTGCGGCGCGCAGTCGCCCGGCGGATTGTCCGAGGGGACCTTCACCAGCTCCGCGAGAAAGCGCACCGCCTCGTCGCGGCGCGCGGCAAGCGTTTCTCCGATGACGGCGCGCGGATCCGCCTTGGTCATCCGTGCCGCGCGCGGAAATGCTCGATGAAGCGCAGGAAGGCCCGCGCCGCTGTGCCGGCGTCGGCTTCCGTGATCGCTTCCGCCGGGTTGTGGCTGATGCCGTCCTTGCACCGCACGAAGAGCATGCCGACATCGGCGATCGCGATCATCGCCATGCCGTCGTGCCCTGCACCGGAAGGCAGCCGTCGCACCCCGATGTTCTCGGCTGCGATTGCAGCGCCGATCTGATCCTGCAGCCAGGACGCGCAGGGGGCCGTCTTCGCCTCCCAGAGCAACTGCAAGTCGAGCGTCACCTGGCGCCGCCGCGCTATGTCGGCGAAAGCACCGCGGATCGCTTCCGCCGCACGCTCGCGTTGCGCGTCAGTGGGCGCGCGAACATCGACCGAGAAGCGCACGCGGCCCGGTATCACGTTGATCGCACCGGGCAGCGCCTCGATCTTTCCCACCGTGCCGACGAGCTCCCGTTCGCTGCCCGCAATCAGCTCCACCGCCATCACGCACTCGGCCGCCGCGGCGAGAGCGTCGCGGCGCAGTCCCATCGGCACCGTCCCCGCATGGCCCGCCATGCCCGTCAGCTCCACCGAGAAGCGGTTGCCGCCGTTGATCGCGGTCACCACGCCGACGGGCAGGCCCTCCTCCTCCAGCACGGGGCCCTGCTCGATGTGAAGCTCCGCGTAGGCGAGGAGGTCTTGCCGCCGCCGCGCCGCCTGCCCGATCGCGTCCGGATCGAGGCCGAAGCTGCGCATCGCCTCGCGCATCGTGATCCCTTCGCGGTCCGCGCGATCGAGGTTCGCACGATCGAAAGTTCCCGCGACAGCGCGGCTGCCGAGCAAGGTAGCGTTGAAGCGCACTCCCTCCTCGTCTGCAAAGCCGACGACCTCGAGCGCGAAAGGCAGTCGTCGATTGCGGCTCGACAGCGCAGCGACGCATTCGATGCCGCACACCACGCCGAGCATCCCGTCGTACCTGCCCGCGTCGCGCACCGTGTCGAGGTGCGAGCCCAGCATCAGGCACGGCAGCCCCGGGCGATCGCCTTCGTAGCGTCCCACGGCGTTGCCAGCGGCGTCGAGCCGCGCGCTCATGCCCGCCTCCTGCATCCAGCCGAGCACGAGAGCATTGGCTGCGCGCTGCTCGGGCGAAAGGTAGACGCGCGTGAGGCCATCGGGCTGCTCGGAGCAGCGGGCGAGTGCCTCGCAGCGCTCCATGATGCGGGCGCCGGAAGGAACCACCAGGGCACCCATGGGCGCTCTACTTGGGCGCGGGAACCAGGCCGCGCTTGGCGAGCGCGGCGATGACGGCGTCGGCGAAACCGCCGCTGTCCTTGCTCGCCGATTGCGGATTGAAAGTCTCGGTCGTACCGCCCCACACGAGGCGCTTGGTCTTCACGTCGAACAGGTTGACCTCGGCGACCGCGACATCGAACGTCGAGACTTCCGGATACGCAGCCCACGCAGAGTAATAGCCGTAGAAGCCCGGCCGGAACGGCGGCGCGTAGGTTGGCGTCACGACGATCTGGCGATCGACGCGCAGCAAATGCGTCATCAGCAGCCCATTCGCGCTCGCCTGGGCGACGGCGGCGTCCAGCGCCGGCTCGGGGGCCGGGCCCGCAGCGGGAAGGTACTGGTAGGAGGGAATGGCCTCGATGCCGGCGGCGCGCAGCTTCGCGGTAAAGATGTCCTCGAAGGTGCGGCGCGAGACCATGTTCGGCGTGACGGCCAGCACCATCACGCGCTTGAACATGCCACCGGTGTAACTCGCGTCGTACCAGCTGTCGGTGATCGTCGTGCTGGCGCAGCCGGCCAGCATGGCGACAAGCAGCGGCGCGAAGAACCTCGTGAACGCGTTGCGCATGCCGGTGACCTGCTAGCGATTCTTGAAGTCGGGCTTGCGCTTCTCGACGAAGGCGCGCATGCCTTCTTTCTGGTCGTCGAGGGCGAAGCTCGAGTGAAACTCCCGCCGCTCGAATTGCAGGCCCTCGGCGAGCGATGACTCGTAAGCGCGGTTGATCGACTCCTTGACCTTGAGCACCACCGGCAGCGAGTAGCTCGCGATCTTGCCGCCCAGCGCGAGGGCCTCGTCGAGGAGCTTCTCGGCAGGAACCACACGCGATACGAGCCCGCTGCGCTCGGCTTCGGCGGCATCGATCATTCTGCCGCTCAGGCACCAGTCCATCGCCTTCGCCTTGCCGACGGCGCGAGGCAATCGTTGCGTCCCGCCCAGGCCCGGCATTGTCCCGATGGTGATCTCCGGCTGCCCGAACTTCGCCGTGTCGGCGGCGATGATCGTGTCGCACATCATCGCCAGCTCGCAGCCGCCACCGAGCGCGTAGCCCGCGACCGCGGCGATCACCGGCTTGCGCGTGTGCCGCACCGATTCCCAGCTCGTGATGTAGTTGTCGGCATAGACCTTCTGGTAGCTCCATTCGGCCATTGCCCCGATGTCGGCGCCGGCCGCAAAGGCCTTGTCGTTGCCGGTAATTACGATGGCGCCGATGCCCGCATCCGCATCGAAGGCGCCGAGGGCCAGCGCGAGCTCGGCGGCAAGCGCGTCGTTCAACGCATTCATGCGCTGCGGGCGGTTGAGGCGGATCAAGCCGACCCGGCCGTGGGTTTCCACAACGATGCTTTCGTAGCTCATGGGATTCGCGAGGGGTGGGTAGCGCCGCGGATGAACTGCAGAGCGAATCCTAATCGATGCCGCCGGTTCAGTCACGCCTCGGCGCGCCGATGTGCTGCCGGGCGGCAACGCCTCAACCGTTCTTCACGACGTCTTCCCTCGCTGCCGCCATGGCGGCGCGCAGCACCCCCATGTCGCCGACGTGATTGGCGAGCAGCAGGATGAGCTTGGCGTTGACCAGCGCGCTCTGCTCGCCGCTCAGGCCGCGATGCAGCGCAATCAGCTCCTCGTAGAAGTCGTCCGGCGCGGCGATGTTCGGTTCCGTGTTGAGCATGGCTCAGTGGAGCAATTGCCCGGTCGCGCGAGCGATCGCCGCACGCACTCCGGCGAGATCGAAAACGCGCCAGCGCGCACAGACGTGCTGGTCGGGCCGGAAGAGATAGACCGTGTCGGCACGGGCGTCGTAGCGCTCCGCGACCGCCCCGCTCGGGTCCGCGATGCGCGTGAGCCCCGGTTGCGCCGGCGATTCCTGCTCGCAGACGATGACGCTGCGGCAATGGATCGGCTCGCTCGCCAGCGCGGTGAGTTCGTGCAGCAGCGCATGGCGCAACTCCGCGGAGAACACGAGCAGCGTGAATTCCCCGCCGAGATAGTCGAGCAGCCACCTCCCCCGCGGGCCCTCGACCGGCGCGTCCGCAGCCGGTGTGCCCGGCTGCATCCGTCTCTCGAAAGCGGTTCCGTCCGGCGTGTTGAGCGGCGATGATTCGAGCATCGCCGGCAGCGACAGCCTGCCGCTGTTGATCAGCCGCCGCGCGAAAGCATGCCGCTTGGCGAGCAGCAGCGTGGCGTCGCGGAACGTCCGGCTCGCCGCGTTCTTGGGAGTGATGAAGTCGGTGCTCCGCGTCGAGTTGCGGATATTCTCGTCGGCCGCATACGTGCGCTCGGTGTCGTAGCTGTCGAGGAGCGCGGGAGGCGCAAGGCCCTCGAGCACCAGCTCGAGCTTCCAGACGAGGTTGTCCACGTCCTGAATGCCGCCGTTCGCGCCGCGTGCGCCGAACGGCGAGACGAGATGCGCGGCGTCGCCGACGAAAAGGGCCCGGCCGTGACGAAAGGAGTGCATCCGCCGGCACTGGAACGTGTACACACTCGCCCATTCGATGTCGAACTCCGCCTTCTCGCCGAGCATCGCCGTCAAACGCGGCATGATCCGCTCGGGCTTCCTCTCCTCCTCCGGATCTGCGTCGGGCCCGAGCTGAAAGTCGACGCGCCACAGGTTGTCGGCCTGCCGGTGCAGCAGCGCCGACTGATTGCGGTGGAACGAAGGGTCGAACCAGAACCGCCGCTCGGCGGGAAAGTTCGAGCGCATATGGATGTCGACGATGAGGAAGCGATCGTGGAACACCTGGCCTTCGCTCTCCAGCCCGAGCATCGAGCGAATGGCGCTGCGCGAGCCGTCGGCCACGATGAGCCAGTCGGTCTGGACGGTGTACTCGCCGTCCTGGGTGGCGACGCGCACCGCGATGCGATCCGGCTGCGACGTGACGCCCACCACCTTGTGCCGCCAGCGAAGCTCCGCCTCGGGCAGCTCGGAGCAGCGCTCGACGAGGAACTGCTCGACGTAGTACTGCTGCAGGTTGATGAACGCCGGCCGGCGATGGCCCTGCTCGGGCAGCAGATCGAACTGATAGACCTGCTCGTCCTGGAAGAAGACGCGTCCGACGCTCCAGCCCACGCCCTTGCGCACCAGGCGCTCGCCGCAGTCCAGGCGGTCGAGCACCTCCAGCGTGCGCTTCGACCAGCAGATGGCGCGCGAGCCCACGCTCACCGTGTCGTCCTCGTCGAGCACGAGCACGTCGATGCCGCGCTGCGCGAGATCGATGGCAGCCGTGAGGCCCACCGGCCCTGCGCCGACGACGATGACCGGCCAATGCCGCAGCGAGCCTGCGAGCTCCGCCGGCCTGGTGTAGGGAAAGACGGGATGCGTGTAAGTCTTCACGCGGATGCGAGAACGCGCGACAAAGGTCTATCCCTCGAGCGCCTCCCACAGCTCCTTGTCCCGCTGCGCGGTCCAGATTCGCGGATCGCGATAGCGGGTGGCCTCGTCGTAGGCGCGGCTCACGTCGAACGGCAGGCAGTGATCGAAGATCACCCATTCGCCGAACTTCGGCTTGAGCACGTCGTACGCTTCCCTGTAGACCGCGCGCAGATCCTTGCCCGCCGCGGCGCCGCGCGTGACTGCGGCGAACATCTCGCTCACGAACGCGCGCGTGCCGTCGAGTCCCGCGCGCACGGCTTCCGGTGTCTGCAGCGTCGCGCCGCGCCCGGGGACGAGCTTCTCCGGCCCGAGCGCGGCGATGGCATCGAGCGTGGCCGGCCAATCGGTGAGGTAGGCGTCTCCTGCGTAAGGCGTCGCGCCGTATTCAACGAGGTCGCCCGAGAACAGGATCTTCTCCTGCGGCAGCCAGATGACAGTGTCGCCCTTGGTGTGGCCGCGACCGAGCTGCAGCAGCTCGACCTGGAGCTTGCCGAGCCACAGCGTCAGCCGTTTCTCGAAGACGAGCGTCGGCCAGGTTAGCCCGGGGACGGACTCGACCGCGCGGAACAGGCGCGGGAAGCGCTCGATCTCGCTCCTCATGTCCGCCTCGCCGCGCTCGATGATCAGGTCATAGGTGTCGCGGCTGGCGATCACGTGTTCCGCCGCGTACGCCGAAGCGCCGAGCACGCGCACCGCATGGTAGTGCGAGAGCACGACGTACCGGATCGGCCAGTCGGTGACCTCGCGGATGCGGCGGATCACGTCCTGCGCCATCACGGGTGTGGCCTGCGTGTCGATCACCATCACCGCGCCGTCGCCGACGACGATGCCTGTGTTCGGGTCGCCTTCCGCGGTGTAGGCGTAGGCGTGCTCGGAGAGCTTGTCGAAGCTGACCTGCTTGTCATCCAGGTCCGCTTGCGAGGCGAACTTCTTTCCGGTCACGATACGGATGAAGAACCTTCGGGCAGCATCGCTCAATGGTAGCGCAAATCGGCTGAGCCACCTGGACTTCGGGTGTTCGAGCGTTGACCCCGGCGGCCCGGCTGCGTCGTGCCCGGATCCCGAACTATAATGGCCGACGCGAAGCGCGCGTCACTCCTCGACGGACACCAAGATGAAACGCTCAAGCTCACGATTTTCAATGGCGACGGCTCTTGCGGTATGCCTGCTCTGGGGTTGCGCCAGCGCGCCGCCGAGCGAGATCAAGGCCGCCGGCGATGTGAAGGTCTACGACGGTGGAAATCTCCCGCCCAATCAGTACGACGTGGTGCGCCGCATCTGGGTCGACTCGTGGCGCTCGGCGTTCTGGCTGCCCACCTATCCGAGCGAGGGCGAAGCTGTGGCCGCGCTCAAGGCCGAGGCCAGCCGCGCGGGCGCAGACGGTCTCGTGAACGTCGCCTGCGTGGACGAGCCGCGTGCGACAGGGTCCACGACTACCCCTACCAAGGTCCTGTGCTACGCCAACGCCATCCGTCTTCGGCAAAAAGCGGGATAGTTCTCCGGTGCCGAGCCGCCGCACCGGGCCCGCGCGCGAGGGTATCGTCGTTGAAGGCTGGCCGCCGTCCGCGCAACATACCGCCGCCGGCATCCGGGCGAGTGCACCTCGGGCCGCGCTATCCGAGGTGATCAGAGCAGCCCGAAGGCGACCTGGTGTTTGCGCAACTCGTCTTCGATCAGCCGCCGCCATGCGCCCTCGGGGACCAAAACGCCCGAAACGGCCGTATACGCAAGCTTTGGATTAGCGTGCCGAGTGCTGCGGCCGACGGCTGCCCCGAAGTGACAAGCGTGGGCGAAATCTCGACGACGTTCGGAGCGTCCAGACGGGGTTACTGGCCGAGTGCAACGGTGGTGGCGGCCAGAACGAGAGCGACCAGGACGCATCGCGCAAGACCGAATCGAGGGCGCCGATGCCTAGCTCGAATCATGCGCCACCGCCTTCCATTGCGGTCGCGCCGTTCGACTTCCAGAATTTCACGCGCCGCCTTTCGCCAGAGTATGCAGCTTGAGCACGGTGGCCCAGTTTCTCGTGGTTGCCGACTTGCCGGTCTTCCCTAGCAGGGCCTTTCCGGCCTTGCTTTCCAGCATGCCGTTGGCGCAGAACAGATAGGCCGCCTGGCTGCCGGTCGCAAAGCGCTCGGGCGGCGTCACGAGCGAGCGGAGTGATGACAAGGTGGACAGCGACTTCGGCTGCTGAACGAAGGCGACCAGGAAACGCGAGTGATCCGCCGGTCCGACCTGGATCGGGCATTGCGAGACAATTGTGGCGAGCTCTCTTGCCGACTTCACGATCACCGGCACCTCGACCTTGAGCTTGCTGACCAGAGCATCCGATATGTCCTGCGCGTGCCTCGATGGCGCGCCTGCCGCGGCACAGAAGACGGCGTTACCGCTGTTGAGCAGCGTGCTCACGCCAGTGTAGCCAAGGGCGGCAAGAAGCGATCTGAACGCGGCCATGGGTACGCGGTTGGCTTTGCCGACGTTGACACCGCGGAGCAGAGCTACGAAGGTCGGCATGACAGCATTGGCGCACTCGTTCAGGAGCGTGCGCGGTCCGTCGGCGAGATCGACCCCGAGCTGCGCGCTGCGGTCGTATTCAGGCACCTACTCCTTCGGCCTCTTGTCCACCACCCGCTTCGCCTTCCCGATCGAGCGCTCGATTCCGCCGCTGGGCACGACGCGCACCTCCGCCGAGACGCCGATCAGGCTCTTGATCGCGTGCGCGAGCCTCGCCCCCGCTGAGTCGGCGTCGGCGCTCCCTGCGCCCGGTGCGCGCTCGACCAGGACCGCCATCTCGTCCAGGTGCTTCGGCCGTGTGACCTCGAGCTGGTAGTGCGGCGCGAGCGCTTCGTGCTTGAGGATGAGCTCCTCCACCTGCGTCGGGAACACGTTCACGCCGCGGATGATGATCATGTCGTCGGAGCGGCCGGTGATCTTCTCGATGCGCCGCATCGAGCGCGCGGTGGGTGGCAACAGCCGCGTGAGATCACGCGTGCGGTAGCGGATGATCGGTAGCGCTTCCTTGGTAAGCGAGGTGAAGACCAGCTCGCCCTTCTCGCCGTCGGGTAGCACGCGCCCGGATTCGGGATCGATGATTTCGGGATAGAAATGATCCTCCCACACGGTGAGCCCGTCCTTGGTCTCGATGCACTCCTGTGCCACGCCGGGGCCGATTACCTCCGACAGCCCGTAGATGTCGATCGCGTCGATGGCGAGCTTGGCCTCGATCGCCTGCCGCATCGTGGGCGTCCAGGGCTCCGCGCCGAAGATGCCTATCTTGAGCGAAGAACTCCTCGGGTCAGTGCCCTGGCGCTCCATCTCCTCGGCGATCGCGAGCATGTAGGACGGCGTGACCATGATGATCGTCGGCTGGAAGTCCGCGATGAGCTGCACCTGGCGCTCGGTCATTCCGCCCGACATCGGGATCACCGTGCAGCCGAGCTTCTCCGCGCCGTAGTGCGCGCCGAGTCCTCCGGTGAAGAGCCCGTAGCCGTACGCGACGTGCACGATGTCGCCGGCGCGTCCGCCCGCGGCGCGGATCGAGCGCGCCATTACTGTTGCCCAGACGTCGATATCGGCGCGCGTGTAGCCCACGACGGTCGGCTTGCCGGTCGTCCCCGAGGAGGCGTGAATCCGGACCACCTGCTCGCGCGGGACCGCGAACATGCCGAACGGATAGTTCTCGCGCAGCTCCTTCTTGGTCGTGAACGGCAGCCGCGCGAGATCGGCGAGAGACGTCACGTCGTTCGGGTGCATGCCGGCGGATTCGAACACGCGCCGGTAGTGCGGAACGTGATCGTAGGCGTGCCGCAGGGTCCACTGCAGGCGCTTGAGCTGCAGCGCCTGCACCTCGTCGCGGCTCGCCGTTTCGATGGACTCCAGATCGCCGGGCGCGGGCTTCCTGGCCGGCATGGCTCCTCCTACGCTTCCTCGATGACGCGCCCCTTGATGCGGTAGGACTTGCCGCGAAAGAGCGCCACCGTCTCGCCGTTCTGATTCCTGACCTCGATGTCGTACACGCCGGTGCGCCCGCTCGCG
>Ga0335079_10011565_pt1 | contig 10061 bp, 9 predicted proteins | sample Lox_Sample_33_FD_206719 | JGI IMG/M metagenome (GOLD analysis project Ga0335079, IMG submission 206719) | Soil microbial communities from Loxahatchee National Wildlife Refuge, Florida, United States - Lox_Sample_3.3 | ecosystem: Environmental > Terrestrial > Soil > Wetlands | place: USA: Florida...
GGATGCGCATGAAGAGAGTGGGTACGGTAGCCATGGCGTTGACGGTGACCTGCTTGGTGATGCCGGTGACGACCACGATGTTGGGATTGGTGCTTGGATTGGGTAGGGTGGCTCCCCAGAACCCGTTCGCTCCCACGGTGAAATTCGCATTGAAGAACTCGCCGGCAATTTCCGTGGCATTGGCGCTCGTGCCCAGCAGGCGCCCGGCGCCCAGCGCGGCGGCGTCCACCGCGCCTTGCAGCTTGGTCTGCACAATGTGAATGATGGTGGCGTCGATCGCCAGACCCACCGCCGGAATCAGCAGGAAGGGCATCATGACGCTCACTAACATGATGATGACGCCGCGCCTGGAATTCGAACGAGTAGACCTCTGCATGATTATCCCCTCCTGGATCTAAAACATGTTGTACGCATATTGGACTGGATTCTTTTGAAACGGAGGCAGAACCCATCCCTTGGCCGCGACTTCGGAGATATAGATAACCTGGCCGGAGGGCAGGCCGGAAACGACGCCGCTAACGTTTTGGTACGGATTGATGGCATTGAACGTCGCGACATCGTTGGGATTGGTCAATTGGTCGGTGGTTGAAATATTGCCTGCACTGTCGATGGTGACCAGCGGATTGCCACCCCCGCTGCCGGATGTTACGGGACTGCCGTAATCCGAAGTCTGCAAGTTGGAGTTACCCACCACGACACGCTGCTTGAAAACCCACTTGCCGAAGTTCTTGCACGCGCTGGTGTGAACGCCGGCCGTGTCATATCCGCCCAATGTGCAGGCAGGGTCGTCGATGTAGCCCACGGTGGTGAACACGACGACTGCACTGCCGGAGCCGGCACTGCCACTGACGCCGCTGGTCGCGCTAAGACCGAGACCGGATCCCAGTGTGCCGAGTATGGTCTGGTTGCCGGACAGGCTAAAGTCCAATCCGCGTGCATACATATGGCCCGCGTCCCGTGACACCTGGCTGGTCTGATAGGCGAGGAGCAGATTGATCCCTATCCCCGTTGTGCCCAAAAGAAGAGGCACGAGCACCACCACAGCGAGAGCGAATTCCACGTACGAAGTTCCGCGCAGTTTACGGCGTTTCATGGCAAGCTTCCTATGGCGCCGTTCCCAGCGGCGCCAAATCATTAGCGGCTATCGATTCAATGATGTCAGCCGAAGAAACACTAATGCTGGTGGCCGATTTGTCATTCTGGTTCCAACCGAAGATGCGAACGATCAGCGTCGGCAGCGAGAAGCCATCCACGGAGACCACCATGATGTTCCCCGGATAGTTCCCAGGCGTCGATCCGGTGGTAACCGTGGACACGTCGACAACCGGGCCGGTCGACCCCGGCGAGGGCGGCTGGTAGTAATGAACGTGAATGAGACTGGTGTTTTTCAGAAAGCCAAACGAATTCGTCAGCACTGTATTTTTCACCAGCGTTGTCAGGTCGGAGCTGCCCGCCGCGACCTTGTCTATAGTGATCCCGTTACGAACCGCCACTTTTACGGCGTATTGCAGCGCGCTCTTGGCGAAGATGGCCCAGCTCATGGAAATCAAGGCAGTGATGATCGCCAAAAACGGAAGAAACGTGAACGTGAATTCAACCAGTTCCGTGCCGCGCGATCGCTGGCGCCGTGCCCGCCTTGCCCCTCCGGCTAGGCGGATTAATCTGACCATGGTACTAGAGGGCATAGGACTGTCCCGTCACTGTCACCTTTGAGAAGATTGGCACGGCCGATTTCTTTACAGAATGTTAACCGGGGAATTCCCCCTTCCCGGTACTGTTGGCGTACCCACTTCACTTAGGCGCCGTTAACGTAGGTTGACGATTCGTGTAAACCGAAGCGCTTATTGGTTAACTGCAGATCTTCAGTTAGCATGAAAGCCGTGCAGACGGATATCGAGTGGGAGGTAGGTGCGCTTCATAAAGCGTATAGCGGCGCCTTGTTCCGGTTCGCATCTACTTTTACGGCGGATCGGGAAGCCTGCCACGATGCCGTGCAGGAGGCATTCCTGCGGTATTTCATCGAGCGGCGCTGTGGCCGCCCCATCGCGAATCCGCGCGCGTGGCTGTACCAGGTGATCAGGAACTATCTGCTGGACGGGATGAAGAGCGCGGCGGCGGGGCAGGAAGTGGCCGTGGAGCACGCGGAGGAACTGCCGGCCGAACAGGCGGACCCGGAAGCGATGGCGGCGGGCCAAGGCACGGCGCGGGAGATTGCCGCGGCGCTATCGGCGCGGGAACTGGAGTGTCTCCGCCGGCGGTCGGAGGGGCTCAGCTACGAGGAGATTGGCGAAGCCCTGTTCATCAGCCCCGGCACGGTGGCGGCGTTGATGGCGCGCGTGCATGCCAAGTTGCGAAACCTCAGCCGCGCAGGCAATGGCTGCACTTTCGCCGGCATGCGGGAGGCGCTGATCTATCTGGCCGTGAAGGACGCAGCCTGAAATCATTCGGCCGGCACGGTGGGTCCGCTGCCCGCCGGACCCCACCAGTTGCGGATCGCCAGCGCCTTCACGTCCACCTGCGCGCCCAGCCGGAAGAGCAGCGCTTTCAGCGCCATCTGGCTGCGATCGAAGTAAACGAACATAGGATGGCTGCGTGAATATCGCTTCTTAACGATGCGCGCGAAGATGTCGACTCCGTGCTTGAAGTACTCCGCGTCGCCGTAATCGAACGGCCCCTGGTGACGGATCGGCTCCAGGTTCCAGTGGATCGATTCTTCGATAAGGCCGACGTATTCTTGATTGGCGAGATCGGCATCGGTGGCATAACACGCCCGCCGCAGCAACTCCCGCACCGCTTCCGTGCCGCCTTCGTCCAGCCGGTAGGCCAGCCGCAGGAGGCCGAATTCCTCGTCGGTAAAGTGCTGCACGCAGCCGAAGTCGAGCAGACCGAGGCGCCCGTCCTGCATAAAAAGGTAATTGCCCGATTGCGGGTCGCCATAGTTCATGCGGGCAGCGTGCAGGCGGTGCCAAACCAGGAAGAGCTTCTCCCCGAAGCGGTTGCGCAGTTCCTGGGAGGGATGAGTCGCCAGAAAGGCCGGCAGGTGCAGCCCGGAGACGAAATCCATGGTCAGGACGCGTTTGGTTGAGTAGCGCGGGTGCACGGCCGGAACCACGAAGCCATCGTCATCCGCGAACAGCGCGCGCGCTTCGCGCAGGGATTCTGCTTCGCGCTCGTAATCCACTTCCTGCTTCAGCATGCGATGGATCTCTTCACATTGGGCTTTGAGCGAATCCCAATCTTTGCCGAGGCGCAAAGGGAACAAAAGGGCGTTAAGATTGCGGAAATCGGCGTCGATGGTGCGAGCGATAGCCGGATATTGAATCTTGACGGCGACGCGCTCTCCCGATTTCAGCATGGCGCGATGCACCTGGCCGATGGAGGCCGCGGCGAAGGCCTCCTTCTCGAAGCTCTGGAAAAGGTCTTCCGGCTCGGCGCCCAACTCGGCGGCCAATACTTCGCGAACCAACGAGAAATGCATGGGAGGCGCTTCAAAATGCAGGCGATCCAAAGTGTCGGCAATCTGTGCGGGGAGAATTTGCGGAAAATTGCCTGCGGCCTGCCCGAGCTTGGTCATGGCGCCGCGCAGGTAGCCGAGGCGATGGAAGATCTTCAGGGCCAGCCGCAGGTTCGTTTCCATGGCCCGGCGCTTTTGGGCTTCGGCGTCCGCAAACCACCGCCGCATCCAGAGAGCAAGCGTCGCCAGCGCCACCTGCGTGGACAGTTCGCCGAGCGTCCAAAGGCGATGCAGCGACGAAAGCGGCGCCGGACGGCGAGCCAGGTCGGCAAAGATGCGCTGCAGTTCGGCTTGAGAAAACTCAGCTGCGCTTTCGGCGGGTTCATCGGGAAGCGCCGCCAGCAGTTCATTCAGATTTGCGTCCATGATTTTCCCCTTCCTCCAGGGCCGGCGAAATCCCGGCCGCGGCAAACAGCTTCAGCGAACGGTCGAGCAGCGCCAGGGTATCCTCCTGGTGCGGCGATTCGTCCGCGGCCCAAAAAGCGAACACACCCAGATAGAGCGTCCAGTAGAGTTGGAGCACCACGGGAGGCAGGGGCCGCGCAACGCCGTGTTCCGCCATAATGCGCTCCGCGGCTTCCAGATGCAGGATGCGCAGCCTGTCTCCGACCCCTTCGCGCGCGGGTTGCGCCAGCGGGCTGAAAATCGCCTCCGCGGCGGGCGCCAGAAACGGGCGGAACTCGCGCACGCTCTTCAGCCCGGTCCAGATAAGCGCGAACAGATCTTCTTCCAGCGATTCCTGGCCCGCCCGGCGGCGGCTGAACTCCGTCATGGCACCGGCGGTGGCGTCTTCGATAAGCGCCGCGGCAATAGCCTCTTTCGATTTGAAATAGTTGAACAGCGTGCCATTGGCAATGCCCGCTGCCTCGGCAATATCGCGCGTAGTGGCGTTCTCCCAACCTTGCTTCTGGAAAAGCCGCCCGGCCACGGTAAGGATCCGCTGGCGGGTAGCGGTTTTAGCTTCGGCGGTAATTCGCATGGGCAGCGCCGTTCATTAATATGAGCATGCTCATATTAAGAATAAGCAGACTCTCGCGGCGTGTCAAGGGAAAAGCTATAGCTGGCTAACGCTGGTTGGCTTTCAAAATCTTCTTCCGCAGCCGGATGGATTGCGGCGTGACCTCGACGAATTCGTCGTCGCGGATGAATTCGATCGCCTGCTCAAGGTTCAGAATGCGTGGGGGTAGGAGGCGGATGGCTTCGTCGGCGGTGGAGGCGCGCATGTTGGTCAGCTTCTTTTCCTTGACGATGTTCACGTCCAGGTCGTTGTCACGGGAGTTTTCGCCCACGATCATGCCTTCATAGACTTCGGTGCCGGGCGTCAGGAACATTTCGCCGCGCTCCTGGAGATTGAACATGGCGTGTCCGGTGGCTCTTCCAGGACGGTCGGCCACCAGCGAGCCGGTGGGCCGCATGGGGATCTCGCCCTGCCAGTCGATGTAGCCGTGGAAGAGCGAGTTCATGATGGCGGTGCCGCGGGTATCGGTGAGGATTTCGCTGCGCAGGCCGATCAATCCCCGGGAAGGAACGTGGAATTCCAGGCGCACGCGCCCCGAGCCGTGGTTGATCATCTTGGCCATCTTGCCCTTGCGCGCGCCCAGCTTTTCGATCACCACGCCGAGAAAGGCCTCGGGACAATCGATCACCAGCAGCTCTACCGGCTCCTGCACTTTGCCGTTCACGCTGCGCGTGAGGATCTCCGGTTTGCCCACGGCCAGCTCATAGCCTTCGCGGCGCATCATTTCGATCAGGATGGCGAGTTGCAATTCGCCCCGGCCCATCACTTTGAAGGTGTCGTGGCCCAGTTCCTCCACGCGAATCGAAACGTTGGTCAGCAGCTCTTTATCCAGCCGCTCGCGCAGGTTGCGGCTGGTCACCCACTGACCCTCGCGCCCGGCGAACGGCGAGGTGTTGATGGTGAAGGCCATGGCGATGGTGGGCTCGTCGATGGAAATATAGGCTAGCGGTTTGGGGGTTTCGACGCTAGTAAGGGTCTCGCCGATGGTGATGCCTTCCACGCCGGCGATGGCCATGATGTCACCCGGACAGCCGGTCGTTTCATCCACCCGCTTCAAACCTTCGAAGGAATAGAGCTTGGTTATCTTGGTGGTCTGGAGCGAGCCGTCGCGTTTGGCAATGGCCACCTGGTCGCCGAAACGCAGGGTGCCGTTGAAGACGCGGCCGATGGCCAGGCGCCCCAGGTAATCGCTGTAATCCAGGTTCGCGACAATCATCTGCAACACGCCATCGGGATCGCCCACGGGCGCGGGAATGTGCTCCACGATGGCATCGAACAGCGGGCGCAGCGTGGTGGAAGGATCGTCGAGCGAGCGCTTGGCCACGCCGGTCTTGGAGATGGTGTAGAACACCGGAAAATCGAGCTGGTCCTCGGTGGCGTCAAGGTCGATGAACAGGTCGTAGATTTCGTTGAGCACTTCCTGGCAGCGGGCGTCGGAGCGGTCGATTTTGTTGATCACTACGATGGGCGGAAGATGGGCTTCCAGCGCCTTCGAGAGCACGTAGCGGGTCTGCGGCAGCGGACCCTCGCTCGCATCCACCAGCAGCATGACGCCATCCACGATTTTGAGGGCGCGCTCCACCTCACCGCCGAAATCGCTGTGGCCGGGTGTATCCACAATGTTGATCTTCACGCCGTGGTAGCGCACGCCCGTGATCTTGGCCAGGATGGTGATGCCGCGCTCCCGCTCGAGCTCGTTGGAATCCATCACGCGCTCGACATGCTCTTCGTTTTCGCGGAATATGCCGCTCTGATTGAGCATGGCGTCCACCAGCGTGGTTTTGCCATGGTCGACGTGCGCGATGATAGCGATGTTGCGGATAGCGGTATTGCTGCTTTTCATGAAGGGGGAATCTTCAGTTTAGCATGCGGCCGCTCGTATGGCTCCGCACACTGAATCCGCCGGCCCCCTGCCACACTGGAATGGTGAAACCTGGGCGCGCTAGCGGTATTCTCCTGCATCCAACTTCACTGCCGGGGAGATTCGGGATAGGCGATCTCGGCCCGGAGGCTTTTCGTTTTGCCGATTGGCTGGCTGAAGGCGGCCAGACTATCTGGCAGGTGCTGCCGCTCGGGCCGGTGGGCTATGGCGAATCGCCTTACCAGTTGTTTTCCGTGTTCGCCGGCAATCCCATGCTGATTGCGCCGGAACGGCTGGTGGAGCGCGGCTGGCTGGCTGAGACCGATCTTGCGGGCGTGCCGCGTTTCGCCGAGGAGCGGGCGCAATTCGAGCAGGTAGTGCCCTGGAAAATCGAGCTGTTGCGGCAAGCGTTCGCCCGCTTTCACGGGGGACCGGAATTCGACGTCTTCTGCCGCGAAAACACCGCCTGGCTGGACGACTTTGCCCGCTTCATGGCGCTGAAGGAAGCCAACGGCGGCATATCCTGGCGCGAGTGGAACCGGGCGGTGGAAGGCGAACCGCGCGCCGTGGAGTTCCATAAGTTTCTGCAATTCGAGTTCTTCCGCGAATGGCGCGAGCTGAGGACCTACTGTGCGAATAAAGGCATCGCCATGATGGGCGACGTGGCCATCTATGCCGCCATGGATAGCGCGGACGTCTGGTCGCGGCCGGAGTTGTTCCGTTTCGACGTGGTGGCGGGAGTTCCGCCGGACTATTTCAGCGCCACCGGGCAACTGTGGGGCAATCCGATCTATCGTTGGGACCGGATGAGAGCGGAGGGGTACGCGTGGTGGGTGGCGCGCATGCGAACCGCGCTTGACCTGTTCGACCGCGTGCGGCTCGACCACTTCCGCGGATTTGAAGCCTATTGGCAGGTGCCCGCCCATGAGAAGACGGCCACCCATGGCGCGTGGGTGAAGGGGCCGGGCCCGGATCTCTTCCGCGTTCTGGAAGGCGAATTGGGGAAACTCCCGCTGGTGGCGGAAAACCTGGGAGTGATCACGCCGGAAGTGGAAGCCATCCGCCGCCAGTTCGAATTTCCCGGGATGGCGGTGCTGCAATTTGCATTCGGCAACGATCCCCAGGCCGACGGCTTCAAGCCGCATAACTACGTGCGCAACCTGGTGGCCTACAGCGGCACGCACGATAACGACACCGCGGTTGGCTGGTGGCGCAGCCAGGGGGGCGACAGCACGCGCACGCCGGAAGACGTGTGCCGGGAGAAGAACCGCGCCCGCGCGTATCTGAACACCGATGGCGCGGAAATCCACTGGGAGCTCATCCGCGCCCTGATGGCATCGGTGGCCGATACCGTGCTGTTCCCCATGCAGGATGTTCTAGGCCTCGCGAGCGAAGCCCGTATGAACACGCCCGCCACCGCCAGCGGCAACTGGCGCTGGCGCATGCGGCCGGATGCAGCTACGCCGGCCCTGGCCGCCCGCTTGGGGGAAATGGCAAAGGTCTATCAGCGGGCTTGATTCTTTACGGCACGCTCAAAGCCAGCACGCGCTTAGGGCCTTTGCCGGTTTTCACGCGCGCTACTTCACGCAGCGTCGCGGTGTCGATTATGGAAGCGTCGTTGGTGTCGCTGTTGCTTACCGCGCAGTATTTGCCGTCGGGAGAAAACGTGATCCAATTGGGGCACTTGCCCACGGCCACGTGGCCCACCACTTTCTTCGCTGCCGTATCGTAAACGTAAAGCAGCCCGTCGGCCAGGCTCGTCACCCAAAGCTGGCCGCCATCGGGCGAAAGCTCCAGGCCGTGGGTCGGCGTATTGACCTCCAGGGGGCAGTCGAGCGGCGGGCCCGGCGGCAGGTCCACCGTGCCGATTACTCTGGAGGCCGGAATGCTGGCCACGGCAAAGCCGTGCAGGTTCGTGAGCGCGGTGTAGAGGGTGTTTTCATCTTTGGAAATGGCGTAGGGCCGCGGGATGCCGCCGGTGGGAATGTGCGCGGTGTATTCCATCGTGTGCAGGTCAATGCGGTCGATTTCATGGCTGCCCATGGAGGAAACCCACAAGTCGTCATTGCTGCCCGAGTTGTAGCAGTTGTGCGGCTCCTTCACCGGCAGCGTCTTCACTACTCTCTTAGCCCTCATGTCAACGATGTCCACGCTGTTGCCGTCGCGGATAGGTACGCCGACATAATGACCGTCGGGCGTGGCAGCGCACTGGTTGGGCCGGCCCGTGAGCGGAATCGCGCCGAGAATTCGGCCGGTGCGCGCATCCACCGTCTTCAGGTTCTTTTCTGATTCGATGGTGACGAAAAACGTGCGCGCATCGGCAGGGGCGCAGATGCCGTGCACCTGCTCGCCGACCTTGATGGTCTGGACGGACTTCAGGCTGGCAAGGTCGACCACGGTGATGTCGTCGCCCAGGCTGTTGGTGACGTAGAGCCGCATGGACGCGGCCGGACAGGGCCAGACTGCTGCCAAAGACAGGAACAGAAGAGCCCAGGTAGCGCTGGCGGTCTTGCCGCCGGCCGGGCTCACCGGCAGCAAGACTGCCGGCGTTACCGAACACAGACGTCGCATGGCCCTTATTGTTTCACAGGCGCCAGCGCGTAGGCCACGATGGTCTTGCCGCGCACGTCTTCGGCCTCCAGCGCGGCCAGCAGCCGGTTTTCCAGCCCTTCCGGATCGACGTCCACGGCGCAAGCCGCCATCTGCTCCTCGGTGGCTCCGGTGTAACACAGCTCACAGGCGGCCAAGGTTCCCTCGCCGATACGCGTCACCGGGCCGAAAGCGCGGCAGGTAACGGGGCGGGCGGCGTAGAGATCGCAGCATCCGGTGGCAGGGTCGAGCGCCGGGCAGGGCACGCCGTCCATGGAATCGGGAAGGCGGCCTTCATCCCGAAGCTCTCCGGTAGACGGGTCACCGGGATAGAGGGGGGCCATCGCGGCCGCGTAGTCGGTTGCGCGCGCGCGCACGGCCTCGGCGCGAACCGGGTCGGCAGCCTGCAACGCCGAGAGGCCGGCGCGGAGGCGCAAGGCATCGAGTTGCGTGATAGCGAATGGTCCCATGCAGCACTGCGAGCAGCCGGGCTGGCAAACCAGCCACTCGCCGCTGCGCCGCGCCGCTTCCGCGAGGGTTTCGGAAATGCCGTCGAGCAGCTGGCGGTCTCCGGTTTCGATCTGCACAAGGGAAAGCGGCATCAGAGTCGAGCAGGATCAGCACGGCGGCTGAAGCTAATCGCGAGGCGTCACCGTCCGCCCGGTGCGCACGGATTCGCGCGCCGCGTCCAGAATTTCCGTCACGATCAGGTTGTTTTCGAGCGACGAAAGGCCGGTGGGTTTGAGCCGCCCGCGCGTCACCGCTACCAGATAGGAGATGGAATCGCGCTCTTCCGGAGGGCGGGCCACCGGGGTGCGGGTCTCTTCCGATTTTCCCGGCAGGCGCACACGCAGGTTGTCACCGCCGGTGGCAATGGCATAACCGGTGGCGCCGTAAACTTCGAAATCCTTACGGCTGAACGGCCAGTTCCAGGAAGCCTGAATGATGCCCTGCGCCTTGGGATATTCCACCAGGATGGTGGCTTCGTCGTCCACGTGCGTGTAAATGGCCGGCTTTTCGGTCTGCGCGATGGCGGTTATTTTCAGCGGCCGCTGGTTGTCCATCAGCCACGTCATCAG
>Ga0335079_10011566_pt1 | contig 10060 bp, 9 predicted proteins | sample Lox_Sample_33_FD_206719 | JGI IMG/M metagenome (GOLD analysis project Ga0335079, IMG submission 206719) | Soil microbial communities from Loxahatchee National Wildlife Refuge, Florida, United States - Lox_Sample_3.3 | ecosystem: Environmental > Terrestrial > Soil > Wetlands | place: USA: Florida...
CACGGAGCGACCGCCGGCACGGTCAGCAGGACGCCGGCAACGCCGTTCAGCCACCAGCGCCCGCCCGCCTCGAGCGCGCTCTGGGTGATGCCGAACAGCGATGCCGCCGGCGCGAACGCCAGCCGCATCTCGTTGGTCATCGCCTGCGGAGTGAGGAATGCGGCGACGTTGACGCCGATTGCGTCGCTGAAGAATACGATCGTCCGGCCAGCAGCAGCAGCGGCGGCAAGCAAGACTATGTCGCGCAGCCGGTCGCAAGCGAGCCGGAACTGGAAGTGACGAAGCAGGCGGACGGTCAGGAGTGCCGCCACCGTCTCTCCGCCGGCATCGAACAGCACGGTAATCCAGGGATCGTGCGCCAGCCCGCGCCAGACCCCGACCGAGCCGAGAAATACGGCCGGCCACAGGCGTTCGCCGCGCAACAGCAGGCCCGCAACGCCAATCCCGTTTGCGATCCATGGCAGCGCGAGGCCGGGGTTGAACGAGGCGTGAAAGCTGTCCGAGCGTTCGATCAGCCAGAAGCCGATTCCGCCGGTCACGACGTACGCCGCCACAAGGACTGCTGCGTCTAGCAGAGCGTTTGGCGATGGCCTTGCCATCGAAAGCTGGTCGCCAGCGCGCCCTAGCATTGCGGCGACCGACGAGGTCCACGGTAATGTGATGCCGACCGTCGGCGGTGCATCCGTGGCTCCGGCAGACTGCTGTGCGCACTCGAAGACGACCGCTGACCCGCCCGTGCTCGATGGCCCCATCTGCACCGTCCCCTGAGCGGCGACCGCACGCGATGCAATGGAGCGTAGACCGAGGGCAGCCGAGGCGTTTGCGGCGGCCGCCGGCGCGCCGTCGTCCTCGACCGCGAGCCGCACGCGTGCCTGGCTGACATCGAAGTCGACACGGACTTCTCGCACGCCGGGTCGCGCCACGGCTGCTCGCACGGCGTCCTCGGCCAGTCGATAGACGTGGTCGCGGCGCTCGATGGACAGATTGATCGGGAATGGCGAGTGGATGGTGGTGCGGATGCTCGGGCCGTCGTCGGCAAACGATGCCGGCAGGCGCCGCAGGGCTTCTCCGAGATCCCCACCTGCCTCCTGCAGCGGCGACGCCCCTCGGGTCAGCTGCCGGCAGAGCGCGCTGGCCGCGGTGACGTTCGTAGTGATGGTCGCGAGCAACTGCGAGTCGGGCGGTTCGCCGCGCGCGACGCGCGTTGCGAAGCTCTCCGCGCTCTGGCTGACGCGCACCAGTATCGGGTTCAGCCGATGGCGAAGGTCGCCACCGAGCCGAAACCGTTCGACGTCCCCGGCGGTCAGCGCCGCGAGACGCAGTTCGATGCGTTCCGACAAAGGCTCGGCGAAGCACGCGAGCAGAGCGCCATCCTCGAACTCGATTCGCACGCGCGTCACTTCGACGTCGAACTCGGTGCCGCTCGCGCTTCTGTGCCGCTCGATCGTCGTGAACGGCGCACCGGCCGCGGTTGCCGAGCTGGGCGACCGGCCGTCGCGCACCCGAAGCTCGTCGCTGCGCAGCGTGAGAAATCGCGCCTCGCTGTATCCGTAGGTCGCGAGCGCAGCGGGATTGACGACCTGGATGCGGCCATCGGCGGGATTCTCGGCCCACATCGGGAAAGAGTTTCCGGCGAACAGCTGCCGGTAACGCTCGATCGACGCAGTGATTTCGCGCTGGCCGCGCTCGCGCTGTGCCAGAACCGCCGTGAGCACCAGCCCGGTGCCGGTCAGCAGGGCCAGAAATCCCCACGCGACCTCGAGCTGTGCGCTCGGGCTTAGACCGGAAAACACCCCCAGCTTGAACGCAAATCCGCTGGCCGAAGCCATCGTCAGGATTAGCGTCGCCGCGGCAGCGACTCCGACTCCGAGCGAAGTGGCCGCAACGGCGACCAGTAGCAGCGCGGCGCCGAGCAGCGCGAGGCGCCAGCCGGCGATCGATACACCGAGCCCACACAGGATCCAGATCAGGAGCAAGGCCGCTAGCACCGGGACACCGAGCCGCCACCGACGGCGGATCGCGGACGTCGTAGTCGAAAGGGCCAGCAACGGAACGATCAGGACGCCGCCGGCGACGGAATTGGCCCACCAATGGCCGATGAACGACAGCAAGCGGACGTTGATCACCAGCGCGCCGCCCGACTGCTCTATTCCAATCGCCTGCAGCATGGCCCTGCCGCCGGTGCCCGGATCGCTGAGCAGCAGCGCCATAATGACGCCATCCACGGCGTCGATGCCCACGGCGATCAGGCGGCCCACGCCCAGCGCGCCCAGAAGGAGAAGCGAGTCCTGATAGCGATCGAGCGTCTGGCGGAATCCCCACGATCGCAGCAACTTCACGATGACGACGATGCTCAGCGTCTCTCCGACGGCGTCCGGCAGCACGGCCTGCCACGGGTCGCCCTGGACCCCGCCCCAAACCGCAATCGAACCGAGCAGGATCGCCGGCCAGGCGGCCCAGCCGTAGCGCAACACCCCGGCAACCCCAATGCCGACCGGCAACCACGGGACCGCAATCCCCGGCGAGAGTCCGGCTACGGTCGGATCGATCAGGCGGCGCAGCAGCAGTACGCCGAGCCAGCCCGTGCCGACGTACCCTACGAAGGTCGCGGCCGATCCGGCGAACCAAGGCCAGATACGACGGGCCATCACCACGAATCGATTGTCGAGGGTCGTCGGACTCACGAACGGGCCTTGGCGTCCCGGGATACGGAACGCACCTTCAAGCGTAACAGCACGGGTCAAGGCCCGCCGGCGCCGGCCCGCCAGGTCCAAGGGCGCACCGAAATGGACCTTAGCTCTGCAGGCGGCCGAAAAGTCACTTTCTTGAGCCCGCGCGCACCTTGAACGTGCATCCCGACGGGGTCGCAACGCGCGCCCGTGCCGGCGACCGGATGACCCGGCATACTCTTGGAGCCAGCTGGCGGCGTATACGGGTGCGACGGGTGAACGCGAAGTCGGCTCATGCGGCGACGGTATGCCGGGGTACGCTGCACGCGTCAGGGCCGTCTGTCGCGGGCCCGGTCCCGTGGCACGCTCACCTCGTGCTCGATTTCGAGCGACGCGGCGTGCGCAGCGTGCTCGCCAGCGCGCAGCACGTCGGGCCGCTGCGCGTGCAGAAGATGCTCCACCCGGAAGGCGACGATCCCTGCCACGCGATTATCGTGCATCCGCCCGCCGGCATTGCCAGTGTCGATCAGTTGGCGCTTGAGGTACGCGTCCGCAGCAATGCGCGCGTGCTGTTGACGACTCCCGGGGCAACCAAGTGGTATCGCTCCGCGGGTCCTACGGCGCGATGTGAGGCCCGTTTGTGCGTCGAAACGGGCGCAGCTCTTGAATACCTGCCGCGCGAGGCCATCGTGTTCGACGGGGCACGGGCGCGGTCCATGCTCGAGATGGACGTCGCGCCTGGTGGGCGACTGCTGGGGTGGGAGCTCTGGTGCCTCGGACGCACCGCATCGGGTGAGCGCTTCAGCGCCGGGCACCTTCAGCTCGAAACGCGCCTGACCTGTGCGGGGCGGATGCGATGGCAGGAACGAGGGGCGCTTGCGGGTGGCGCATCGCTGCTGCAGATGGCCGCGGGGTTCGACGGACAACCCGTGTTCGGAACGCTTTGGGCCGCCGGGCCGGAACCCGCGCGTGAACTACTCGATGAATGCCGGGCTGTTCCGCTCGACCACGGCGGGCGCGGCGCACTCACCGTGATGCCAGGCTTGCTTCTCGCACGCTATCTCGGCCCGTCGACGGAGCAGGGATTCGCATGGTTCACCGCCCTGTGGTCGCGCCTGCGTCCCGCGTATCTCGGGCGCGCGGCCGTGCCGCCGCGTGTCTGGTCGGCGTGACAGGGACAATCTCATGGAACTGACGCCGCGCGAGAAGGACAAGCTGCTGATCTTCACGGCCGCGCTCGTTGCCGAACGTCGTCGGGCGCGCGGACTGAAGCTCAATTATCCGGAGGCGGTCGCGCTGATCAGTGCGGCGATCCTCGAAGGGGCGCGTGACGGAAGGACCGTCGCCGAGCTGATGAGCTTTGGGAAGACCGTGCTCGGACGCAGCGACGTCATGGACGGCGTCGCCGACATGATTCCGGAAATCCAGGTCGAGGCGACGTTTCCGGACGGCACCAAGCTCGTGACCGTCCACCAGCCCATCGTGTAGGAATACCCATGCACCCCGGCGAATTTGACGTCCAGCCAGGACTCATCGAACTCAACGCAGACCGGCCTTCGGTGACAGTGCGCGTTGAAAACACCGGCGACCGGCCCATACAGGTCGGCTCGCACTACCATTTCGCAGAGGTCAACGGGGCACTGCGATTCGATCGTGAGGCGGCCCGCGGACACCGCCTCGACATCGCCGCAGGCACGGCAGTCCGCTTTGAACCCGGCCAGAGTCGCACGGTTCGGCTCGTCGCATACGGTGGCCGGCGCCGCGTATACGGCTTCAGCGGTCGCGTTCAAGGACCGCTCTGATGCCCGCCCGGATCGAGCGGCGCGCCTATGCCGAGATGTACGGACCGACCACGGGCGACCGGATTCGCCTGGCGGATACCGACCTCTGGATCGAGGTCGAACGGGATCTGACGGTGTACGGCGAGGAGGTCAAGTTCGGCGGCGGCAAGGTGATCCGCGACGGCATGGGACAGGGCCAGCTGCCGAGCGCAAAGGTCGCCGATACGGTCATCACCAACGCCATCGTCGTCGATCACTGGGGGATCATCAAGGCGGACATCGGCCTCAAGGATGGTCGGATCTGGCGCATCGGCAAGGCAGGCAATCCGGACATCCAGTCCGGCGTCGACATTCCGATCGGCGCAGGAACCGAGATCATCGCGGGTGAAGGCCGGCTGGTGACGGCCGGAGGCGTCGATGCACACATCCATTTCATCTGCCCGCAGCAGATTGACGATGCGCTCGCTTCGGGAATCACGACACTCCTCGGTGGCGGGACGGGGCCGGCGACCGGCACCGCGGCAACGACCTGCACGCCGGGCCCGTGGCACCTGCACCGGATGCTAGAGGCCGCCGAGGCGTTCCCGGTGAACCTCGGATTCTTCGGCAAGGGCAACGCCAGCGATCCGCTGCCGCTGCGTGAGCAGGTGCAGGCTGGAGCGATGGGCCTCAAGCTGCACGAGGACTGGGGAACGACCCCGAAAGCGATTGATACCTGCCTCAGGGTCGCCGACGAGCTCGACGTCCAGGTCGCGATTCATACCGACACTCTCAACGAGTCGGGGTTCGTCGAGACGACGCTCGCGGCTATCGGCGATCGCACGATCCACACGTTTCACACCGAAGGTGCCGGCGGCGGACACGCCCCCGACATCATCCGCGCCGCGGGACAACCGAACGTATTGCCGAGCTCGACGAACCCAACCCGTCCGTACACCGTCAACACCGTCGACGAGCATCTCGACATGCTGATGGTCTGCCATCACCTCGACCCCGCCATCGCCGAAGACGTTGCGTTCGCCGAATCGCGCATCCGGCGCGAAACGATTGCTGCGGAGGACATCCTGCACGACCTCGGCGTCTTCTCGATGATGTCGTCCGACTCGCAGGCGATGGGCCGCGTCGGCGAGGTCGTCATCCGCACCTGGCAGACGGCGCACAAGATGCGACTGCAGCGCGGCAGCCTCACCGGGGATGCCGTGCACCGCGACAATGAACGCGTCAAGCGCTATGTCGCAAAATACACAATCAATCCGGCCATCACGCACGGGATCGCAGGCGAGGTCGGGTCCGTCGAACCTGGCAAACTTGCCGATCTCGTGATCTGGTCACCGGCGTTCTTCGGGGTCAAGCCGAGCCTCGTCATCAAGGGCGGCATGATTGCACTCGCTCCGATGGGGGACCCGAACGCATCGATCCCGACGCCACAGCCAGTGCACTACCGGCCGATGTTCGGCAGCCACGGCCGCGCGCTGGCGCACGCCGTAACGTTCGTCTCCCAATCGGCGCTCGCTAACCCTGCCGTCCGCGGCCTCGGTCTTGCAAGGACGCTGGTCGCGGTGCGCGGCACGCGTGGCCTCGGCAAGCGCGACATGATCCGCAATGACGCGACGCCGAGGATCGAAGTCGACCCCGAGACCTACGAGGTGCGGGCCGACGGCGTGCTGCTGACCTGCGAGCCGGTGGCCGAGCTGCCGTTGACGCAGCGCTACTTCCTCTTCTAGGACACCGCCCTATGCCGGACGCCGCGCCTGCATTGCTGCGCATCGCTTCACGGGCGGATGCCGGGGCTGCTCCGTCCGATCGAGTTCGCCTGACCTACGAGGAGCGCATGCGCACCCGCCTGCTCGCACGGCTCGAAAGCGGTCTCGAGGCCACGATCGACCTTGCGCGTGGTTCGGTGCTGAAGCCAGGCGACTGCCTGCTCGCGAGTGACGGTCGCATCGTCGAGGTGTGCCCTGCCCTGGAACCGCTCCTTCACGTCGCCGTCGCCGATCCCCTGACGCTTGCACGTGCGGCCTACCACCTTGGCAACCGTCATGTCGCCGTCGAGTTGCGACCCGAAGCTTTGCGCGTCGGCGACGACGGCGTGCTGGAGCGACTCCTGCGGGGACTGGGCCTCGAGCCGGTTCGCATCGAGGCGCCCTTCGCGCCGGAAGGGGGTGCGTACGGGCACTCGCACACGCATCTCGGTGACACCAATCGGCTCGCGCCGGTCATCCACGAGTACCGGCGCTCGTGAGCGAGCTACCCCTTGCGGCACTGCTCCAGCTGGCGAGCCCGTCGCTGCCCGTCGGAGCCTACAGCTACTCGCAGGGCCTCGAGTCGGCGGTCGCCGACGGCACAGTTCGCGACGAGGGGGCGGTGCGCGACTGGCTGGCGACTGTGCTGGAGCACGGCCTCGCCTCCTGGGACGCCACCTGGGTCGCCGCGTTGTTGCGCGCGCATCGTGAGCGCGCGGGCAGCGACGTCATCGAGCTCAACGAAGGTTTTCTTGCCAGCCGGGAGACGCGCGAGCTGCGCGCCGAAGCCGTCCAGACAGGGCGGTCCCTGCTGACACTCGTACGTGAAATCGACGGTACGGGTCTCGCACTGCTCGACGTCCTGACGGCGCTGGACGCCGGCGACGGGCTCGCCTACCCCACCGTCTGGACCGCCACCGCGGTGGCGCGCGGAATAGACGACGAGCCGGCGGTGGTGGCATACCTGTGGAGCTGGCTCGAGAACTCAGTGCTCGCCGCGATGAAGACACTGCCGCTCGGTCAACGCGCCGGCCAGCGCGTGTTGATCGAGCTGGGCTCCCGGCTCGCGACCCTGGCCGCCACGGCGATCGCCCGACCTCTCGACCAATGCTGCAATCTGCTGCCCGGGCTGGCGCTTGCCTCAATGGAACATGAGACACAATACACCCGCCTCTTCCGCTCCTGATCGCCGTTCTGGCGGACCACTGCGCGTCGGCATCGGCGGCCCGGTCGGTTCCGGCAAGACGGCGCTGACGCTGTCGCTGTGTCGTGCGTTACGCGCCGAGTGGGAGCTCGGCGTCGTGACCAACGACATCTATACGGAGGAGGACGCGCAGTTCCTGGTGCACCACGAAGCACTCGAGCCGGAGCGGATTCTCGGCGTCGAGACGGGGGGCTGCCCGCACACGGCGATTCGCGAGGACGCCTCGATCAATCTCGAGGCGGTCGAGCGGCTCATGCGCCGCTTCACGAGCCTCGATCTCGTGTTCGTCGAAAGCGGTGGCGACAACCTCGCCGCCACGTTCAGCCCAGAGCTTTCCGACTACACGATCTACGTGATCGACGTCGCTGCGGGCGACAAGATTCCGCGCAAGGGCGGCCCCGGCATCACGAAGTCCGATCTGCTCGTGATCAACAAGATAGACCTCGCGCCATACGTCGGGGCTTCGCTCGAAGTGATGGATCGCGATGCGCGCCGTATGCGGCCCGACCGGCCGTTCGTGTTCACAAATCTCAAGACCGGCGAGGGGCTGGCCGAGGTGGCGCGCCGGGTCGTCGAGCGTGCGAAACTCTTTGCCGGATGATGGCGCTGGACGCGCGCGTCCGGACCGCAAGTCCGCGTCGTGCACCACGGGAGAATGCGATGGCACGAAATAGCGCGCTACTGCTCGCGGCAATCGTCTCTCTCTTCGCGGCAACGGTCGCCGGCGCCGATACTCCGCCGTCGCCGGACCTAGAGCTCATTCGTCGCGCGCGCACGGCGCTTGCGGAACTGCGGGCGTTCGAGCGGCTCAACAGCGAGATCGTAAAGCGCTGCCAGGATCCGGTGACCGGCGCCTACAACGACTGGCGCGACGAGTTCCGGGCGGAGCTCGACCATGCCCACGCGCTCGACAAGGCGCTGCAGCGCCGCGCCCCGGACAACGCCGCGCCCGCACCAGAGGACGTGCGACTGAAACCCTTCGTCGATGCCGATGGGCAGGTACTGTACTCGCGGTGCTTGCGCTGGAGCACGCTGCTGATTCAGCGCGAATCGCCGGTTCGCGCCGACATCGGCACGACGCTCGGCTTTCTGAAGGACAACGAGGCGCGGCTGAAAGCCATCGTCGCGGACGACGCAACGTGGCAGGCGTGGCGGACCGCGGGCACGATGCCGTAGCGCACACGGCGTTCTCAGGCCCGCGGTCGCCCGTCGAGCGACAGCAGCGACTGGTACAGGTCCGGTCGCCGGTCGCGAAAGCAGCCCCACGTCGTGCGATCGGCGCGGCAGCGGTCGAGATCAAAGGTCGCGACGAGCACACCTTCCGACGCTCGATCGGCTTCGGCGACCAGTGCGCCGGTCGGACCTGCCAGGAACGACGATCCATAGAAGGTGACGGAGACGCCGTCCGTGGTCTCGAGGCCGATGCGGTTCGAGGCGACGACCGGGACCATGTTCGCCGCAGCATGACCGCGCATCACGATGCGCCAGTGCTCCATCGAGTCGAGCGTGGGGTCGCTCGGCTCGCTGCCAATCGCCGTCGGATACATCAGGAACTCGGCGCCGCCGAGCACGAGCGCGCGGGCGGCCTCCGGAAACCACTGGTCCCAGCAGATCGCGAGGCCGAGCATGCCGTACGCCGTCTGGATTGGACGGAAGCCCGTGTCCCCTGGCGAGAAGTAGTACTTCTCCTCGTACCCCGGGAACTGCGGGATGTGGCTCTTGCGGTAGTGGCCGGCGATGCCGCCGTCGGCGTCCACGACCACGACCGAATTGAACAGGGCCTCGCCCGCGCGCTCGTAGATCGACACCGGGATCACGACGCCAAGCGCCTCTGCCAGGCGCCGAAAATGCTCGATCGTCGGATGTCCCGCGATCGGGGAAGCCAGCTCGTAGAAGGAGCGGTTCTCCACCGCACAGAAGTACGGCGTCTCGAACAGCTCCTGCAGCAGAACGACGTTGGCGCCCTGCTCGGCCGCGCGCCGGACCAGCCGCTCCGCCGTCTCAATGTTGCGCGCCCGGTCCCAGGTGCAAGCGAATTGCGTGGCCGCCAAGGTGACGTTTCGCATCGAGTTGGTCTCCGTGACCTGCTGACGGTCTTTGAACGCCGGGCGGAGACGCGTCCGCCGCGGCGCGCGCTTCCCGAATCCCTGACGATATAGAAATCCGGCCGCCAACGGCAGTGCCGGCGAGCCTCTCTACCCGGCGGCAGCGGGAGGCCCGCCCGCGGGGCCGCGACGCACCGCAGAGCGCGGCGCGACGACCGGACGCGCCGGCAGGTTCGACCCCAGGTAATGGCCGAGGAAACCGATCGCCGCAAGCTTGGCCAGCGTCACGTACGCCGGGGTCAGGCGACCGGTCTCGAGCATAGACGCCGTGAAAACCGTGTCGACCAGCTCGGCCGCAATGTAGGCAACCCGTTCCTTGTCGACGAAGCGCGGCACGACGAACAGATCTTCCGCAATGCGCAGGGCGAATCCGGCACGCTCGCGGTCCGCGTCACGGTCAATCCGCTTGATCTGCGGCGGCGTCTCGCCGCCGATCGCCAGCTTGGCGCCCACCGGGTGCGTACGGTGATAGCGCGCGGCCCGGTCAACCATGCACTCGACGATCGCCTGCCAGTTCCGCGTGTCGCGCGCCTTCAGGGGACGCATCAGAGTGGCGTCC
>Ga0335079_10011568_pt1 | contig 10060 bp, 11 predicted proteins | sample Lox_Sample_33_FD_206719 | JGI IMG/M metagenome (GOLD analysis project Ga0335079, IMG submission 206719) | Soil microbial communities from Loxahatchee National Wildlife Refuge, Florida, United States - Lox_Sample_3.3 | ecosystem: Environmental > Terrestrial > Soil > Wetlands | place: USA...
AGGCAACGCGAGCGGAATTGTCGACGGAGCCGCCGCTGTTGTGGTCACCAGGGAAAAGACAGCCAAAGAGCGCGGGCTGAGGCCAATCGGCAGAATCGTATCGTGGGCGGTTACCGGTGTGGACCCCACCATCATGGGAATCGGGCCTGTACCGGCGAGCCGCAAAGCGCTGCAGCAAGCTGGCCTGACGCTTAGCCAAATGGATCGCATCGAGGTGAATGAGGCGTTCGCGGCTCAATATTTGGCTGTGGAGAAAGAACTGGGATTGCCGCGAGACAAGACGAACGTAAATGGTGGCGCTATCGCGCTGGGCCATCCGCTTGGAGCTTCAGGCACACGCCTGGTGATAACGCTCCTGAATGAGTTGCGCCGTAAGGGACTGCGCTACGGGCTTGCGACAGCCTGCATCGGCGGCGGCCAGGGCATCGCCATGATTGTCGAAGCATTGAACAGCTAGCACAAAGCGAAATTGACAGTTGCGACACGCCTTGCTGCGGTCTTTGATACACTTTCCTGGGTGGTCTTCCTGCCGGATCTTCGCGGTCTTCCGATGTAAGGAGCAAGAATGGCAATTCAGAAAGTGGGAGTCGTTGGGTGTGGACTGATGGGCTCGGGAATCGCACAGGTCTGCGCACAAGCCGGCTTTTCAATCATTGTTCGAGAAGTCAGCTCGGACTTAGTGGACAAAGGCCTGAAGGGAATTGAAAAGAACCTCGGCCGCTTGGTGGAGAAGGGAACGATTACCGAAGCGACGAAGAGTGAGATTCGTGGCCGATTGAGAGGCGTCACGGCCGTCGACGAGTTAAAGGATTGCGATCTGATTATCGAGGCGATCATCGAGCAGCTTCCTGCCAAGCGAGAACTCTTCACACAGTTAGACGCTTTGTGCCCGCCGCACACGATCTTCGCGAGCAACACGTCGTCGCTGACGATTACGGAAATTGCCGCCGCGACCCGACGGCCGCAACGGTTTGTAGGGCTTCATTTTTTCAACCCTGTGCCCGTCATGAAGTTGGTAGAAGTGGTGAAGACGATTGCCACCGACCCTGCCGTTTATGAAGAGATGGTTGCGTTCGGCGCAAAGCTTGGGAAAACGCCGGTGCGCGCTAATGACAGCGGTGGCTTCATTGTGAATCGCTTGTTGGTGCCTTACCTTCTTGACGCCATTCGCGCGCTCGAGGAGGGAGTAGGTTCGGTCGTCGACATTGATACTTCCATGAAACTTGGCTGCGGCCATCCCATGGGCCCATTTACGTTACTGGATTTCGTCGGCCTGGATACGACCTATTACATTTCGCAGATCATGTTCGATGAGTTCAAAGAAAAGCGTTTTGCTGCGCCTCCACTATTGAAGCGCATGGTGCTTGCCGGCTGGAATGGCAAAAAGAGTGGACGGGGATTTTATGACTACTCCGATCCCGCCAATCCGAAGCCGATGAGTCTGTGAGGAATCACTGATGGCCTACGAAAATTTGTTGTTCGAGAAAAAAGACGGAATCGCTTACATCACCTTCAACCGGCCAAAGGTGCTGAACGCTCTGAACCGGCAGACCATCGAAGAGTTTCATCGCATCCTGTTGGACGTGAAGCACGATTCCGCCGTTCGCGTACTCATTCTGACGGGAAGCGGCGAGAAAGCGTTTGTAGCTGGAGCAGATATCAACGAACTGGCCCAGCAAACGCCTGTGAACGGCAAAGAATTCTCGCTTTATGGGCAGAGCGTCTTCCATCTTCTGGAGATCATCGGCAAACCCTCGATCTGTGCGATCAATGGCTTTGCCCTTGGCGGAGGCTGTGAACTCGCGCTCTCTTGCTCGATCCGTTTGGCATCCAAAAACGCAAAGCTCGGACAGCCAGAAGTGAAGCTCGGCATTCTCCCCGGGTACGGGGGCTCGCAGCGATTGGCGCGGCTTTGCGGCAAGGGCGTAGCGCATGAGCTGTGCCTTACCGGTGAAATGATCACCGCGGAAGAAGCGCAACGCATCGGGCTTGTGAACCATATTTATGAGCCAGCGGAATTGCTGCCCGCCGCCGAAGCAATGGCGAAAAAAATCATCGAAAAAGCGCCCCTGGCGGTGAAATACTGCATGGAGGCCATCGAGCGCGGCGTAGAAATGCCGCAGGAAGAGGGATTGTTCCTCGAAGCAACCCTGTTCGGGCTATGCTGCGCGACGGAAGACATGCGGGAAGGCACGAAGGCTTTCCTCGAAAAACGAGCGCCGCAATTCAAAGGAAACTAGTCGAAACGAATGCCAGAAAAACTCCAGCCTGGAAAGATTGACGGTGGTCTCAGCGCTGCCGGATTCCGTTTCGCGATTGTTGTGAGCCGCTTCAACAGTTTCATCACTGAGCGCTTGTTGCAGGGCGCGCTCGATGCGCTGGAGCGGGCTGGCGCGACCAACAAGGATGTGGAAGTCGTGCATGTGCCCGGCTCGTTTGAGCTGCCCCTGGCTGCGAAGAAGCTCGCACAAGCGGGACGTTATGACGCGATTGTCGCGATCGGTTGCGTGTTGCGCGGAGAAACGGCGCACTATGATTATGTGTGCTCCGAAACTTCTCGCGGCTTGCAACTCGCCCAGATGGATACCGGCGTACCCGTTATGTTTTGCGTGTTGACTTGCGACACCCTGGAGCAGGCCATTGACCGCGCCGGGCTGAAAGGTGGAAACAAAGGTTTCGAAGCGGGACTCGGTGCCATTGAAATGGCGCAACTTTCACGAAGAATCCGTTTGGCCCGCAAATCCGAAAAAGGCAGCCGCAAGTAACGTGTCTCTCCGAACCAAGTCGCGCGAATTCGCAATGCAGATGTTGTTCCAGTGGGACATGAGCCAGCAGGACGCCACCAAGTTGGAAACGAAGTTTTGGGACACATCGAAGGGAGCCCAGAACGTTCGGTCTTTCGCCAATCAGTTGTTCGAAGGCGCGGCCCATGATGCCGCAAACCTCGACGAACTGATCGCAAAATTCGCGTCGAACTGGCGAATCGAAAGAATTTCGGCGATTGATCGGGCGATTCTCCGGCTCGCGCTTCATGAATTGCGCGCGACAGATACGCCACCGAAAATCGTTATCAATGAAGCCGTGGATTTGGCGAAAAAGTTCTCCTCGGAGGATGCCGGAGGGTTTGTTAACGGTGTTCTCGACACCTATCACAAGTCGATGAAAGCCGATTGAGGTGACCGGCGTTCGCGGCTAGGTCCGGATTACCCCTTCGAACACCTTCACTGCCGCGCCGCTGACACGGGGCGTGAGTTTCTTTCCTTGCTGCGTGACTTCCACTTCGATCTCACTTGGCCGGCCCATCTCGACACCTTGTGCGACGTGAAGCGTATGGCCTGGGCCTAGTCGTCCTTGCTGAACGAGATATGCGCCGAGCGAGCCGGCCGCGGAACCAGTCGCCGCGTCCTCATACAATTCCCAAGGCATCATGCCGCGTGCGTGGACGTGATGATTTGCTCCGATTGTGAAGCAGTAAGCCAAAGCTGCATCTTTTTTCAGCAGGCGCGCCAATTCCGTCATGTTCATCGCGATTCGCGAAAGCGCGGCGCGATTCCGCAGGGGCACCATCAGGTTGTATATTCCCGTGCTCACGAATTGCGGCGCTAGCATCGGATCCAGATCTTTCGTGGTGAGCCCCAGGGCAGCGGTCAATTTCTTTTTGTCGATTTTCGATGATTTGAACGCCGCATCCTTTTGCGTCATGGTGACACGTAGCGGGCGGCCGTCTTTGAACCGAATCTCCACGGGTAGAACGCCAGCGCCCGTCTGTTGAAGAACGTGAACGCCACCTTCTTGTGCGGGGACCACGCCGAGTTCCGCTAGAAGGAACCACGTGCCGATCACCGGGTGGCCCGCCAATTTCAGTTCTTCCTTCGTTGTGAAAATGCGTAGGCGCGCGAGGGCGCGATCGTCGGTCGGTTTCTGTACGAATACCGTTTCCGACAAATTCATCTCGCGCGCAATGGCCATCATCTGATCGTCGGAAAGCCCGTCGCCGTCGGTAATCACCGCGAGCGGATTGCCCTGAAAACGTGTGGTGGTAAACACATCCAGTGTGTAGAAGCGATGTTCCATGGTATTCAGCGCCGTTCGTCAGCCGCGAATCACTCAAATACTAAATCTGCTCGAGCTGGCTTACGGTCCTTTCGTTCGTGACGTTTCCCGTATTGAGTGTTGATTTGGGTTCCAGCAGAATCATGTGAACTTCTTCGTCCGCCACCGGCATGTGCTCCACGCCGTGAGGCACGACAATAAATTCGCCCTCCCGTACGATTTCTTCGTGGTCGCGGAATCGCATGCGCAAAGTTCCCTTAATTACAAGGAACAATTCATCTTCCACATCGTGGTGATGCCAGATGAATTCACCCTTGATCTTCACGGCTTTCACATGGCAATCGTTCAACTCCCCAATAATCCTGGGATTCCAGTGATCGGAAAACTGTGTGAATTTGTTCGCGAGATTTACCGTGAGCATCTGGACCTCTACAGTTCGTGAATCGCAGCCACCGTCGCCTGCAAAACTTTTGCGGTCGTGTCCTTGCTGGATGTTTCCGAGTAGATGCGCAGCAGGTTTTCTGTCCCGGAAGCGCGGACCATCACCCAACCGACGTCGCCAAGATATAGTTTGATTCCGTCCAAATTCTCGCGGCGGGTTACAGGCCAATTCTTCAGTTGCTTGAGACTGGCGTTCGAGAAATGGGCGATCGCCTTTTCTTTCTGCTCTTTTTTGACGTCAATGTCAATGCGCCGGTAGTGGTATTCCCCAAACTCGCGGTGGAGGGTTCCGATCAATTCGCCCAAGGGCTTGCCATGCCACGCCATCAGCTCCACGAGCAGTAGCGCAGAAACGGTTGCGTCGCGTTCAGGCAAATAGAGACTGGTTCCTATACCGCCGCTCTCCTCGCCGCCAATCAGAATGTTTTGCTCCAGCATCAGCTCGCAGATGTATTTGAACCCGACCGGTACTTCATGGAGCTTGCGACCGAACTTCCTTGCCAGGGCATCGATTAACTTCGTTACGGAAAACGTCTTGGCAATGTCGCCAGACAGGTTGCGAGTGCCAACCAGGTGCCAAACTAGCAAGGAGAAGATTTGATGCGGATTGATGAACGTGCCGTCGCAATCGATGGCGCCGATGCGATCGCCGTCGCCATCGGCTGCAAGGCCCGCGTCGAACTTCCCATCGACCACGGCCTTGCTCAAGGCGTTGATGTGCGGCTCGATGGGTTCGGGATGCACGCCGCCAAACAGCGAATCGCGCGTGCCGCGAATCTCTTCACAGGGAACTCCGTGACGTTGCAACAGCGTCTTGAGCAGCCCGGCAGCACATCCGTGCATCGGATCGACGACCAAGCGCAATTTCGAGTCGCGCAGCTTGCTCCAATCGATGAGCTTCTCGATCGTGTCAAGGTAAGGATTCAGCGGCTCGATCCTCTGGATCAATCCTGGGCGCGGCGGCAGCGCCGGCAGTTGCGAGTTTTGTATTTCGGCAAGCTCTCCCTCGATTTGCGCGACGATGGACGGTAACGCGCTACTTCCGTAGGAGGCTTTGTATTTAATCCCGTTCCAGTTATGGGGATTGTGGCTCGCTGTGACAACGAGACCGCCGGCGGCGTTTCTTTGACGGACCAGCAGCGAAATCGTGGGCGTGGGGCAGGGCTTGTCCGCTAACCACACGGGTGTGCCAGTCGAACTGATGATCTCGGCCAGTGCGTCGGCCACCGTGTCGGAATCGCGACGATGATCGTAGCCGATTAGCACACCGCGGCGTGGATCTTCCGCGCGAACAACATACCGGGCGATAGCCTGTCCCACGATGCGCGCGTTCTCGATGGTGAAGTCCTCACCGATGATGCCGCGCCAACCGTCCGTGCCAAATTTGATCGAAGTCATCAGAGGTCGAGTATACGCGAAGCGGTAAAGCCTCCAAAGATTGTCAGTCGAACTGGCGTCTCGCCATTTTGGCTAACCTACAGCAGTCGTTTCAATTTCCGTTCTTCCAGCGATTTTACGACCTTGCTCACGTCTTGGGCACGATCGCGCGGACAGATCAGCAGGGCATCCGGAGTTTCCACCACTACCAAGCCTTTCACTCCAATTGCGGCGACGAACTTTTTTGGGCTCCAGAGGAAGTTGCCCTCTGCGTCCAGGGTTTGCCCCTCGCCCAGAAAGACGTTTTCCCCCGGAGTTTTTGCTTGTAGGTCATACACCGCAGCCCATGAGCCGATATCGCTCCAGCCGATCTCCGCCGGCACCACGACAACGTTGCGAGCTTTTTCCAGGATTGCGTAGTCTACGGAGATGTTTTCGGCTTTACTGTAGGCCTTCTTCAATTCCGATTCGTAGCCGCGCTTGCCGATTTGGCTTGCAAGCGCTTCGATCAACTCGTCTGTTTGGGGCAGGTATTCCTTTAAGGCATCCAGAAACGTGGACACGCGCCAGAAGAACATCCCGGCGTTCCACTCGTAGCGCCCCGAGGCGATATATTCTCTGGCAACCGCTAGCGCGGGTTTTTCTGTGAAACGCCGCGCCGGGTATGCCGTTACGTCGGCTGCCAGCGGATCCTCTTCGCGTTCGATGTAGCCAAAGCCGGTTTCCGGGCGGGTCGGAGGGATGCCGAGCACGACGATGCGCCCCGGCTCCTCGGCGAGGTTGAGCGCGGAAGAAACGATTTCGCGATAACGTTCCGGCTGTGCGATGTAGTGATCGGCGGGCAAAACGGCCATCAGCGCATCGCCCTTGGCTGCATGGCGAACATGAATGGCCGCGAGCGCAATCGCGATCGCCGTATTTTGCCCCACAGGTTCGGTCAGCACGCGCTTGCGCGAAGCGGCGGGCAGCTGTTTTTTCAATGCGCTCGCTTGTTCCGCGTTCGTCACGCTCCAGATACGATCTGCGGGAACCAGTGGACGAAGCCGCTCGACGGTTTGTTCGAGCATTGTCGTGTTGCCAACAATGTTCAGTAGTTGTTTGGGAGTTTTGGTGCGGCTGCGTGGCCAAAAACGCGTGCCGCGCCCCCCCGCGAGGATAATGGCATGCACGCTGAGCGATTTGTCCGGCATCCGGCTACCCTATGACCACATGTGAGATCTCGTGCTCTTCAAACCCTTGATTGTGCAGTTGCGCCGTCAGTGACTTCGCATCAGGAACGACCACCCGAAGAAGCGACGTAGGTTCTTCGGTTTGCAAAATGGCTAGTTCGAGAGATGCCGGAACGAACCACGCTTGTCCCGGCTGATACGGTTGTGCCGAATCGGAATCGTGCAGCTTGCCGCTCCCGCTCAGGATGATCAGCAACTGAAACTCCGAGGGATCGCCTTCGATGTTGGTGGTGCGGTCGCAATCCCACCGCTCCGTGGCGAAAAACTCGCACGCGGCCAGCAGATGTTTATTGGCATCTGGGGAATGGAGGCTCAGTGGAGGGACTTTTCCGGCGCGGGTCCCTTCGAACCGCGTCACTTGCAGAGCCTTTTCCAGATGCAGTTCCCGCGGCTTGCCCTGGGCATCCACCCGGCCGTAATCGTATACGCGATAGGTCAGATCCGAGTACTCCTGCACTTCACAGACGACCATGCCGGGTAAAATCGCGTGCTGTGTGCCGGGCTCGACGAAATAGGTTTCACCATCGCGAACTTCGTAACGCACAAAAAGGTCTTCGACGTCATTGCTTTTGACGCCGGCGACAAAAGCACTTTTGGTAACGCCGGGTTTCAAACCAAGTAAGAGCGCGGCTCCCGGCTTTGCCTGGACGATATGCCACATTTCCGTCTTGCCGCGGCCGCCGGCCGCTTGCTCGTGTTGGGCCGCATAGGCATCGTCGGGATGGACCTGGATGGAAAGCTTGTCATTCGGAAACAGAAATTTGACCAGCAAAGGGAAGTCCGGAAAGACGTTCGCATGAGCGCCTCGCCAATCGTCGGGCATTTCACGCCAGGCCTGCCGTAACGATTTGCCGGCAAAAGGGCCGTTGGCCACGCGAGACTCATGCGCCGTCAACCACGCCTCGCCCAGCGGTTCGGCCAAATGCGCCTTGTCGGGAAATAGAGGTGCAAGCGAATGCGCCCCCCAGGGACGCGGACTAAAAATAGGTTCGATGCGCGTTAGGACCGGTTCCAGCACGATCAGGCCGCAGCTTCGGCACGGGAAAGGAAACGCTTCAATCGCCGCAATCCTTCATCGATACGTTCGATCGAAGTGGCGTACGAGATTCGGAGGAAGCCCGGCGCTCCGAACGCTTCTCCAGGCACCAACGCAACGTGTGCGTTCTCCAAGAGGCCCTGGGCAAGTTCCGTGCAACTCTTGGCGAGGGCATTTGGTCCGCTCAGATGCGCCGAAATATTCGGGAACGCATAAAACGCGCCACCGGGCCACTCGCAGGTGACGCCAGGAATGGCTCGCAAGCCTTCCACGATTCGCGTTCTGCGTTTGCGGTATTCCGCCAGCATCACCGGAACTGTCTCCATGGAGCCGCGCATGGCTTCCAGGGCCGCATACTGTGCGATGGAGGTCGGGTTCGACGTTGACTGGCTTTGGATCTTTATAACGGCCTGGATCAAGGGTTCTGGCGCAAGCGTGTAGCCGACACGCCACCCGGTCATCGCGAACGTCTTCGACATGGAGCCGATGATGATGATGCGAGCTTTCGCGTCTTTCGCGCTCGCAATCGAAAATGGTTTGTGAGGATCGTACACAAAGTGCGAGTAGCATTCATCGGCCATTAGCCAGATGTTGTGTTTCGTGCAGACGGCGAGAATACGATGAAACTCGTCAGCGTCGACCACTCCCCCCGTCGGATTGCTGGGTGAGTTGATGATCACCATCTTTGTTTTCGCCGTGATGGCCTTCTCGATGTCGGAGGCTTTCGCGCTGAAGCCGTCTTCCTGGCGCGTGTTGACCACCACCGGAGTGCCGCCGGCGTACTTGATAATGTCGGGATAGCTCACCCAATACGGCGCCGGGAGAATCACTTCATCGCCGTTCTGAATGAGCACACAAACTACGTTAAAGATAGAGTGCTTGCCGCCGACGTTCACAGCACACTCTTTGGCCGTATAACCGGAGCCCAATTCCCGCGCGTGCCAAGCAACAATCGAATCGCGCAGCGGCATGATTCCGCCGGTCGGCGTGTACTTGGTCCGATTCTCTTCGATCGCTTTGATCGCGGCCTTTTTGATGTGGTCCGGTGTGGGGAAGTCCGGTTCGCCCGGACCGAAATCCGCGACGTCCACGCCTTTGGATTTAAGCTGTTCCGCGGCGCTGATGACAACCGCGGTGGGTGATATCTGGATTCGATTAATGCGCTTGGTCAGTTCCACGTTAGCTCCCGCATCGGTTCGACCGATAGCGATAATTGTACAGTTTTGAGCAGTTCCCGTAGAAATTCAACCGTGGAGCGACGAAGCCAGCCGGCCAAAACGGACGGCGCGCGTTCAGGAGACTTTCGAGCGCAATCTTTGTTCAACCACCGGAGGGACTAATCCGGACAGGGGGCCACCCAACTGGGCGATCTCTCGCACGAGCTTTGCGCTCAGATAGCTATAGCTTTCACCCGGCAGCATGAACACCGTTTCCAGGCGCGGCTCCAGCTTTCGATTCATCAACGCCATCTGTAATTCGTATTCGTAATCGGAAATCGCGCGGATGCCGCGCAAAATCACGCCTGCACCCCGCTTGCGCGCGTAATCGACCAGCAATCCTTCGAAGACGTCGACTTCTACCGAATCCCACTTCTTCGTAACTTCCCGGAGCATTTCGACCCGCTCCGCCACGGAAAACAGCGGTTCCTTCTCGACGTTTTTCAACACCGCGACGATCAGATGATCAAACATCAATTCGCCGCGTCCAATCAGATCGAGATGACCATTCGTGACCGGATCGAACGACCCGGGATAAATCGCAACGGAAGTTTTCATGATTCCTGGCGATCGGCTCCGCGGGCCATTCTAACCCAAGTATTCTCAAAAGGAGGAGGAAGTTCCTCACTCCGGCTAAAGCGGCTGGCGGAAAACTATTGTGCGCAGTTCGAGAACTGTGACACTCTTTGGGGTTAGAGTTGTAACGA
>Ga0335079_10011569_pt1 | contig 10059 bp, 9 predicted proteins | sample Lox_Sample_33_FD_206719 | JGI IMG/M metagenome (GOLD analysis project Ga0335079, IMG submission 206719) | Soil microbial communities from Loxahatchee National Wildlife Refuge, Florida, United States - Lox_Sample_3.3 | ecosystem: Environmental > Terrestrial > Soil > Wetlands | place: USA: Florida...
CAGCGCCAGCAGAATTGCCGGCAGTAACAGCAGTTGGTTGTAGGGAGCGAACATGGGAATAACTACCGTGGTCAGGGCGAGGACCAGGGCCAACATCAACCTAAATTGAGGCGAATCTTCGTTTTCAGCCAGGAGCGGCCAGCCGAGCCAGGCCGCGAAGAGTATCAAAACGAAGGCCGCGACCTCCCCGCCGAGGCGGGTAAACAGCAGACCGAGAATGGAGAGGTGAGTGTAGGCCTGGTAGTTCCCCACCGCCGCGCGAAATTGCGAAATCCAGCCGGGAAGAACCAGCTCCGCGCCGCCTGCCAGCAGCAACATAGTTGCCCCAAATGCCCAGACCAGGCGCTGGCGCCGGCGCCAGTCGCGGAAGGCCCAGGCGAGCAGCCACAGCGCCAGGAGCCAAACCAGCTGAGGCTTAATGGTCGCGAGGGCCAGCAGAATTCCTGCCAGTGCAAAGTACCCGGCAGCCACTGCTGCCGCGCACATAGCCAGCAATCCCGCCACCAGCAAAGAGAGTTGTTGCAGCTTGAGCCCTTGCACTGCCGGCAGGCTGCCCAAGGTCAGCACGACAAGCGTTGCCACCATAGCCAAACTGACACGCCAGCGCAAAGCACGCAACCATAAGGGAACCGTGGCGGCGGTAAGCACCCAAAGCAAGGCCAGGAACGCTCTCTGCACCGTGGGAAAGCGCCAGTGCAAGGTTGGCGCAAGCAGAAAAACCACATAAGCGGGATAGACAAACCCCTGTTGGTCCTTGGGATCTCCGGCTCGCTCAGGATTAAGCACCCTGCCGTAGTAGCCCTGCTGGATCTCCCGTGTCACTTCCTCGCTGTACGGGTCTCGCCCATGCAGCAGCAACTCGTGAGCGCCCCACCAGCGGGGGTAGAGGTCTGACAGGTTGCCGCGCGGGTGGTCGTTGGCTGCGGCGTCCGCGATCTGATGCGGAATCAGCACACGCTGGAAGTAAAACCACATGCTGGCCGCCATCACCCCCGCCAGCAGCAAGGAAAGTGCGGAATATTTCACGGCTTCACCATGCGTGCGACCAGCCCGGAACTGCCCATGTTACAACTTATGCGAGGAGGGCCTGGTGCGATTGCGCATTCTGATCTCGGCGGCGATCGGCGCGGCCAGCGGACTGCTCTGCTGGGTCCTGATGGTGCGTCTTCACCTCGGCGCCTCCGATTTCACCCGGCCCATCCTGGCGGCGCAGCGCGTGCTGGCGCACCAGAACCCGTTCGACCAGCCAGACGCAGTCTATCCGCTCACGGCAGCGTTCTTCGGACTGCCCTTCGTCCGGATGCCTCCGGAGGTCGCGGCCGGCATTTTCTATGGCATTGGCTCCGCGGCCCTCGCCTTTGGCCTGACCCGCGACGGCTACCAGCGGCTGCTGATTTTTCTGGCTTTTCCCTATTGGGCGGGAATCATCTTTGCGCAATGGCCGCCACTTACCATGGCCTGCGCCTTCTTTCCTCTCTTGTTGCCAGTGACCATGGCCAAGCCGCAAATCGGTTTGCCCGTCGCTCTCACGCACCTCACCCGAAAAGGCCTCATCGCCTGCGCCATTCTCCTGCTGCTCACGCTGGCGGTGATGCCCCGTTGGCCGCTGCTCTGGTTTCACCAAATGGGCTACTACGAGCATTTCTTTCCCCTGCTGGTGCTGCCTGGTCCGCTGCTGGCGCTGGCCCTGCTGCGCTACCGCGACCGCGATGCCTGGCTTTTATTTCTCGCTGCCCTCATGCCGCAGCGCTGGTTCTTCGATGGGTTTATCCTCTGGCTCATCCCCAAAAGGCGCCGCGAAATCCTCTGGACTGCCGCCCTGAGCTGGATCCCCGGCATCTGGCGGTGGTATCACATTCCTCACAGCTATACCGAGGTCGGCCGCTGGATGGTGGTATTCATGTATCTCCCGATGCTCTGTGTGATCCTATTGCGCGCCCGAAAGCGCGGCCAGGAAGCCTACGGGCCGGCGCCAGCATAAACTCATTACGCCCAGGCTGCCTCGGCTGGGGCAGCGGAGTGTTGTTGCCCGGTAGAGATTTTTGCGGCGACCACCGCCAGGGTTACCAGAACCAGCGAAAAAAGATTCTGGTGATGGAAATTCAGTGCCAGAAGCAGATACACGGGAGTGCAGAACAGCAGCGCCAGACACCCGGCCAGAGCCTTATACAGACGCGAGTCCTCGCGTCTGCCCAGCCATTGATCGAAGAGCAGCAACGCCGGCAACAGGATAATCGTCATGTCCTGGTTATAGCCGTGGTAGCTGCACAGGCAGGTCGCGACCACGGCGACGCAGAATCCCGCGTCCCAGGCGTGATCATGTTTGGGAGAAGAGGCGTTCCACTTCGAGGCTGCCCATACCAGGAAGGCCAAGGAAACCACCATTACGATTGCGTCCACCCAGGGCTTCACTGGCACCCCCGGCCAGCCCACAATCAGGCCCCGCAGATTGGGCATGTTGCGCGGAACCAGAATCCACTCCACGCGGGCCAGATTGATCTGCCAGACGAAATGCGGATAGTAGAGGATCTCCTTGATTCCGACCAGCCACACGGAAAGCAGAAGCAGGGCCGCTCCGCACAGAGCGAAGCCAGCCACCGCGCGCCACATTTTTCGCAAAAAGAGAATGAAAATGAAGGGCAGCACGAAGTGGAACTTGTACAACCCCAGGCCCAACAGAACTCCTGCTTTAAAGTCTTTGCCTGACTTGAGAGAGAGATATGCCAGGGAGTACAGCAGGAGCGACACGATCGAGTCCTGCCCCTGCATGAGGGCGTACGCGGCGGGAAAGAACGCGAGCCCTACCAGCCACGGCCACTGCGGCAGGAAGCGGGTAAGCTCCGGCACATGAGGGCGCAGGAAGCGCCCGATCTCCACCAGCAGGAGGATGTTTAATCCGTCCCACACCAGGTAAGCGGGAAAATAAGGAAGGTAACCCAGCGGAATGAAGGGAAGGGCTTCGAAGGGCGCATGGTTGTAGGGCAAGGCCCTGTCACGCCCGCTCAAGGGCGCAAATTCCATCTGAATCTCTTTTTGCAGCTCGCCGTCATACATGCGGTGGGCTTCCCCCCGCCGCAAAATCAGGCTGGCGGTGTAGAAGATGCCGAAGTCAGGAATGCCCCGGATTGCCTGCTCGCGGACCACCCAGAAAACCGTAATGTGCAGGGCAATCGCTCCCAACAGGCAAAAAATAATTGCGACTCTCAGCCTTGGATTGGGCCTTGGGGAAGGTGTGTGTATCTGAGCAAGTTCCGAGGGACCGCGCTCTTCTGCATTCGCGGGCATGACCTGCCGCTGATTGTACGCCGGGTGCACTGGCGAGGTATTGCGCGCCAAGGTTCGCCCGGGGTTTTGGATGTGTCCCAACTCGGTGCTTGCGCTCGCACGCGGCTGTGATAGACTTCCGGGCCAGACGTTGACTATCACGCTCCCGAGTTTTGCGTTGGGATGTGGGTGCGTGGGGCCAAAATGCGACCTTTCCCGGAGGTCTTGGTAAATGGGCCTGGCACTTCTGGTGATTATCTGGCTGATCACGCTCATCAGCACCTACTTCTTTGCCGCAAAAACCTGGTGGCTGCCGCACGGCGTCTCGACCGCCGCGCCCTGGATTGACCACCAGTTTGCCCTCACCTACGTCATCATGGGCGCCATCTTCGTGGCGGCGCAGCTCTCGCTGGGCTACCTGGTGTGGAAGTACCGCGACCATGCCAAGGCTTCCGCCGCGAAATATGTCCACGGAAATACCCGCCTCGAGGTCATCTGGACCATGGCGACGCTGATTTTGTTCGTCGGCCTCAACCTGATGGGCAGCCACGTATGGGCCAGTGAGCGATTTGACCCGGCTCAGTCGGGTTCGGTTCCGGTCGAGGTCACCGGCATGCAGTTCGCCTGGTACTTCCGCTATCCCGGGCCAGACGGAAAATTCGGGGCGACCAGCCCCAACCTGGTAGATCCCTCTTCCGGCAATGAGGCGGCGGTGGGGCTGAAGACCTCTGACCCGGCCTCGAAAGACGACGTGGTGACGGGCACCATGTACCTGCCCGTCGGCCGCGAGGTGGACCTGCGGCTGCGGGCCATGGACGTGATTCACAGCTTCTTTGTTCCGGCCATGCGCTTCAAGCAGGACGCGGTTCCCGGGCTGGAAATTCACATGCACTTCACCCCCACGGAGATCGGCGACTACGAAATTGCCTGCGCCGAGCTCTGCGGCCTCGGCCACTACAAAATGCACGGCATGTTGCACGTCGTCAGCCAGGCGGATTTCGACAAGTGGCTGGCGGCGCGAGAGGCGGAGAAACAATAATGGCGACCTCGGCTACGGTTCATTCCCATGCGGCCCCGCAAGGCTTCATCCGCAAATACATTTTCAGCCTCGATCACAAGGTCATCGGCCTGCAGTATTACTTTCTGGCGCTGACGGCGGTCTTTGTCGGGATGTTTCTCTCGCTGCTGATGCGCATTCACATGGTCTGGCCCACGGCGGTCCTGCCGCTGGTGGGTGAGATCAAGCCGGAAACTTACCTCAGCCTGCTCACCATGCATGGCACCATCATGGTGTTTTTCGTGCTGACCACGGCGCCGCAGGGCGGGTTCGGCAATTACTTCCTGCCCATTCAGATCGGCGCGCCGGATATGGCGTTTCCCGTCCTGAACATGCTTTCCTTCTGGACAACGTTCGTGGCCTTCGTGGTGCTGCTGGCGGCGTTTTTTGTGACCGGCGGCGCGCCGCTGCACGGCTGGACGGGTTACGCACCTCTCAGCGCCATACCTTCGGCCGGGCCAGGCGAGGGCCTGGGGGCAGATCTCTGGATCACCAGCATTGCGATCTTCTGCATCGCCTCGCTGATGGGCGCGCTGAACTTCATCACCACCACGCTCGACATGCGCGCCAAGGGCATGACTTTGTTCCGCATGCCCCTGACCGTATGGGCTTGGTTCATTACTGCGGTTCTCGGACTGTTGGCCTTCGGCGTTCTGCTCTCGGCCGGAATTCTGCTGCTGCTCGACCGCAATATCGGAACCAGCTTCTACGTGCCCTTGGTAGTGGTGAACGGCCAAGTGCTGGGCCACAAGGGCGGTTCGCCATTACTTTGGCAGCACCTGTTCTGGTTCTTCGGGCACCCTGAGGTTTACATCGCCATTCTGCCGGGCATGGGCGTGGCCTCGCAGCTGCTCTCGACCTTCTCTCGCAAGCCGATCTTCGGGTACCGGGCCATGGTGTACGCCATCATGGCCATCGGCGTTCTGGGCTTCATGGTCTGGGGCCATCACATGTTCATGAGCGGCATGAGCCCGTATTCGGCCTTCGCCTTTTCGATCATGACCATGGCCATTGGCGTTCCTTCCGCCATCAAAACTTTCAACTGGCTGGGAACCCTGCTCCACGGCCGAATACGGCTGCAAACGCCAATGCTGTTCGCCATCGGCTTCGTTTCGCTGTTTGTCTCCGGCGGGCTGAGCGGTCCCTTCCTGGCGCAGCCGGTGCTGGACATTCCGCTGCATGATACGGCCTTCGTGGTCGCCCACTTCCACCTGATCATGGGGGTGGCGGCGATCTTTGGCATCTTCGCGGCTACGTATTACTGGTTCCCCAAGATGTTCGGCCGCATGATGAATGAGACCCTGGGCAAGGTGCATTTCTTCCTCACGCTGGTCGGCGCTTATTGCATCTTTATGCCCATGCACTACCTCGGGATGGCCGGCCAGCCGCGGCGCTACTCACAGTTCACGGAAGTTGCGTACCTGCATCACCTGATTCCTCTGAACAGGTTCCTGACGTATGCGGCGATTGTGACAGTCACGGCCCAGCTCATCTTCCTGTTCAACCTTTTCTGGAGCATGGCCAAGGGACCCAAGGCGAGCGATAACCCCTGGGAGGCGACGACCCTGGAATGGACGACGGCCACGCCCCCGCCACATGACAATTTTGGCGGACATACGCCCGTGGTGAACCATGGCCCATATGAATACAGCGTTCCCGGCAGCGCGCGGGATTACATCATGCAAACTGATCCAGCGAGCGTGCCGGCGCATTAAGATGGGGCCATGGCGAGTTTAGTTCCCCCAATTACGATAAAGGAGCCGCAGATCGGCCGGGGCGGCGGCGATGTTCAGCCTCCGGTTCGGGATGGCGGCGGAGAAAGTGGCGGAGGCGGCGGTTCTCCTGACTACGAAGGCCGGTTGCGGCGCGCGCGCCTTGGGCTGGCCGTGCTGGTGGTGCCCATCACCATGCTGTTTGTGGCATTCACCAGCGCCTACATCGTGCGCCAGGGTCTGCCGACCTTTGACGAGCGTACCGGCAAATACGTAACCGACTGGTTGCAGGTGAACCTGCCGGTGGCCGGGCTGCTGCTGAATACGCTGTTGTTGCTGATGAGCAGCCTGACGGTAGAGCTGGCGCGGCGGCAGTTGATGCGCGACGTGGTGCTGGCCCCAGCGGGAAGCATTCCCGGCGTCAGCCTGGGCCGGCAGCGGAATTTTCCCTGGCTGGCAGCCACGGTGGTGCTGGGCATCGGGTTCCTGATGGGCCAGTGGCTGGTCTGGCAAGAACTGGGGGCACGCGGCTTCTATATGGCCACCAGCCCCAGCAGTTCGTTCTTTTACCTGCTGACGGCGGCGCACGGCATTCACCTGGCAGGCGGCATTCTGGTGATGCTCTATGCGGTCATCATCAGCCTGCTGCGGCGGCCGGTAGAAACGCGTTGCATTGTGGTGGATATAACCGCCTGGTATTGGCACTTTATGGCGGTGCTGTGGATTTACATTTTTGCTCTGCTCTACTTCGCGCGGTAACGGCTCGCAGCCAGGGCGGCCGCGCCACAGGAATGACCAGGAGACCGAACCATGTCTGACGCAGCCGTGACGCAGGGACTGGCGGGGCCCTACGAGCCGTCGCTGTTTGGCACCTACTCCAAAAAAGTGGGGATGTGGCTGTTCCTGCTCTCCGATTCGCTCACCTTCGGAGCCTTGTTGTTCGCCTACACCTACGGCCGCATCTCCACGCCGGACTGGCCTACGCCGTTTCATTCGGAGAGCATCCGCAACGCCACCCTGATGACGGCTTTCCTGCTTACCAGTTCGCTGACCATGGTGCTGGCGGTGCGGGCTTCGGTGGAGAAGAGAGCCAAGGCGCAACGCGGATGGCTGCTGGCGACCATGGCGTGCGGCATCGCGTTTGTGATTCTCCACGGGCATGAATGGACGAACCTGATCGCGCAAGGGCTGACCCTGCCCATGTTTCCGGCGGCGCCCGGCCACACCAGCGCTGAGTTCAGCGAGGTGGCGAAAAGCGTGCCCCAGTTCCCCGCTACCTTTTTCGGCCTCACCGGCATGCACATGCTGCACGTGACCATCGGCGTGATTTATCTGGGCGTGATCGCACTGCGGCGCTGGTTTATTCCCGTTCTGCTCGGCTTCTGGCTCCTCGCCTGGCTGGGAACGCCCGACTACAGCCCCTTCCACTATGGAGCGCACCTGCTGCTGCTGGGCGCGATTGTGATCTCGATCATCCTGTGGTTGAAGCCCAAGGTTTACGACAATTCTGATGTCGAGGTCGCCGGTCTCTACTGGCACTTCGTGGATTTGGTCTGGATGTTCATCTTCCCGCTGGTGTACCTGATGTCAACGAGAATCGTTTAGCCGGCACTGGAGGCGAGCACGATGGACGCGTTGCAAGTGGCGATTGCAGGACAGGTGGCCGAGCAGCACCGCCACCACGGCAAGGCGCAGTTTTTCTGGGTGTGGGGCGCGCTGCTGCTGATGACCGGCATTGAGGTCTATCTCGCTTACCAGAACATGGAGCCGGTGCGCATGCTGAGCTACCTGATGGGGCTTTCCATCATCAAGGCGGGGTTGATCATCGCTTACTTCATGCACATGAAGTTCGAGGTTTCGCGCATGAAATGGATGACCATGAGCTCGCTGGTGATTTGCCTGGCCCTGATGTGCATCTTTCTGCCGGATGCGTTCCGCATTCTGCACCTGGGAGTGAACAAATGAGATTGCGGCTGGCCACCTTGGGATTTTTGGGACTTCTGTGGGCGGCGCCTGCCTTTGGTCAATGCGCCATGTGCTACATGTCAGCCCAGGCGCTGAACAAGGATGGCCAGCAGGCGATCAATCGGGGAGTGATCGTGTTGCTGGTCCCGCCGGTGGGGATCATGAGCGCCGGCGTGGGCATGGCGATCAGGTACGGGAAGAAGCGGGACGAAGAGCAGTAACACTTTAAGGCGCTTTGCGGTTGCTGCACGTTCGCGGCCGCTCAGGCGTCTGAGCCGGGTGCGGCCCTGATTCAGTAGGGCTGCTGAGGGACCACGGCCACAGCCTGCGGTTGCCAATGAAAGACGGTCTGCGGCACATCCAACGGACGCGCGCCTGCGCTGCCCGCAGCTTCCAGAATCTCGCCGGCCTGCCGCACTTGCCCCGCATCATCGCAGCAGACATAAACCACGACTCCACCAGAATGGACCCAGTCTTCGTAGCGCCAGACCTCTCTCGCGCTAAGGCCCAGGCTCGAGAGAACGGAGCGGCAATTATCATCCTCCTCGGCCGCTCCATGAAGAATGCCGGCGAAGTCGCGGCCTGAGACAAAGAGTCCGACGCCGGGAATCACCACCGCGCCAAATTTGCCCACCCAGCGAAGCACGGTTTCCACTTCCGGGGCGTCGTCAAGGGTCAATTCCCCGGCCCTGAGGGCGCGCAGGGTCTGCGCCGCAGGATGAATCAAAGGCAGCAGCACGCAAACCTCGCGGGCCGAGAGCCCTGCCTCGTTCAGTTCGCCGACAAGCGCGTGGAGGTCCACTCCGGAGGAATAGGTGCCAAACGCCGTCTTGATGGTGCCAGCCATAGCGCTGCCCTCTTCACAGCCTGGTTCCTGATTTACAGATAGGTGCTTTGTAGTGCAGCGCGGCTGCCAAACTCGTAACTGTATGATTCCACAGGAGCTTAAAGGGTGAAAGCAGGTAATTTTTCCTTCGGGCCGGGTGGATTCTTCGCACCTGAGAGGAAGCCCCCGCCTTTCTTTTCTTCTCTGCGATCTCTACGTTAAGGGATTTCCCCGATTGCCTTCTGTCACTGTCCTTATCGCCGGGTTGAGAGAGCGAAGAACATCTGACCACAGAGGACACTGAGGCGCAGTGGAGGTTCGAAGGATCTCTCTGCCTCAGGCGTCCCGCTGACAAACTTGCAGGCTCGCGCGTGCTTTATAATAGAAAGATTCTGTGGCCCTCGCGGAGCCGTCTGTGGCGGTGACGGTTGGGCTGCGGCGGTCCCTTTCCGATGTCTTCGTCCAAAGTCACCGAAAGCATTATTGTTCGCGGCGCGCGTGTCCATAATCTGAAGAACATTGATTTTGAGATTCCCCATAACACCCTGACGGTGGTCACCGGCGTCTCGGGATCAGGCAAGTCTTCGCTTGCTTTCGACACCATTTACGCCGAGGGACAGCGCCGGTATGTGGAGTCGCTGTCAGCCTATGCGCGGCAATTTCTGGAGCGCATTGAGAAGCCCGATGCCGATGTGATTGACGGCATTGCGCCTGCCGTGGCCATCCGGCAGAAAAACACGACCCGGAACCCGCGCTCAACGGTGGCGACCGCCACAGAAATCTACGATTACCTGCGCCTGCTCTTTGCCCGTATCGGCAAGACCTACTGCGTGCGCTGCGGCGGCGAAGTGAAGAAAGACACGGTAGATGAAGTGGCTCAGGCCGTGCTGGCTCTGGGCGAGGGCGCGCGACTGAATGTGCTGTTCCCGCTGAACGCGGAGGCGCCGGCCAAGGCGCAGGAAAAAACCAAAGGCCGCAAGAAGAAAGCCGCCGAAGCGCCAGCGGATGAGGCGTTGAAGGCGCGCCTTGCCGATTTGCGCCAGCGCGGCTTCAACCGGCTGTTTCAGAACGGCCAGATCTTCGAGTTTTCGACGCCCGAATCTCTGCTCGACATCAACTTTTCCCAGCCGGTATTTATTCTGGTGGACCGAATTGCGGTCACACCCGAGGTCCGCGCCCGCATCGTTGACGGGGTTGAGATCAGCTATCGCGAGTCCGGCGAGGTGATTTTCGAA
>Ga0335079_10011570_pt1 | contig 10059 bp, 12 predicted proteins | sample Lox_Sample_33_FD_206719 | JGI IMG/M metagenome (GOLD analysis project Ga0335079, IMG submission 206719) | Soil microbial communities from Loxahatchee National Wildlife Refuge, Florida, United States - Lox_Sample_3.3 | ecosystem: Environmental > Terrestrial > Soil > Wetlands | place: USA...
CCTCAAGTACGACGAGCGCGAGGGCGTCGCGGACTATCTTTCGCGGCTCCACGGTCTGATGGAGGTGCCTCCGGAGGCCGGGCCAAGCGATTAGCCGGCCGGACACGCAATTCGCCTGAGTCGCCGCCCCACGGCGCGACCGCGGAATACCTACTCCGGCGTCGAATGGTGGGCCGTGCGCGGATCGAACGCGCGACCAACTGGTTAAAAGCCAGCTGCTCTACCGCTGAGCTAACGGCCCGTCGCGGGACGCGAATTCTATCAGGCGATGCGGGGGACGGCGCGCTCGCCTGCGGCGACGCTCAATTCTGATAGGCGGTCGGATCACGGACGCCTGCCGCCTCGAAGCCCGCCCGCCGCAACCGGCACGCATCGCACCGTCCGCAGGCACGTCCGGCCGCATCCGGCTGGTAGCAGGAGATCGTGAGGCGGTAGTCGACGCCGAGCGCCGCGCCGCGCCGGATGATGTCCGCCTTGCTGAGCTCGATCAGCGGCGCCTGGATCGTGAAGCGCTGGCCCTCGACGCCGAGCCGGGTCGCGACGTTCGCGAGCCGCTCGAACGCGGCGATGAACTCCGGCCGGCAGTCCGGGTAGCCCGAGTAGTCGATCGCGTTGACACCGACGTAGATGTCGAGCGCGCCGAGGACCTCGGCCCAGCCGAGGGCGAGCGCGAGAAAGACGGTGTTGCGGGCCGGAACGTAGGTGACCGGGATCCCGCCGGAGGCCTCGGTCGGGACCGCGATCGCGGGGTCGGTCAGCGCCGAGCCGCCGATGCCGGCGAGGTCGATGCGCATCGTGCGGTGCTCGCGGGCGCCGTGCGCGCTCGCGACGCGCTTCGCCGCCTCGAGCTCGATGCGATGCCGCTGGCCATAGTCGAAGCTGAGCGCGTAGCACTCGTGGCCGGCCGCGCGTGCGATCGCGAGCACCGTTGCCGAGTCGAGTCCGCCCGAGACCAGCACCACCGCGCGGCCGGCGCTCACCGCCCGGGCTCCCCGCCCCACAGCAGCTTGTGCAGCTGCAGCTGGAGCCGCACCGGCAGCCGGTCCGCGAGGATCCATTCGGCGAGCTGTGCCGGATCCAGCTCGCCGTGGCTCGGCGAGAACAGCAGCTGCGTGCGCCCGGCGAGACCCTGCGCCGCGAGGAACTCGCGCGACCATTCGTAGTCGGCGCGGCTCGTCAGCACGAACTTCACGAGGTCGTGGGGCCTCAGGTCGCCGAGGTTCGGCAGGAAGTTCCGATCGACCTCGCCCGAGCCCGGCGTCTTGACGTCGAACACCCGCACCACGCGCGGGTCGACTGCACGGGCATCGAGCGCCCCGCTCGTCTCGAGCGAGACCCGAAGGCGGCGGTCGCACAGGCGCCCGAGCAGCGTCAGCACGTTTGGCTGCGCGAGCGGCTCGCCGCCCGTCACGCACACGTAGCGCGTGCCGAAGCTCGCGGCGCGCGCGACAAGCGCATCGATGGGCCACCACTCGCCGCCGTAGAACGCGTATTCGGTGTCGCAGTAGCGGCAGCGCAGCGGGCAGCCGGTCAGGCGGATGAAGACGGTCGGGATGCCCGCCGTGTCGGCCTCGCCCTGCAGCGAGTGGAACACCTCGGTGATCCGCAGGCGCTCATCGGCCGGGATCGCATCGCGCACGTCGGCCGCCATGACTCAATGGCGCTCGGCATCCATCCGCTTCAGCCGATCCTTGGCCTCGGCCGCGGCCGGCGCGTCGGCGTACTTCTGCGCGACGCGTGCGAGCACCTCGCGGGCCTCGCGGTAGCGCTTGAGCTCGTACTGCGCGTAGCCGACCTTCAGCAGCGCGTCCGGCACCTTGCGCGAGTCGGGGTGGTCCTTCACGAGTTCCTGGAAGGCGCCGATCGCGTCGCCGTAGCGCTTCTCGACGTAGTACGTCTCGCCGAGCCAGTACTTCGCGTTGTCCACGAGCGGGCTCTGCGGGTAGCCGACCACGAAGTCGGTCAGCGCCTTCTCGGCGCCCGGGTAGTCCTTGTTCTTCAGCCGCTCGAGTGCCGCCTGGTAGGCGTCGCGGTCGCCGACCACCGGCGCCGCCGGAGCGGCGCCCGCGGGCGTGGCCTGGGCGGGGTGTGCCTCGAGCGCGCCCAACCGCTTGTCGAGGTCGGCGTAGAGGTCGCGCTGCTGGTCCTTCGCCGCGCGCGTCTCGTGCTGCGCTTCCTCGAGGTCGCCGCGCAGCCGCCGTACTTCCGCCTGCAATGCCTCGACCTGCCGCTGCAGGTCGAGCAGCGCCGCGTTCTGGCGCTCGATGCGATCGACGCGGCTCTCGACCGCCGTCGCCTTGATGTAGGCCGGGTCCTCCTCGGGCTTCGTCAGCGAGCAGCCGGCGAGCGCGAGGGCAACGACGACGACGCTGGCGAGGCCGCGCACGACGCTCAGCGACCCGACAGGTAGACGATCTCGACGCGGCGGTTCTGCGACCACGCGGCCTCGTCGTGCCCTTCGGCGACCGGACGTTCCTCGCCGTAGCTGACCGTCGTCAGCTGGGCATCGGTCGCACCCTGCAAGAGCAGCGCGCGCTTGACCGACTGGGCACGCCGCTCGCCGAGCGCGACGTTGTACTCCGCCGAACCGCGCTCGTCGGTGTTGCCCTCGAGGCGGACCTTGAGGCTGCGGTCCCCGGCGAGCCGCTTGCCGTGCGCGGCAATGAGCGGCTGGAACTCGGGCTTGATCTCGGAGCTGTCGAAGTCGAAGTAGATCGTCGTCTTCGAAAGAAGCGCCGCATCGCCGCCCGCGCCCGCGGCGCCCGGCAACGCCTTGGCCTGACCGGCATCCGCCGCGCCCGTACCGGCCGTCGTGCCGCTCGATGGCGCGACGGTCTCACTGCTCGCGGGTGCGGCGGGCGCCGGGGGCTTGGAGCCGCAGGCGGCGAGGAGCGCCAGGAGCGCGGCACTGACAAGGAGATTTTGGATTCGATTCATTCGTCAACTCCATGATTAACAAAGACTTGTAACAGACCTCGCGCGCCGCTCCCGCGGCGGCATTCTGCCACAGCGCGAGGCGCCCGATTCAACGTCCGCCTTCGCGCGGCGACCACGCCGGCTCCCGGACGTCCCCGACCGAGGAACTGATGCGGCTCGTGACGCTGCCATCGATCGCGACCGTCTCGAGGACGCCCCGGCCGGATTCGCGGGCCGCGAACAGGACGGTCTGGCCATTCGGTGCGAACGACGGCCCCTCGTCGAGGTGACCCGAGGACAACACCCGCGAGCGCCCCGAGGCGATGTCGACCGCGCCGATCCGGTAGACGCCCTGGTCGAGCGTGACGATTGCGAGCTGGGTGCCGTCCGGCGAGACCCGCGGCCGCGCGTTGTAGGCGCCCTCGAAGGTGATGCGCCGCGGTCGTTCGCCGGCCGCAAGCGTGATCCGGTAGATCTGCGGCCGCCCGGCGCGGTCGGACGTGAAGTAGAGGCTCCTGCCATCCGGCGCCCAGCAGGGCTCCGTGTCGATCGCCGGGTCGTCGGTGATGCGTGTCAGCGTCCGCGAGGCGAGCTCGAGCACGAACACGTCGACGTTGCCGTCCGGCTGCGACAGTGCGAGCGCGAGGCGCTTGCCATCCGGGGACCACGCTGGCGCGCCGTTGATGCCGGCGCGCGCGGAGACCTTTTCGCGCGCCCCGGTCGCGAGCGACTGTAGGTAGATGGCCGACAGCCGTCCCTCGAACGACACGTACGCGAGCTGCGTGCCGTCCGGCGACCAGGCCGGCGACATGATGGGCTCGGGCGAGTCGAGGACGGTGTGCGGGTTCTCGCCGTCGGCGTCGGCGACCACGAGGCGCCAGTGGCGCGTCGCGGCGCTGCCCTCGAGCGAGACGTAGGCGATGCGCGTCGCGAACGCGCCCGGCACGCCGAGGATCTTCTCGTAGATCATGTCGGCGGCGCGATGCGCGGCGAGGCGCAGCGAGGTCGAGGTCGCGGGCACGCTGTAGCCGAGCAGGCGCTCGCCCGTCACGACGTTGAAGAGCTCGAACTCGACCGCCAGCCGCTCGCCGTCGCCGACCACCCGGCCGATCACGACGTAATCGGTCTTGACGAGCCGCCACTGCGCGAAATCGACGTCGCCGGCGCGCGTCGGCCTCTGCAGCATCGAGTTCCTCGGCAGCGCCTGGAAGCGCCCGCTGCGCTCGAGGTCGGCGCCGATCACCTGCGCGGCGTCGACCGGCAGCGGACCCGCGCCGCCGAAGGGCACGACCGCGACCGGGATCGGCGAGGTGACGCCGCGCGTGATCTGGACGGTCAGCTGCGCGTGCGCGGGCGCGGCGACGCCGAGCAGGGCGAGGACGAGGACTGCGAGTCGGCGAAGGTCAGTCATCGGGGGCGAACACCAGTTTGAGGCTGCGTTGAAAGAGGCTCGTGTCCGGCGGTGCCGGCAGCGGCGATGCACGGAACACCGCGAGCGTGATCGATTGAAGCACCGCCGCATCGCCGTTGCACTCGCCGATCTTCACGTCCGTGACGGTCCCGCCCGGTACCTGCGTGACGTTGACGATGCAGCGCAGGCCCGGCTTCGCGGTCGGCGGGCGGATCCAGGCGCGCTCGACGCGGGCGCGGATCTCGGCGGCGTAGCGGTCGTTCAATCCCGAGTTCTCGGCGCCGATGCGCTGCTCCTCGCGGGCGAGTTCGCGGGCAAGGTACGTCTCGCGCGCCGCCCGCTGCTTGGCGTCGACCGCGGCCACGCGCCGCTTCTCGGCCTCGGCCTTCTGCTTCGCCGCGGCCGCCGCCTGCTCGCGCTTGCGGGCCGCGTCGGCCTCCGCCGCGCGGCGCTTCGCGGCGGCCGCCTCCGCCTCGCGCTCGGCCTCGGCGGCCTTCTCGCGCGCCGCCGCCCGGACCTCGGCCTCGTGTGCCTCGCGGATCTTCTGCTCCCTGACGGCCGCATCCTCCGCGGGTGGCGTGGCGGGCTGCGGAGCCGGCTGCGGGACTGGCTGCGGGGCCGGCGCCTCGGGCGCCGGGCGGGCTGGGCGCGGCGCCGCGATGTAGGCGTCGATCGTCGCCGGCATCGTGATCTTCGGGGCGACGACGTACCAGGCGGCCGCGAGGACGCCCGCGGCGGCGAGCAGGTGCAGCAGCGTCGAGCCCACCAGGGAGACCGCGTGCTCGCGCAGGAACGCGTTCATCGGCGCGGTCACCGGCCCGCGGTCTTGGGCGCTGCGAGCGGATCGGTCACGAAGCCGACCCGGCTCGCCCCCGCCTGCTGCAGCAGCACCATCGTGCGGATGACGCGCCCGTAGGCGAGCGCCTCGTCGGCCTTCAGGAGCACCGGCGTCTCGCGGTCGCGCCCGAGCACGATGCGCACGCGATCCGCGAGCGTCGCCTCGTCGACGGGCTTTGACTTGTCATCGCCGAGGTTCACGTAGAGCTTCCCGGCGCGGTCGATGCTGACGACGATCGGCTCGTGCTTGGGGTCCTGCAGCGGCGTAGCGCCCGCCTTCGGCAGGTGCACCTGGACGCCCTGCGTGAGCAGCGGCGCCGTCACCATGAAGATGATCAGCAGCACCAGCATGACGTCGATGTAGGGCACGACGTTGATCTCGCCCATCAGCCGTCGCCCGCGCTTGCCGACTGCCGGCATCGCTTCAGTTCCCGCGCGGCGCGGTCGCGTGACGTTGCAGGATCGTCGAGAACTCCTCCATGAACGTGTCGAAGCGCAGTTCCAGCCGGTTCACCTGGTCCGAGAACCGGTTGTAGGCGACGACCGCCGGGATCGCGGCGAAGAGGCCAATGGCGGTTGCGATCAGCGCCTCCGAGATGCCGGGCGCGACCATCTGCAGCGTCGCCTGCTGCACGTTCGCGAGGCCGCGGAACGCGTGCATGATGCCCCAGACGGTGCCGAACAGGCCGACGTACGGGCTGATCGAGCCGATGGTCGCCAGCATCTCGAGGTTGCTCTCGAGGCGGTCGATCTCGCGAAGCTGCGCGACCTTCATCGCGCGACGCGCGCCCTCCATCAGCTGCGGCGAGTCGATGCCGGCCTGCTTGCGCAGGCGCGTGAACTCCCGAAAGCCGAACTCGAAGATGCTCTCCATCCCGAGCGCCTTGCCCTTCCGACCCTCGATCGCGCGGTAGAGCGCGCTTAAGTCCCCGCCCGACCAGAACGAGGTCTCGAAGGACTCGGCCGCATCGCGCGTCTGGCCGAGCGAGCGCCGCTTCTTGAGGATGATCGCCCACGACACGACCGAGGCGCACAGCAGCAGCAGCATCACGAGCTGCACGACCGGGCTCGCGTCGAGCACCAGCTTCAGGAACGAGGAGTCGATCTGCAGGTTGTTCAGCGGGTTCATGCGAGGAGTCGCGTCACGTGCGGCGGCAGGCGCCGGGGTTTGAGGGTGTCGGCATCGAGCGCGGCGGCGCGCACGGTCGCATCGACGATCAGCTCGGCCCCGCGCAGGATGCGCTGCGTGAAGCTGAAGCTCGCGCCGCGCGCGGCGCCGAGCGTCGTCACGACCTTAAGCTCGTCGTCAAAGCGCGCCGCCCGCTTCCACTCGATCTGCATGTCGACCACGGCGAACTGCAGTCGTTCCCGCTCGCGCAGCGCCGACTGGTCGACGCCGCGGGCGCGCAGCCACTCGCTGCGGCCGCGTTCGAGAAAGCGCAGGTACGAGGCGTGGTAGACGATGCCGCCGGCATCGGTGTCCTCCCAGTACACGCGCACGGGCCACTCGCAGTCTAGGGCCACCCTTATGAATCCTCCCTGAACAGCCCGAGCGTCGCCGGCGACACCGCGGGCACCGGCAGTCCGAAGTGCGCGTAGGCGAGCGGCGTCGCGACGCGGCCGCGCGCGGTGCGCATCAGGTAGCCCTGCTGGATCAGGAACGGCTCGATGACGTCCTCGATCGTGCCGCGTTCCTCGCCGATCGCCGCCGCGAGGCTGTCGACGCCGACCGGGCCGCCGCCGAACTTCTCGATGATCGTCTGCAGCAGCCGCCGGTCCATGACGTCGAAGCCCTGGCGATCGACGTCGAGGAGGTCGAGCGCGGCGCTCGCGACCGCGTCGGTGATGCGGCCGTCGGCGCGCACCTCGGCGAAGTCGCGCACGCGCCTCAGCAGCCGGTTCGCGATCCGCGGCGTGCCGCGCGAGCGCTCGGCGATGCGCCGCGCGCCGCCCGGGTCGGCATCCAGCGACAGGATCCCGGCCGAGCGCGTCACGATGCGCGTCAGGTCCTCCACCGAGTAGAACTCGAGGCGCTGCACGATGCCGAAACGGTCGCGCAGCGGCGAGGTCAGCAGCCCCGCCCGCGTCGTCGCGCCGATCAGCGTGAACGCCGGCAGGTCGATCTTTATCGAGCGCGCCGCCGGGCCTTCGCCGATCATGATGTCGAGCTGGAAGTCCTCCATCGCCGGATAGAGGATCTCCTCGACGATCGGCGCGAGCCGGTGGATCTCGTCGACGAACAGCACGTCGCGCGGCTGCAGGTTGGTCAGGATCGCCGCGAGGTCGCCCGGCCGCTCGATCACCGGGCCCGAGGTCTGCTTGAGCCCGACGCCGAGCTCGTTGGCGACGATGTGCGCGAGCGTGGTCTTGCCGAGTCCCGGCGGGCCGAAGATCAGCAGGTGGTCGAGCGCCTCGGCGCGCCGCCGCGCCGCCTCGATGAAGACCGCCATCTGCTCCTTGACCGCCGGCTGGCCGACGTAGTCGGCGAGCAGCCGCGGCCGGACCGCACGGTCGAGCGACTCGTCCTCGCGGCTGCCGTGCGTCGAGACGATGCGGTCGGGTTCGATCATCGGGACCCCTCGCCGGCCTCAGCCGGCCGCCGCCTTGAGCGCCCGGCGGATCAGCTCCTCGACCGTGCTCTGCTCGTCACCGGCGCCCTTCAGGAGCCTGACGACCTCGGCCGGCTTGTAGCCGAGCGCGACCAGCGCGCTGAAGGCCTCCTGCTGCGCACTGCCCAGCCGCGCGGGCGCCGACGGCGCCCCGGCGGCGAGTTCCTTGACCCGATCGCGCATGTCGATCAGCACGCGCTCGGCGGTCTTGCGGCCGACGCCCGGCACGCGAACGAGCGGATCCGGGTCCTGGGCCTCGATGCACAGCATGAAGTCGTTGACGCTGATGCCGGAGAGGATGCCGAGCGCGATCTTCGGCCCCACGCCCGACACCTTCAGCAGGCTCCGAAACAGCCGGCGCTCGTCCTCGCTGCCGAAGGCGTAGAGGATGTGGGCGTCCTCGCGCACGACGAGGTGCGTGCGCAGCACGACCTCGGCGCCGGTCTCGGGCAGCGTGTAGAACGTCGACATCGGCGCCTCGCACTCGTAGCCGACGCCGTTGACGTCGACGACCAGCGCCGGCGGCTGCTTGGCGGCGAGCCTTCCGCGCAACCAGCCGATCACGCGGCGCCGCCAGCGGCCGCGAGCGCGAGCCGGGTCGCACGGCCATGCGCGTGACAGATCGCGATCGCGAGCGCGTCGGCGGCGTCCGCGCCGAGCCGCCCGTCGAGCCCGAGGATCACGCCGACCATGCGCTGCACCTGCAGCTTCTCGGCGGCGCCGGTGCCGACGACGCCGAGCTTGACCGCCCGCGGCGTGTACTCGTAGATCGCCGCCTGCGAGCCGAAGGTCGCCGAGAGCGCCGCACCGCGCGCCTGGCCGAGCTTCAAGGCGCTGTCGGCGTTGCGGTTGACGAACACGCGCTCGATCGCGATCTCGCCCGGCGCATAGTGCTCGACGAGCGCGGCGACGCCCGCGTAGATCTGCTGCAGGCGGCGCGGGAAGTCCTCGCCGGTGGCACGGATCGCGCCGCTCGCGACGTAGCGCGGGCCTTCGGGCCCGACGTCGACGACGCCGAAGCCCGTCGCGCGCGAGCCGGGGTCGAGTCCGAGGATCCGCACCGTGCGGGACGTGGGCGCGGCGGGCGCCGGCGAGCGCGTGCGCCCCGGCTTATAGCTGCGCCAGGCGGAGGAGCGTCGCATCGGCCTTGAGAACGTCACGGTCCATATGGCCGTATGATACCGGGATAGACGAGGCCCGACACGCTCGCGACGGGCGTTTCCGCCGTGGAAACAACCACTTTCGACACCGACCAGGCGGCCCTGGCCATCGCCCGGGGCGCCGCTGCCGAGCTGGCGCGTCCCTTCGGCGCGCTCGCGCCCGAGGCGCTTGAGCGCGCGATCGAGATCGCGCGCCTCGTCGCGCATTTCGACCCGGATCCGGTGGCCGTCGCGGGCACGCTGTTGCAGTCCCTGATCGGCGCGGGCGCCGTCGCCGCCGAGGCGGCCGAGCGCGCGGCACCGGCCCCGGCGTTCGCCTTCGCGCGCGCGCTCGGGCGCCTCGGGCGGCTCGATCTCGGCACGCCGCTCAAGGGCGCGCCGGGCACGGTCGCGCTCTCCGGCGCCCAGGCCGAGGCGCTCCGCCGCATGCTGCTCGCGGTCGTGTCGGACCCGCGGCTCGTGCTCGCGCGCGTCGCCGAGCAGCTGTGGCTGCTGCGCGCGGCGCGCCACGCCGATCCCGCCGAGCGGCGCCGGCTCGCGGTGCAGACGCGCGACGTCTATGCGCCGCTCGCCAACCGCCTCGGCCTCGCGGTGCTCAAGTGGGAGCTCGAGGACTACGCGTTTCGCTACCTCGAGCCCGACGAGTACCGGCGCATCGCGACCTCGCTCGCCGAGAAGCGCGTCGACCGCGAGCGCTACATCGAGGACCTGAAGGCGCTGCTCGAGCGCGAGCTCGGCGCCGCCGGCATCCGCGCCGAGGTCCACGGGCGCCCGAAGCACATCTTCAGCATCTATCGCAAGATGCAGAAGAAGGGCGTCGCCTTCGAGCAGGTGTTCGACGTGCGCGCCGTCCGCGTGCTCGTCGACACGATCGCCGAGTGCTACGCGGCGCTCGGCATCGTCCACGGGCTCTGGTCGTACCTGCCGGGCGAATTCGACGACTACATCGCGACCCCCAAGGTCAACGGCTACCGCTCGATCCACACCGCGGTCGTCGGTCCGTCCGGCAAGCCCGTCGAGGTGCAGATCCGCACGCGCGAGATGCACGACCGCGCCGAGCTCGGCGTCGCCGCGCACTGGCGCTACAAGGAGGGCGGCGCGCGCGACGTCGGCTTCGAGCGCAAGG
>Ga0335079_10011575_pt1 | contig 10057 bp, 6 predicted proteins | sample Lox_Sample_33_FD_206719 | JGI IMG/M metagenome (GOLD analysis project Ga0335079, IMG submission 206719) | Soil microbial communities from Loxahatchee National Wildlife Refuge, Florida, United States - Lox_Sample_3.3 | ecosystem: Environmental > Terrestrial > Soil > Wetlands | place: USA: Florida...
ATCAGGACTCTGCGGGCGAGTGGCAACACGGTCAGCTCAGTGAATATCGCGATCCTGGCAGCGTTGAATTTTGCCGATGAACTCGAGCACCTCAAAAAGGAGCATCAGGAGTTAATCGACAGGATTACAGCGATGAAGGAGCGGCTGACCAACGCAATCGACGGGGCGCTCGTACTCGAGCACGTCGGCGCGGAGGGTCACAAGGGACCGGCGGCGGGGTAGCGGGGATCTTAAGCGGTTACGACGCGATGCGCGCAAGCATACAACCTGTGAGAATTTTCTTTCACTCTGACAGGCCATCAACTATCGATGTCCACGCGAGGATTCATCCCGCGCAGGATGCAGCTTTTTGCGCTTTGCGGAGGTTGGCACGCGCCTGAAGTAAGGGCGCCTTAAGTAGCCCGCGCTCCCGCCATAGCAAATGCCAATGGCGGACGAAAAAAAATATTTCCGCGCGATCCTCAAGGAAACGCGCGCTGCGATGACTGCAAAGCTCGCCGCGGAGCTTTCCGCGCGAGTTCAAGCTTCATTCCTCGATTCCGATTGCTATCGCGACTCGCGCTCCCTCGTCCTCTATTCCGCATTCGGTAACGAAGTCGCCACCGGACGCATCTTCGATGATGCGCTCGCCTCCGGCCGAGCCACCTTCTTCCCGCGTGTCACCGGGAACCTCATCTCAATTTGCGAAGTGAAAAGCCGCTCGGAGCTCGCTTCCGGCGCGTATGGAATCCTCGAACCTGGAACTCGTTCGCAAACTCCTTCAATCGACGCAGCGCTGCTGCCGCCATGCGTAGTCGTGGTGCCCGGCGTTGCCTTCACTCGCGCCGGCGAACGGATTGGGCGGGGCGGGGGTCATTATGATCGTATGCTGGCGGAGTTGCCGCCGCATGCGATCAGCGTGGGTCTCGCATACTCATTCCAGTTGCTTGATCGCATTCCGCAAACGGAATTCGATCGGCGGCTTAATTTCGTCGTCACCGAGTCCGCGCTCTATCCGGCGCCCGAAGTGGGCCGGCACGAGAGCGGCCTGCGGTTACAAGGAGGTATTCCCAGGTGAGTTGGATATTGGCGATCCTGGGCTTCATCATCGGAGGCGCAATCACCTATGTCGTCGCGCAAAGCCAGCGCCGCAAGGAGGTTGCGGCCGCGACCGTCGACATGGGCGCCGCGCGCGCTGAAGCCGAGGAGTTAATCAGAGAGGCACGAAGCAAAAGCGAACTGGCGGTAAAAGAAGCGGAGGTAAAAGCCAAAGACATTCTGGTTGGTGCGCGCGCCGATGCGGAGCGCGAGGTGCGCGAGCGCCGCAAGGAACTGACCGCGCTCGAAAGCAAAATCGAATCGCGCGAGGAGACGCTGGAAAAACGCCTCGAGGCGTTCGAGCGCCGCGAGGCCGATCTCAATCGCCGCGATCAAAGCGTTCGCACTCGCGAGAAGAACATCACTGACAAGGAGGCGCAGCATCAGGCGCTGATCGATGAAGCGCGCGCGAAGCTCGAACATGTCGCGAACCTGACGCGCGAGGAAGCCAAGCGCGCCCTGGTCGAGGAGATCACCGGCGCCGCGCGCACCGAGGCCGCCAAGCACATCCGCGTCATCGAGGAAGAGGCGCGCGAGGAGGCGGATCGCCGCGCCAAACGCATCGTGTCGATCGCGATCGAGCGGCTGGCAGGCGAATTCGTCACCGAGCGCACCGTCGCGGTGATTCCGCTCCCGAACGACGAAATGAAGGGGCGCATCATCGGACGCGAGGGCCGCAACATCCGCGCGATCGAAGCCGCCACCGGCGTCGATATCATCATCGACGACACGCCCGAATCGATCGTCATCTCATGCCACAATCCGATCCGCCGCGAGATCGCGCGGGTCGGACTGGAGCGCCTGATTTCCGACGGACGCATCCATCCCGGACGCATCGAGGAAGTCATCCGCAAGGCCGAACAGGAAGTAGAAGAATCGATCAAAGAGGCGGGCCAACGCGCGATCATCGAATGCGGCGTGCACGGCATCCATCCGGAGCTGGTGAAGCTGCTCGGGATGCTCAAGTATCGCTACTCATACGCGCAGAACGTCCTGATGCATTCGATCGAGGCCGCATTCATCTGCGGTTCGATGGCCGCCGAGCTCGGGCTCAACGAAAAGCAGGCCCGCCGCGCTGCGTTGCTGCACGATATCGGCAAGGCGCTCACCCATGAGGTGGAGGGCTCGCACGCGCTGATCGGCGGCGAAATCGCGCGCAAGTATGGTGAATCGGCAAAGATCGTCAACGCGATCGCGGCCCATCATGAGGAAGTGAAGGCCGAAACCATCCTCGCGCCGCTGGTCGATGCGGCCGATGCGCTCTCGGGCGCGCGTCCGGGCGCGCGGCGCGAAGTGCTGGAAAGCTACGTGAAGCGGCTGGAAGACCTCGAGGCGATCGCGAAGTCATTCAAGGGCGTGGACAAATGCTTCGCGGTCCAGGCCGGACGCGAGATGCGCGTGATCGTCGAGCCGAGCCAAGTCTCGGACGACGACAGCATCATCCTCGCGCGCGAGGTCGCGAAGAAAATCGAGACGGATATGACCTACCCGGGCCAAATCCGCGTCACGGTAATTCGCGAAACCCGCGCCACCGAACTCGCGAAGTAGATCTCTTTCATTCGAACGAAAAGCGGCTGCTCCGCGGGGAGCAGCCGCTTTTTTATTTCGTCCTCCTACCAACCTCGTTGGATTTATCGAATCGTTACATCAATGCCGTCGTGCTGCTGCTAAAGGCTTTGCTCGCGGATGACTTCATCCGCAACACGAAGAAGGAGAGAGTTTTATGCAGTGGGGAAAAGGATTCGTGCGACGAACCATCGCAATCGCGGCCGCTTGCGGAATGCTTGCCGTCAGCGGCGTCGCGCTCGCCGATCATGGAAAGAGCGACCACGACTCAGACGACAGCCCATCAAACCGGTTACGAGGCCATCGTCGCCAGCATCGCTACGCACACCCACGACTTTGGAAAGCCGGTCCTGCTCATCAATGGCGACTCGCACGTCTATCGCTCCGACAATCCGCTGCAACAGGGCGCGCCATGTGAAATCGATCCCGGTTCGGGATCACCCGCCGTGGCATGTAGCAATGATGATTGGCTCCAGCATCCGTACTATGACGTCCGCAATTTCCATCGCATCGTGGTCCACGGCAGCACCTTCCCGCTCGAATACCTGCGCCTGACCATCGCGACTGACGATCATGGGCATAATGCCCATCGGGTCCCGACTCGTTCGGTCCATTCAGCTGGCAACGCGTGATCCCCTAAAGGAAATGCGCAGGCGGCTGCCTAATCGAAGGCAGCCGCCTGTTTTCCTCCCTATCTGCCTCGCCAGCATCCTCGGGCTAGAAGCAGTAGGCGTGATCAGTTGAGGTCGAAGCGATCCGCTTCCATCACCTTGCTCCACGCCGCGATGAAATCCTTCACAAACTTCTCCTTCGCATCCGCGCACGCATAGACTTCCGCCAGCGCGCGCAATTGCGAATGCGAGCCGAAAATCAGATCGACGCGGGTCCCGGTCCACTTGAGCGCGTTGGTCTTCCGGTCGCGTCCCTCGTAAACCTCGGAGCGTGCGCCATTCGAATTCGCAGAAGGTTGCCATTGCGTGCCCATATCGAGCAAGTTGACGAAGAAGTCGTTGCTCAATATCCCTGGCCGCTTGGTGAAGACGCCGTGGGCGGAATTCGCGACGTTGCTACCCAGCACGCGCAGGCCGCCGATGAGGACCGTCATTTCCGGCGCAGTCAGCGTAAGCAATTGCGCGCGATCGACCAGTAGCTCCTCGGGCGAGATGCGCTGCGTGCCGCTGAGATAGTTGCGGAAGCCATCGGCGGCCGGTTCCAGCGGCGCGAACGATTCGACGTCGGTCTGCTCTTGCGATGCGTCCATGCGACCCGGCCTGAACGGCACCCTCACATCGTGGCCGGCATCCTTCGCGGCCTTCTCGATCGCCGCGCATCCGCCGAGAACGATCAGATCTGCGAGCGATACCTTTTTGCCGCCCGATGCTGAAGCGTTGAACTCCTTGTGAATTCCTTCGAGGGTCTCCAGCACCTTCGCGAGTTGCGCCGGCTGGTTGACCTCCCAATCTTTCTGCGGCGCGAGGCGGATGCGCCCGCCATTCGCACCGCCGCGTTTGTCGGAGCCGCGAAACGTCGATGCCGAGGCCCACGCCGTCGAAACCAGTTGCGAAACCGACAGGCCTGACCCGAGGATTTTCGTCTTCAGCGCGGCGACGTCCGGCTCCCCAATCAGCGGATGATTCACCGCAGGGATGGGATCCTGAAATGGCAGGTGTTCCTTCGGAACTAGCGGACCGAGATAGCGCCCGACAGGGCCCATGTCGCGATGGGTCAGCTTGAACCATGCGCGCGCAAACGCGTCGGCAAATTGCTCCGGGTGCTGATAGAAGCGGCGCGAAATTTTTTCGTATGCCGGATCGAAGCGCAGCGAGAGATCGGTGGTCAGCATCGAGGGCGCACGATGCTTCGACTTATCGTGCGCATCGGGAACCGAGCCGGCACCCGCGCCATTTTTTGGCTTCCACTGATTGGCTCCGGCCGGGCTCTTGGTCAGTTCCCATTCGTACTCGAACAGATGCTTGAAAAAGGTGTTGCTCCACTTGGTCGGGGTGGTGGTCCAGGTGACCTCGATGCCGCTCGTGATCGCATCATCGCCCTTGCCGGTGCCGAATTTGCTCTTCCACCCGAAGCCCTGGTCCTCGATGCTCGCGCCTTCGGGCTCCGGACCCACCAAGGTCGCGTCTCCAGCGCCGTGAGTTTTGCCGAAGGTGTGACCGCCGGCGATCAGCGCGACCGTTTCCTCGTCGTTCATCGCCATGCGGCGAAAGGTCTCGCGAATATCGCGCGCCGCCGCGATCGGATCGGGCTTGCCGTTCGGCCCTTCCGGATTCACATAGATGAGGCCCATCTGCACGGCGCCGAGCGGATTCTGAAGATCGCGGTCGCCGCTGTAACGCTCGTCCGCCAGCCACTTGCCCTCGGGGCCCCAATAGATGTCCTCGTCGGGCTCCCACTCATCGGTACGCCCGCCCCCGAACCCGAAGGTCTTGAAGCCCATCGACTCGAGCGCGACGTTACCCGCGAGAATCAAAAGATCGGCCCACGAAATTTTGCGGCCGTACTTCTGTTTGATCGGCCACAGCAGCCGCCGCGCTTTGTCGAGGTTCGCATTGTCGGGCCAGCTATTGACCGGCGCAAAGCGCTGCTGACCTCGTCCGGCGCCGCCGCGGCCATCGGCTATGCGATACGTTCCAGCCGCGTGCCACGCCATCCGAATGAACAGCGGCCCGTAGTGACCGAAGTCCGCGGGCCACCAGTCCTGCGAATCGGTCATCAACGCATGTAAATCCTTGATGACAGCATTGAGGTCGAGGCTCTTGAATTCCTTGGCGTAGTCGAACTTCTCGCCCATCGGATTCGAGAGGTTGGAGTGTTGATGGAGCACATGAAGGTCTAACTGATTCGGCCACCAGTCGCGATTGGTATGCGCGTGCGTGACAGGGCACTGGCTTACACTTTCCATATTTCCTCCGATCGCCGAATGGCGTTCGTGGTTGGGGTGTGGATGCTGCTCGCGAAGTCTCCGGAAGAAAATCAAAACCCATATGACACGTCTAATGCAACCTGCGCCATCTTAGTGCATCCGGCGAAACTCCGGCCACATCTCGGGCAGCGGATGACGCAGACCGTGGCATAGGATGATCGGGCCGTTTTCGAGTGGCAACACGTATGGGCCGCCGAAGTGCGCGACCACTTCGCTCTTGTCGCACATCTGCGCCCACGCACCGGGATCGCCATTGACGTCGATGATGACGCTGCCGTCGTAACCGTGCGCACCCCACAGGTAGTACTGAAGCTGGCCGGACAGCGCGGGCGGCAATCCGTCGGCGCGCCCGAAGTAGTCTAGCGCCGCCGCCTCGCCATAGTCGGTGGCCATGATCGCGGTGTGCGCCCGCTCATCGGGCGGCAGGGCGCGATAGATCGCGGCGACCTGCTGCTCCAGCGGATGCCATCCGAGTTCATCGGAAAAAACCTGCGTGAGCGGCGCACCGACCGCCTCGCGCTCATTGGGCGTCGGCCGCAAATGATGGCGATCGAGGTACTCGGCGAGGTGCGGCGGAGTGAGAATCGGCAACACCACCGGCAAAACCGGCACCGTCAGCGCGATTGCCGCGGCAAACCATAGCGCCTGCATCCAGCGCGCAATCCGCTCGCATGCGGCCGCGCCGACCGCGAACATCGTCGGGTAGGCACCTGCCAGATAGTAGTCTTTGCCGTGCGAGGTGTAGATGAGAACCGTCGTGATGACGAAAGCGATCGCGAGAAAGCGCGCCTCGCGCAGCCGCGCAGTTAGAAACGGTGCCATGAGGCCAGCCACCCATAGCGGCGCGAGCACGAATCCGAGCGCGAGGATTTGCTTAATCTCGAATCCGATCGGCGTGCCGGTAAAGTTCCGTTTCCCCGCAGCGTAATGGATCGATTGCAGAAACGGCCAGCCGTGAAGTTGCTGCCAGATCAGGCTCGGCGCGGCGATCGCGGCCGCGAGGATGAGCCCCACCCACAAATCGCGCCTCGCAAGGATTCGGCGCGCCGAGGTCAGCACGATTCCTAGTGAGAGCCCGACCAGCCATCCGGCGATGCCGTATTTGGTTTCCATCGTGATGCCCGCCACTACGCCTGCCCAAATCATGGCGCCGGGCTCGCCTCGAAGCACCGCCCGCGTGAGCAGATATGCGCATAGCGTCCATCCGAGCGGTTCGAAGCTGGGCGTGCCGAGGGTGGAGCCGATGCCGATGAGCATCGGTGCGAGCGCGACCGCCACCGCCGCCATCCACGCCGCAGTGCGTCCGCCACCGAGCAACCGTGCGAATTCGGCGCTGAGCGGAATCAGCGCCAGCGCGGCGACGATCGACGGCAGGCGCAGCAGCCATAGGCAGTTGCCGAAGAGTTGGGTTGCCGCCGCGACCAGCGGCACCAGCGGCGGCAGGTCGGCATACCCCAACGCCGGATGGCGTCCGCATACAATGAAGTACAATTCATTGCGAAAGATGTCGTAGCGCGACGCGGTGGAAAGATACAGCGCGGCGAGAATCGCGACCGCGGTCCATACGAGCGGGTCGCGGCGGACTTTTGCGGAGAGCTTCGCGAGAAGATTCATAGGGCAATTAGTACGCAATGCGTTGGATAAATTTACCGAATGGGGAATAATCAGAAGTCCGCTAGGGAAGAATCATACGCATGAGCGTACTAATACGGCAACCGTCCAAGATCGAGGACCTCAGCGAGAAAGCGCATACGCTGCGGATGGCATTGGTGCGGCTGCAGCGCCGGCTGCGCGCCGCACGGGGCGACATCAGTATCGGGCTGTCGGCGTTCAGCGCGCTCGCCTGTATCTATCAATACGGTCCGCTCTCGGCCGGGGAATTGGCCGCGCGCGAGCGCCTGCAGCCGCAATCGCTGACGCGTATCCTCGCGCGGCTGGAGCGGGAAACATTCATCAGCCGCAGGCAGGACAAGCGTGATCTGCGCCGCGCGCGGCTACTCATCACGCCGAAGGGAAAAGCCTACCTGCGCGCCAACGGCCTCGATCAGGAGGCCTGGCTATCGCGCGCGATGAGCGAAGCGCTTTCGCCCTCAGAGCGCGCGATGCTCGCGATCGCCGCACAGCTCCTCGATCGCCTCGCGGTTGTCGAATGATTTCGCAAGCGTTGCGTTTGATTAACGCGCGGTTACAGCGAAAAATTCGCGCCGACTTTTCTATTGTGCTAGGTACCTCGCGATGCGATTGCGGCGGGGGCAATTGTTTCTAAGCGCACTGATCGCGGTCTTTGCCGCGATCGCTTCTGATCGATAGCGTCGTGCTGATTGGTGGCGCATCAGCTCAAAGCCGTACGGGGCCGCTATCATGTGGACCCGAACGGGCCCGTCCCTCCTCCGACGGCCACCGCAACAGCAACGGCAACCGCCACTGCCACGGCAACAGCTACCGTCACCGCGACCGCGACTCAAACCCTGACGCCCACTGCTACCGCAACCGCATCTTCCACCGCGACGGCGACCGAAACCGCAACAGCGACGCCTACAGCGACCGCCACCGTCACCGGTTGCGTTCTTAATCTCGAGGGCGAATGCCCGAATTGCGATAATGCAAGCTGCTTCGACGACTGCACGGCGACCACCGGCGGATTGGGATCAGGATCCTGCACCGATGCCAATTACCTGTACCTACGATATTGACTAGGGTTCGCATCCCATGAAGTATCCTGAGCGCCCTCGCTCCTTTACTTCGACAACTTGATCAGCTTCACCCCCTCGCGCGAGGCGGCTTTCTGGGGCGTAGTGCTGCGCTTGTTCGAGGCCGTCGCGGGATTCACCCGGATGATCGCCATCATGCCGTGATCCTCATGCTCCAGGATGTGGCAGTGGTAGACGAAGTCGCCGATGTCCGGGCCGCGAAAATCCATCCGCACCGTCACGCTCGGAAAGGGCCCGTGCCCCGGCCAGAACGGAAGGTGCACCATGTCGAGGTACTGCCGCTGCGCGGCTGGGAGCGGCACGCCATCGCGCACGAGCGTGAGGAAGTGAATCTGATGGATGTGGAACTCGTGCGCCTCGCCGCTGCGATTCTGAATCGTCCAGTCCTCGACTGAACCCTGAGTCGTCGTGATTGCCGGAGGATTGTTGGGATTGAAGAGCCGAGGCGGCTGGCCGACAACGGTGATGAAGAAATTCGGCTCCTCGTCATCGGGCGGCGTAGTCTCCGAGAAATACAACGTGCGGCGCGCGGTCACTCTGGCGGTCGCGAGGCCCTCGAAGCGCTGCGGCCCGGGCCCGCGCGAGACCTGCGGTATCGTCACGCGATGCGAGGGCGCCGCGCTCGATGCCGTCGTGCTGTTGCTCATAGGCTGTATCGATGCGAGCGGACGGGTCGGATCGCTATCGCCCGCAGGACCGGTGTTGACCTTTAGCGTATACAGGATCGCTTTCCTCACCTTCGCGGAAGGCCCGTGGACGATAAACTCCGCGCGCGCCGCGGGAGGCAGGAAGATATTCGCGCGATTTTGCGCTCTGCCGGTGCGAGTGCCGTCCTGCGATCCGATCGGCACGCCATCGAGCGCGACCACTTGCAGCGGCTGCACCCTGCCGTCATAGCGAAGTTGCAGGTTGATGATCGTGTCGGCGCTCGCGTTGACCACTCGCCAGAACTGCTTCTCTTTCGCATCCATTTGGATGATTGCGGGCGGGTAGGTGGGGAATGGAATCGGCACGTAGTTGAGGGATAGATCCCATCCCGGCGGCATCAACTTCGGATTCGCCATCTGAACCGAATCCGGCACCGGCTGATCGCGGATGATTAGAACGCGCTGCGTCAAACCCGCCACCTTGGGCTGAACGTTCTCGATCCCATCGACGATGATCGCGCCCGAGGCACCGCCCTGCACCGCCATTTCGGACAGCCCGTGGACATGCGGATGGTACCAGTACGCGCCCGGCGGCTCGTCGTTCGGAAACGGCACCGTATAGGTGAAGGACTGGCCCGAGTTGATCAGCGTATGAATGACCTCGTCGGCGTGGCAAGTCGGCGGCGTGTTGGTGCCGTGGTAATGGATATTCACCGACGCGGAATTCATCGTGCTGTCACCGCATACGGTGTCGGCCGAAGTCGTCATTTTCATATCGTCGGAGGGCGCCGGCGCAGGCAGGTTGTTGATCACGTTCACGATCAGCGTGTCGCCCGGCTTGACGTGCAAGGTTGGCGATTCGCTACCGTCGGGCGTCGTGAAGCAATAGAGCGTGAGCCCATTCGCATCGGTGCCGGTGTTGTAGGACAGATTCACCGTCAGCACGCCATTCTGACTGAACAGATCGATCGCATCCTGCACCACGCTCCCAAGCGCACTGCGGAGGCACGGATTGCCGGCCGCGCGGGCGAGAGGTGGAGACGTGAGCATCAGACCGGTCGAAATGAGGATAATGGTAGAGGCGACGCGGCTGAAAGCTATGCGGCCCAAATCCAGCA
>Ga0335079_10011576_pt1 | contig 10057 bp, 9 predicted proteins | sample Lox_Sample_33_FD_206719 | JGI IMG/M metagenome (GOLD analysis project Ga0335079, IMG submission 206719) | Soil microbial communities from Loxahatchee National Wildlife Refuge, Florida, United States - Lox_Sample_3.3 | ecosystem: Environmental > Terrestrial > Soil > Wetlands | place: USA: Florida...
CGGCCAACTTCGAGCACGCCAGCTTCAGCAAATCAAATTAATAGAATTACTTTGCGTGCTCCAATGCACGCCGAATTTAGCGGCCGGGCGGACCGTTTTGCGCGGCGGCCGCGTGATGCGGAATCGGCTGCTGCAGCTCGGAAACGTTCCATGCCCACGCAGCCAGAAGCGCTGCGCCCTGATTGATTTCTTCAGGGAGCACCTTATCGAATGTGTCCGTCTGACTGTGATGCGCCTGGCGATAGTGCGCGGGCGATTGGATGCAGAAATATGCCGCGACACCCGCACGCTGGAACGCGACATGGTCAGAGGAACCGAAATAGCGCGTGCTGAGCGGCTGGAGATCGAGGACTTCCTGCAGCGGGCGATAAACCTGCGACATCAGAGGCGCGGTTTCGTAATAATTTTCGAGCGCGATGCTGAGGACTTTGCCGGTGCCGGTGTCATGAACGAGGACGGCGTCCATCTTGGGAATTTCCGTGGCGTGATTTTTCAAGAATGTTTGGACGCCGACGCCGCCTTCCTCTTCTCCGGTGAAGAGAATGAAAGTGATGGTGCGCTTGGGCTTCCAGCCGAGCGCGTGGAGAGTGCGCGCTGCTTCGAGGACGGCCATCGCGCCGGTGCCGTTGTCGAGCGCGCCTTGACCGAGATCCCAGGAGTCGAGGTGGCCGCCGATGATGACGCGCTCGTCGGGAAATTCGCTGCCGCGGATTTCGGCGACGGTGATGGAGGCGTCGGATGGGCCGTCACTGAATTTTCCATTCAAGCTGACCTTCATTTTCACCGTGCCTGATTGCGAGAGGCGATAAATGAGACTGTAGTCTTCGTGCGTGAGGAATGCGGTGGGGAGAGCGGAAGGATTGTAGCCGCCGCCTGCGCCGCCCATGTTGAAGAGATTGTCGGTCTTGCCGCTATCACGAAGGATTACGGCGACTCCGGTTCCGTCGAATGGATTGCCGCCGCCTCGGCCGCCGCGGGCGCCAGCGCCACCGCGCGCGGCTGGGACGCCGCGCTGTGGAGGGATTACGGCGTCATACGCGTTTTCGGCCACATCGGAATCGGAAGGGACATTCGCGGGGCGGCCGATGAGAACGATGGCGCCCTTGAGTTTGTCGCGGACGGCGGCGATCGCATCCGCGGATTGCGATTCGAGGACAACCACGTTGCCGGAAACTGTGCCGTCGGTGGCCTTGCTCCAGCCGAGCGAGCGGACTTCGATGCGGCGCTCGAAAGGCGCGGTGATTTCGGCGGTGTCAACGCCGCGCGTCCAAGCGTGATCGACTTGCGCGGTTTCGAGATGCGCGTCAATGCCATATTGCTTGAAACGCTCGAGTGTCCATTTGCTTGCGGCCTGCATTTGGGGCGAGCCGGTAAGGCGCGCGCCGATTTGCGTGGTGAGATATTCGAGATTTTTCACCAGCTCCGAGTGGGCCTGAATTTCGGCGACGATACCCTGGTCGGCGGTTTCCATCGAGGTGCGATAGGCACGCTCGGCATCGGATTCGGCCTGGCCTTGAGCGGCTACGCGGACGCTTGTGCGGGCGGCCAAGAGAATTAGCGCGGGGATCAGCAGCGCCAAGAGAAACAATCGGCGCGGTGCTGCGGCGGTTCTTCCGGCGTCCGTGCGATTCACAAGCATGTTGCGACGGGATTCGTTCATAAGCGATGTCTCCCCTTCGATGGCTTGATTCGATTGTGATGTTATGCGCCGCCGATTATACCTGCCTGCGGCATTTTCGCTGCATGAAATGACGCGATCGTGTAAACGGAATTGTTCGCGCGGGGGGCGCGAGCCTCGTATAATCCAGCGGGCAAACAGACATGACAGAAAAACCAAACGCTCCCAGTTTTCGGGGCGATCAGCGGCAATTCGAGATTTATCAGGGCGGATTGATGGGGAAGCGCATCTCCGTGCCCGTGCCGATTTCGTTGCTCGAGGAAAGGGCGAAAGAGGCGCTATCGCCGCAGGCGTGGGATTACGTGGCGGGCGGGGCGGGCGGCGAAGAAACGATTCGCGCGAACCGGGATGCGTTTGAGCGATGGAAACTTGTGCCGCGAATGTTTTGCAACGTGGCGGATCGCGATCTAGCTACGGAGATTCTTGGCAGAAAACTTCCGGCACCTGTGCTGCTGGGGCCAGTGGGCGTGCAGGGCATTATTCACAAAGATGCCGAGACCGAAACGGCGCGCGCGGCGGCTGCGCTTGGAATTCCGATGGTGTTGAGCACCGTGTGTTCGCGGCCAATGGAAGAAGTGGCGCGCGCGAACGGCGACGGGGCGCGATGGTTTCAACTTTATTGGAGCAAGGATCCGGAGCTGACCGGAAGTTTTCTGCGGAGGGCGGAGGCGGCGGGATTTTCGGCGCTTGTGGTGACGCTGGATATTCCGATCCTTGGATGGCGCGAGCGCGATTTGCAGTATCCGTATCTTCCCTTCCTGCTTGGCGAGGGAGTGGCAAATTATTTCTGCGATCCAGTATTTCGCTCGAGGCTGGCCAAGCCGCCGGAGGAGGATCCGGTTAGTGCGATCCGGCAATGGGCGTCAGTATTCTCAAATCCGGCGCTTACGTGGGACGATTTGAAATTTCTGCGGCAACACACGAAACTGCCGATCTTGTTGAAGGGCATTTTGCATGAAGAAGATGCCGCGAAGGCGCTCGATTGCGGCGTGGAAGGCTTAATCGTGTCTAACCACGGCGGGCGGCAAGTCGATGGCGCGATTGCGGCGCTGGATGCGCTGCCGAAAGTAATGAAAGTTGTGAAGGACCGCGCGCCGGTGCTTTTTGACAGCGGAATTCGCCGCGGTGCGGATGCGGTGAAGGCGCTGGCGCTTGGGGCGCGGGCCGTGCTGCTGGGGCGGCTTTACATTTATGGACTGGCCGTGGCGGGCGAGCAGGGAGTGCGGGATGTGGTGCAGAATTTTGTCGGAGACTTGGATATCACACTTGGGTTATGCGGATGCAAGTCGCTGCGCGAGCTGCATCCGGAGATGCTTGTGCGGCAGTGAATTCGTGTGCGGGCTGAAAGTTGTACGCTGGCCTGTTTCCGCGTGGGGAATTAAGTCCAGAGCACGCTTCGATCAATGGCTGCGATGGTTGTTCGTCCAGTGAGGGCCATGGCCATTTGCAATTCCCGCTCAAGGATACTCACCACTTTTGCGACTCCCGCATCACCGGCAACGCTCAACGCGTACAAATAAGGCCTTCCGATCATGACTGCGCTTGCGCCGAGCGCGAGTGCTTTGAGCACGTCTGTGCCGCGGCGGATGCCGCCATCCACAATTACTGGGACGCGACCGGCAACTTTTTCCGTGACGAAGGGCAATGCGTGAACGGTGGCGGGGACGGTATCCAGATTTCGCGCGCCGTGGTTCGAGACCATGATGCCGCCGACGCCTGATTTGACGGCGCGGTCGGCGTCATCGGGATTCAAGACGCCCTTCGTGAGCACGGGAACCTTTGCGATGGAAATGAGCCACTCGAGATCCTTCCAGGAAAGGGAGGGATCCGAGAATGCGCTATAAATGCCGCCGCCACTTGGCGTGTGGCCCGCACCGCTCGTGGAGACGTCAACGCCATCAACCTTGAGGCCGCGAAGGTTCGGGATATCCAAGCCCTTAGGCAGTGCGAAACCGGCGCGCATCTCGCGATTGCGTGCGCCGACGACGGGCGAGTCAACCGTGAGGCAGAGAGCGCGACAACCGGCGGCTTCGGCGCGCTGGACTAGATCGCGAGCGAAGCCGCGGTCTCGCGAGACGTAAAGCTGGAACCAGAGCGGCGCTTTCGCGGCGTGGGCAATATCTTCAACGCTGGTGGTGGCCATGGTGCTGATGACCATGGTGGTGCCGCCTTCTCCGGCGCCGCGTGCGGTGGCGATTTCGCCGAGGGGATTCGCGAGTTTGTGATAAGCCGTGGGCGCGAGGACGATCGGAGAGGGATGCTCCTGTCCGAATAGCGTGACGCGCGTGTCGAGATGCGAGACGTCAACGAGACAGTGCGGCTTGAGGCGAATGTTGCGGTAGGCCTCGAGATTCCAGTGCATCGTGATCTCGTCGGCGACGGCGCCATTGAAAAACTCCCACGCCATGGGAGAGACTTTTTGTTTTGCGAGCGGCTCGAAATCGGTGAGGCAGGCGATTTCCGGAGTCAGCTCAGAGGCCTGGAACGCGGCATCGGCCAGAGGGATTTCTTTCGCGGATGCGGGCGGCAACAAGCTTCCGGCGGCGATGACTCCCGCGGAAACCAGGGCCTCTCTTCGTGTAATGGGCATGAAATCTCCTTTGGCGCGACAGTTCGAGAAACAGCGCCCGCGATTATAGACCTATGGTTGCCAGGACGCACAAGGAGCCATGCGCGGGCCCGCCTTGACCTGCCATGCACACGTCGCCTACAATGGCCGCTTCACAACATGATTGTCCTCCGGCATCATCTCCGCGGATTTCGCGCAGCCCAGCGGCCACCTGCTGGGCTGCGGTGTTTTAGGGGGATTGTTGGCGGGCCAGAAGGGACCGAATTGCTTTGAACAGGGACGCAGGGATTTCGGAGGGACTGACATTCGACGACGTGCTGCTGGTGCCGGGGAAATCGTCGGTGCTACCGGCACAGACGGATACGCGCACGCAATTTACCCGCAAAATCGCGATCAACATTCCGCTGGTCTCGGCGGCGATGGACACGGTGACGGAATCGCGGCTGGCGATTGCGATCGCGCGGCAGGGTGGCATCGGAATTATCCACAGGAACATGTCCGTGGACAGGCAGGCGGAGGAAGTGGACCGGGTAAAACGCTCAGAAAGCGGAATGATCGTGGACCCGGTGACCATTTCGCCGGAAATTTCGGTGCGGCAGGCGACGGAAATCATGGCGAAATACCGTATTAGCGGGCTGCCGGTGACGCGCGGGATGAAACTTGTGGGAATCCTGACGAACCGGGACCTGCGCTTCGAGAAAAACCTGGCGCAGCCGGTGGACAATGTGATGACCAAGGAAAAACTGGTCACCGTGCCGGTGGGGACGACGCTTGAAGAAGCAGAGAAGATTTTGCAGCGGCACCGCATTGAAAAACTACTTGTGGTGGACAAGGACTTCAACCTCAAGGGGCTGATCACTGTTAAGGACATCCAAAAGAAGCTGGAGTTTCCAAATGCTACGAAGGACGAGCACGGGCGGCTGCGCACTGGCGCGGCTGTGGGCGCGACGGGCGATTTCCTAGAGCGGGCGCAAGAGCTGGCACATGCCGGCGTGGACGTGCTGGCGATCGACACGGCGCACGGGCATTCCACACGAGTGATGGAAGCAATCCGGACTGTGAAAAAGGCGCTGCCGGAAATGCAACTAATCGCGGGAAACGTGGCGACATTCGAGGGCGCGAAAGACCTGATATCGCTTGGACTGGATGGATTGAAGATCGGGATCGGGCCGGGATCGATCTGCACGACGCGCGTGGTGACGGGCGCGGGCGTGCCGCAGATTACGGCGGTGACGGATGCGGCGCGCGCAGCGCAAGGGTCCGGTGTGCCAATCATCGCGGATGGAGGCATCAAGTATTCGGGTGACATTACTAAGGCGATTGCGGCGGGTGCAAACGCCGTGATGATTGGCGGACTTTTTGCGGGCACGGAGGAATCGCCAGGCGAAACGATTCTGTATCAGGGGCGCACGTTCAAATCGTATCGCGGAATGGGCTCAACGGCCGCGATGGAAGCGGGATCGGACCGATATGCGATGGTGCAAGGAACCGAAGATCGCGGAAAGTCCGTGCCGGAAGGAGTGGAGGGCAGAGTGCCTTACAAAGGCTCGCTCGGCGCACTCGTCGAGCAACTTGTGGGCGGGCTGCGGAGCGGGATGGGCTACTGCGGAGTGGCGAACATCGCGGAGTTGCAGGAGCGGGCGCAATTCCTTCGCATCAGTCCGGCGGGGCTGCGCGAAAGCCACGTGCACGACGTGATTATTACGCGAGAAGCGCCGAACTATCGTGTGGAATAGGGCGCGCCGCTAAAATGCGATTCCTGTTCTATTGGGGCCCGGTTCTTGCTGTGGGCGCGCTCATTTCCGTAGCATCCACAGGGCATTTCGGATCGGCGCATACATCCCGAATTATTATCCCGATGCTGCGCTGGATTTTTCCTCATGCACAGCAAAGAACGCTTGAATTCATTCACCACTTAATCCGCAAAGGTGCACACGTATTCGAGTATTCCGTTTTCAGTGCGCTGGTGTGGCGCGCGATACGGTTTGGACGAGACGGTTGGCGTTGGAGCTGGGCTGGATGGACGGTGGTGGTGGTCGCCGGCTTTTCGTTGCTGGACGAATTCCATCAATCATTTGTCCCGGGGCGCGGAGCATCCGTGCTTGATTCGTTGCTGGACACTTGCGCGGGGGCGTTAGCGTTGCTGGTATTGTGGCAGATTGTGCGGTGGAGAACTGAGCCCCGCGAAGGCCGGCAGCAAAAGGTCTAAGCTGGCGCGAATCGCCGCGAACAAAAAGCGCCCGCACGGAGCCATCTCCGAGCGGGCGCTTGATTTTTGAGGGCCGGGCGGCCGTCAGGATTTGGCTGCTGCTTCCTCTTCCTCCTGCGGCTCTTCCTTTTTCGCTGCTTTGTCTTCCTTCTTTTCTTTCTTGCGCAGCTTGGAGCCGAGCAATTCGAGAATTGCGAGATGCGCCCCATCACCGATACGGAAGCCCGCCGGAATGATGCGGGTATAGCCGCCCGCGCGATCCGAGAAACGCGGAGCGATATCGGCGAAGAGTTTTTGCGTTGCGACGGGAGTCATCAGAAACGCGGCGGCGCGGCGGCGGGCTTCAAGTGTGTCCCGCTTGCCGAGGGTAATCATTTTCTCGACAAGCGGCTTGGCCGCCTTGGCGCGCGTCACGGTAGTGGTGATGCGCTCGTGCAAAATCATGTTTGTGACCAGGTTGCGCAGCGTGGCGCGGCGATGCGCCGGCTGGCGTCCCAGTTTCGATCCTGAGTTGAGATGTCGCATCGTCGCACGTCCCGGGAACTAAACCCCGGCAGTCTCCTCTGGTGCAGGAGGCGCGGTCTGGCTGGGGAGCGGTGGCCAAATGATGCGACCGTGCTCATCGAATTTCATTCCCAGCGCGAGGCCCATCTTCTGCAGGATTTCCTTGATTTCATTCAGCGACTTGCGGCCGAAGTTCTTGGTGCGGAGCATTTCGTTTTCCGTCTTTTGCACAAGCTCGCGAATGGTCTGGATATTCGCGTTCTTGAGGCAATTGTAAGAGCGGACGGAAAGCTCGAGCTCCTCGACAGAACGGCCAAGGTGCTCCATGCGCGGGTCGCTGTAGGATTCGCCGGCCTCTTCGCTCAACTCGGGTGGTTCCTCGAAATTGATGAAGATGCTCATGTGATCCTTCACGAGCTTGGCAGCAAGGCCGATAGCGTCCTGCGGCGTGATGGCGCCATTAGTCCAGACTTCGAGTAGGAGTTTTTCGTAGTCGGTCATCTGGCCGAGACGCGCGGCTTCCACGGCGTAATTGACTTTGCGCACGGGTGAATGGACGGAGTCCACCGGGATGTAGCCGATGGGCAGGTCTTCATCGAAGTTGCGGTCGGCGCCGACATAGCCGCGGCCGTTCTTCACGCGCATTTCCATCTGAAGCTTGCCGCCCTCATTCACTGTTGCGATGTAAACGGTCTTATCGAGGATGGCGAAATCGGCGTCCTCTTCAATCATCGCGGAGGTGACGACGCCGGGATTTTCGACGTTGAGATAAATAGTTTTCGGCAGATCCGTGTTGAGCTTGAGCGGGACCTGCTTCAGGTTGAGGATGATGTCGGTCGCATCCTCGACCACGCCGGGGATCGAAGAGAATTCATGGAGCACTCCTTCGATTTTCACTGCGGTGATGGCTGCGCCTTCGATGGAGCTGAGCAGGGCGCGGCGAAGTCCATTGCCAACGGTGGTGCCCCAGCCGCGCTCAAACGGCTGCGCGCTGAATTTTCCGAACTTATCCGTCAATGATTCAAGATCTGCTGCGAGGCGCTTCGGTTTCTGAAAACCTTTCCACATCTTTGCAGTCCTTCCTCCCCGGCGAAGCGGGGCCATCCAAACGGTTGCGAAACCTTCCGAGCGATACTATTACTTCGAGTAAAGCTCGACGATGAGCTGCTCATTAAAGGGCGGCGTCTGAACATCTTCGCGGCGCGGCAAAGTGACAACCTTCGCCTTGAAGTGCTCGCGGTCCACATCGAGCCACGGGACATTGTTGCGGCTCTGGGCGACATTGCGCGCATCGAGCACCATGGCGTTCTGGTGCATTTTTTCGATGAGGGCAATCTCCTGCCCCTGAGTGACGAGGTAGCTGGGAATATTCACTTTCTTGCCGTTCACTCTGATATGGCCGTGCAGGATGATCTGGCGCGCCTGCGAACGCGAACTCGCGAGGCCACTGCGCCACACGACGTTATCGAGGCGGCGCTCGAGCATCAAGATGAGGTTCTCACCCGTCGGCCCTTGCGCACGCTGAGCCTTCTCATAAAAATGGCGGAACTGGCGTTCGAGCAGGCCATAGGTGCGCTTCATTTTTTGCTTCTCGCGCAATTGCAACCCGTAACCAACAGTCTTCGGGCGGCGCGCCTGGCCGTGCTGACCGGGCACAAAATTGCGCTTTTCGATTTCACACTTCTCGGTAAAACACCGCAAGCCCTTCAGGAAGAGTTTCTGGCCTTCCCGGCGGCACAAGCGGCAAACCGCTTCACGATGTCTGGCCAACTGAGCTTCTCCTTTACAGACTAAACATAAACTCGAACAAAAAATGTTATACGCGACGGCGCTTCGGCGGACGGCAACCATTATGCGGAATCGGCGTCACGTCTTTGATCGAAACAATGTGCAAGCCGACGCTCGAAAGAGCGCGGACCGCGGATTCGCGCCCCGATCCCGGGCCCTTCACACGGACTTCCACCGATTTCACACCGTACTGATCGCGCGCCGAAGCAGCGGCAGCGGCGGAAGCCTGCTGCGCGGCATAAGGCGTGCCTTTGCGCGAACCCTTGAAACCAACCGAGCCGGCCGACGACCAGGAAAGCGCACGGCCATCCGGGTCCGTAATCATGATCATGGTGTTGTTGAATGAAGCTGTGATGCAAACGACACCATGAGGCACGACGCGCTTCTCGCGCTTCTTCTTAAATTCCTTCTTTCGCTTCGCCGGCTTCGCAGCCGCCGCCGCTCCTCCACCCTGTTCCTGCGGTTCCTTTGCCACTCTTCACCTCGTCTAAGAATTCATTTCCGTGTTACTTGCGGAGTGCGACCTTTTTCTTCGCGGCGACCGCGCCCTTGCGTGGGCCCTTTCGGGTGCGCGCATTCGTGTGCGTGCGCTGGCCGCGCACCGGCAAATTCCGGCGGTGGCGGATGCCGCGGTAGCACTGGATTTCAATCAGCCGGCGAATATTCATCTGGATCTCCTTGCGGAGATCGCCTTCGACGCGGCCTTCGGATTCGATGGCCTGGCGGATGCGGTTGATTTCCTCCTCCGTCAGGTCCTTGATCTTCTTGGTTTCATCCACATTCGCCTTGGCGCAAAGCGTGCGCGCGCGCGGCTGCCCGATCCCGTAGATGGCGGTCATTCCAACCCACAGGCGTTTATTGGGCGGTAGGTCTACACCGGCAATGCGTGCCATTCTGTATGTCCCTTTCCCTTACTAGCCCTGGCGCTGCTTGTGCTTCGGGTTGACGCAAATCACGCGAACAACCCCGCGCCGGTGAATCACCTTGCACTTATCGCAAATCTTTTTCACGCTCGCTCGAACTTTCACAGCTTGCTCCCTTCCAACCCCAAGCGGCTCAGGCCGCCCTTGCAAACTCGACGAATAGGGCCAAGCCCTATTAGATGCTACTTGTACCGGTACACGATTCTGCCGCGGGTCAAGTCATACGGCGACAGCTCAACCGCAACCTTATCCCCCGCCAGGATACGGATAAAATTCTTGCGCATCTTGCCGGAAACGTGCGCCAGCACCTGGTGCTTGTTTTCCAGCTCGACGCGGAACATCGCGTTAGGCAAAGGCTCGATGACCGTCGCCATCACTTCGATGGC
>Ga0335079_10011577_pt1 | contig 10056 bp, 9 predicted proteins | sample Lox_Sample_33_FD_206719 | JGI IMG/M metagenome (GOLD analysis project Ga0335079, IMG submission 206719) | Soil microbial communities from Loxahatchee National Wildlife Refuge, Florida, United States - Lox_Sample_3.3 | ecosystem: Environmental > Terrestrial > Soil > Wetlands | place: USA: Florida...
CGCAACCCCGGTCGCCATGCACGCGTACCCGATCGCGATCTGGCGGCGGCGCTCGATGCGACCCGCAAGATGGCCCGACAGCGTCGCCCCGAGCATGATGCCAGCGATCATCGGTACGAACAGCCACGCGAAGCCCCAGGTCGTGACGCCGAGCTGCTGCAGGAACGCAGGCGCAACCGCGATGTAGATGAAGAATCCGCAGAAGTTGAGTGCCGGCATGCTGGCGAGCAGCAGGAACTCGCGGCGCGCGATCACGGAACGGTAATTGCGTTGCATGACATGAAGCCGCAGCGGCTGGCGCGATGCCGGCGGAAGCGTTTCGGGAAGCTGGCGCGCAGCCCAGGCGCACAGGACCACCGAGAAGGCGACCATCACCCAGAACACGGCCCGCCACCCCAGGAGGTTCACCACCGCGCCGCCCACCACCGGTGCAAGCGCGGGTGCGAGGCCGAACATCAGCGTGACCTGCGCCATCAAACGCTGCGCCTCGTCGCCGTGGAAGCGGTCGCGGACGATCGCGCGGCCGACGACGAGCCCGGTCCCGGCCGAGACGCCCTGCAGCGCGCGAAACAGCCACAGCGATTCGATGTTTCCGGATATCGCGCAGCCGAGCGACGCGAGGGCGTAAACGGCGATGCCGGCGAAGATGACCGGCCTGCGCCCAAGCGCATCGGCGAGCGCGCCGTGCCACAGCATCATGAAGGCGTACGCGAACATGTACGCGGACAGCGTCTGCTGCACCGCGAGCGTCGGTGCGTCGAATTCCTTCGCGATCGCCGAGAACGCCGGCAAGTACATGTCGATCGCGAACGGACCGGGCATGGTGAGCGCGGCGAGAAGCGCGGCGAACGACCACCGGCGTGGAGGAGAGCTCACGCGGACGTCGTCAGTCCTCGAGCGGGCGCGGCTCTCCCGCGAGCGCTGCATCGATGGCGCCGCGACCGTATTGCGGCGCGAACAGCGAGATGAACGAGTAGACGTAGCCGCGAAGGAACGCGCCGCGACGCAGGGCGAGTCGCGTGGTCGAGGTCGCGAACAGGTGGCTCGCGTCGAGCATGTCGAAGGCGACGTCCTTCTGCGGATCGTACGCCATGCGCGCGAGGATTCCGATGCCCATGCCGAGCTCGACGTAGGTCTTGATCACGTCGGAGTCGAGCGCGGAGAGCACGACATTGGGCTGCATGCCCTTGGCGGTGAACGCCGCGTTGATCGCCGTGCGGCCGGTGAACGAATAGTCGTAGGTGACGATCGGATAGGGTACGAGCGCTTCGAGCGTGAGCGGCGTTTCGTGCACCAGCGGATGACCCTTCGGTACGAGAACGCAGCGGTTCCAGCGATAGCATGGCAGCGTGACGAGCTCGGGCGCATCGGCGAGCGACTCGGTGGCGATGCCGACGTCGGCCTCGCCGGACACGGTCTGCTCGGTAACCTGCACCGGGTTGCCCTGGTGGATCTCGAGGCGCACTCGCGGGAACTTCTGCGCGAACTCGGTCAGGACCTTGGGGAGCACGTAACGCGCCTGCGTGTGCGTCGTGGCAATGGCGAGGCGTCCGACGTCCTCGGCGCGGAATTCTTCGGCCACGCGCCTGAGGTTGCCGATCTCCCGCATCGCGCGGCGCGCCGTCTCCACAACGACCGCGCCGGCCGGTGTCAGGGTGGTGAGCCGCTTGCCCTGCCTTACGAACACTTGCAGCCCGAGCTCGCCCTCGAGCTGCCGGATCTGCTTGCTGATGCCTGGCTGCGAGGTGAAAAGCGCTTCTGCAGCATCCGAAACATTGAGGCCATGATCGACCACCGCGCAAAGGTACCTGAGCTGCTGGAGGTTCACGGCGCCTTTATAACGTTTCGGTTGTATCCTTGGCGAATTATATAGCCGACTTTCGCTTGCATGGCGCAGCTGTTCACCGTGCATCCGCAGGACCCGCAGCGCCGCCTGATTCGCCTGGCGGCCGAGGCGATGCGCACGGGCGGCGTCATCGCGTATCCGACCGATTCGAGCTACGCGCTGGGGTGCCAGCTCGGGCACGTGGACGCGGTCCGGCGGATCCGTCAGATCCGGGGACTCAAGGACGAGCACTTCCTCACGCTCGTGTGCGCGAATCTTGCCGACGTCGGGCGTCTCGCGCGTCTCGACAACTGGCAGTTCCGCATCGTGCGACAAGGCACTCCGGGCAGCTACACGTTCCTCCTTCCCGCCACCCGCGAAGTGCCGCGTCGATTGCAGCATCCACGGCGGAACACGGTGGGCGTGCGCGTTCCGGGGCACGCAGTGGTTCAGGCGCTCCTCGAGGAGCTCCACGAGCCGATCGTGTCGTCGACCCTCATCCTTCCCGGCTCCCCGGTGCCGCTGAACGATCCGGTCGTGATTCGCGGGAGGCTGGAGCGCGAGGTGGATGTGGTGATCGATTCGGGACCCTGTCCCGCCACCCCGACGACAGTCGTCGACCTGTCGCAACCGCCTGGTACCATCGTCAGGCTGGGCCTGGGCGACCCGGCGCGGATCGGGTTCGCCGCAGCCTGAAACCATGTTCCCCGGCGACGCCGGCGCGCGAACGCGGCAACTCGGGTAAAATGGCGGCCTGATGGATTTTTCGCTCGAGGCCATCGCGCTCGGTGTCGTGCCGGTGGTCTTGGCCATCACGCTGCACGAAGCGGCTCACGGCTTCGTGGCCCGGATGTTCGGCGACCAGACGGCGTGGATGCTCGGACGGGTCACCCTGAACCCGATCAAGCATATCGATCCGGTGGGCACGATCCTGCTGCCCGGCGTGCTGCTGTTGATGCATGCGCCGTTCCTGTTCGGCTGGGCCAAGCCGGTGCCGGTGAACTTCGGCAACCTGCGCAATCCCAAGCGGGACATGCTGTGGGTCGCCGCCGCGGGTCCGGGCGCCAATTTCGCGATGGCGTTCGCGTGGGCGCTGCTGCTCAAGGGCGCCCTGCCCAACGGCATGCTGGCGAGCGCCGGGCTTGCGGAGATGGCACAGATCGGGATCGAGATCAACCTGATGCTGATGGCGCTCAACTTGTTGCCGATACCGCCGCTCGACGGCGGACGCATCGCCGTGATCGTGCTGCCGCGGCGCGCCGCCATGGCGTGGGCCGGGCTGGAGAGATACGGTTTGTTCATCGTCCTCGCACTGCTGCTGATACCCGGTCTGCTCAACGCCCTGATGAGCCCGATCGTGAGCGCCGGGGCCCGCGTCCTCGAGACGCTCCTCGGCTTGTGACGCGACCCCGTCTTGCCCATGTTCGCTGATCGCGTGTTGTCGGGCATGCGCCCGACCGGTCGGATGCATATTGGCCACTACCACGGTGCGCTCAAGAACTGGGTGCGCCTGCAGGAAGAATACGAATGCCTGTTCTTCGCGGCGGACTGGCACGCGCTGACCACGCACTACGACGAGCCCGAGACGATCGCCGACTCGGTCTGGGAGATGTTCGTCGACTGGCTCGCGGCAGGGCTCGATCCCGCGCGCGCGACGCTGTTCATCCAGTCGCGTGTTCCCGAGCACGCCGAGCTGACGCTCCTGCTCGGCATGATCTCGCCGGTCGGCTGGCTCGAGCGTGTGCCGTCCTACAAGGACCAGCAGCAGAAGCTCACCGATCGGGATCTTTCCAACTACGGTTTTCTGGGCTACCCGGTGATGCAGAGCGCCGACATCCTGATCTACCGTGCGAACATGGTGCCGGTGGGCGAGGACCAGGTGTCGCACATCGAGTTGACCCGCGAGCTCGCGCGCCGCTTCAACCACATCTACGGTCGCGAGCCGGAATTCGAGGACAAGGCTCGCGCCGCGGTGAAGAAGCTCGGTACCAAGAAGGCGCGCCGATACGAGGAATTCCGCAAGGCCTACCAGGAGCAGGGCGACGCGGATGCGCTCGAGGCGGGCCACAAGCTGCTCGAGGACACGCAGAACCTGTCGCTCGGCGATCGCGAGCGGCTCTTCGGGTATCTCGAGGGAACCCGTCGCGTGATCCTGCCGGAACCGCAACCGCTGCTGACCGAAACGCCGCGCGTGCCGGGCCTCGACGGCGCGAAGATGTCGAAGTCGTACGGCAACGCGATCCTGCTGCGGGAAGAGCCGGCGGTCCTCACCGAGAAGATCCGCACGATGCAAACCGATCCCGCACGCGTGCGCCGCACCGATCCGGGCGATCCGGAGAAGTGCCCCGTGTGGGGGCTGCACAAGATCTATTCGGGCCAGGAAACGCAGGAGTGGGTCGTGCGGGGCTGCACCACGGCCGGCATCGGATGCCTCGACTGCAAGCAGCCGGTCATCGACGCGATCATCAAGGAGCAGGCGCCGATCCGCGAGCGTGCGCAGCGCTATCTCGACGATCCGACGCTGGTGCGCAACATCGTCGCCGATGGTTGCGAGCGCGCGCGCAAGCTCGCGGAGGACACGATGCGCGACGTGCGCGCCGCGATGGGCATCGCTTATGACTAGCGAATCCGCGCTCGATCTCGCACATCCGTCGCCCGAGCCCAGGCCACTCGCGCGCGTCTACGGCGAGCCGGTCAACGAGCTGCCGAGCGATCTGTACATCCCGCCGGAAGCGCTCGAAGTCTTCCTCGAGACGTTCGAGGGCCCGCTCGACCTCCTGCTCTACCTGATCCGCAAGCAGAACGTCAACGTGCTCGACATCCCGATGGCGGAACTGACGCGCCAGTACCTGGGCTACGTCGAGATGATGCGCAGGACGCAACTCGAGCTCGCGGCCGAATACCTGCTGATGGCCGCGGTGCTCATCGAGATCAAGTCGCGGCTGCTCCTGCCGCGTCCGCCCGCGCTCCCAGGCGCCGAGGCCGAGGATCCACGTGCCGAGCTCGTGCGCCGGTTGCTCGAGTACGAACGGATGAAGCAGGCTGCCCGCGATATCGACGCGCTGCCGCTCGCCGACCGGGACTTCGCGATCGTTCGCGTGTGGTTCGAGCGCGTTGCGACCCATCGGCTGCCGCAGGTCGTGCCGGAGGACCTGCGTGCGGCCTGGGCCGCGCTGATCCAGCGCGCCAGGGTGAACCGGCATCACCTGGTCACACGCGAGCAGCTCTCGGTGCGCTCGGAGATGAGCCGACTGCTCAAGGCGCTCAGCGCTTCCCGCTTCGTGGAGTTCACGACGCTGTTCTCAACGCACGCCGACATCCCGCACCTGGTGGTGACGTTCCTCGCGATCCTCGAGCTCGCGCGCGAGTCGCTGATCGAGGTCGCGCAGGCGGAACCGTTCGCACCGATCCACGTGAAGCTGCGCGGCGAGCAGCCCTTCGTGCTTGCATCCGAAGTGGAGTGACCCGGTCGTTATCGCACAGTCATCGTGAATGCGGAGAACGTCTTGCGAGAGATGCGCGCCGAATGCGCTGCCGCTGGCGGCTCGGCCGGGTCGAACGCCTCCCGGCGCGTGTTCGCGTCGACGCTCTCGCGCCGGATGTCCCGAGCCGGCTTGAATCTTGAACGTATTGCCCGCAAATGAACGAACTGGATGATGTGAAATCCGTGCTCGAGGCCGCGCTGCTGGTCGCCGGCGAGCCGGTGCCCGTGGCGCAGCTGTCGCGCATGTTCGAGCCCCCCCTCGAAGACGACACGGTGCGCAAGCTCCTCGAGGAGCTCCGAGGCGACTGGCGGGGGCGCAACGTCGAGCTGGTGCAGGTCGCCTCCGGCTGGCGCTTCCAGGGCAAGCCGGCCCTGCAACGCCACCTCGAGCGGCTCGCGCCCGAGAAACCCCCGCGTTATTCCCGTGCGGTGATGGAGACGCTCGCCATCATCGCGTATCAGCAACCCGTTACCCGCGGCGACATCGAAGCGATCCGCGGCGTGGCCGTCGCCACGAACGTCATCAAGACGCTCGAGGACCGGCAATGGGTCGAAGCCGTGGGCCATCGCGATACGCCGGGACGACCGGCCCTGTACGCAACGACGAAGACCTTCCTCGACGATCTCGGCCTCACCTCCCTTGCGGAGCTACCTCCGCTCGCCGAGCTCGACCAATCCCACCTGATGGAGATTCCTGATGCCCCCACCAAGGCCGCCGAGGCGCCACTCGCACTCGCGAGCCCGATCCTCGGGTCCGATCCAGCAGCCGAGCCTGGCGCTGCAGAAGATCGCGGAGAGCCTGCCGCCTCCGCGACACAAACGCTCCACTGACACCGTCTTCAACGAGCCGCAGCGCCTGCACAAGGTGCTTGCGAGCTGTGGCTTCGGTTCGCGCCGTGCGATGGAGGAGATGATCCTCGCGGGTCGCATCACGGTGAACCGGATGCCGGCGGAGATCGGCCAGAAGGTGAGCCCGGGGGACGAGGTGCGCATCAACGGCGAGCTGGTGAAGGTACGTTTCGCCGAGCCGCGCGCCCGGATCCTGATGTATCACAAGCCCGCGGGCGAGCTCGTGACGCGTGACGATCCCGAGGGGCGTCCCACCGTGTTCGAGAAGCTGCCGTCGATCGGCAGCGGCAAGTGGATTAGCGTAGGACGCCTCGACTACAACACCGAGGGCTTGCTGCTGTTCACCAATTCCGGCGAACTCGCGAACCGAATGATGCATCCTCGCTACGAGGTCGAGCGCGAGTACGCGGTGCGCGTCATGGGGCGCCTGGCCGAGGACCAGATCAAGGCGCTCACCGAAGGCGTGCAGCTCGAGGACGGACTCGCGAAGTGCGAGAGTGTCGAGGACGGCGGCGGCGATGAGGAGGGCAGCAACCACTGGTACAGGGTCGTCCTCAAGGAAGGTCGCAACCGCGAGGTCCGCCGCCTGTTCGAGGCGCTCGGACTCATGGTCTCGCGACTCATCCGCACGCGCTTCGGCCCGGTGCCCATGCCGGCGCGCGTGAAGCGCGGCGACGTCTGCGAGCTCGAGCCCGGCGAAGTGCAGGCAGTGCTGCAAAGCGCCGGCATGAACAACAACGCGCGGCCGGGCGGGAACGCCGGCGGTGACCGCAATCGCGGTCCACAACGCGGTCAGGCGAATGGCAAGGGCGGACGGCGCCAGGGGCGCCGCCCGGGCGGGGGCCCGCGTCCGGGCGAGCGCGCGCCCGCGTTCGGCGCGGCGGAGCCCCATGCGCAACCCTTGACCGACGACGCGGGCGAGGGCATGCCGCAACGGGAACGCGATTCCGACTCGCGACCACCGCGACCCAACGGCCAGCGGCCTCAGCGCAAGTTCGGCAAGCAAGGCGGGCGTCCGCACAACAAGGGACCGCGTCCGCAGGGCGGACCCGGTGCGCCGCAGGGAGGGCAGCGACCCCCGCGCGAGCGTCACAACTTCGACGAAGTGCAGCCGATCAGCAACGCCAATGCGTCGCCGTTCGCGACCAGGACGCTCACCGCCCACAACAAGCCGAGCTTCGGCGGACCGGGGACCTCGCAGCGGACGGGTCCACGCGCGAAGAAGCACTGGGCCAGGGCGGTGGCAAGCCCTTCGGCAACAAGGGCCCGCACCGCGGACCCAAGCCTCCGCGCGAGGTAAACGGCAACGTGGGTTCGCGTCCGGAGCCGGTGCCTATCGACGACGAGTCGTAGCCGATCCGGGCCGACCTCCGCATCGCGCGAATCACGTGGAACGTGCAGCCGGGCGCGAGCCCGTTTGCACGCGTTTCAGAGCGGGTCGATGAACAGGTCCGGCACCAGCGGTGCGGTGGGATCGATCGCGTAGCGCGCAAAATCGGTGACACCCGCTTTGCGCAGCACGTCCTCATCGATGTAGAAATTCCCGCTCGTGGTGGCCGGCTGCAGCAGGATCACGCGCGCGGCATCGGCCACGATCTCCGTGGATCGGGCACCACGCATCTGCGCGTCGATGCCGGGAACGAGGGCGATCGCGGCGGTCGCGATCAGCGTGCGTGGCCACAGCGCGTTGAATGCGATGCCATCGGCGCGGAATTCTTCAGCCATGCCGAGCGTGCAAAGGCTCATCCCATACTTCGCGATCGTATAGGCGACGTGGTCCTTGAGCCAGCGCGGCTCGAGCAGCAACGGTGGCGACAGCGTGAGCACGTGCGGGTTGCGACCGGCACGCGCCGATTGGCGCAGCCACGGGATGCACGCCTGCGAGCACACGAAAGTTCCGCGCACGTTGATGGCGGTCATCAGGTCGAAGCGCTTGACCGGCGTCTGGAGCGTGCCCGTCAGGCTCAGAGCACTTGCGTTGTTGACCAGGATGTCGATGCCACCGAATGTCTCCGCGGCCTGCGCGACCGCTTGCGCGACGGCGCTCTCGTCGCGGATGTCGCACTGGATCGGCAATGCCCGGCCGCCCGCGGCCTCGATCTCGGCGGCGGCGGAAGAGAGCGTGCCTGGCAGCTTCGGATGCGGTTGGACGGTCTTTGCGGCGATCGCGACGTTTGCCCCTTCCCGTGCCGCCATCACGGCGATGGCGAGACCGATCCCGCGCGAGCCGCCGCTCATGAACATCGTCTTTCCGGCGAGCGAGGTGTCGTTCATCGAGGTCACTTCGTGAAGTTTGGCGTGCGTCGGGCGAGAAACGCAGCGACGCCTTCTGCGAAGTCCGGCGACGATGCGCAGTTCGCGAAACTGTCCGCCTCGGCCTGCAGCTGCTCCGCAAGCGAGCGTTGCGCGGATCCGCGCAGCAGTCGCTTGGCGTTGCTCAGCGCGGTCGCCGGGCCCTCCGCGATGGCCCGTGCCCACGCCGTCGTCGCATGCGTGCGTTCCGCCGCCGGAACCACGCGATTGACCAGGCCGATTCGAAGGGCTTCCTGCGCGTCGAACCGTTCGCCCAGCAGCACGATCTCGGCGGCCTTGCGCGCGCCGACGGTCCGCGGCAGCCAGAATGTTCCGCCGCCGTCCGGAGTCAGTCCGATGTTGCGATACGCCGAGGTGAAGTACGCATCGTCGGCGGCAACGACGAGGTCGCACGCGCTCATCAGCGACAGGCCGAACCCGGCGACCGCGCCATGCACCGACGCGATGAGCGGCTGGGGCATGCGCGCGAACAGCTCGATGGCGGCATGCACGCGGGTGATGAGAGCGTGGAACCGCGCGCGCGCTTCCTTCCCGCTTTCGTTGAGCAGTGCCTGGAACGTCCGCAGGTCTCCGCCGGCCATGAAATGGCGACCCGCACCCTGGACCACGACGCACCGCACCTCGCCGTCAGCCAGCACCGATTGAGCCGCCTCGACGAGCCCGTCGATCATCGCGATGTCGAGCGCGTTCAGCGCATCGGGCCGGTTGAGGGTGAGCGTCGCAACTGCGCTGGCGCGTTGCAGGAGAACGGGACACTGCGAGTCGGTCATCGGTTGTCGCTTTCCACCGGAAGACGTCGAGACGCTACGCCCGCCTGAACGGGCTCGACTGTTCGAGCTCGTGCATCGAGTGCTCGACGTCGACGCGCTCGCGGGCGCAATAGTCCGCGATCGCCGCGGCAAAGCTGCGATCGCCGATCGTATGCGCGGAATGCGTGGCAACCGGCAGCAGCCCGCGCGCGAGCTTGTGCACGCCCTGTGCGCCGCCTTCGAAGCGCGCGATGCCACGTTCGATGCAGAACTCGATCGCCTGGTAATAGCACGCCTCGAAATGCGCGCCGCGCACGTCGACCATGCTGCCCCAGTAGCGACCCCACAGCGTCTCGGGCGTGTATACGTCCAGCGCCGCGCATGCCGGCCTCTCGTGCAGCATGCCGATCACCATCATCGTATGATCCGGAAGGCTTGCGCCGACGCGCTCGAAGCAGTCGAGCGAGAGGTAGGGCGTCGAGTGGTGGGCCGCGTAGGTGCCCTCGTAGCAGCGCGCGAAGAACCGCCAGTCGGCGGCGCTGATCTCGCGTCCCGTCTTGCGAACGAAACGAAGGCCGGACTCCGCGAGCTTGCGGCGCTCCTGCCGGATCTTCTTGCGCTTGTCGTGGTTCATCGCGGCGAGATAGTCGCCGAAATCGCGGAAGCCGTGGTTGTGCCAATGGAACTGCACGCCGGTGCGCTCGATCATCCGGTCGCGCGCTTCGCCAGCCTGCCCGGGGTCCATGAACAGGATGTGCAACGAAGAGTACTGACCGCCGGCGACCAGCGATAGCGCATGGTCGAGCAGCGCGCGCCGCGTGTGGACGTCCGGCGCG
>Ga0335079_10011580_pt1 | contig 10056 bp, 9 predicted proteins | sample Lox_Sample_33_FD_206719 | JGI IMG/M metagenome (GOLD analysis project Ga0335079, IMG submission 206719) | Soil microbial communities from Loxahatchee National Wildlife Refuge, Florida, United States - Lox_Sample_3.3 | ecosystem: Environmental > Terrestrial > Soil > Wetlands | place: USA: Florida...
CGGAAAAGAACTTCCTCGAGCTGCTTGCGTTGGTATGGGAGGGTACCCATCACGTCTGCGGCTCGCAACGCCACCATGGAGGCGTCGTTGCGAGCACCTCAACCGGTAAATTACCGGAGAACCCATAAACAAGGCATTAGGGAGTTCTTAAGATTTCGTAAATGCGTCAATGGGATTGACAAGCCGGGACTTGCTCGGCTGAACGTCGCGTTTACGACGCAAGATTCCTGCGATCCTGCGCCCGGAAGTTGACGGCTCTTATACTTCGCTGGCCGCCGTGGTGCGGAGAGCTGCAGCGCCGCGCTTGGTGGGCGCGCCGGTCGCTTCGGCTCGCTCGAACAGCCATTCTTCGTCACTCTGCAGCAGCGTCGCGATCCGTGCGCGCATTTCCTGGCTGGGCTCGCGAAAGCCATTAACGATTTTGCTGAGGATGCTTTCATCCACACCCAACTGCTGTGCCAGCCGGTTCTGCCGCATTCCGGTTTTGAAAAGCTGTAATTTCAAATTGAGATACATGAGGGGCCCGATTTCATTTTCCGAAGTTTCCAGATCGCTGCGTGCTGCCGGCGGACGCGTGCAACCGCCAAAACCGCTGACCGCATTCTGTAACCAGGCCATCACCCGTGCCCGCACGTTGCACACGGAATTGTCCGTGGCGCCGCTCGCTGCGACGCGTTCCACGTTCTGCCAGCACAGACTCATGGGAGAGTCTCCCTGGAGTGGCCGCGGCCGAATTGAAACTCCATAAACATATCTGGTTACCCGTCGTATTTGGCAATTTGTTTACCAAAGGCGGTACCGCCGTATTTACGTTGCTTGTTAGCGCTGGACAGACAATTTGCGCCGTTTTCTTGGAGATTGTGCGAATCTTTTTGGTTCGACCCGAGAAGACAGCAGGCTGAAATTCAGGTGATTACCCGGCTGGACTTCAACGCTGCGGATCTGCAGCCATCGCACGTAGGGGCTCCGGCTGAGTAAGCAGCTCGTAGTCTTCGATCGCGCAACCCAAACCAAAGGTGTCGATCTGATCTTCCACCCGCATCACTCTGACCCGGCATTGCAGACGAATGGGGTCTGCCGAATAGCCAAAGGCCCCCGCGGGTATCACGATCACGCAGTCCAACTGCTCCCCCATTTGGAACGGCTCTCTGGCGACGCAGTAGAACCCGTTGCTTGTCAGGTTCTCCGTCATGCTTTCGACCGACGCACCACCCTGCTCCCGGTACAAATACACCGGCCAATGCAACGCGATGCGTGTTCGTTTGCGTCGTTCTCGGGTGGCTACCATGGCCGGCGAGTTTCCTCGAACCTCAGGCTGTGAACACTTTGGACCCCAACCTCATTCTCCGGGAGGTAGCAAAAATCCGCTCTGGCGCCAATCTGCGACATGAGCGCCGTGCGGATCTGTTTTGCCGCGAAACCAAATGGGAGATGCACTGCCTTTCCGTCTCGTTTCACGCCCACTAATGCGGAGGAACAGTCCGGTGGCGTGGCCTGCACTTTTGCAGCCAGTCAACTTTGCTCCCGGCGGCACGTGAAAGGCCCTTGTAACGGAGAACTTTTACAGATTTACCTCCTTATCTTGCTTTAGGTTGGCAACTGCAAGACCTGTCTCACTTTGTGAGAACTATGGCAACGTTTTCGCACAAACCTCCACCACTGTAGGGGGTTCTCCGGACTTGAAGTTACGGCCAATCCCGTTTATAGCTAGAGATGTGCTCAGGGAAAAAAATTGGCGCTCTAGTTGGAAAATCTTGACAAAAATCAGGATTGCGCTATCCTTCTCTCAAACTTTCGTAAGCATTGCCACTAGATGGCGCTCTGCATGCATATCCAGTTAGTGTCCACGGACAACGCGTTGTTCCGGCTCTGTCGGGAAACTCTGGCAGGAGATCGCCGCAACGACTGGACCCTGAACATGGGCGCCGTTCCGAGTGGGGACGTCTTACCGGATCTTTTCATTTGGGACTGCGACTCTGACGTTGCCCTGCCGCGCGAGCTCGACCTGGAGCAGGAGAGCAAAAACATCTTCCTGGTGTCGCGCAAGAAGACCGCCGCCCTTCTGGAGCGGCTGCCTTTGGCCGCCATGGCGATTCTGCTGAAACCGGTGAACCAGGCGACGCTGCGGGCGTTTCTCGAGCACGCCGCGAAACGTCACGAGTTGAACCGTGCCCCGGAAGTCACCTCCCTGCGGGCCGACCGCGACGAGATCCTGCAGTGCCTTTTGCACGCGAATCTGAAACTGCAGGAATACGATCAGGATCGCACCAACTTTCTGGCGCGGGCGGTTCACGATTTTCGCGCCCCCCTAACTGCCATCGACGGATATTGCGGGCTCATCCTCGGCCAGCAGTTGGGACCGATTACCGAAGAGCAGCACGAAGTCCTCGAACGCATGCAGCATTCCATCAAGCGTCTCACGCGCATGGCCACGGCCATGTTCCAACTGAGTGTCGGGCGCCGTGTGGACCAGCGTCCCAACCTGGCCAAAGGCGACATCGAAGCCTGCGTCCGGCAGGCCATCCACGAGATCACGCCCTTCAGCGAGACCAAGCACATTCATCTGAGCCTGCAATGGGCGTCGCCGCAACAGCCCTTGTATTTCGATCACGAGCAGATCGAACAGGTGCTGATCAACCTCCTGGATAACGCCTGTAAGTTCACGCCCAAGTACGGCGCCATAGAGGTGCGCGGCTATCCGTTCTTTTGGGAACGGCGTGCTAAGCTGAAAATCGAACCAACCAATGGCGAGCGCCGCACGGCGGGCATCAAAGAGCCCAATGCGTTTCGCGTGGATATACGCGATTCCGGATCGGGCGTGCCGATGGAGAACCTGGAAAAGATATTTGAGGAGTACACCTCCTACGCCGGCGGCCAGGACAGGTCAGGAGGAGGCCTGGGATTAGCGATTTGCAAATTCATCCTCAATTTACATCAAGGGCAAGTGTGGGCCGAATCCGGCGAAGACGGGTCGCGTTTTTCTTTCGTCCTTCCCTTCGCGCAGGACGCCCAACTGCCAGTCGTGAGCGAACCGCCGCAACATTTGATGCAGGCCGGGGCTTAAGTCTTATCTCGGGGGAGTGATTCAAAAATGGGCAGCAACGGCAGAACCATCCTGGTGGGCGAAGACGAACTGGAAGTCCGCAGTTATTTGGAGATGGCTCTGCGCTGTCATGGATACTCCATCGAGTCGGCGCAGGACGGCGAAGAGGTGCTGGCCTGCCTGGACCGGGACCGGGACCGGATCTCGCTCGTGCTCCTCGACATCATGATGCCGCGCAAGGACGGCCTTGAGACCTTGCGGGATATTCGCCGCATGGATCGCGACCTGCCCATCATCATGCTCTCCGGAGCTTCCTCGCCGCTTAAGGTGGTGGAGGCGATGAAAAGCGGCGCCACGGATTTCATTCCCAAACCCGTAAGCCATGAAGACCTGTGCGAGGCCATTGAGAAGGCCGTGGGTGCCGACACGCCGGTCATCAGTTACACCCCTCCGGCGGCTCACGCTCCAGTGGCGGCCCGGTTGGCGGCCATGCGCGTTCGGGCCATCGAACCGCTGCTCAAGCAGATCGGCTCCTCCGAAGTCCCCGTGCTCATTCAGGGGGAAACGGGCGTGGGCAAGGAAGTCATCGCCCGGCAGCTATGCGCGCAGTCTCCTCGCGCCGGCAAGGTTTTCCTGAAACTCAATTGCGCAGCACTCCCCTCGGAGCTGGTGGAAAGCGAGCTGTTCGGCTACGAGCGCGGCGCATTTACCGGCGCCTTTCAAAAAAAGCCCGGCATGTTCGAGTTGGCGGACGGTGGAACCATTCTGCTGGACGAAATCGGCGACATGGATTTCAAGCTGCAGGCGAAACTATTGCAGGTCTTGCAGGACCAGGAGTTCCAGCGCCTGGGCGGCAAGGAAACCATCCACGTGGACGTGCGTGTCATTGCCGCGACGCATTGCGATCTGGAGAAGGCCATTATGGATGGCCGCTTTCGCGAAGACCTCTACTATCGCCTGAACGTGGTGGCGATCCGCATCCCCCCGCTGCGGGAGAGACAGGACGAAATCGTCCCCATGGCCGAGTTCTTGCTGAAGAGGCACGCCGCGCCGGGAACGTCCTCGCTTCCCATCACTCCGGCGCTGCACCAGGCTCTGGTGGCGTATGCCTGGCCCGGCAATATCCGGGAGCTGGAAAACGTCATGCGCAAATACCTGGTGGTGCGGGATGCCGAAACCATGATTCAAGACCTGCGCTCACGAAACCAGCGCCGCACCGCGTCCGCCGCGCCATCGAATCCGCCGAAAGTGGCGGCGGCCGGGGCATCCGCCGGCCTGCCTTACGAGGAAACGCCGGCCCCGCCCATTCTGGCTCGAGTCAACCGAGCTAAGGAACAGGCCGAGACCGACGCCATCCTGGCCGCTCTGAATTCCACGCGTTGGAACCGCAAGCAGGCCGCCCAACTCCTGAACATCGACTACAAAGCGCTTCTGTATAAAATGAAGAAGCTCTCGATCGAGAATTAAGAATCAGGAGTCAGAATCGCCTGTCGGATTTCGCCGCAGCGCCACCCTGTGTCCACGTCCCGGCGGGACACTTCCTGATGGGATGCGAACAAGGCCGCGATGAGGAGCAGCCCGTGCATCGCGTCTGGGTTGATGATTTTCTTCTCGGCGTGTTTCCCGTGCGCAACCGCGACTATCGCCTTTTTCTCGAGGCCACGGCTCATCCCGCGCCGCCGCTGTGGAGCCACCCTGATTTCAACTCGCCGGATCAGCCCGTGGCGGCTGTCAGTTGGTTTGAAGCCGTGAAGTACGCCGCATGGCTCAGCGCGGTTTCGGGAGAGCATTACCGGTTGCCCACCGAAGCCGAGTGGGAACGCGCCGCGCGCGCCGGCATCGAGAGCGCGCTCTACGTCTGGGGCGATGAGCCGCCGCAGACGCATCCCTCCTACCTGCGGCGCTGGGGTGGAGACGTGAAGGCGACGCGGCCCGTCGGCGAAAGCGACGCCAACGCGTGGGGCCTCTATGAACTCGGCGAAAACGTTCACGAGTGGTGCGCGGATTGGTTCCAAAAAGATTACTACTCTGTTTCGCTGGAGCGAAATCCGCAAGGGCCGGATGCGGGCCAGCGTCGCGCGTCACGCGGCGGCTCGTGGAGGCATCACGTCAAGGTCAGCCGCTGTGCCGCGCGCTCCAGCATTCCGCCCCATTTTCAATACGCGGATTACGGTTTTCGCGTGGCGTGCGATGCCCGCTGATTGGCCGCTAGCGCCAGGCTCGCCCGCTCGGCATCCGTGAGAAGACCGCACCGCGCCAGATACGCCGCTGCCGATTCCCGCGGCTTCACAGGTTTCGGTGCGTCGTATCGCCACCACGCCCAAGGACGCGATCCCGGTTGTACCAACTTCGTCAGTTGCGCGGAATGTGCCCGCCACGCAGCTTGCCGGAATTCATCGGAATCAAAGGCCGCCCCCCCATCTCGGGGACCCAACAAAAGCTCGAGGTATTGCTCCACGTCCAGGCAACCGAGCGCCGGCAGGCTTCGACTAAGATCCGGCGCATGGTGCGTAACAGTGCTCAGGTAGGTGCTCACGGATAGCCCTCGCAAGATACTGCGCCGAATTTCATTCGCGTTTCAATAGCCGGCATCGCGTTTGTCGTCCATCTGAGGGCCGCGAGGGCGAAATCCGATGCGCTCTACGGAAACCGCCTGCATTGCGGTTAATTAAGTTTCACTGTAACCGCACTGCAACCCGATTTCCGGATAAAATGTAAAGCCATGGCACAAGCCGTCAGTTCTTCTCAGCGCGATCTCGACTTGCAACATGTCTGGCACGGCAACATGCAGCACCGCGGCCTGGAGGCGCGGCCTCCGCTCGAAATTGCGGGCGCCGATGGCTGCTACGTCATCGACGCAGACGGCCGCCGCTACCTGGACGGCATGGCGGGTTTGTTTTGCGTCAACGTGGGCTACGGCCGGCGCGAGATTGCCGACGCTGTGACGGCGCAGATGGCGCAACTGGCTTACTATCCGCTCACCCAGTCGCACGGTCCGGCGGCGCAGTTGGCGGCCCGCGTTGCCGGACTGCTGCCGCGCGGCCTCAGCCGCGTCTTCTTTTCCAACAGCGGCTCGGAAGCCGTGGAAACAGCTCTGAAGATGGCGCGGCAGTGTTCCCGGCGCATGCATCCCGGACAAAATCGCTACAAGATTATCGCGCGCCACCGCGGCTACCACGGCTTCACCATGGGCGCGGCATCCGCCACCGGCCAGAGCCCGCGCAAGATTGCGTTCGAGCCCCTGGTGCCCGGCTTCCTGCACGTGCCGCCTCCCGATCACTATCGCTGCGCGTTCTGCTCCTCCCAGCCCGCCTGCACCCTCACCTGCGCCGACGAGATCGAGCGCGTCATCCGCATGGAGGGCCCCGAAACGGTGGCCGCGGTGATCGCCGAGCCGGTGATCGGCGGCGGCGGAATTTTTCCCGCGCCGGACGGTTACCTCGAGCGCCTCAGAGCCATCTGCGACCGCTATGGCGTTCTGCTGATCATCGACGAAGTCATCACCGGTTTCGGCCGCACCGGCAAGCTGTTCGGCTTCGAGCACGCCGGTATCCGGCCGGATATTCTCACTTTCGCAAAGGGTCTCACGTCGGCGTACCTGCCGTTGGCCGCTACAGTGGCGTCGGAAGAAATCTTCGAGTCCTTCTATGGCGACCCGGAAAGCGACGCGAAATTCACACAGGTGAGCACGTTCGGCGGGCACCCCACTTGTTGCGCCGCCGGCTTGGCCAATCTGGATATCCTGACACGCGAGCGCCTCTGGGAAAACTCGAAATCCACCGGCGCCTATTTGCTTGAAAAGCTGCGCGCCATCCAATCGCCATGGATCGGCGAAATTCGCGGACGCGGTCTGCTGATCGGTCTCGAGCTGGTCACCGACGCCGAGAAAACGCCCATGCCCGAAGCCCGCATGGTGCAGTTGCTGCGCTCGATGCGCGAGGCCGGTGTGCTGGCGGGCCGCAATAACGATACCGTGCCCGGCTACGGCAACGTGTTAATCCTGTCGCCGCCGCTGATCCTCAGCCGCGAGCAGGCCGATACCATTGCGTCGGTCATCCATGACGCGCTGGCCAAACTCTGAACGCGTCAGAACGTCAGCGCAATTCCGATTACGAGGTCGTCTCTCCGCGACTGGGTGGAATCAGCGGAGAAGGTGGATCCCAGCCAGCGCGTGTATCGCAGTTCCGGGCTGAGCTTGATCCCGAAGTCGTCTACGAAGCGCATTCCCACGCCTGCCACTAACCCCGGCAGGTTCCGCGTCGCCGGTGCTGTGGGTGTGGTGGCCGTCGTGGTGGGGCCGCCTGGGGGAGTGGTTTGCGTATTCGTGTTGATGTGCGAAACATTCCGAATAGCGCCTCCGCCCGAAAAATAAATATGGGAAAGGAAGCCCGTTTCGGCCAGTCCCCGCCAGCGGACCATCACCGGAGCATCCCATAACGTCGCCCTGGTCTGCTCGACGATGGCGGTGACATTCCCGTCGACGGTCACCTGTGCGGTCTGGGTGTAGTCCAACCGGTGGTAGAGGAATTCGCCGGCTATGCTGAATCCCTTGAAGAGCCTCACCTCCACGGTGGGCCCGAAGGCGATCTTCAAATAATTGTTCGTCGTGCTGACGGCCCAGGCCTGATTCAAGGCCGTCACGTTGAAATTCACATCGTGGTTGTTGAGCACATTGAAGGGAAGGCCGTTCACTCTGCCGCCAAAGGAGATTCGTCTCCAACCCTTGGACTCGGGCTCCGCCACCGGAGCCGACGAGGAAGATGACGACGTCTGTCCAAAAACGGCGGGCGCCAAGGCCAGGCAAGCGCCACAGAAGGCCGACGCCAGCATACACCGGGAAATCGAGATCCTTGCATTTCCAATTCGACGCATTGAAAAGATTGTCGCAAACCAGGTCAAAAGTTCCAAGTTCGCATAAAATGAAAACTACAGGGGGAACACGACGGCGCCCTCCACGCTTTTCCTCATTACACTTTCTTTGCTCGCCGGCAGCCTGTGCGGGCAACCGCAGCAGGTCCCGCAGCCCAAGCCGGGTTGGCCGTGCGTGGCGGGCAAAGCGGTGGATCCGTCTTACGTTCGGACCGCCGAAGCCACCGGCGGCCGCGTTTTGCTCTTCGATCGCTCCGAGGCCGCCGGATCCATGGTGCTGGTGCGCAACGCCAGCAAGCATCCAGACACCATCTTTCGCGCCATGGGCACTTTGTCCACCGGCTCGCGCCAGTTCAGTTTCCCGGTGGACTCAACGGTCGAAAGCCTGATGGTTTCGGTGACTCTGCAATGCCTGCAATCCATCACCGTGCTCCGGCCCTCCAACACCGAGGTTCATGCCGGCGAACCCAGCGTTGACGACAACCGTTTTCGTTCCAGCCGGATTCTCATTGTGGGCAAGCCCGAAGCGGGACCCTGGCGCGTCAGGATCGCGGGCACCGGTCTGTTTTTCGTCGTCGCGGAGGCGAAGACCGCGATCTCGCTCGACCACGTGGAATTCGTCGAACCCGGCGGCCGCCCGGGACATGAAGGGTTGTTTCCCGTCAAAGGTCCGATTCATCTCGGTGAACAAAGGACGCTGTCCGTGAGAATGAGAGCTCCGCAAGGTGACCCTGCTTTTCGCCTCGTGAATTCCGCGGGCGAAACTCTGGAGCCTCTTGCCATGAAGATCGCCGACGAGAACGCCGATGACCGCGAGTTTCTCGGCACTCTCCAGCTCAAGCATGCGGCCTTCCGCGTGGCCGTCGAGGGCCGCGACGAAGCCGGGTATCCCTACCAGCGAGTCCTTCCAAAACTGATTCAGACTTCGCGCGAGTAGTTTTATTTGCGTTTATTCGCGTGCATTCGCGGCTAAAGAGTTCTTCCACCCCATCCGCTCACGAAGCGAAGTGATGTGCGCCACGTGGTGCCGCCCGTGCCAGGCATAAAGCGCCAGGTTCTTTTCCAGGCTCACCACGCCCAACTCCGGGTGCCGGAATTGCCGCCGGAAATCGGCGGGCGACAACGACCGCAGCAGCAGGACCCACCGCTCGTGCAGTGATTCGAGCAGCGCCAGAGAAGTTTCGATTCCCGCTGTGCGCGCATCGGCAAGCTCCGCCCAGCGGGCTTCGTCGTACGGCTTGATGGTGGGTTCCTCTTCGGTGAGCGCCAGCCGGAACCGGACATAACTGTTCATATGGCTGTCCGGAACGTGATGCACCACCTGGCGCACGGTCCAGCCGCCCGGACGGTACGGCGTGTCGAGCTGTTCGCCCGAAAGGCCCGCCACAGCGGCGCGCAGATTCGCCGGCGTCTCCGCAATCTCCTGAATGAAGCGCGCGCGGTCTTCGCTCGAAACCTCGCGCGGAAATTCAAAACGTCCTATAGGATATTGAAGGTCCACCTCCTCATGTTGCCACGGTTCGCTGGAATCCACCGCGCGAACGCGATAACCTTACGGTAACTCGCATGTCATTTGCCGGGCTCAAGGTGATCTCGTTCGAAAGCCGGCGCGCCGCCGAGATGGCGCAGCTCATCCGCAAGCAGCAGGGCGAGCCTATTGTGGCGCCCTCCATGCGCGAGGCGCCCATCGAGCGCAACGAAGAAGCGTTCCAATTCGCCGAACGTTTATTTGCCGGCGAATTCGACATGATGATTCTGCTCACCGGCGTGGGCACGCGCATTCTCAACCAGACGCTGGCCACGCGATATCCTCCGGAGCGTTTCGCGGAATCGCTCCGCCGGATCGCAGTCGTGGCGCGCGGATCGAAGCCAGCCGCAGTCCTGCGCGAAATGAACGTGCCGGTCGCCGTCATGGTGCCCGAACCGAATACCTGGCGCGAAGTCCTGGCCTCGACCGTTGGCCGTCCGGAGCGGCGCATCGCTGTCCAGGAATACGGCCGCCCCAGCGCCGAGCTGATCCACGGCTTGCTTGCCCGCGGCGCCGAGGTCACTTCCGTGCGCGTCTATCAGTGGGATCTGCCCGAAGACACCGGCCCGCTGCGTGAAGCCGCCGAGCGCATCGCTGCCGAGGAAGTGGATGTGGC
>Ga0335079_10011581_pt1 | contig 10056 bp, 5 predicted proteins | sample Lox_Sample_33_FD_206719 | JGI IMG/M metagenome (GOLD analysis project Ga0335079, IMG submission 206719) | Soil microbial communities from Loxahatchee National Wildlife Refuge, Florida, United States - Lox_Sample_3.3 | ecosystem: Environmental > Terrestrial > Soil > Wetlands | place: USA: Florida...
CCAATCTGATCGATGATCGTAATCGTATTCAGATAGCACTCGCGCTGCGTCTCGCCCCACGTGAACAGGCCATGCCCGCCGAGCACGATGCCGTCGCAGCCGGGGTTCGCGGCGATGGCGAGCTTCATCATCATGGCCAGCTCAAAGCCGGGCCGCTGCCAAGTCAGCCAGACAAGCGAATGGCCGAATTCGCGATTGAACTCCTCCATCTTGGCTTTGCCGTTGGCGGAAGCCGCCAGCGCGATGCCCCAGTCGGGATGCAGATGATCGACGTGCGGGAAGGGAAGAAAGCCGTGCAACGGCGTGTCGATGGACGCGGCGACTGGGTTGTTGCCGAAGGTGCACAGCGGGTACATCGCCACCATCTCGTCTTCTCGCTCCACCCCTTTGTACGAGCGCTCCAGCGCGAGCAGTTTGTCCATAAAAAGCGTGGCGAAGCCCGAGCGTCGGATGCTGCCCAGATCGCCGCCGGAGCCTTTCACCCAAAGCACCTGCACGGGTTCGCCGGTCAGCGGGTCGATATCCCGAATCTTCGAGCTGGTGTTGCCGCCGGCGAAGTTGGTAATGCGCAGATCGGAGCCGAGCAGATTCGAGCGATAGCGCAAGAGCTCGGCCTCGTCGAGCGTAGCGGCGACGTTCGGGTCCCAGCGGTCGTCAAGAAACTTCAGCGAAGGGGAAGCGACGATTGTGGCGGACATATGCACCTTGCAGGGCGGGGGAAATCCAGGAAATCTCAACCTCGATTCTACACCGAAAGCAATAGGGAATCAGTTTCGGATGGGAACTTGGTTGCGCAAGGTTGCTTGGCAGCATTCGTTGTTTTGAAAGGACACGGCTTTCAGCCGTGCCGAAAAGAGTCTTTGATCTCTCTTCTTTTCGCGGGCTTCAACTACTTCGGCCCCGCGGCTTCCTCCAGCACCTCGACCGCTGGCACGACCATGTCGCGCAGAACCGCATCCGGCTTCTCTGCCGACTTCAGAATCGCCATATTGCTCTGAGCGGCCCCCGCACTCACCGTCTGGTGGTTTTCGATCGCATCCAGCGCAGCGAGGCCGATCGACGAGACCTGCGAAAGCGTCTGGGAGACGGAAGCGAGCTCCGCGGTCAACTCCGACTGCTTCAACGCCGGCTCCAGCTTCGTATCGTTGTCGCGCCACAGGGTAAGCCAGGCCCGCGCTTGTTGCATCTGCTGCGCTGAGGCTTTGCCGGCGGCGATCAGCCCCGCGAGCTGGCTGAATTCGCGCGCGGTGTCGCTCTCCGGCGGAACGGCGTCGACAAGGTGGTTGAGCGGAGACGATGTATCGTAGTCGCGCATCTGCTCGCGCTGATAGCCCAAGGGCGGCTGCATCACGCCGGCCAGAACCTTCAGCGCTTCAGGATCGAACTCGCCGCTCATGCGCTGCAGCATCAAGCGGGTAAACGACTGGTGCGCCAGGCCGTCGAATTCGAGCTTTTGCGAGACGACGGCGAGGCGCGCGTACATCGAATCCACGTCGCGCACATCCTGCGGCGACCAGAGCCGCTCGGCGATCGCCGCCGTGCGCGGCCAGATGCGGCTGTCGACGTTCTCCCCTGTGACGTACTCGCTCCACATCGTCGCTTCGCCGCCCAGGATGCGCGCCTTTTCTTCGGGAGTCAGCGAAGCCGCATCGCCGCTCATGGGGTCGACGAGGTAGTGCTGTGAGGCCGTCTGGTTCAGGTCGATATAGTAGCCGTTCGATAGAATGCCGCGATTGCCCTGCCGCGCCGCGGCGGCCAGCGCGGTCTGCCCGCGCCATGAGTGAATCAGAACGTCGCGAGGCGTGTCGGGCTGCAGCACTTCGTCCCAGCCCATCATGATTTTTCCGTGCGCGGCAACGATCTTCTGCACCCGGCGCGTGAAATGGGACTGAAGCGCGGCATTGTCTTTCAGTTTGTGTTCGCGCATATAGGCCTGAATGCGCGGATTGGCGTCCCACTCCTTACCGTTGCACTCGTCGCCGCCGATGTGAAAGTACTCATCGGGGAACAGAGCCGTCATCTCGCCGATGAACTTGTCGAGAAACTCGTAGGTGCTCTCGCGCGTGGGATCCATGGCCTCATCGAGCACGCCCCAGCGCGTGGCGATCTGGTGAGGGCCGGGGCCGCTGGAAAGCTCGGGATAGCCGGCCATCCACGAACTGGTGTGGCAGGGCATATCGAACTCGGGAACCACGCGGATGCCGCGGTCGCGCGCGTATTCGATCACGTGGCGGATCTGCTCCTGCGTGTAGTACTGGCCGTTGGAGCCCTTCTCCACGAGCCGCGGAAATTCCTTGCTCTCGACGCGGAACCCCTGGTCGTCGGAAAGGTGCCAGTGGAAGACGTTGAGCTTGACCGTCTCCATGCCGTCGAGATTGCGCTCGATGACCGGAATGGGTATGAAGTGGCGCCCGGAGTCGATCATCAATCCGCGCCAGGGGAATCGCGGCTGGTCGTCGATGGTGACTGCCGGCGCGGCGAATCCCTGCGGCGTGATATGAACCAGCTGTAGAAACGTTTGCAGCCCGTGCAGGGCGCCGAGCGGATTGGGCGCAGTGAGTAGCGCATGGGACGAAGTGACTTCGAGACGATAGGACTCGTCCTCTCCCAGCTTCTGAACTGCGTCGCTCTGACCGCCGGTTCTGATCGTCAGCGCGGGCTGGCTGGCCGCTGAAGAGGGCAGGAAGAGAATTCCGGTTTCGCGGGAGAGCTTGTCCATGAACCGCTCTTCGGCCAGCTTGATTCGGGCGTCGGCGATTCCCTCAAGCGCCACGGAGAAGCTTCCGTGGATGAGAAGCTGCCCGTCGCCGGGCGAGGTGTGCGCGGGTAGCGGCATGATCGAAAGCGTGCCGGAATCCTGGGCGCGAAGCAGCGGATTGAAGATGGAGAGGAGGCAGAAAACGAAAAGAGCAGAGAACACGCGTCGCAGAACGGAATTCTTCAAAGGTGCACCTCCGGGTGCGTTGCAGACGAGGAATCTCCGAGCAAGTCGCTGTTATGAAGGGGCACGGCTTCAGCCGTGCCGTCAACGGGGCAAAAACAACTCGGGCTTTAGCCCCTGAGGGGCGCTATCCGGCTTCATTGGATCGTCCGCGGCTCACTCCGCTTCCGCGCCGAGGCTCTCCGGCGTGACCACGCGATGCCGCACGTAATTGTACGGCGGCACGGTGTAGCCGCGCAGCAGAGCGATGCCGAGCTGGATCAGACGCGGCCCGTAGCTCTCCGCCTCATGCGAGATGGAGCCGATGATCGCGCTCTTACCCGAACGCATCTCTTCGAGGATTTCGGGAATGCAGTCCTGCCCGGCGATGGCAAATTCGCTTTCGCGCTCGGCCTGGCGCGCCGATTCGAGCACGCCGAGGGCGCTCGAATCGGTGGCGGCGGCAACGAGGATGCGCTGGCCCTTGCGCTGCGAGCGCAGAAAATCGGAGACCGCAAGCTGGCTGGGCTGGCGCATGCCGCGCCCTTCCAGGCGCAGAAAGCGGTCGGCGGGCAGGTCGGGCAGCCGCTCGCGGATGCCGTCGAACGCCCCGGTGATGCGCGCCTCGACAAAGCTGCCGGCCTCGGAGAAGCCGATGCCGAGAATCCAGTCGACCTTGCCCTTCCACTTGCGCAGCGCGTGCTGGGCAAGCAGGGAGCCGGCCTCGTAACCCACGTCGAAGTTATCCACACCGAAATAAGTCGCGTTGGGGTGAGGCACGTCGATGGCGACCAGTGGAATATCGGCTTTCTTGAAGATATGCGCCACGCGCGGGGCTACGCGCTCTTCCACCTGAAACTCGAGCACCAGGTCCACGCGCTTGGCGACAAACTCCTCGGCGTTCTGGATGGCGATGTCGGGGTCGTAGCGGTTATCGAGCTGCAGCAGCTCCACGCCGGCCGCCGCCGCAGCCTGGGTGACGGAATGCGCGACAGCGACCGAGAAGGGCATCTCGCCGCTCTGCGCGGCAAAGCCGAAGCGCAGGCGCCGCGGCCGCGAAACCAACCGGTAGAGCCCGTTCTGCGCCTGCGCCACGTAACCGCGATGAACCAGCGTCTTGAGGATGCGGTAAACGCTGGTTTTGGAAATCTGCGTCTTCTGGTAAACATCTTCGAGCGTGACCGGCGCATGGCTTTGCTCGAGCAGTTCCAGAACGTCGAGCGCCTTGGAAAGAATGGGAATAAGATACAGCCGCTTGATCTTGGCTTTCGGCAAGTTAGCGTTCCTTCCTGTTTCTCTATTGAATCGATTCTACAGGCTTTCGGTGCGACGGCGGCAAGACGAATCGTCTGCCGGGATTCCTTTTGTGTTATTCCGAAGTACTTGGTAACAGCGCACGACTTTACAGGCTGCGGAAGAACTCGACTTGCTGCGGCTTTGAAAGGGCACGGCTTCAGACTCTGTGTCTCCAGTTACTCGGCTCGCAAAGCCTCAATAGGATCGATCTTTGAGGCGCGCGCGGCCGGCAGCCATACGGCGACCAGCGCTACCGCGAAGAGAACGACTGGCGCGGCGACAAAGGCGGCCGGATCCCACGGCCTGATTCCAAAAAGAACGCCGGCGATCAGCCGCGTGAGCGCAAAGGCCGCGGCAACGCCAAGCGCCAGCCCCACGGCCGCCAGTCGCATCCCCTGCCAGACTACGAGCCTGCGAATGGCGTCGCGATCGGCGCCGAGCGCCATGCGGATGCCCATCTCCTGCGTGCGCTGCGCGACCGAATACGCCATCAGGCCGTAGATGCCGATGGCGGCCAGTATGAGAGCGACCGCGCCGAAGATCGTCAGCAGCAGCATGTTGAAGTTCTGGCGCGCCGTCGAGCGGCCCATCACTTCGTCCATGGCGCGGATGTGCGCTACAGGGAAGCCGTCGCTCGCCATGCGCAACTGCTCGGAGATCGCGGGAATGTACCGGTGCGGGTCATCGCGGGTGCGCACCAGCCAGAACAGCGGTTGGATGTTGGAGTAGGCGGCGGCATAACCGTCCGGGACCTGGGCGATCGGAGCCATCATCATGGGAGTGGCGGGGTTGCCCAGGCCGCTGTTATGCGAATCGGCCACGATGCCGATAATCTGGCGTTCCGGTTCTCCGTCGAAGTCCGGCCCAATCCCCTGGCCGCACATGACGTGTTGTCCAATGGGATCTTCGTTGGGCCAGAGCTCTTTGGCGAGGGCTTCGTTGATCAGGGCGACCCCGGGCGCGCCGGCCTTGTCATTTTCCGTGAAATCGCGTCCTCGCAAAACGGGGATCCGGAACAGGCTCAGATAGCCCGGCGTGATGCTCATCCATGCGCTTCCGCAGCAGTTCTTTTCGACCGGACGGCCGACGATCTGGAACGGCATGCCGTCTTCGACATCGATGGGCAGCCAGTAAGCTGCGGCCGCGACTTCCACTTCGGGGAGGGCATTGAGCCGGTGGCGGCCATCCAAGAGGAGCTTTGAGATGCCGGCGGTTTTCTGGTAGAGCGGGCCGTTCAGCGACATCTCCAGGGTCAGAACATTGTGAGAATCGAATCCGGGATCGACGTCGCGAAGGGCGATCAGGGTACGGATCAGCAGCGCCGCGCCGATCAACAGCACCAGGGCCAGCGAGACTTCGCAGACGACCAGCATCGATCGGACTTTTCCTTCGCGGAACCCGGTGCCGGAGCGGTTGCCGCTCTCTTTGAGCGTGGCGTTCAGGTCGGAGCGCGAGGCGCTGAAGGCGGGCAGCAGTCCAAAAACGATTCCTGTCACCAGCGAGACGGCGAGCGCGAAGCCGAGCACGCGCCCATCGATTCCGACCGCCGCGCCGTTTTCTCCCACGCGCGGCAGCCCCGCGGGACTGACGGCCAGCAGCGCTCGCATTCCCGCAAAGCCGAGAGCCGTGCCGAGAATGCCGCCGGCAAGCGACAGCAGCACGCTCTCGGTGAGCAACTGCCGCACAATGCGCGCGCGACCGGCTCCCAGCGCCGAGCGGATGGCGAATTCGCGCTTGCGTACCGTGGCGCGCACCAGCAGCAGGTTGGCGACATTGGCGCAGGCGATGAGCAGGACCAGAGCTACGGCGCCCAGCATCATCAGCAGCGAGTTCCGCGCATCGCCGATAATGCTGTCGCGCAGGGGTCCGACCCTGAAGTACGCTCGCGGGTCCGAGTCCGGATGTTCCCGGTGGTACTCGGGGCTCGCCGCCTGCAATGCGGCGTTGGCCTGGGCTACGGTGATGCCCGGCTGCAGCGCTCCGGTCACGAAGAAGAAATCGTTCATGTCGGTGCTGACCGGCTCAAACTGAAACGGCAGCCACAGGTCGGCCTGCACGTCCGCCGCAAAGTCTTTTCCGATCACGCCGACGACCGTGTACGGTTCATTGCCCAGCGAGATCGACCTGCCAACGACGCCTGAGTCGCCTGCGAACCTGCGCTGCCAAAGGCCGTAGCTCAGGACGACTTCCTTGCCGCCGTGCGGCGAGTCCTCCTGGGGCGTGAATGTCCGGCCCAGCGCCACGGGCGCGCCATACATGCGGAAGTAGCCTTCCGTCACGTGAATGCCGTGGACTTGCTCCGGACGGCCGCCGGTAAGGTTGTACCCGGGTCCTGCGTTGTCGAATGCGACGACCTCTTGGAATATCTTCGTTTGCCGCTTGAAGAAGTGAAACTCGGGGATGTTGTGAAGGTCGTTGGCAATGACGGTCGAAGGCGCGAGAAAATTCACCATGCGATCGGCGTCGGGATAACTGAGCGGCTTGAGCAGCACCGTATTCACGACAGAGAAGATCGCCGTATTGGCGCCAATGCCCAGCGCCAGCGCGGCAACAGCCGCGATGGTGAAGCCGGGGTTCTTCCGGAACATCAGCAGCGAGTGCCGGATGTCGTTCCTCAGATCGCCCATTTGCCGGCCCTCCCGTCAGAAGGTTCAGCTATCTTGTCTTCGTGATTTCGCAGCGAACCGAATGAATCGGGTGCCCCAGGTCCCGATTTTGGGACCTGGGATTGAAAGGAAGTTAATAGAAAAGAGCGCTACGCGTAGCTGCTCACCGCCGACTGGCGGCTGCCGCGTTCGCGGGCGATGCGCTCGACGTACCCGTTGCCCCTGAGCGCGGCAAGCGGGTCGGCAGGCAGGCCGCGGCCTTCGCGCCACGCAGCCACCAGCGGGCGCACATCCTGCCAGAAAGCCCCGCGCAGAGTCTCTTCTGCGGCGATCAGATCGCAGGATTGCTGGCAAGCGGCGAGCTGCTCGCGATCGACCAGCGCGGCCTTCAGCCAAAGCTCCTGCGCCATTACCACGGTCTGCACCATGGCCTCGACCTTGCCCTTCAGATTATGGCTCTGGTCGATCATGTAAGCGACGTCCATTTCCAGCCCGTCGCGGGCCGCGGTCTGAATCTCGTGGAAGATGCGGAAGATTTGATACGGATCGATGGATCCCAGGGTGAGATCGTCGTCGGCGTAGCGGCGGTCGTTGAAGTGGAAGCCGCCGAGCAGGTTGGTGTGAAGCAGCCAGGCGACGATCTGCTCGATATTTTGCGCGGCGTAGTGATGGCCGGTATCGACGAGGACGCGCGCCTGCGGCCCGGCCTCGCGCGCGAAGTGCGACGACATGCCCCAGTCCGCGATGTCGGTGTGATAGAAGGCGGGCTCGAAGGGCTTGTACTCGATCAGCAGCCGCTGGCCGGGCGCGAGGCGCTCGTGGCAGGTGCGCAGCGCCTCCTCGAGCCAGCCGATGCGCTTGCGGATGCTTTGCGAGCCGGGATAATTCGAGCCGTCGGGCAGCCACAGCGATACGTCGCGGCAGCCAAGCTGGCGGGCGATCTCAATCGAATCCAGCATGTGCGCGACGGCCTGCTCGCGGATGGCTTCGTTGGGATTGCAGAGCGACCCGTACTTGTACTCCTGGTCCTGAAAGAGATTGGGATTGATGGAGCCGGCGCGGATACCGGTGGCCCGCTCGAGTTGGCGCACGGTGGCGACGTCCTCCGCGCCATTAGGCAGATCCCATAGCACATGCAACGCCAGCGTGGGCGTGGCGCCGGTGAGCCGGTTCACCTCGGCCGCATCGGCGAACTTTTCTTCGATCGTCGATGCCGCGGCCGGCTGCAGGAATTTGCCGAAGCGCGTGCCGGTGTTGGCAAATCCCCAGGAAGGAATCTCGATCTGGAAAGAATCCAGGGCCTGACCGGCCAAATCGAAAAGCGCGGATTCCGAAGGTGTCATGAGTCGCCTGCCTTCACTGTAAGTGAGCCGGAGCGCTCCGGTCACGAGTTAACTTCGATCGCGGACCAGAATTACGACCAGAAATCGTGGTCCATGGACGCCCTTGATGCGTGTCATCTCAATGTCCGCCGTGGCGCTGGGCCCCGAGATCCAGGTAACCAGCGCCGGCGCCTGCTCGCAACGGCTGAAGTATTCCGGAAATGTTTCAACTACCTGGCTGGCGCGCAGGGTGCATAAATGCCAGTCAGGCAGCAGAGTAAGAATGCGGCGGCCCTCCGGCGGCGAGTGATGCAGGACGATCGTTCCCGAGTTAGCGACCCCGCAAAATGCCGCCGTAACTACTCCCTCGGTTTGTTCAATCTCGGCTGCTTCGAGCTGGCGGTCGACTTTCCATTCGAAGCCCTCGGCGAGCCACTCGGACGGCAATCCGGCCGGCGCGACAAACCTGTGCCGGCCGCTGCGGGCGAGCTGGGCGGCGATGGCGGCCGGCAACTCGCCCGGGGCGCATTCCACCACTTCGGCGTCGTACTCACGCAGGCGCTCGATCATGAGTTGTACGCGTTCTTCAGCGTCGAGCGTACCGCGGCGAATGTAATTGCGCGGCAACTGGGCGTAGGATTCAGCAGCGGGCGCGGCGTTGCCGGTTGCTGCGCGCACGCGGTTCAGGACGGCCTCGCGAGGCGACATCCGCGCGCTCATCGGCCCTCCTTCGGGCGCGTGTCCCACCACTGGCGAAAGCTTTGCGAGGGCATGCCGCGCAGGTCGCGCGTCATCGTCCAGCGGGCGCCGACGCTGGGCAGCGAGTGGATCCATCCGTCCCTGCGCGTGAAAAAGCGCAGGCCGATGCGGCCCAGCCGCTGCGCAGCCGTGAAGAGCCAGGCGCGCGAAAAAAGCAGATTGGCGACGCGCAGTCCCCAGTAAAGAGGATCGAAAAACTTGCCGAAGGATCGGCGCTCGCGATCCGTGACCCGAGCGCGCAGTTCGAGCAGGACTTCGGGGATATTGATCTTGACCGGGCAAACTTCATAGCAGGCGGCGCACAGCGATGAAGCGTAGGGCAGCGACTGCGCGTGTTCGAGGCGCATCAACTGCGGCGTGAAGATGGCGCCGATCGGTCCGGGATATACCGAGCCGTAGGCGTGGCCGCCGGTCTGGCGGTAGACCGGGCAGGCATTCATGCAGGCCGCGCAGCGGATGCATTTCAGCGTCTGGCGCTCGGTCTTCCGCTTGAGGATTTCGGAGCGGCCGTTGTCGAGCAGTACGACGTGGAAGCTCTGCGGACCATCGCCGGCGGTTACGCCGGTCCACAGCGAGGTGTAGGGGTTCATGCGCTCGCCCGTGGCCGAGCGCGCCAGCAACTGCAGCATTACTTCGAGATCGGCGAAGCGCGGCAGCACTTTCTCAATGCCGGCCAGCGTGACCATGACACGCGGCAGCGTGAGGCACATGCGGCCGTTGCCCTCGGATTCGACGATGGCGACCGCGCCGGTCTCGGCGATAAAGAAGTTGGCGCCGCTGATGGCCGCAGGAACCGTAAGAAACTTCTGCCGCAGATAGTGACGCGCCGCCGCGGTCAGCACCTGCGGATCGTCCTTCAGGTCCGGAATCTCCATGCGGCGGGAGAAGATTTCGCGCACCTGGGCGCGGTTGACGTGCAGCGCCGGCACGACGATATGCGATGGCTCGTCTTCGCCGAGCTGCAAAATGATCTCGGCAAGATCGGTCTCGAAGACGCTGATCCCGGCGGCTTCGAGCGCAGGATTCATCTGCGTCTCCGCCGAAGTCATGGTCTTGATCTTGATGGCCTGATTGACTCCCTCGTCGCGAAGGATGCCCGCAACCAGGCGATTGGCCTCGGCTCCGTCCCGCGCCCAGTGCACCTTGCCGCCCG